>Ga0105053_10011285_pt1 | contig 10978 bp, 9 predicted proteins | sample BON01_FD_78093 | JGI IMG/M metagenome (GOLD analysis project Ga0105053, IMG submission 78093) | Freshwater microbial communities from Lake Bonney liftoff mats and glacier meltwater in Antarctica - BON-01 | ecosystem: Environmental > Aquatic > Freshwater > Ice > Glacier meltwater | place: Lake...
AAGCGTGTGCTGATTGTCGACCCGAACCTGCATGCCGCGCGCCTGCTGACCGACATCATGAAGGGGCTGGGTGCGCGCGACATCGTGGTCCAGGTCGATGAAGATCATGCCCTCAGGGCGGCGGCTGAGCTGGAGCCCGGCATCGTCTTTACGGAGCGTGGCGGAGACGGACTGGATGGCGAATCCCTGGCAAGGGCGCTACGGCGCTCGCACATGAACTGCCGCCGCGCCCCGATCATCATGGTGACCGCCGATGCGACCGCGCGCACGATCCTTGGCGCGCGGGATTCGGGCGTGCACGAATTCCTGCGTAAGCCCTTCACCAGTGGCGACCTGCTCAAGCGGGTCGAGAACGTAGCGCTCAAGCCGCGCGACTGGGTCGAGGCCGTGGGCTATGTCGGACCCGATCGTCGCCGGTTCAACTCCGGCGAATTCTCGGGTGCCCGCAAGCGCCGGGCGGATCGGTCATCGACCGGTCCGGCCGCGCACGGCGCGACTAAGGATCAGGCCATGCGTATTCTCGGGTCCGCGCTGGATCAGTTCGATAGTGATCCGATGCAGGCGGTGCGGGCCATCCGCGAGCAGGCGGCGACCCTGAAGGCGCTGGCCATGACGGTTTCGGATACTCGCCTTGCGGTGGCGGTCGGTGCTCTGGAAGTGTCGATGGCGGACGGCGCACCGACCAAGGCAACTTTGGCGGCACCGATCGGCACCCTGCTGGCCATGCATCAGCCCGAGCCTGTCGCCAGGGCGGGCTGAGACCGTCAGCGCAGAGGGCTGTCGAAGGTGTCGTGTTTCTCGGCACGGCGGGTCCCTGTAGAGAGCAGGTGCCGTCCGGCAACCGGAGCCCAAGAGAATGACCACCCGACAGGACTGCCTCGACCGCGATGCCGCCGACGCGCTGGCCAGGGCGCGGGCGCGGTTCAGCCTGCCGGATGGGGTGATCTATCTGGATGGCAATTCGCTGGGCGCGCTGCCGTTGACTGTCGCCGAGGCTGTGAGCGATGTGGTGGAACGGCAATGGGGCGAGGACCTGATCGCCAGTTGGAACAAGCATGGCTGGATCGGTATGCCGCAACAGATCGGGCACAAGATCGCGCGCCTGATCGGGGCGGCACCGGACGAGGTCGTGGTGGCGGATTCGGTGTCCGTGAATCTGTTCAAACTGGCGGCTGCGGCAGTGGGCGCACAGGGCGACCGACGAGTGGTGTTGACAGAGAGCGGTGACTTGCCAACGGACCTGTACATCCTGCAGGGGCTGGCCGGGATGATGCCTGACGTTGAGCTCAGGGTCGTGGCACCGGGCGGGATCGAGGCGGCCCTGGACGACCGTGTGGCGGTGGTCCTGCTGAGTCACGTCCACTACCGCAGCGGCGCGGTGCGCGACATGGCGGGTTTAAGCGCCGCAATTCGGGCCGTGGGAGCTCTGGGTCTGTGGGACTTGAGTCACAGTGCGGGGGTGCTGGAGGTCGATCTTGACCGAGACGGGGCCGATCTGGCGGCGGGCTGCGGTTACAAATATCTGAACGGTGGACCGGGTGCGCCAGCGTATCTTTTCGTCGCCAAGCAGCTTCAGACGGCGCTGCGAAACCCGCTGTCGGGGTGGATGGGTCATGCGCGACCATTCGATTACGTCGACGACTATGTGCCGGCCGGGGGTATCGACCGCTGGCTGTGCGGGACGCCGCCCATTCTGAGCCTGACCGCACTGAATGCGGCGCTGGATGTGTTCGACGGGGTGGAGATGGGTGCCGCCCGCGCCCGGGCCGGGGCACTGGGCGATCTGTTCATCGAGCGGATTGAGGCGCGATGCATCGGCAAGGGCCTTGAGCTGGCCAGTCCGAGAGAGGCTGCGGCGCGAGGCGGGCATGTTGCGTTCCGGCATCTACACGGATGGGCGGTGATTCAGAACCTGATCGCGCGCGGGGTGATCGGCGATTTCCGCAGTCCGGATGTGATCCGCTTCGGTTTCGCGCCGCTGTATGTGCGCCATGTCGACGTCTGGGATGCCGTCGAGGTGCTGGGCGAGATTCTGGACGCCGAAAGTTGGCGGGAGGCGCGGTTCCAGACCTTGTCGGCTGTGACCTGAGCGGCCTCCCCCGCCGGACGGGGGAGGCACCCTGGATCAGGCGTCGACGAGGTTTCGCTCTTCAGCGGCGGCGCGCATGGCTTTCTGGAGCTTTTCAAAGGCCCGGACCTCGATCTGGCGCACGCGCTCGCGCGACACGCCATACTGGCCGGCGAGTTCCTCGAGCGTGACCGGATCGTCCTTGAGGCGCCGTTCGGTGAGGATGTGTTTCTCGCGATCCGTCAGCTCTTGCATGGCTTCCTGAAGCAGGCCCATGCGGATCGACTTCTCCTCGCTTTCGGCGAGCTGGGTCTCCTGGGAGACCGCCGTATCGTCGGCCAGCCAGTCCTGCCACTCGCTTTCGCCGTCCGAGCGAATCGGGGCGTTCAGCGAGGCGTCGCCGCCGAGGCGGCGGTTCATGTTGGTGACCTCTTCCTCGGACACGCCCAGTTTGGTGGCGATGGCGGAGAGGTGTTCGGGTCGCAAGTCGCCCTCTTCGAAGGCCGAGATCTGGCTCTTGGCCTTGCGCAGGTTGAAGAACAGCTTCTTCTGCGCGGCGGTGGTGCCCATCTTCACGAGCGACCAGCTGCGCAGGATGTATTCCTGGATCGAGGCGCGGATCCACCACATGGCATAGGTCGCGAGACGGAAGCCTTTGTCCGGATCGAATTTCTTGACGGCCTGCATCAGGCCGACATTGCCCTCGGAAATCACCTCGCCGATCGGCAGGCCGTAGCCGCGATAGCCCATGGCGATCTTGGCCACGAGGCGCAGATGCGACGTAACGAGGCGGTGGGCGCTCTCGGCGTCCTGGTGCTCAGTCCAGCGTTTGGCGAGCATGAATTCTTCGTCTTTCGCAAGCATGGGGAACTTGCGGATTTCCGTCAGGTATCGCGACAGCCCCTGTTCAGGCGACATAACCGCGAGTGATCTAGCAACAGCCATTTGGTCCCTCCGACCGTGTGAACGAGCGGGCTCTTCGGAGGCGGCCACCCAATGTGCACCGTCGCCTCACCCCTCAACCGATGAAATAGGGTCGGGTTTCCGCACTTGTCAGTGGCGGATGGTCACACGGAAGCGTGACCGTTGCCCCGGCGCCACGGCACCGACTGGATAAGGGTATAGCGGACGGTCAGTCCTTAATCAAGACTGACCTACAGGGCAGCGAGTCCCTGTTCGAGCAGACGCATGTCCTCGGGCGGCGCGGTCTCGAATCTGAGTGTCTCGCCCGTCACCGGATGGATGAACCCCAGAATAGCCGCGTGCAAAGCCTGGCGGGTCAAGCCGGCGTTTGCAATGGCGGCGCGGACGGCGTTGGTCGGACTGCCGGAGCCATAGACCGGGTCGCCGAGGATTGGCGCGCCCTTTGAGGCCATGTGTACGCGGATCTGATGCGTGCGGCCGGTGTGAAGGGTGCAGGAAATCCGCGCGGCCATGGGCTGGGCACCGGGTTTGGCTCCACTGTGGGTAGGGGGACCATAGACCTGTTCGACGACATAGTCGGTGATGGCCTCGCGACCACCTTGGTTGAGCACGGCCATCTTCTTGCGGTCGCCCGTCGAGCGACCGAGATTGGAGGTGATGCGGCCCTTGGCTGGATGAAGGGTGCCGCGGACAAGGGCGATATAGGTGCGCTCTATGTCGTGGGCGGCGAACAGGGCCGAAAGCCCGGCGTGGGCCGGGTCTGACTTGGCGGCGACCATCACGCCCGAGGTGTGTTTGTCCAGCCGGTGGACGATGCCAGGACGGGCGACGCCGCCGATGCCGGAAAGGGAAGCTGCGCAGTGATGCAGCAGGGCGTTGACCAGGGTGGCTGTTTCGCTGCCGGGCGCGGGATGCACGGCCATGCCGGCCTGCTTGTCGATGACGATCAGATGAGCATCCTCGAACAGGACGGTCAGGGGAATATTCTCGGGCTGGGGGATGGCGGAAATGACGGCCGGGAGGGCGATGGCGTACAGACCGGGCAGGGCCTTGGCCGAGGCCGTCGATACCGGTTGACCGTCGCGGGTGACGACGCCCTCGGCCAGAAGGGCCTGAAGACGGGCCCGGGACAGGGTGGGGAAGATGTCGGACAGGGCCTTGTCGAGACGGGTACCGCCGGTGGTGAGATGAGCCTCCAGCATCGGCGGGAGGTCCTCGTCGGCTGCGAACTCTTCGATCAGGGGGTCATCGGACACGGGGCACTCCGCCGCTCAGGCCGGGCGGGTGTGGCGATCTAGCACGTCGGGCCGCATGGCGGGCAAGCACGAGGTTGGCGGTAGAGGCGATCTGGGTCATCTTGTGGCGGAGCAAACCGGGAGCTGATCGCCATGAAACTGTTGCTTCTTGCCGCCGCCGGGGGCGTGACGCTGGCCCTGGTCAGCTGCGCTACCATAAGCAAGGACCAGTGCCTGGCCGGTGCTTGGGGCGAGGTCGGCTACCGTGATGGTTCAGAGGGCAAGCCGATGAGTGCTCTGGATGACCATGAAAAGGCCTGCGCCGAATACGGCGTGGTGCCGGACGTCGTCGCCTACCGCTCGGCCCGCGCGGACGGGTTGAATGGCTATTGCCGCTGGCAGCGGGGGTTCCAGGAGGGGCGGCAGGGCGACACCTATTACGGTGTCTGCACGCCCGCGCAGGAAGCAGACTTTCTTCCGGCCTATCATGATGGCCAGATGGTGTATGCGGCCGAGCAGGCGCTGACCAATGCGCGTAGCAGTGTCGATAGCCTCGGATCCCGGTTGGAGGATTTGGATGACAAGATCGTGGCCAAACAGGCCGAGGTGCGGGCCGCGGGTCTGACCGACGAGCAGCGCGACCAGATCCGCAACCGCATACGGGAAATCCGCCGCGAGCGTGCCGATACCGAGCGGGAGCGGCGGCGGGCGCAAGACGCCATCGACGATGCCGAACGCGATGTGCGAAATGTGCGTCGACGGTTCCAGGGCGCGTACGGCGGCTGGTGAAGTTCGCCAGCAGATCGTCCGGTCAGTCGACCCGCTCAATCAGACCGGTTGCTGTCAGCCGGCGGATCAGTTCTTCGGCCTGGTCATTACCGAGATCATCGGGCGCGAACGGTTCGCCAGACAGGGCGCGTTCAATGACCGGACGGGGCGCGCGGCTGAAGGTCATGTCGCCGCCGGGGACGATCAGGCGCAGACCGCCCTCTTCATCGATCAGGCGCCACGGCGAGGGTCGGGCGCGATACTGGCCGGCCAGCGGGCGCGAGGCAGCCTCGATGGCACCGAGCACAGCCGGTTCACGCGACCGGATGAACTGTTCGGTCAGCAGGTCGAGCGCGTCATCCATCTGTGCCCGGGACGACAGCTCCGCGATGAGGGCGCGGAAGCGGGCCTGCGCTGAGGTTCTGTCAAAATCGCGGTTGGCGAAGCCAGGCGGCAGGCCACGGCGGAAGGCCGGATCGTTGACGCAGACCTCCGAGACCGCTTCCAGAACAAGATCCGCCCAGGTACGAACCAGCAGGCCGCAGGTGATGTGGAGCGAGGCCGCGTCTCCCGAGGCCGAAGCGTCATGCATCAGCCCACGGGGCACATAGGCGCAATCACCAGCCTTCAGGACAAAGCTGTGACTGGGTTCGCCGACCGGGTGCTGACCGGACTGGAATCGTTCACCGCGATAGGGGGCCTCGACCGGTCGATCATAGAGTCGCCAGGTTTTTTCGCCCTCGATCTGCAACACGAAGACATCATGGTTGTCGTAGTGAGTGTGAAAGCCCTGTGAGCCAGGTGGGGTCAGATAGATGTTGGTCTGGACGTGACAGGAAAACACCCGCTCCACAGTCCGGCAGAAATCTGCCAGCGCGATATCGGACTGGTGCAACTGATTCAGGATGATTGTGCTGCCGCGGCGATAGAGGCGCGCGACGGCCACGCGGTCGATCGCACCGGACTCGGCCACGAAGTCAGAGCTGTCGACCGACCGTGTGGCGTCGGCCATGGACAACATGCCTTCGCGAAGGTCCTGCTCGGCGACCTTCCGGTCCACCGTCGCGACGGAGAGCAGCGCGCGGAACCGGTCCGGATCTTTGTGGAGGGCGACCACATGTGTACGCTCATAGACGTCGTCGAGAAACGTCGCTGCTGCAGATCCCAGCAACCAGGCCAGAGTTCCCCCTGGATGGCTTTCGCCTTCGCCGCCGACCATCACGCCCGGTTGGCGATCACTTGGGGCGGCGTCCGCCGCGCCCATTTCCGCCGACGTCGGTCGAGTCGGAATCGGTGAGGCCGGTTCGCCCACGACCGTTGCCACTGGTGTCGGAGGTATCGGAGTCCGTCAATCCCGACCGGCTTCCGCGACCGTTTCCGCCGACGTCGGTCGAGTCGGAATCGGTGAGGCCGGTTCGCCCACGACCGTTGCCACTGGTGTCGGAGGTATCGGAGTCCGTCAGTCCCGACCGGCTTCCACGACCATTGCCGCTGGTATCGGACGGGTCGGAGTCGGTGAGACCGGTGCGGCTTCCGCGTCCACGGCCGACGCTGTCAGAAGAGTCGGAATCGGTCAGGCCGGTCTGACCTCCCCGACCGTTGCCTACGCCGTCGCTCGAGTCGGAATCCGTGAGGCCTGTGCGGCCTCGTCCGTAGTTGAACGCGTCGCGGCTGTCGGAGTCCGTTCTGCCTGTATAGGACTGTGCTCTGGCGCTCCCCGTAACGGCACCCATGGCACCGCCGGCGACCACCACCCCTCCCAGAATCCGGGTCAGGAATGAGCGGCGATCCGGTCGCTTACTGTCTGACATAACCTACCCCTCGATCCTGCGAAGAATTCGCAATAACAACAGTTTGCGAGTTCAGCATGAAACGCTTGGGCAGACAAGCATCGAGGTTTGGTTCAGCCCGTGGCGCGGAGCTCAGCCCGGGCGCTCGGGGTCAATTCGCCACTGGCATAGCGCCGCGCCATTTGCGCCGTCGACAGCGGGCGGATTTTGGACGCCTGACCCTCGCAGCCGAACTGCTGGTAGCGCTCAACGCACAGTTTGCGCATCGCCTCCTTGGCGGGCTTCATCCAGGCGCGCGGATCGAACTCGCCCGGCTTCTCGGCCAGCAGTTTGCGCACCGCGCCGGTCATGGCCATGCGGTTGTCGGTGTCGATGTTGATCTTGCGCACGCCGTGTTTGATGCCGCGCTGGATTTCCTCGACCGGCACGCCCCAAGTCTGGGGCATCTGGCCGCCATAGGCGTTGATGATGTCCTGCAGGTCCTGCGGCACCGAGGACGAGCCATGCATGACCAGATGGGTGTCGGGCAGGCGGCGGTGGATTTCCTCGATCACATTCATGGCCAGCACGTCGCCGTCCGGCTGGCGGCTGAATTTATAGGCTCCGTGGCTGGTGCCCATGGCGATGGCCAGGGCGTCGACCTGAGTCTCGCGCACGAAGTCGACGGCCTGGTCCGGGTCGGTCAGCAGGGCGGAATGATCCAGCTTGCCCTCGAAGCCGTGGCCATCCTCGGCCTCGCCCATGCCGGTTTCCAGCGAACCCAGCACGCCCAGTTCGCCCTCGACCGAGACGCCGCACGAATGGGCCATCTGGACCACGCGGCGGGTGACATCGACGTTGTATTCATAGCTGGCGGGGGTCTTGGCGTCCTCTTCCAGCGAGCCGTCCATCATCACCGAGGTGAAGCCGTACTGGATGGCGGTGGCGCAGGTCGCAGGGCCATTGCCGTGGTCCTGGTGCATACAGACCGGGATGTGGGGATACAGTTCGGCGAGGGCGTCGATCAGCTTGGCCAGTACAATGTCGTTGGCATAGCTGCGCGCGCCGCGGCTGGCCTGGATGATGACCGGGGCGTTGACCGCCTCGGCGGCCTCCATGATCGCCAGACCCTGTTCCATGTTGTTGATGTTGTAGGCAGGCAGGCCGTAGTCATTCTCGGCCGCATGATCGAGAAGTTGTCGCAGCGTGATGCGCGCCATGGGGTGTCTCCTGAGCCCGTAAGTTTTGCCGAAGTTCTAGCGTCACAGGCGCGCGAAGTCACGCAGTGTTACAGGGCGGCGGAGTTGGCAGAGGTCTGGAGGGGCTGCGGCGTAACGTCCGGGAAATATTGATTTCAGGTCGTTCAGATCGCCCGAACGCCCGCCATTCGAGACGGATGGCTCAGGCTTGCAAGGCCTCGACCCCGGGGAGGGGCTTGCCCTCCATCCATTCCAGAAAGGCCCCGCCGGCGGTCGAGACGAAGGTCATGTCGTCGACCACGCCCGCGTAGTGCAGGGCCGCGACCGTGTCGCCGCCGCCGGCCACGGCGATCAGGGCCCCCGATTTCGTCAGCTGCGCCGCCGCCTGGGCCGCCTTGACCGTGGCCGCGTCGAACGGTGGCACCTCGAACACACCCAGCGGGCCGTTCCAGATCACGGTCCGCGACAGGGCCATGCCCTTGATCAGTTTTTCGACCGTGAGAGGGCCGGCATCGAGGATCTTCTCGTCATCGGCGATGGCCTCGCGCACCAGCAGCGTGCGGGTCTCGACGCCCGGCCGGACCTCCTTCGCCACGACCACGTCGATCGGAAGCAGGATTTCGCAGCCCCTGGCCCCGGCCTCGGCCAGGATGGCGCGGGCGGTGTCGGCCATGTCCTTTTCCGCTAGGGAGCCGCCGATATCGACGCCCTGGGCATACAGGAATGTGTTGGCCATGCCGCCGCCGATGGCAAGGCGGTCCAGCTTGCCGACCAGGTTCTTGAGCAGGTCCAGCTTGGTCGAGACCTTGGCCCCGCCGACGATGCCGAGAACAGGCTTCTGCGGCTTGCCGAGGGCGGCGTCGAGGGCGTCGAGTTCGCGGCGCATCGACTCGCCCGCATAGGCGGGCAGCAGCCGGGCCAACCCCTCGGTCGAGGCGTGGGCGCGGTGGGCGGCCGAGAAGGCGTCATTGACATAGAGGTCGCCCAGTTCGGCCAGTTGCGTGGCGAAGGCGGGGTCGTTGGCTTCCTCGCCCGGATGGAAGCGGACGTTTTCCAGCAGGACCACGCCGCCGATGTCGAGATCGGCGATGGCGGCCTTCGCTTCGTCCCCGATGCAGTCGGATGAAAACCGGACCGGGGCACCGAGCAGGTGTTCGAGATCATCGACCACGGGCTGCAGGCTCATCGACGGCACGACCTTGCCCTTTGGACGGTCGAAATGGGCCAGCAGGGCGACCCTGGCCCCCGCGTCTCGCAGCCGGTTGATGGTCGGCAGGGCGACGCGTAGCCGGGTGTCCTCGGTGACCTTGCCGTTCTCCATCGGGACGTTGAAGTCCACGCGGACCAGCGCGGTCTTGCCGGCGAGGGAGGGGGCGTCGTCGAGGGTGCGGAAGGTCATTCACTGCTCCTGTCTCCTCCCTGTTCGCGCAGCGAATGGGGAGGTGGCGCGGCGCCTTTGCGCCGTGACGAAGGGGTTCTCACCCCAGACTCGGTGCGGCGGAAAGAACCCCTCCACCGCTTCGCGGTCCCCCACCCCATTGCCAAGCGGCGACGGGGAGGAGACGCGGGCTTCACATCAATTTCGCCATCACCAGCGCCGTGTCGGCCATCCGCGTGGCGAAGCCCCATTCGTTGTCGTACCAGGTCAGGACGCGGGCCAGCTTGCCGTCGACGACCTGGGTCTGGGGCAGGGCGGCGGTCGACGAGGCGGCGATGTGGTTCAGGTCGGTCGAGACCAGCGCCTCGTCTGTGGTGAACAGGACGCCCTTCATCGGGCCGTCGGCGGCGGCCTGAAGGGCGGCATTGATTTCCTCGACCGTGACGGCACGACCGGCCACGACCTTCAGATCCACGACCGAGACGTTCGGGGTCGGCACGCGGATCGACGAGCCGTCCAGCTTGCCCTTCAGTTCCGGCAGCACCAGCCCCAGGGCTTTGGCGGCACCGGTCGAGGTCGGGATCATCGACAGGGCGGCGGCGCGGCCGCGGTACAGATCCTTGTGCATCGTATCCAGCGTCGGCTGGTCGCCGGTGTAGGCGTGGATCGTGGTCATATAGCCGCGCTCAATGCCGAACAGGTCGTGCAGCACCTTGGCCACCGGGGCCAGGGCGTTGGTGGTGCAGGAGCCGTTGGAGACGATGACGTCATCGGCGGTCAGGACGTCGTGGTTGACCTTGTAGACGATGGTCTTGTCGGCACCGTCGCAGGGGGCCGAGACCAGTACGCGCCTGGCACCGGCGGTCAGGTGGGTCGAGGCCTTTTCCCTGGTCGTGAAGATACCGGTGCATTCGAACGCGATGTCGACTTTCAGTTCCTTGTGCGGCAGCTTGGACGGGTCGCGCTCGGCCGTGACCCTGATCTTGCCCAGACCCACGTCGATCCAGTCGTCGCCATGCTCGATCACGCCCGGGAAGCGACCGTGGACCGAGTCGTATTTCAGCAGGTGGGCGTTGGTGGCCACTGGGCCGAGATCGTTGATCGCCACCACCTCGATGTCACGACGACCGTGCTCGACGATCGAGCGCAGGACGAGGCGGCCGATGCGGCCGAAACCATTGATGGCAACGCGGACGGTCATGGGGCGGTCTCCGAACAAGCGATTTTGCGGTTGGCGCTTCAATGAAGCCGGCGCGCGCGGGGATCAACCCCGCGGCTGTAACAAGCCGTGATGAACTGTAACGCTGCGGGGCTCTGATCTTGCATTGGTTGGCCACGGTCACGTCGCCGGCCCCGGCCCTGCGGTGATTGTCCATGGTATCGAGACCTGACCGGGCGGAGAGGGACTGAACCATCTGTATTTCGTGATTTGAAAGGCCGTCCCGGTGATCTCTAATGGCGTCATGATCCTTCGACGCCTTTTCCGGATGCTGTCTGCTTTCGCAGCGATGAGCCTTTCGCTGGCCGCCGTTCCGGCATTTGCCGCTGACCCGATGGCTGTGACGACGACTCCGACCGTGGTGCCCGTCGTCGCCCGGGCCGCATCGGATCGCGACCGGGCGCGAATGAACCAGCGG
>Ga0105053_10011286_pt1 | contig 10978 bp, 5 predicted proteins | sample BON01_FD_78093 | JGI IMG/M metagenome (GOLD analysis project Ga0105053, IMG submission 78093) | Freshwater microbial communities from Lake Bonney liftoff mats and glacier meltwater in Antarctica - BON-01 | ecosystem: Environmental > Aquatic > Freshwater > Ice > Glacier meltwater | place: Lake...
GTTTCGGGGACCCTAGCTTTGCAAAATAGTCGCTCGCATGGACAATTTCAATGTTTTCATGTCGATGGGCTTCAAAAATGCCCAATTCGTCAGCGTGATTCATAGACTCGGCTTTTCTCGAAATGGAAACTGCGGAACTGCAATCAATCAGTCCTAGTACGGTTAATACCACAAACCCATATGAAGCTGTCATGTAAGTTCCGAAATCGGTCCATTCCTTGTTGGGGATTTCACAATTACCGTATTTACCGAATGTCTCCAATTCATCATTTCGTTGATATGCCCATATTGCCAAAAGCAAGTTGAAGTTGCTCAGATGTGAATGAGTCCGCACGAATGAAGTTCTCTTGAGTCTCAAAACGTCCAGTTCACTCGTCAGATCTAAGAGACCATCAACTGCTTCGCACCATTCATCATTCATGAGCCATGCCACGCTGTTTTGCATCCTGCGATTTCGACGCAGCTCCTCTGTTGGTACTTGGAGTAGTTCCGCATATCCATAGGGCATGAAACTTCTTCTCCAGTAGTCGAAGGCGACGATAACTGTTGCTACAATGGCAAGACTAGTGAGCCATTGCATTGTGGTGATCAGTGTGACAGTTCCACATCCTAATGCGAAGAGCATGCCGTAGTACCATTGCGTCAAAGTCCTCACAACGTCACGCATTTTAGAATTGAAATACACGTGGTCGTCGTCATCGAATTTTTTTTAATTTTTTTAGTTGTTGCTCACAAGCAGATCGATAGATCCACATAATTTGAATAATTGTTGTTGTAGCTTGATTTCCTGCTTTACACTTTGTTGCAATTTGGTGAATACCTCATCGATTAATACACTATGCCCAAGATCTCTCGAGTATATATTTAGAATGATTTCAGACACTTTGATGAGCACCGGTGCAAACCTTGGGTTGGTGATGAATTTAACAACAAAGGAAAGCACTGGTTCCAGACAAGTATCATCCCTTCCTGCAAGAGCTGCTTGGAGACCTTTTCTGCTATTAAGCTCATCTAGCAATGCCACCACCAGCACAGGCGTTCTACTCTTCAACACATCATCAAGTGCTTGTTTGTAGTTGAACTTTCGTAGATGTTTATCAAACGGTGCAAGTTTAGACTTCTGGGATATCCCTACTTTGAAATCGCTAGCAGAAGGTCCTACATTTCCACCACGCATAAAATACCTATGAGTACCTCCGCTTGGAACTTCATCAACTTCTTCGACACGGACTTTCCCCAAGGGTTTACGATGCACTAGTATTTCGCCAGAAACACAGCCGACAACAAGAGCTCCGTTATTTTTAGTTACTGCTGCAGAGAGAATTCCTTGGCCACTGCCTATGGTGATGGACGCAGTGTGGGAAAAAGTAGTTGCATCATGCACCTTGATGATACCGTCGAGAGACCCGGATAGAAATCGCGTTTCAGTTCCGTCCATAAACAAGGTTGTGACCGTTTTTTGGTGATTGCATATTTCAAGAAGCGGTTTTCCAGCTACAATATCCCAAATTTGTACTTTATTGCCACTTGAAGCAGCCAATTTTGTTGGTGAGACAGCCAAGATAGATTCAATTGGTCCCAAGCACTGCATTATATTCACTGCTTTTTCTTCTCGTACATCCCATAATCGAACTGTGTGATCATAGGATCCTGAGGCCCAAGTACTTTCAAATTTAGTAGCACTTCGTACCAAGTCACTGTGGCCTCGAAATACCTGTAACTCCGACTCACTGGCAACATCAAAGTACCTCACAGTTTTGTCATCGGAACAAGTGAATAAGTGACTACCTTGATCCGCCCACATTGTACAATGTACCGGTGCTGTATGTGTCTTGAACACTCGCATGAGAGAACCATTGGTGGAATTATAAACATACACAAAGTTGTTCTCGCAACCAGCGGCAAAGAGCTTACCGTCATATCTAAATGCACCTCCAAGCGCTATGTTTTTGAATCTCGCAAGACTCTTTTTTAATTTCCCACTAGTTCCATCGTAAACAATCACTCTTGCACTTGCACTTGCGGCATAGTCGAAACATGGCACAGGGCTCAACGCTATGCTGGTTACTGGTCCAGGAAGTTTGACTGTCGGTTTTACAACTTTAAACTTGTTCCAATATTTTTCCTCTGCTGTTTCAACCGTATTGTTTTTCGCAAACGTCGTCGTGCGAAGTTTCTTGAACTCCGTCATCTTGCTATTTGGGTGGTCTTTAGATTCAAAAAAACTATTTTTTTTTTTGGAAAACTCTATGAACAAAGGTCCACCCACAGGATCGTTGAACATTTCATCCCGGCTAGGCGGTTTGTTATTATTTTTAGCCATGAATTCCTGCTTCCAAGATAGCAGCTGATTTTGAATATCAATCACCCTTTGCTTTCTATCAATATACTCAAATGTTTCTTCCAACATATCGGAACAATGGATGTTTTTCATCAATATCGTTTTGTGCAAGGCACCGTCTATTTTGTCTACGGTGACCAAACTCTGCATTTTGTTCTCATCTAGCACTGGAGCAATAATTCTTCCTTGGTTATTTTCTAGATTCTCGTCAATGAGTGTATTCAAGAGAGGCTCGTCTATTGCAAATCCGACTTGAATTAAATTGAATTTGTCCTTTGAAAAAGGATTAGGGTATGCGTGCTCTACTTTAATAAAATCATCAGGCAAAAGGTTTCGAGTTTTATCAACTAGAGCAGGAACCGCGTCAACCGCTGTTATTTTGAAACCATCATTAAGTTTCATATCTTGAAGCATTGTTGCAAAAACAGCGGACAAATATCCGGTTCCACAACCTACATCCAGCACATTTATTGCACCTGAACACTTTTGAAAATGCTCATCAGCGGCTATTGCGATCATGGCGTGATGATGCGGAGTTGACAAAGTTGATTTTGAAAACATGTCAATAATTTGTGGCTTGTTTTCATATGGCTCTGCGTAATCGCAATTATTGCCGTCCAAAGGAATGAACCTAGCTCTATCCACACGCTTCAACGCATTGGCAACTTTCAGATTGTCAAGTTTAAGAGAGTCTACAAGTTCATTTTGATTCTTAGCCCCGCCCTCCGCGTGACAGAGACTGAAATTCAATAATGAATGGACGCCGATACTTTGGTCCTTCACAGAGTGATACAATCGTCTCATTCTTCCTTTTAAAAAATGTTTGCTAAAAAATAAAATCGTGTAAAAAAAACATTAAAGATACAACAATGGCGACGAATGACTGGAAAGCAAATCTAGTGGCACCAGCGCGAGACACAAGGTTCAAAACCGAAGACGTGACACGAACCAAAGGAAACGATTTTGAGGATTACTTTCTGAAGCGGGAACTACTGATGGGAATATTCGAGAAGGGATTTGAAAAGCCTTCACCCATTCAAGAGGAGGCGATTCCTATCGCATTGGCAGGAAGAAACCTGTTGGCTCGTGCTAAGAATGGAACTGGTAAAACCGCTGCCTTTGTGATTCCGTGTCTTGAAAAGCTTGATATCACTAAATCGTATCCTCAACAACTGATTTTGCTTCCTACTCGAGAGTTAGCACTTCAAACCAGTTCGATAATTAAAGAGATAGGCAAGCATATGAACGTGCAAGTTATGGTTACCACTGGTGGGACAACATTGAAAGATGATATTATGAGACTTTATAATACAGTACATATCATTGTAGCTACTCCTGGACGTATAATGGATTTGGGAGAAAAGAAAGTTGCAGACTTGTCGAAAGTGAACACCGTTGTTATGGACGAAGCAGACAAATTATTGTCTCCTGAATTTGAACCCCTGTGTGAAGCTATCATTAATATGTGTCACCCTGATCGCCAAATAATGCTTTTTAGCGCAACATTCCCGGTCACAGTCAAAAGTTTCAAGGATCGAAATATTAAAAAGCCATATGAGATCAATCTGATGGATGAATTGACCCTGAAGGGTATCACTCAGTACTACGCATTTGTCGATGAGAAACAAAAAGTCCACTGTTTGAATACTTTGTTCTCGAAATTGGAGATTAACCAATCGATGATCTTTTGTAATTCGGTTAATCGAGTCGAGCTTCTTGCTAAGAAGGTCACTCAGCTAGGATATTCTTGTTTTTATATTCATGCAAAGATGTTACAAGCGCATCGTAACCGCGTGTTCCATGACTTTAGGAATGGGGCGACACGCCATCTAGTTAGCTCGGATCTATTTACCCGAGGCATAGATGTGCAATCAGTTAATGTTGTTATCAATTTTGATTTCCCGAAAAATGCGGAAACATACTTGCATCGAATCGGGAGGTCTGGTAGATTCGGTCACCGTGGTCTAGCCATCAACTTGATCACCTATGAGGACAGACATAATTTGTTCAGGATTGAAAAAGAGCTTGGAACTGAAATAGTACCTATCCCAGCATGCATAGCTCGTGAATTATACTGCGAGTAAATTAAATTAAAAACACGTGTCGCAATTTTTTCTTAGGGCTCTACCGGTATTTTAATTGAATGATACATACAAGCTTGAATTAATTAAAACATGCTACAGGACAAAGTGAAAGGTCCCAACATAGATTTTGTGCCTTTGAACCCATAGATCTCAATAGACAGTCTGCTAAACATATACACTAATTGAAAAGCTAACATCAGGAGAAGGACCTGATCAATAAGGATGGATGCCGCCATGTTCGACATCACACCTAGAGCAGTATTTTCCGAGAACAAGTTTCAAAATGTATCTTAGCAGCATTCTGATTGAAAGCCAGAGACCGTAAATCATTGCCCTTGATAGCATAAAAGCGTTACGAAGCTTTTGTCACCTCGTGGGGGATTGGGTCGGTCAACAATACTCGTGTCACGCAACATTTTCACCCTGAAAAGTCCGATTTTAAGTTTACTATGCACCTTTAGAATACTATGGGATAATCGATAATCATTAGCATTAGAAATATTAAATAAATTTACTCATCAACTGCTTGCGTGAAAATTTGAAACACGGAGGCTCTATACACAATGTACCTTGAATCCAAAATAAATTGGAATCGGAATGGGTCGTGTATCAGGAAGTTAATACATTTGTAATCACGTTGGATGATGGAGGAAGCAGTGCTGAAAGTGACTGCAGAATTGTTAGGAGAGACCCTCACAATAGATACATCGGAAGCCCCTCCGTGCAAGCAGATGTCCCCCCATAGTGTGCTTGCAGAAACAGCGAGGCTGATTGGAGAAGAATCTGAAGCTCCTCCTCCCACAGCCGAAATGTCTCACGAGAACATGGACAAGATGCTGAGAAAAGCTGCCACTTGCTCCGTTCAGGATTTCATGTTTGTGTGCCATGGTCATTCTGTCGCGCTCAAAGACATTTTATTGCTCAACCACGCCATACGACTTCCTGTGAGATTGGACTGGAGCAATGAACATATACTCGTCGCGTGTTCACGTGCACTCGAGAATAATGGGTACTATATTAATTATTGCCAGGATTCTGAGATCAGGAGCAGTGCTACTAGACAAACAGAAATTCCTGAAGTTGTAGTCCCAAAAGTCATCTCATCATCGTATTCGAAACTTCAAAGATTTCTCTCTGGTTCAGAAAAAGTAACTGTGGATCAGGATCAGATCAATGCCCAATCACAGCTATTTGTCCACGTTCTATTAGGGGTGGATGTTCATACAAAAGACAGAGTGCTACTTTTTTCAGGGCTTGGAAACAATGATTCACGTGATGTCTTGCGCGATATAATCTCTTTTGATGTCTCCGCGTCTCTTTTGTCGGACCAACCTCTGGACAGAGGATATGTTGAAGATCTAGCTGCTGCGTTTAAAGCTGGTGCTGAGGGCCATTTGATCAAGTTCGTTCGTCCGCTGGAACAAATGATTCGAAACAAAGAATTCGATACCGCGCAATTGTACATCGTCACCAAGCTGCATTACAAAGAATGCGGTGTCGTGTTTCCTACCATGGAGCGACCCCCTTCACTTCAAGATGTACCTATAGAAAATGAAGTCGATGATATTCCTATCGCTGATTTCATGGCTCAAGGCGAAATTGTACTTAAAGAGAAGTTGGAAGAGTTGTGGCTGCGTCATGTTGATTCAAGAAAGCAACGAAAACAAAAACATTCAAATCGTAGACTTGAACTTTGTAAACAGAATCGTGAGAAGGTGGTATTGCAGTTGTCTACTAGTGAAGCTGCACGTTCTGCCCAGTGTAACGTGGAATTCGCTGTTAAGATGGGTCTCATGTCTTGTATTGTGCTAGGTGCTACTTCAGCCATATATGATAGAAGGCCAGGGAAATTATATATTTCTTTTGATCACATTATGTTTTACACCAACTTATTGGGTTTTAAGACCTCTGTCGTGGTAGACTTTTCTGCTATTTTTGAATTCGAAAAACGAAAGTTAACAGGACCTAAGGCTATTATAGGAGACTGTGTGCTGGCGGCGAAGTATAGAAACGACCCTAATACAGCCGTCGAGTTCATCATTCCGACCATGATGGAATGTGATAAAATATACGAGCTCATTGTCGAGATAGAAACATTGAGAGCAAACCGCGTGGAGAACCATGATGATTCTATTGTTACTGTGGAAAACGTGATGAAAACAAGTGAAGATGAAGCACAAAGAAATATGATGGCAAGTACTATCCTACACGACGACGAAGAAGAGTTTTAGAAGCAGAATTTCATTGAAGGAAAAGCTGGAAAAGCAAAGTCTGAATCTATAAAATCTTTTCAAAACGACAATGAAGTAGGCGAGTTGTGATTTCTGAAGAACATTTGAGATATATCTTACCGGTACCTTTTGTTTGTTTCTTCTTTGTATCCTTTCAATTAATAAAAACAACAAAAATCGATTTTTTTAAATTAACAATATACAACCAATATCAATTCTTTTAAAACACTACTTGAAAGTATAAGGAAAAAGGCCTGGAAGGAAAGCCTTTTTAATCAATTGGGATCGAGATGCAAAACATTTCTGTATGGAAATTCGAAACGGAAATTGAATTTCCTTTCAATATTCGGCACGGTCCCCGCACGGTGATAACGGTTATATTGGTAGTGCCGAAGTAGATTTGTTCTGAGGTTGTCTATGGATCGACCCCCACCACCGCTCGGCGCGCCTCCTTCATGGGCGTTTAAAACCAGTTCTTCTTGCAGCACTTTATTAGCAGGTCCTCCTGGTCTGAGTGATGAAAATTCAAATTCCAACAAAATCCAACCAAACGTAGCATCAAACGACGAGAATTCCAGTTGGAGCAACATGGGCTCAGTCAAAGCGCAACTTAGAGCCATGCGACACATTCGATCCATCTCTCAGGCATCCAAAATGTCATCGTCCAAATCGCGAGCAGCTAGTGCACCCGCTGCCATCGGCTCACCAGCCGTCGTACTCACACGCACTTATATTTTACCCCCGCCCATAGATCCGGGTGCTGGTTCAAAGTTTGGTTTAATGATGGACCCTCCTCTACATGCTGCAGAAAAATCTTCTTTTTCAGCATCCTTGAATGTGAAGCCACCTCATAGCAAAAAAGATATGGACCATCCACCGCCAGCACCGCCTGATTTACCGCCGAATTTTCAGTTCACCAAATTATTTATCCCATCGCCGCCTACAATACCGCCGCCTTCAAAGGTTAAAACAAATGGGTCGGATTCGATTCAGGCAGATCCAAGTCAAACTACCAGCTGGCGAGACAACAAAGAAATCTCTGTTGTAGAAGAGGCTATCATTCCAGAAACCAAGAAGAAGAAAACGCTATCGCTTGATTTGAGCGGTACTGTTGGGAATATTTCAAATGCAATAGATATCAGTACTGTGGCTGCAAATATCTCAAAGGCTGCTGGAACAGTTTCTGGTTTCGTGAAACGAATTACCTCTCCTCGTAACAAGATTCCTTCAGTTACCAATGAAAGGGTAGTGGCTCCACTAATGATACCTTTTCCTAAAGGCCCGCCACCAGTAGCCGATGAACGTGCAACAATACCACTTAACGAAGGTGTTTTGCCTCCCTTAACAACATCACTTGCAAATTCGCCTGTTGCAAAAGCCCGTGCAATGCCTCCTCCAAATGGACCGCGGCCTTCTGGTTTGGCAAAGTTTCAGGCCCCAAAGCCTCCTGTCGAGCGTGCAATAGTTTCCCCGCATCAAGATGGAGCAGTTTCCCCGTATCAAAACGTGGATTGCTGGGAAAGTGAACCTGAAGAAGTTCTAGAGATTGACAATGCACAAATTGCAGTTCTTCATGCTAAACTACTAGAAAGTAATAAGGGTGAAATTGACCAGATGTTATCTTCTGATGATGACGAGGATTTCAGGAGGACATTATCGTTGGTACAGGAAAGTGCAGAGATTAGTACAGATGATGAGGATGATACAATGATGGAATATATTAAACCAGTGGAAAATAATGAAGTGATGATATTGGGATCCGACGCAACCCCGTCTAGTAACAATACTTCTTCTCCGCCCATAGACTCATGCACGCAAACTGATTCACCGGGCATCGTATCCACGATGGAAAGAGTAAAACAAATTGCCCCAAAACGAGAAGTATTTCAATTTGATAACCTTGTGGAGGATGAATTAATGAAGCCTCCTGATTATCCGCCAAGAGAAGAAAACGGTGATGTACCGAAGTTATTTTTTCCTTACCAGTACCCTTCCAATATGCCGGTATTGGAGCAGCACGAGAAAGAACGCAAGTATTCGAAAATTCAAAATCCTAGTCATGGCAGGCAACTTGTGAAAACCCAACCATCTCACGTTCAGCCTTTGAAAAATAGCTGCAGCCCGATCCATTCAACCGTCTTATCTATGAAACTGCGCCCCGTGAATCAACCAGCTGTATCCACAAACGCATTAACAGAAGCTGCAACAAGTGCACCGACTACGCTCACCCAAGTGATAGCATCAACAGTACCCACAATTAGTGCGGATGAGATCGAAGCGGTGCTGCAACGCACTTGGAATGATCATCGGTTCGCTGGAAATCGAATTCTGGTTTCTCGAAAAGTTCCAGAGGTGATTGAACAATACGACCCACTGAAAACAGGCCTTGTGGATAAAGATAAAATAGGGGAAATAATCACTCAGTGTATCGGTTTAGCTATCGGGCTAGAGGACTTGAAAATGCTAGAACAAGGTGTAATTGGTGCCAGAATGAAATACGACTCGTTAGTTCTCGCTTTAGAAAAGTTGATATACAAACAGACAATGGAGATCAAACACATGATGACAGAGCATCCCATGATACACTACCAGCGCCTCCCTCGTATTGCCACTGTCAGTTTTGTCAGCAATCGTTTGGATCAATATGCCAGATGGCTCAAGATGAAAGGTGTTATCAAATCAAGAGGTAAAAATGGTTTGATTCACCAATTTCAAACTGGTGTTGGATTCTGCAAGCTACTGCTAGAATTTGTCTCACCAGGCAACCAAATGGTTCCCAAGCTGGAAGGCATCAACGCTCAAGTTAAGGTGATGGCCAAAGCTGCATGCCTCAAAAACATTCAAGTAGGACTCGGTTATTTGCTAACAGTGAGTAAGTCTAGGAGAATACCGAGCGCAGAGAACGTTTGGAGCGGGGATGAAATGGGCATATGTTGCCTGATAAAGGAGGCAATAGATGCCATGGTGTTTAACGGAGTATGGACGCTTAGCGCCAAGACCCAGTCAATGATCAGATGGTTTGAAAGGATATTGAACCTCATTGGATACCACTTGCCGGATAATTGTGTGCGACCTCCTCATAAAGGGTTATGGGAAGTTTTCAGAAGTTCGCACTTTTTGATGGGAGTTCTCTCTGTATATAGACCTGACGCGGTACACCTTGTCGGGCTTTCCGCAACTCCTTCAACACAAATAGAAAATAATTTTCAGCTTTTGTTCAAGTCATTGGCTGAGCTTGAAATCCCATGCGCTTTGGATGGAAACGATTTTGTGAATTCTTCCAAGGAAAATACTGATCTGCTAGTGTTGCTATTGTACGATATACACACCAAGTTCAAAAATGAGCCATTTCCGAATGCCACTATGCCGATACGGGAGCTTTTTAAATTATCACAAGTCAGCGAGAGTCAGCCGACTTCACCTCAATTTCAAATGGTTCAAAGAGCAGCTTTGGAAACAGTAAAGCGAACTGACTGGATTGATTTTCAAACGTTCCTGCACAGGAATGTGTTCTATGTAGGTGTCGACTCCCATAAATGCTTGTTGTCTATTTCAAGTGATCGCAAATTATCATGGGTAGTAGATGAGTCCGAATACGGGGAAATTTTATTCAAATATGTGCAATCTATCTCCGTAAGGAAAAGTGATCACCGTGACGAATTGATAGTAGAATTTCAAACTGCCACGAATAAAGGAAACAATCCCTCATTCAAAAGTCACGATGACCGCAATACGCTGAAACTATATGTAAATTTGAACAACTTGTTCGAAAACACCATTTAAAATTCAGTTTATAAATGCCCTGTTAGCCAACATCGTATTTCTTCTTCCTAGGGCTTCCAGCTGTTGATATGAATTTCACAGTTTCTAATAACGAAATTTATAAAAGCCGTTATTGACACTACAGAATGATATATTTAATAAACTGTAATATGAATAGTGATCGTTTTACGATGGTGGTGATGTTTATTTTCTGAAATTAAGTCTTCAAATTGGATGTTTTGGTATATATGTCTACGATGTGCAAATTACGAAACACTTACCAAACCGAACGACAAGATTCCGGTGACAAGTATTCCTTTCACTCCCTGTGTAGTGAGGTTAAACAATATTCAGTGGTTCCCAATTCAACTACATTAAACAAATTCAACTTCCCTGAACTTTTATCGATTGACAGAAGAAACTAAGTTGATACGAAATTTCAAGTTTTAAAATTTTTTTTTTTTTAAACAACAACAAAAATCGATTTTTAAAACTACTAGTAGTGGATAAAAGCCATCAAATGCTAATTTCTTAATAAACAAGAGTATCTTGTTGAAAGA
>Ga0105053_10011294_pt1 | contig 10973 bp, 10 predicted proteins | sample BON01_FD_78093 | JGI IMG/M metagenome (GOLD analysis project Ga0105053, IMG submission 78093) | Freshwater microbial communities from Lake Bonney liftoff mats and glacier meltwater in Antarctica - BON-01 | ecosystem: Environmental > Aquatic > Freshwater > Ice > Glacier meltwater | place: Lake...
CAGGTTGCATTCATATTTAGGCTATAAGTCGCCTAATCAGTTTGAAATTGAGATGCAAGTGCCACGGATAGAATTACAAAAAGCCTCTTAACTGGGTTGTACTAAAAAGCTTGACCAGGTCACCCTTACGTCGTTCACAGTGGCAAACATATTTAGATTGGGCAGTGCATAGTTTCAAAATAAGTGCGAATGGCGTTCGTGATGAAACTCAAATTCATACCCATATGTGTTATTCGGAGTTTAACGATATTATCGCGGCAATCGCTGAAATGGACGCTGACGTAATTACTATTGAGACATCGCGCTCGGACATGGAGTTGTTAGATGTATTTAACGAATTTGATTATCCCTATGAGATCGGACCGGGTGTATATGACATTCATTCGCCCAACATTCCGACGGTAGACCAAATCGTGAATTTAATGAATAAAGCTGCAGAGCGTGTTCCTGCGGAACGATTATGGGTTAATCCCGACTGTGGTTTGAAAACACGGGCTTGGGCAGAGGTTAAACCAGCATTAGCTGCGATGGTCGCGGCGAGCCATATATTACGAGAAAATTCGTCGATAAGATAAACGAGTAAGACAGTGATGATCCTTCAGGATCATCACTGAATTTTAATGGATTGTTGTATCTGTTTCGCTAAACTTACCTGTAAACGTGTTGTGCGTTGTCGCTGTAAACATAAGGCACTACGAAATCCCAGATAATCAGCTGCTAAAGGGTGTAATACCGTTATATCTTCAAGGCGTAATGCTCCTGCTAATCCACACAACAAATTTTGTTGTTTTGCCGCAGCAACAAATTGTTCCAGCTTCAATAAGTCCCAATAATCTAGAAGATGTCGACCATTTTTTATTGAGGTGTCAACCATCACGCCATAAAAGCCGCTGGCTTTTAATAAATGTAAACACTCTTCCGCGGGTGAGTTATTGTCGGCAAAAATCACCGCGATAACGGGTGTTGAAAGTTTTTTAACGGTATCGGCTAATTCGATGATGCAGTGTTGTAAGTTATCATCAGGAAACAAGCCAATTTTCACGTAATCGACCCCTGAACTGGCCATATTGATCATGGCCGCCTTGATTAACTCGGCTTGCATTGGTAAATCACCAATTGTGGCACTGGTCTGACAACGACCATCAATCACTGTGACGATCTCGCTAACAATCGCGACACTCAATGCCCCTAAAGCGCCCTGAGAAGGGTTTTTCATGTCTAGGATGTCTGGTAGTACAGGTAGCAGTATTTCTGCTTCTTCTAGCGATTGGACGCTGGCTAACCATTTACTCATTTAAGTTTAATACCTGCATCTTTGATTTTTGCCATTAACCAGCCCCACGCTTCTAATTCCCTAGATCCTGCGGTTTTGTCGATAGCGATAGTTAAATAGGTTATTTCTTGTTGAATTTTTTCTGCGGTCAACATCGTTAATCGACTTACTAATATTGCCGCATCAATGACGGCACTTTGAGCACGATTGTAGCCACGAAACGGTGCATGAGTTTGTTCGTAAACTACTGCCCCTCTAAAACTAGCGCGAGGACTGTCATCTTCAAAGGCAACAATTTCTAATTCGCTATGACTTAAAGCCTGATGAAGATATTCACCTTCAATTTGTTGGCAGGGCAGGGTCGGCCAATCCCGGTGACCTGTCAGTGAACCGGCAAAAACACGGACATCATCGGTATAGTTAATCGTGCATTGTCGATGTCGTTTTAAGTTTTCATAAGTAGCTGAAGGTTTAAAAGGCTGAATTAGGAAGTGACCATTTACTTCTGATATTCCCATTGGTGCTGAATGTGTTTTTCCATCAGTTGATAATGTGGTTACAATTACTTCGTGGATTTTACTTTCAAGCAGTGCCACATTTCTTCCCTTTTTTTATTGTAGTGCCTTCGACTTTTTGCTGGGTTAAATCATCTTCAATTTTATTTGTTGCACAGCCCCATTCTAGTTCTTCATCTTGAGTATATCGTTTGCCCAGTTGCCAAGCGATTTGTGCTTTTGCCAGTTCGGCGCCTAGATAAAAAGCATGACCGGTATCCTCTTTTAAATCGAGTTGTGGGTAGAAGGCAAAAGGATCAATATCTTGCATTAAACCATCACGATTAAACATATAAATACCTTGATCAGCTACTTTAATTCGATAATTAGGATCTTTAATATTGCTGGCTAATTCTGCAATCTCTTGTGCCGTGTCAGGGAATGGTCGGCGTTCGTGAGTTATCAATAAATCTGCGGTAAAATCTCGTGGCAAACTACTATCTTCACGGGCAGCAAACATCATCCGGCGTGCAATATCTGCTTCCTTTATAGCTTTTCGGGCGTGAGGACTCACTTCGGTTGCAAGTACGTTGGTTATTTGTAATTCTGAGATTATGCCAAACAATAAAGCGTTAATACCACTAGTGTCAGCATCGGTCAGCTCGGTTAAGTTGCCTACACCCATCATCATTGGGGCGTCAGGATAGCGACGCCGTAGTTCATGGTAACGAACAATCGAATTTGTAAAACCAAAATGAATAGGTTCAATGATCGGATCGGCAATCCATGGTCGGTTGATTTTATCCATCAATTCCATCGCTCGTTCTAACGATTCTAACGAAGCTCGTTCTGCGGGAACAATGATTGGCACGGCATCCATCTCTTCTGCAAGATGATAGGTTTTTTCGGTCAAGCTAAGCACGTAGTCTGCTCCAGCCTTTCCAGCACGACGTAAATCACCTATATTTAAGGAATCAACACTAACTTTAAAACCTGCCTCATGTAAAGCGGCGATGGCTTCTTCCATGTGCGGAAATTTTTCTTCCGGTAGACAGCCTATATCAATTACATTGGCACCATTGTCTCGATAATAGTTAGCGCGTTCTAATATGCCATCAATATCGCGATCGGGTGCGTCAACAATTTCAGCAAAGATGTTGACATCATAACGAGTCAAATCAGGTTGTTTGCGTTCTCGACCAAAAAAGATCGGAAGATCTTTTACTTCTTCGGGGCCTCGAATTACGGAAACCCCAAGTTGCTGGCTAAGTAGTTCTATATCACCACGACATCTACCCGGTACAATGATTTGATCACTATCCGCAATTATTTCTTTGGTTAAACGACGGCCGATCATTTTAGTTGTCATCAATGCCGCGACCGATAAGCCTAGTTGATGAACGCGATAATCAAAAGCTACCGGCGCCATTTCTTGTATGACTTTATGTAAACTCGGTTCTGCAAGTTTACCGGTTAGAAATAGTAGCTTTTCGCTCATTTATTAATGTCTGCGAGACGTAGTTTTATCGCTGCCCGTAATCTTTCTGGATTTTCAACGACTGTTGTTGCTTCGAATGATCGCAGTTTATGGGTGTGAGCAAGGTCAAGCTCTCTAGGCCACAATCTAACAGTGCGATCTGGAGCGGGTGTATCAACTTCTTGCTCAGTATCGCACGCTAACACGATACTTGGAATGCGGCATTTTCCTGCTTGAGCATAAACATTGGTTACCAGACTATCTGATAAACCTAATACCATTTTAGCGACAGTATTTGATGTCGCTGGCGCAACGACTAAGGTGTGATAATCACCACGATAAAACAATCCTACAGGCGGAGAACTTGCTGCACGGTCACGATACACGCGACTATTACTATTGATAGCTTTCGGGTCATGACCATACATCCGAAGCACTTCTTCCCCTGCGCGACTATAAAATAGGTCAACATCGTCTAATTCACGGACAATATCTAGGCATTCTTCTAAATAATGACCTGATCCTGTCACGGCCCAAGCGAGACGTGGTTTTTCTGGTGCTGATTGCATTATGGAAACCTTGTTAACACGCTAGTCTTGTAATTTTGCCAGACTCAAGCTTGTTAGTAAAAATAAGATCGTTAAGATAAGCTATTTTACGATAGAATTACCCCATTAATTATGTAATTATGGAGCTAAAATACTATGGCAGCAACAGATAATACGATTCCTAAGATTGTCGTAGTCGGTGGTGGAGCTGGTGGACTTGAATTAGTCACAAGCCTAGGTAAAAAGCTAGGTAAAAAGGGTAAAGCTTCCGTTACCTTAATTGACAACACACACACACATATCTGGAAACCTTTATTGCATGAAGTTGCAGCGGGCACACTCGATTCCCACGAAGATGAACTCGAATACCTTGGCCAAGCAATGTGTAGTGGTTTTCGTTTTCGCCTTGGGCGAATGGAAGGCTTGGATCGAGATAATAAACTAATCAACGTCGCTGCGACCTGCAATGCTGCCGGCGTAGAGATTATTCCTGCTCGTAATTTTGCTTATGACTATTTAATTATTGCGGTCGGTAGTGTCAGTCATGACTTTGGAATTAAGGGCATCACAGAGAATTGCCTGTTTTTGGATACGACTAAACAAGCTGAACATTTTCAATCACAATTGATCGAAGCATATTTACGTGCTCACACCCAAGGTAAGCCTGTCGATAAAGGCCAGTTAGATATCGCTATTGTCGGCGCTGGCGCTACTGGCGTTGAGTTGAGTGCACAATTACACGAAGTATCACACTTACTCACCGCCTATGGTTTAGATGAAGTTAAACCTACTGATGTCAAAATCAGCATCATTGAAGCTGCTAATCGTGTATTACCCGGCCTACCTGAAAATTTGTCAGCAGCTACCGAAAAAGAATTAGCTAAGTTAGGTGTTTCTGTTTTAACCAATGAGCGAGTGATTGAAGTCACGGCTACGGAAATCAAAACTGAAAGCGGTAAAGTCATTCCGGCTGCTATTAAAGTATGGGCAGCAGGTATTAAAGCACCCGATTTTCTTAAAGATATCGCTGGACTTGAAACTAACTGGATGAATCAATTAGTGGTTAAACAAACATTACAAACCACACTTGATGATGATATTTATGCTATTGGCGATTGTAGCGCTTGTAAATGGCAGGGTCATGATGAAAACGTACCTCCACGTGCACAAGCGGCACATCAAATGGCATCACATGTGTGTAAATCAATCGTTGGTCGTATAGCTAATAAAAAAATAACTGAATATGCCTATCATGACTATGGTTCTCTTGTTTCATTGGGTAGATATAGCACAGTTGGTAATATGATGGGTAACTTGAGTAAAGGGAGCTTGATGATTGAAGGATTTATGGCTCGCTTAATGTATTTGTCCCTTTATAAAATGCATCAAATAGCCTTGTTTGGTATTTTTCGTGTCGGAATGTTATCTCTTTCGCATTTGTTCCGTCGTAGTGTGCATCCCAAGATCAAACTGCACTAGAATCAGAATAACCCGTTAATTCCAACAATAAAAAAGGCCCGCAAGGGTCTTTTTTATTGTGTGGTGATTGATGGCTTAATCTGATTTCATTTATTTTAATGACATTCGCTCAGATATACCTGCTTTTGCAATATGATGTTTAATTACTGCTGCTATATGTAAGATAATTAAGGTAATAAACACGAAGGCTAGGACCTCATGAACTTCATTAAACGTGTCTCGCATCACACTATCACCTTCGGCAAGCCGTGGCAGAACAATACCCCAAAATTTTGTATCGTAGCTACTGTACATCGATTGTAAATAACCTGACATCGGCATAGCGATCATCACAGCATATAATAGGCCCTGTACAATACCAGCAGCCTTTTTCTGCCATTTACTTATTGTATCTGGTAGTGCAGGGGCTTTGTGTGTTAGTCGCCAGATGACGCGCAATACAATAAGCATCGCTGCAGTAATACCTAATGACTTATGCAGTAAAAAATAAAACGCTCGTACGCTTTCTTCGCCAGGTGGTAGTTCCGATTGTTTAGGTAGCTCCACCATATATAAACCTAAGCCAATCATAGCTAATATAATTACTGCGATTAACCAGTGCAAAATAATCTGTACGCGGTCGTATTTCGCTATAATATTGCCTGTCATTGTGTTCCCCATAAAGTGTCATTCAGTAAGACAAAAGGCCATAATAATGACTATTACGACCTTTGTTATTAGGAATAATTCCTACGTTGCGGTGTTTAAGTTAAATATCTAAATTAGTGGCTTTCAATGCGTATGTTTCTATAAATTCACGTCGAGGTTCTACATTGTCGCCCATTAGCGTGTTAAATGTTTCATCTGCTGAAATGGCATCTTCAATTTTAACTTGTAATAAACGACGTTTAGATTTGTCCATTGTAGTTTCCCATAATTGATCGGGATTCATCTCGCCCAGTCCTTTATAACGTTGCACATTTTGACCGCGTCTTGCCTCTGCCATTAGCCATGTGACTGCTTGTGTAAAGTTGCTAATAGGTTCACTACGTTCACCACGTTGAATACGGGCGCCTGCTGCGAATAAACCATTAATCTTATCCGCAAAAGTCAAGATACGTTTATATTCAGAACTAGCAAAAAACTCGCCTGGAATATGATAATCAGTGTTAATACCATGGCGACTGAAACTGACGTTAATATCTAAGCTCGGTTGATTATCTTTTTTCAACACAGATAATTTATAGCTAGTGCCTGTTGGCAAGTCACTACTCAAGCGTTGATCAATTTCGCTTAACCAAGCTGTCATTGCGACTTCATCAGTTAATTCTGGAATTTCGGCTTGGAAAATCAATTGTTTTAAGAAAGCAGGGTAGTAATGATTACTCAAACGATTGATGACGGTCGTTACTATTTGGTATTCCTCAACTAATAGTGTCAATGCACTGTTGGTGATTGCATCCGCTGTTGCACTTGGAAAAAGTTCAGCATTGTTCAATGCTAACTCAGTGATGTATCGCTCCATTTCGGCATCATCTTTCACATAGCGTTCTTGTTTGCCTTTCTTGATCTTGTAAAGTGGTGGTTGCGCGATATAAATATGGCCACGTTCGACTAATTCAGGCATTTGACGATAAAAGAAGGTTAATAATAAGGTGCGAATATGTGAACCATCAACGTCGGCATCCGTCATGATGATAATATGATGGTAACGTAGTTTGTCTGGATCATATTCATCTCTACCGATACCACAGCCTAAGGCAGTGATTAGGGTGCCCACTTCTGCTGAACTAATCATTTTATCGAAACGAGCACGTTCAACATTTAGAATTTTCCCTTTCAAAGGTAAAATAGCTTGTGTGCGACGATCACGACCTTGTTTGGCACTACCTCCCGCAGAATCACCCTCTACTAGAAACAGTTCTGATAACGCAGGGTCACGTTCCTGACAGTCCGCTAATTTACCAGGTAAGCCTGCAATATCTAAAGCCCCTTTCCTGCGTGTTAGTTCGCGTGCTTTACGTGCGGCATCGCGAGCACGAGCAGCATCTACCATCTTATTCGCGATTAGTTTTGCATCAGCTGGATTTTCAGCTAAATAATCATGGAAAAACTCATTAACTAATGATTCAACAATAGTTCTTACTTCAGACGAGACTAATTTGTCTTTTGTTTGTGAGGAGAATTTTGGGTCAGGCACTTTAACTGATAACACTGCCGTTAAACCTTCGCGAGCATCATCACCACTCGGTGCTACTTTGGACTTTTTCGCTAAACCTTCTGATTCAATATATTGATTTAGGGTACGTGTTAACGCGGCTCTAAAACCTACCAAATGTGTTCCGCCATCACGTTGTGGAATATTGTTGGTGAAGCAATATAGATTCTCTTGATATGAATCATTCCACTGCATCGCCAACTCAACGGTGACATTATCCTTCTCGCCGGTTATGGTGATTATTTTCTCATGGATTGGTGTTTTATTTTTATTGAGATGTTCAACAAATGCGCGAATACCGCCTTCATAATAAAATACTTCACTGCGCTCATCACGTTCATCTGTTAAAACAATGCGCACGCCTGAGTTTAAAAAGGCTAATTCACGGATCCGTTTAGCTAGAATCTTGTATTCAAATTCTATGACATTTGTGAACGTCTCAGTGCTCGGCCAGAATTGAATCTTAGTGCCAGTAGAGTCACAGTCTTCATCTTCATGAAGAGGGCCATCTGGCACGCTATCTGTATAGCTTTGACGGTAAACTTTCTTATTACGTCTTATTTCAAGTGTTAACTTTTTAGATAAAGCATTTACTACTGATACGCCTACACCGTGCAATCCACCTGAGACTTTATAAGAGTTGTCGTCAAATTTACCACCGGCATGCAATACGGTCATTATGACCTCAGCTGCCGACACTCCTTCTTCTTCATGAATATCTACTGGAATCCCGCGACCATTATCTGAGACAGAAACCGAATCATCGGGATGTATGCGTACGTTAATTTCACTACAATAATTAGCTAATGCTTCATCAATGGAATTATCTAATACTTCAAAAACCATGTGATGTAAACCTGTACCATCGTCTGTATCCCCAATATACATGCCGGGACGTTTACGTACTGCATCGAGCCCCTTGAGGACTTTAATATTGGTAGAGTCATACGTTTTTTCTTCGGTTATCATATTTAATCCATTGCTTATACAGGATGTTTTTGCATTAAAAGACTATTTTACTCTTTATCTCATTTTGTTGATAGTTGGTGGGTAGAAGCTTCTATAATACAACCGTGTTTCACGTGAAACACGGTTGCTGATTCGTCTTTTTCCAAACTTGCTGCTAACGTAGAATCTGTGCTGCTGATGAATGTTTGAACTGGCAATTTTGCAAGCTCAGTAAGAATAATTTGTTGATGCTGATGATCGAGTTCAGAACTAATATCGTCTATCAATAAAATACTTCGTCGGTGTTGAGCGCTGTCTAACGTGATCTCTGCTTGAGCCATACTTAAAGCTAAAACGAACAATTTTTGTTGACCACGTGAAAAAATCTCAGCTGGATCGACTCCATTTACATTGAATGACCAATCAGCCGCATGACTGCCTGAACGTGTATAACCTAACTTTTTGTCACGTTCTAAATTTATTTTTAGTATCTCGTTTAATGAATGTTCTTTTATCCAACCAGATTTAAATTGTAGGGAAAAGGTTGCTTGATTAAACTCTGGACATAAGCGCGGAAAAATAATGCTGAATTTCTCAAGTATTTTATTTAACTGCTGTTGACGTAAGTGAGTAATCTCTTCACCATAACCTGCAAGATGTGGGTCCCAAAGCTGAATCTCTGGATCTTTTTTATGTTGTCGTAACGCAGAATTACGTTGTTGCACAATTTTTCTATAAGATTGCCACTTATAATTAAAACTCGGTTCCACGTGAAACAATCCCCAATCTAAGAGTTGACGACGATAGCGAGGACCTTGTTCAAAGAACTGATGACAGTTAGCAGGGATGAGTTGTAATGGCAGTTGAGTTGCAAGATCAGATAGCCGTTTTAATGGTTGACTGTTTATACGGATTTGTAGGCCTTGAGTGAGATCAAATTGTAATCCAACAGGTGTATTGCTGGTTGTCTGAGCAATGACTTGAAATTTCTGTTGTCCAAATCGAACGGCATTTTTTAAAAAGCGTGTCCTGAATGATCGCCCTAGTGCAAGTAGGTGAATTGCCTCGAGTATACTTGTTTTCCCTGAACCATTGTCGCCTATGATTAGGTTGATACCTGATGAAGGCTGAATGATTAATTCAGAGATGTTACGTAGATTTGAAATGGTGAGTTGGTTTAGCACCAGTAGATCCCATAAGGGAGTAAAGGCAGTTACTTTACTCGAAAAGTTAGTGTACATAAACCGTTATTGTTTAAGCTAAAATATCCGGTAGCTGTTTGGTCAAAACCTGTTTTTCAGACACCATATCGCCACTTAATACAAAGCCAAGTAACTCATCATTATTATCAGTGAATATACCTTTTATGCCGAAGCCAGATGGTGCTGATTCAAACTGCCAAGATCCCGTTGCCATTGGTGCTGGGGCCGCAATTATGAGAGGATAACTGGGTGTTTTAATCGCAACAGGCATTGCAGGATATTTAACTGCGGTAGTTACTCCTGTCAGGGTTTTGGCTAAGGCCTTAGCGGCAGCTAAAATGGGGGCAATAAACAGTAAATTATGGCCAGATACTTCAGCACAATCACCTATGGCATAGATATTAGGATGGTTAGTTTGTAAGTTTACATCGGTAACGATGCCACGGTTTACTGCGATGCCCATTGCATTGGCAAGTTGAATATCTGGACGAAGGCCAATGGCTGAAATAACAACATCAGCTTGTAAAAACTCACCAGAGGATAAGGTTAATTGGTAGCCTTTAGTGGCGTGATCGACCGTCGTTATAGTCGACTCAAAATACCAATCAACACCAGCATGACTAAGCGTTGCTTTGAGTTCAATGGCGATAGGTTCGGGTAATAGTTTAGGCATCGGGAGCTTACTTGGGCCGATAACTGAAACAGCAATCCCAGCATTAATTAAATCATTGGCAAATTCACAACCGATCAAACCTGGTCCAATGATAGCTACATGTTTTGCATTAACAAGTTGTCCACGAAACACACTGTAATCCCGCAGGTTATTGATTGACAGCACGTCGTTAGCGGCATTGCCTTCAAGTGAGTTACGAATAGGCGTAGCACCGAGTGCTAGGATTAAATGCGTGTAATGGAATGGAGCTGTATTAGTGACAGTGACAGTTTGTTGTTGTGGGTCAATGTGACTAACGAGACTGTTATTGATAATTGTTGCATTTAATGTTTTCGCCATTGCATCTGCAGAAGAAAGGGATAACTGATCGGCTGTTTTGCCTTTGCTTAAGGCATTTGAAAGCATGGGTTTTGGATAGCTGCGACCATCATCAGATGTAATAATAATTAATGGGCTAGTTGCATCTAGTTTACGAAACTCACGAGCGAGTGTATAGCCAGCAAAGCCGGAGCCTATAATAATTATGGGAGACATGATAAACAGTTGCCTTGAATAAAATTAATGGGGGACAGAAAACCTCTTGGGGGTGTTCAAAAATCTGTGTCAATTCCTTAAACTAATGCATAAGCATATTAGGAGCGACACATGGCACAATTATTTGATTTCGATAAAGCGTTAGAAG
>Ga0105053_10011297_pt1 | contig 10972 bp, 16 predicted proteins | sample BON01_FD_78093 | JGI IMG/M metagenome (GOLD analysis project Ga0105053, IMG submission 78093) | Freshwater microbial communities from Lake Bonney liftoff mats and glacier meltwater in Antarctica - BON-01 | ecosystem: Environmental > Aquatic > Freshwater > Ice > Glacier meltwater | place: Lake...
TAATTAATATTTATTTCTCTCTTCAGTTAAGCCATTTGACAGTGAGATAATATTTATCCTCATTTTTCTCTAGAATAGCGTCAGTATACAAATAGGTGAAAGCTTGTAATATACTATCTGATATCGTGGAATTTTCGTGACTAAATTCATAGCTAATCTTACACTTTGCGCTTCTTAGAAGGAACTATACGTTATCTTGATTCTCCTCCAGGCAAGGTAGCTATTCATTATATTGAAATACATAAAGATTTCAGGAATATAGGAATATGGTCGAACTTTCTAAAACGACTCATGGATACTCCTAGTGTGAATAAGATAGTAGTATGTGCTACATCTAACTATCAAATAGAATACGCTACCTCAAAGAACTACATCGGGAATAACTATTGTATTAATCAAGGGGGGGATTTAGTCTGGGAAAAAGATATTAATAATAAGAGTGGATATACAGGTGTACTAATAGATCCCGAACGCGTCTTACGTTATAAAATATGTATGATAAAAGAGCAAAATTCTATTTAACACTTAAAATATTAATTAATACTTTATTTATCTGTTATCCTACATATTTTAATATTACTCTATCTTCAAATCTCTCCACTATTTTCTTTTGTATTCACTATATTTAATCTGTTCTGTGTTTTGTCCACACTCACTACATGTTACTATCTCTGAAGATATAGGCTTTTTGATAGTCTCTGTTACAATAATAGTATATGTATTATCTTCTACAATAAATCCTAATATTTTAAGTTTATCAACCATATCTTCGTCTACATCGAAGAACAGTTTAGCATTATTATATATTTCACCATCGATAATCTTATCAGCCTGATCTATCTCTAAATCTGGAATTGAATGTTTTATCTTCTGAACTACTTCCAAAGGAAACGAATTAAAGACATAAAACTTCATTATTAAAATGGATACTTCAACTTTAATAACTAGAAATCTAGCTGAAATCATCAATTTTGATGATCTAGAGGCTAAGATAATTAAAGGTCAATTATTAACAGCGTATATTGGGTTTTCTCCTACTGGAAAGATACATTTAGGCTATTTGATACCTTGTATGAAAATACGCGATTTAACTTTAGCAGGATGTCAAGTAGCTATTCTGATCGCAGATATGCATGCTATGTTAGATAATAAAACACCTTTACATTTAGTCAAGTTAAGATCCAAATACTATATTAGTTTTCTAACGCAAATACTTAAAGTATTAGGAGCTGATGGTACTAAGGTTAGGTACATAGTTGGTACTGTATTTCAATTGGATAAAGAATACAACTGGGATCTTTTACAGTTGACCAACAAATGTACTATCGGAGCATCGAAGAGAGCAGGAAGTGAGGTGGTCAAACAAGATAAAGATCCTAAGTTGAGCAGTGTAATTTATCCATTAATGCAGACTATTGATGAAAAGTATGTTGGAATTCGATCTTTCGACGTACCTGTCGATATAGAACTGGGAGGCTTAGATCAGAGAAAAATCTTCTGCTTCTCTAAAGATAACACAGAACATAAAATTACATACTTAATGACGCCTGTAGTGTCCCTGAAGAAAAGTGGTAAGATGTCAGCCAGCGATCCAAATTCTAAGATTGAATTTACTAATACTGAGGATGAAGTTAGGACTAAGATTATGAAAGCGTACTGCTGCGATAACGATATAAATTGTGGTCTATTTGAGTTATTGAAAAGTGTGTTTTTCCCACTGAGAGACCAGATTAGTATAAAGACAGACAATACTACTATTTGTTATACACATTACGACGATTTTATACATGATGTTTCTACAAATGGATTTATGGCTGTTCATATTAAAGAGACATTGATAAACTTGATTGTAGACCTTTTATCTGAATTCAAAGAATATTTCAACAGTCCTGAAGTCGTTGAACTGATCGAATTAGCTTATCCTCCACTATAATAAACATAGAACGGGGAAAATGAATATAAATTTATACTCATACTTGTACTATTCATACTTGTACTATTCATACTTGTACTAATTACATAAATGACCATTCTCTATCTAGTGCGTATACACCTACTAGTATACCTAGCAAATAAGCTATAACTAGGCCTAATCTTAATTTCATAAACCATGTTCCCATTATCAACCAATATCCTAATTCAAATATAGATAAAAATACTATTAACCAAAATATACTATAAGAGTATGGAGATAATAATACACCTAAAGCGAACGATAGTGCTATCTGGCCTTCTTCATTTACATATATCTGTTTCTTTTTGGTATTATGGTTAGCTAACTCTCTTTTAGTTATGGTTCTAATAGAATTAGTAAGCTCTTTAGTATTAGAAACTATGTTATTAGAAACTATGTTATTAGAAACTATGTTAGGAGCTGAAACGATCATCTTTATATAAATTTATATAAAGTATTAATATTCTACATTGTCCGGATTTCGTTGTACTAGCAATCTCATCCCACGTTGTAGCCATAGTTCCAATTCATTCTTCTCTAATAATGTAGTATGTTCGTTTTGCGGAGCATATATTGTTACTATACCTTTCTTATAATCATAACCGACAGTTGTCACCAAAGCGTCAGTACCTTTAGCTATATAATAATATCCACTTCTCCAATCTCTCTTCTTGATAGTTCCTTTGGGTGATATGGCTAAATGAAATCTTTTCTTATCATTTAGTGAATTGACGATATCTTGTGTTTTACCCCCATTCTTTGTGTTAATCGAAGATGCCCCTACACCACCCATTGACTTGAGAAAGTTTCCTAACAATGGTATGTGTAAAAGGTCAGGTCTAATTAAGAATACCAGATCTGATAACACCTCAGGATAAGCTAATCTATATACTAACATCCAAACAGTATCCCAATATGATGTATGTGGATATATCATTACCAGTTTATCATGTTTCCTCAAAACGTATTTCATATATTCCGGTAAAGGTTTCCATCCTACAATATATAGCAGTATTCTAGCTGGATATTTGTTCCAGTACAGAATAGAACACAATAATATGATATAGATATACATTATACGAACAGATACACAATATTCAGTTTAGATTGTGTTCTATCAATCACTAAGGGTACAATTTCTTCAGGCAATCCTTTCTTAAAATCTTGTATAGTATATATTTCGTCTACACTATACGCGTTGGAATTATTATCATAATATAATCCCTTCTTTTGTCTTAGAGGTGTATCGCCATATACTTCTTTTAATACTTCTACAGCTTTCTTATAAATATCTAACACATTGATATTTTCAAATATCAATTTAAACTTTACTAATTCCTTACTGATATTTACGATGTTAGGGTAATTAATATATAAATTGTTACACCATTCGTTCACGTTCGCTATATTCTTAAATATCTGATTAAATATATTGAGATACACCAACAATCCTCCGTCTCCTAAAACCTCTGAAATACTATCATGTATTCTTTTTCGATTGACATAGTCAAAACTACTATCTCCGGTTCTATCAGGTAAATTAAACATATTGGCTAAATAATTTACATTATTTATCAATATAGCTATCAACACACCAGGATAACGGTTGTAACCTTTTCTTTCCCATTGTATTAAGAATATAGCTGGCAATACATCCAATGGATAATCTAATAGTTTACTAGAATCTTCTTTGACATCTAGTTTAGATATATAATAATCTAGTGCATCCACTTTTCTCTTTCCAAACAGTTCATTTGAGATGTCTACATCGTCTTCGTCGCGATATTTTCTATACTCTAAAATGATCTTATGATCAAATGATGGTTCTGACATAGATATATTCTTAAAATTGTCTTTACTGATCAACCTATAATATACAACGTTTTTGAATGAGAAAAAACGATCGACTGATTCTGCAAATGTAATATATTTGTCGTCCTTATCAATCATAGTATCTATTACCAATTTGACATTATCTGGTCTATCTTGTAGGTCGTTGATATAATATACATTATCATCGCTATATTTTTTAATACTACCCAGTACGACTATATTTCCTACAATCAAATTATATACCTGATCTATTATATCATCTACTTCGCCATATAGATCTTGAGGTAATGGTGTGATTTCATAATGGAATATGCTATTATTAGTTGCTGTGTATTCATAATATGTCTGCTCATTCGTATATAATACTATAGGTGTCTTGATAATTAGTCTAAAATAGGGTTTCTCTTTGAGGTATAGATCTATAGTAGATTTGGTATTTTTATTATACACCAACATCACAACTGTACCAAGCTCTCGATTCTCTTCAAATATTTGTCTTCTAAACCATCTTAAACTAACTTCGTCGTCTTTTATACGATCATAACCTTCATCCTTGCGAATATCATAATTTTCCACTCCCCATGTTAAACGGGGCGTAATGTATTGTGTAAGCGACATTTCACCTTTTTATAGATATATTATAAATAATATATAGATATTTGTATTTTAGAATTAGCGAATATACTTTTTATTATGTTTTCTACTGAAGGCCAATGTAGCCTATCTAAACCGCAGCCTATTTTAGGCATGGCCAGTTTAGCGATATTGTGACACTCACATAACAAACGTAGGTTTGTTAAGGCCGTTCTTAAACTTTCATATGTAGGTTTATTGAAATGTCTATCTTTAGTGACTAGATTAAAGATAAATCTATCTTCCGAAGAGAAATATGCTACTTCTCCTACATTTCTATTTTGTTCTTCTAGAATGTCTACATTAGCAAATATATTTCTGAACTGTGCAGCTATACCCTTACCCATCTTGAGATCTCTGCTCACACAATGCGCAAAAGATACATCATGTGGTGCAGAGAATATATTACCCTTGATATAGGTTATATTAGCCTTAGATGGATCCATGATTATTTGTCTAATTTGAATATTAATTAATATTCAAATTATGTTATTACAATTATTGGTTAATACATTGGTTGTGGATAATACGTAGGTTGATTTAATCCTAAGTTATGAACCAACAAATTACCAACATATTGACCTTTAGCCTGTGCAACACCTGCTTGTCTTTGTTGTAAATATGTACGTGTTAATTCTTTCTGTTTGGCTAAGTCCTCTTCTAATCTCTTGTGTAAGTTCCTTCCACGGAAATACATAACAATGAAGAAAATAACGTACATACCCGAAACAAACAATCCTAATGTCGAACCGAGAGCTGCTTGCTTGAGACCCGCCTTATCATCAGAGCCTCCTTGTATGCTAGCACCGATGGCTAGTAACAACCCTATAACAAATGTTAAAATGATGGTAATAAATAAAGCTATATAAATAACCCATTTCATTAATTTACCAAGGCTTCCCTGATGTTTATTCAAAACTTGGAAGAAACCTCCTCCTTCTTTCTCTTCTTTAGCTATCTTCTGGGCTATTTTACTACCTTCCGGCGTGGAAGACACAGCTTTGGACGCTACTTCAGATTCAGCTTTACTTATCCCTTCTTTAGCCAAACTTTTAGCCGTTTCAGAAGCCGTCTTTTCGACAGCAGCTTCCGTGCCAGCTGCAGCTTCAGCTCCCAAAGCAGCTTCCGTGCCAGCTGCAGCTTCAGCTCCCACTGCAGCTTCGCCTCCGCCAAATACTGCTAATAGGCCCAATCCAATAACTATAAATATGGAAATTCCGAGGCAAACCCAGGCTATAACTGTAGCCCAAGTATAATATCCATGGCTGGATTTATTCGCCGCGTCTGCATCCTTTCCGCCTGTTTTTCCGGCAGCTTCCCCGCTATATACTGCAACGACAACATATACATATATTAGAAAACCAAACATCATAATCAAAAGAAGTGTAGGCGATAGATGGGTAAACAATCCTAACACAAATATAATAACTATAAATACTACAGAACTCACAAGAGTTGCTATAATAAACCCTGACGTCATGGTTAAATTAATTTATTCAGTTTCCCACCGAATAACTAAGTTATATCCGAGTTCTCTTATTTTGTTATCTCGAACTAAAGTTCTTTTATATAGCTCACCAAAAGTTATTTTACACATTTTAGTATGAGGATTATGATCGTATATCCATAATTAGTTCAAATATATAGAATATCATATCTCGATTATAAACGTCTAAATACACACTTCCATCCTAAAAAGATGACTAAACATATAGTTTTATGTTTGATGGTCAGAAATGAAGAGAAAGTCATTCTCCGAGTGTTAGAATCTGCTAAAGGAGTCATTTCTGCTATTGCGTTAACAGATACAGGTTCTACAGATCGAACTATTGAAGTGGCTGAAGAATGGGCTAAGGATAATGGATTACAGATAGCTATATTTAGAGAGAAATGGGTTAACTTCGGTGTAAGTAGGACTAAATCTGCTATGAATGGTAGAGAATTTTATCCTAACGCTGATTATCTACTGTTGTTGGACGGAGATATGGTACTTAGACCTCAGCCTAACTTTAATCCTGATGATCTAACAGCTAACGATTATATGATTGAACAATACAATTCTGGAACACATTATTATAATACTAGGCTGATCGATGTTAAGAAATTCTATAGGTCAGTAGCAGGTACACATGAATATTGGGGATGTCCTGTTGGTGTTCGATCAGGTAGATTCGAGGATCTTAAGATCGACGATATGAACGATGGTGGTAGTAGGTCCGATAAACACATTCGAGATATCAATATTATGTTAGAAGGTATGAGGAAAAATGTTACACCAGATTATCTAATCGGTAGATATAGTTTCTATTTGGGACAAACATATCAAGGTGTTGGTAACTATACACTATCTAACTTCTGGTATAAGAAATGTGCTAGCCAAGGAGGATGGGACCAACAAGTATATTATTCATTACATCAGATAGGAGAAAACTATTTCAGGGACGGTCAATTTAAGAAAGCCATTATGTACGCATTTAAAGCTTGGGATAGTAGACCTTCTAGAGCTGAACCTTTGCTAGTGTTAGCTCGATCTTTTGCATGCCTAAATATGAAACATATGGCTAAGTTTTATGCAGAATTAGGAAAAAATATACCTACGAGTACAGATGTGTTATTTTTAGATTCAAAAGTATATGACGGTACTAAATTTGATGATGTTCTAAACAATCTTAAATAAATTATATATGTATTTCTAAAATGGCAGACGTTTATCATTGTAGTAAGAAAAATAGACAGAACAGTCACAGGTTAAATCCTTTACTTTTTCCTATCACTTACGAATCTGCTGAGGTTATCAATAGTCTAGATTTGCCTAGAAAATATACTAGCACTCATAACGATGATACACGAGAAATATACTTAAGTATTGGTCATACTTACAACGACAGATTGTTAAGCTCGGAAGAAGCCGTCAAAGTTGAATCGCAGATTGTAGGAAAATGGATCAGTAAAGGTAAAAAGTATGAAATACATTTAGAAGCTTTAGTTAGCACAGATAAAAATCCACAAAGCGAAATTCGTAATAGAATTATTTGTAGCGAAACGTCTCCAGTACTGGAAGGTATTGCTTTAGCGGAAACGTGTCTATTAACATTATATCCTTCACTAGCTAGGACTAAAATATTCATACATTTTAAATCTAAAGATCCTAAATATAACAGAATAGAATACTGGGGTAAATTGAGTAGATGGATGTAGATGGATATAGAATCTCTATAAAATTATAGAGAATCGATTTAACTGATATGGTTTAGTATAATATCGATCTAATTAATTACAAAATAGCTATCAGGATCGATTATAGTAATATTATACTAAATGGTATAATATTTTAATTATTAAAATAATAGAGCTTACGACGAAACTTGTTGAAAAAAATAATATACTGGTTTTAAAAAATGGGTTGCGGATGTGGAAGTAGCAGTTGCACTAAGAGCAAATGTGTTAAAGCGAAATACAAGACCAATTGCGGAGACTGCGGGAAGATGAAGATTAAAATTCCCAAAGCCAAAGCTGTTGGACTAAACAAGAATGTGGCGTCTCAAGCTATTACCACTACAACGTCTACTGTACTCCAATTGACTCCGGGAGCATTCAGTTTTGACAATCTCAGTAGTCATTACAATAATTCCTGTTGCAATCCTTGTGGTGGATATTCGAATACGTATACAAATAATGCCAATGTTATTTGTTTGTCATGTGAAGGTCTTTACAATGTTACAGCTTTTGCTACTGTAGACACTGTACCTCTAACGGAGACTGTCAGTTTGGCGTTAGATGTAAATGGACAACAGGTGATGGTATATCCTCTCACTGGTAGTGGACAGGCATTGTCTTTCTCTACTAACCTTAACTTGTGTGCTACCGATAGAATTCAATTCAGGATATTTTCCACTGGCACTTATGTTGGTAATGTAGTTACCGGGAATGTGTCAGTCGTAAAAGTTAATGATCGTATCGGATGTCATTAATTGGAATTGATAAAAAACAAATATTGTTATATATAAATTTATATGTAAGTATGGATAATTCTTCAGATGAATATGTCGAAAGGTTTTCTTTAGAACAAGAAAATGGCAAACTTGTAGCTACAGACACTAAACCTGATGCTGTTGTGAAGAAGGATTCTTTCTGGGATGCAATGGTTAGGATTAGAACTAAACAACTAGCTTCAGGTACAGGCTCTGTAGTAGATTTTAAGGATGCTAAGAATGATTATCATATGGCTATTACTGAACTGTCCACGGTCGGTGTAATATTCAAAGGTAAGAAAGAAATAAAGGTTATTTCACAAAAAGCACATTTTTCTCTATCACAAGACGATGACCATTTAATTGTAGAGCAGCTGGATGGGCCTCCTTTTTCGAAGAAGGATGTCAGATTCAATAAGTTCTTCTGTACCACTTTATACGCTAGAAGAGTCAGACAACTTGAATTAGATGTAAATCCTATTATTCCTTATGTAGAAAACAAAGACGGTTCGATTACCATAACAGGTATGAGTGAAGATGTCACTCCTGGAGAAATTGCAGATGCCGAAATGAGGAAAGGTGTAATTGTCAATGGTGAACTTTTGAATGCCAAAGAACTAGGTTGTGTATAATCAGTTGGTGTATGATCGGTTGATGAAAACCTTATATTAATTAATATAAGAACACATGATTAAATATTCTATCGTAATATTCTGAATGTGTAGGAACGTCGTTATGACCTCCTTCTATATCACAAAAGTATTTAACACTATTTATAGCATCATATAACGCTTTTGCACTTTCATAAGGTACTACATTATCGTCTTTAGAGTGTGCTACTAACACTGGACACTTTAGAGTGTCAATATTATGTATACTATTAAACTCTGCACCAACTGCTAATGTTCCTACGATTGGTACACAATCACTGATTTTGGCAAATGTAGATTGTAGTACTATTCCATCCACTTTTCTATGTTTAGCTATATGTGTAGTCACTGCTCCTCCTAAAGAGAATCCATAACAATATATACGTTTATATCCCAATAACTTAACAAAATCGTATGCGTCTAAACCGCTTTTAAGTACTGATTCTTCTGTTGGTATTCCTTCCGATAAACCATAACCAGGATAGTCATACGAGAATACATCTATTCTTTTTCCTAATCGATCGGTGATAGGTGTATACCATGTCAAATTTCCACCATTTCCATGTGAGAATATTACAATGTCTCTATTTCCAGTTTGAGATATGTAGCCGGATAAATTATTAAATTTTAACCACTTACCACCACTGATATTTAATAGCATTGAACTAGGCATAAACATTAACCTATTTTTGAATAAATATACTATTACCACAAATACTATTATATAAAAGATTATAATAAAAAATATAACAACTAATATGCATAACACTACTGTTCTTAGCATCATGGATTTCTCTAACAGCGAATACAATCATATATGGTCACTCTTAGCGTCATGTTATTGTTTTACTTTAATGTGCTGGATTATGAGTAAATATATTAACATGGAAATTAGAAATAATGTACGTGATTTCTATCGACGTCTCTTTTCAGATTTTTCATCTGAAGGTATAGTTTGGTACAGGGCAATAGCTGCAAAACAAACCGGAAAGTGATAGATTTAATCTATTTGAAAGTATCAGGACCTTTATTAGGTCTGATAATGTTAAGACTGTGTCTGGGTTTGTTATACCTTTTCTTATGAGAAAATTTATGTCAGGAGACTTGTTCAATCGAAACCCCAATAATATTGATCGTAGTGATTTGAATAATCTCTTTACGCATATAGACAAACTTCAGGAATTGTTTGAAGATAAAGCGGATGGAATAGATTTGACTAAGCTATACAAACGTTTTAAAGATGTAGAAGATCTTAAGACATCCTCTTCTAACGAAGAGAAAAAGGCAGATAATAATATTCAAACTCCCACAGTGACAATCAACGTAAAATCTGATAAAGAAGTCGTTGAAGATGTTAAAGAGTAATATAAGCAATATATAACTTTATATATTAATTTGTATCTATAAAATGGACAAAAAGGATAATAAACACAAAAAAGAAGGTAAGTGTAAAGATTACACTGTACTTGATGTTAGAGGTAAAAGAGGTCCGAGGGGACTACCAGGATGTCCCGGTCCTATGGGTCCGGAAGGTCTTCAAGGCTTTCAAGGGCTTATGGGGCCTACTGGTATTTCTGGATTAAGTATAACAGGACCGGCAGGACTTAGTTTAACAGGAGTTACTGGTAATACTGGCAGTACAGGACCTACTGGAGCACCAGGTACAGCTGCCAATACCGGTTGCTCAGGCCCTACAGGAAGTACAGGAAGTACAGGACCGACTGGGGCGGCTAGCGATGTGACTGGACCAACAGGTTATACTGGCTATACAGGCCCTGTATGCACTGGCGGTACTGGTCCGACTGGAGCTGATAGCGATGTTACAGGTGATACAGGACCGACAGGTAGTACGGGCAGCACAGGACCGACTGGAGCTGATAGCGATGTTACTGGACCTACAGGTTATACAGGACCGGCGTGTACAGGAAGTA
>Ga0105053_10011299_pt1 | contig 10971 bp, 14 predicted proteins | sample BON01_FD_78093 | JGI IMG/M metagenome (GOLD analysis project Ga0105053, IMG submission 78093) | Freshwater microbial communities from Lake Bonney liftoff mats and glacier meltwater in Antarctica - BON-01 | ecosystem: Environmental > Aquatic > Freshwater > Ice > Glacier meltwater | place: Lake...
AGCCCGGCTAGAACGCCCCAAACCCGCTCATAGCCGTAACCACAGCCCATGACCGCCACCGATGACCAGCCGCAAATCTACCTGATCACACCGCTCGACCTGAGCCTCGAGAGCTTTCCCGATCAGCTTGCGGCATGTCTGGACAGCACCGAAGTTGCCTGCGTGCGCCTGTCAATGGCCACACGTGACGAAGACCGGATCGCCCGCGCCGCCGATGCGCTGCGCGAGGTCACCCATGCACGCGACGTAGCGCTGGTGATCGAAAGCCATGTGCTGCTGGTCGAACGGCTTGGGCTCGACGGTGTGCATCTGACCGACGGCGCGCGGCAGGTCCGCAAACTGCGCAAAGACCTCGGTGCCGATGCAATCATCGGCAGCTTCTGCAGCCAGTCGCGCCATGAAGGCATGAGCGCAGGCGAGGCCGGCGCCGATTACGTCAGCTTTGGCCCGGTCGGGCTCACCCCCCTCGGCGATGGCGCGCGGGCCGAGCTTGAGCTCTTTCAGTGGTGGTCTGAAATGATCGAAGTGCCGGTCGTCGCCGAAGGCGCGCTCGACACGGGTCTGATCCGACTGCTGACACCCCACACCGATTTCTTCGGTCTGGGCGATGAACTCTGGCAAAGCGACGATCCCGCCGCCGCCCTCGCCCGGCTGCGTCTGGCGATGACTCAGGACTGACCCCGGTCAAATCCACTTGCCACCGCTGCCTGCAGCACCTGTGCCAGTACCTTGCGATCCGCATGATCGGCCACGCGCACCGGCGGATGATAGATCACCGTGACAGAACCTTGCCGGAATCGCGCCAGCACCGACAGCAGATGCGGACCAAATCCCATATCGCCCCACCAGCCATAAAACCGCGGATCAACCCCGACCGGCGCAGTATAGTCCACCGTCACCGGCTGGATCTGCAGGCTGCCCAGCAGCGCATCATCCAGAAATGCGGCAAACAGCGTCGGCTTGAACGGCAAGACGCGCTGACCATCCGTCGATGTACCTTCGGGAAAGAACAAGAGGTGATGACCGGCCGCCAGACGGGCGCGAAACACCTCGACATGTTCGCGCGCCTCGCGCGGATTGCGGCGGATGAACACGGTCCCCGTCGCACGGGCCAGCCAGCCAATACCGGGCCAGCCCGCAACCTCATCCTTGGCCACAAAATACACCCGCTTGCCCGCATTCAGGGCAAAGATATCCAGCCACGAGGAATGATTGGCCACCATCGCCCCCGGACCATCGAGCGGCCTGCCCCGCGTCCGCCAACGGATCCCGATGATGCGAAACGCATTGCGACAGACAAACTGCGTTACAAAGGGCGTGACCGGGCGACGCAGACCAAAGACCGGGCGCTCCACCAATCGCAGCGTCAGCAAAACCAACAGTCCGCCGAAAACCAAAATTATGAGAGGCAACGCACGCAACACCACCAGAACACAGCCGGTCAGGCCGATGCGTGGCATGACCGGCGGCTCAGCCGATTGCCAGGTCGGGCTCATATACGACCCGCCTTGGCATAGATCGCCTTTTGCTTTTCATTCATCCGGGCGGTGTCCATCACCAGGCACACATCCGTCGTGCCAAAGGCATGATCCACATAGGCGCCATCGCCCACACATCCGCCGAGCCGCAGATAGGCCTTGATCAGCGCCGGAGTCTCCAGCATCGCCTGCCGCCGGTCGATCGCAGCATCCGGCAGGATATCCATCGGCACATAAACGCGCGACCGCAGGCGCAGCTCTGGCTGGGCCAGATGGTGGCGATGCAGATAGGACAGCGGCTCCGCCAGCGCCTGAACATCCGTGCCGGGAAACGAGGCCACCCCGAACAGGATCTCGATCCCATGTACGGTCACATAATCCGCCAGACCGTGCCAAAGGTGATACATTGCAGCCCCACCCCGGTAGGCCGGGTCCAGACAAGACCGGCCAAGCTCGAGCAGCTTGCGACCAGAGGCGCGCAGCGGCGCCAGATCATATTCATCTTCCGAATAGAACCGTCCCAGATCGCGCGCCACGTCACCGCGCAGCAGGCGATAGGCTCCCACGACATGCGCGCCCCGCGGCAGGTTGAGATCGATCAACACCAGATGGTCAAAAACGGGGTCAAAGGCATCCCGCTCGATCCCGGCGTCATGATCCACCATCGGACCATCCGCGCCCAGTTCCTGCACGAATACGCGGTAGCGCAGGCGTTGCGCCGCCTCCAGATCGGCAGGATCGGTGACCAGACGCACCTCGAATGCCGGCAAAGCGTTGATCATCCGCGCCGATCCTCTCATCAACCTGCGGCTTTCTAGGCCCGGCATCCAGCATCCGCAACGTCAGGACAAAAACTAATCGGCGCGCAATGGCGTTGACTCTTTTTTCGCTGTTGCTACCGTAAGTTGCACGGCAATGTCAGAGTGAGGTTATGATGAGCGCGACCCGGTCCCCGTCGATGACAACCTTGCCTGCCTCCGGAAAATTGACCGTTATCCGCCCGCCGATGTTGGACTGTACCTGCCCTGTGCCCCAGTCGGGGCGCTCAGGATGGCTCACCAGCATCCCCGGTGACAGGATCGCGTTCATCGGATGCATGGGGTTGTTCCTCGGGATACTGTCATGAAAGGGCGGCCCGACATCGCGGCGCTGGTCGGTTCGCGGATCTGCCATGACCTTATCAGCCCGCTTGGCGCAATAGGCAACGGTGTCGAGCTTCTGGGCATGTCCGGCCTCGAACTCAGCCCCGAAATGGCACTGATCAGCGAGAGCGTCGAAAACGCCAATGCCCGGATCAGGTTCTTTCGGGTGGCCTACGGCGCCGCGAGCGATGAGCAGCGGATCAGCCGGGGCGAAATCACCTCCACCCTCGCCGCCGCCGCGCGTGGCGGCCGGCTCAGCTATCTGTGGGAGCCGGAAGGCGATCACGCCCGGCGCGAGGTGCGCATCGCTTTCCTGCTGCTGCAATGCTTTGAAACCGCGCTGTGTTTTGGCGGTGACATTCATGTCAGGCGGAATGGCGCGACATGGGAACTCACCGGCGAGGCGGACCGCATAAAGTTCGACGAACCGCTCTGGGACTCACTCACGAACCGGCGAACACGGGTTCAGATCAGCCCGGCGCTGGTGCAATTCGCCATGTTGCCCGAGGTGCTGGACGAGGCCGGACGCACCCTCGCCCTCAAGATAGCACCCGACCGGATCATCGCCCGCTTCTAGGGACGGACCGAACCATCCCCCGTCACCAGATAGCGAAAACTGGTCAGTTGCTCGACCCCGACCGGTCCTCGCGCATGAATCTTGCCCGTCGCAATACCGATTTCGGCCCCCATGCCAAACTCCGCCCCGTCCGCAAACTGGGTCGAGGCATTGCGCATCAGGATCGCGGAGTCGAGCCGCTGAAAAAACCGTTCGGCCGTGGCGTCCGATTCGGTCAGGATCGCCTCGGTATGCCCCGAACCATAACGGCGGATATGGGCAATCGCCTCATCCACCCCGTCCACCAGCTTGGCGGCAATGATCATGTCCAGAAATTCACGGCCAAAATCATCAGCCTCTGCACGCACCGTGCCCGGCACCTTGAGCAATTCGCCCTCAGTGCGCACCTCGACCCCGGAGCGCAGTAAATCCTCGATCAGTACCGCGCCATGCCTGTTGTAAAACTGCCAGTCGATCAGCAGACATTCGGCGGCACCGCACACACCGGTGCGGCGGGTCTTGGCGTTCAGCACGACGCGACGCGCCTTTTCCAGATCGGCATCGCGGTCGGCATAGACGTGGCAAATCCCCTCCAGATGTGCAAAAACCGGCACCCGTGCCTCACGCCGCACAAGGCCCACAAGTCCCTTGCCACCGCGCGGCACGATCACGTCGATATAGGCGGTCATGCCCAGCATTTCCGATACGGCCGCCCTGTCGCGGGTCGGCACCAGCTGTATCGCCGTCTGCGGCAATCCAGCCTGCTTCAAACCTGTGGTCAGACAGGCATGCAGCGCGACAGACGAATGGAAACTCTCTGACCCGCCGCGCAGGATCACCGCATTGCCGGCCATCAGACACAGCGCGCCGGCATCGGCGGTCACATTTGGACGGCTCTCATAGATCACCCCCACCACACCCAGCGGCGTGCGCATCCGCTGAATATGCAGGCCCGAGGGCATATCCCATTGCGCCAGAATCGTGCCGACCGGATCGCTCTGCGACGCAACCGCGCGCAAGCCATCGACAATCGCCAATATCCGGCGTTCATCCAGCATCAGACGGTCGATCATCGCCGGGCTCAGGCCCTTTTCCTCGGCATAGACCAGATCTTCGCAATTCGCGTCGATGATCGCCTCGCGCCGGTCCCACACGGCCTCAGCCGCGCCAATCAGCGCTGCATGCTTGCGCTCTGACCCGGCAAGGGCCAGTTCCGCAGCCGCAGCACGCGCCCTCTGGCCAATTCCAGCCATCAGCGCGGGGATATCAGTGACATCTTTCATCGGTTCGCCTCGCGGTCAGGGCAGAGTTTGCGTATTTCTGCCAATATGAAACACAAAGATCAAAGCACCATATCATCGCGGTGAATCAGGACAGCACGGCCCTTGTATCCGAGTACCGCCTCGATATCGGCGCTGCGCAACCCTTTGATAAGGCGCGCCTCCTCAGCGGTATAACGGGTCAGACCCAGCCCGATCCGCGCGCCGAGCGAGGTCAGGATCGCCACAGGATCGCCGCGCCCGAACGCACCCGCAACACCGATAATCCCCGCAGGCAGCAGGCTCTTGCCCGCAGACAGGGCGGACTGCGCACCTGGATCGACGGTAATCTCACCCCGCGGTTTCATCGCCGCGATCCAGCGTTTGCGCGCCGCCTGCGGATCGGTCTGCGCCGAAAACCAAGAGGCGCGGGCGCCATTTTCAAGCCGTAACAACGGGTTGAGCGGTGATCCTAATGTAATGGCCATGGCACAGCCCGCCTCGGTCGCGACGCGCGCCGCCATCAGTTTGGTTTTCATTCCGCCCTTGGACAGGCCCGAAATGGCGTCACCCGCCATCGCCTCGATCTCCGGTGTAATTCTCTCAATCGTCTCATAATGATGCGCGGCACTGTTGATGTTGGGGTTGTCGGAATAGAACCCATCCACATCCGATAGCAGGATCAACTGATCCGCCCCCACCGTCACTGCCACCTGCGCCGCCAACCGGTCATTGTCACCATAGCGGATTTCATCGGTCGCGATCGTATCATTCTCGTTGACGATCGGCGTGACTCCCAGCCCCAGCATCGTCTGCATCGTGGCGCGGCTGTTGAGATAGCGGCGGCGGTCAGTCGAATCCTCCAGCGTGACCAGCACCTGCCCGGTGATGATGCCATGCGGTGCCAGCGCCTCTTCATAGGCGCGCGCCAGCCGAATCTGCCCCACGGCAGCAGCCGCCTGCGATTGCTCCAGCGGTAGATCGGTCGCAGGCAAGCCCAGCACGCGGCGTCCCAGAGCGATCGACCCGGAGGACACCAATATCACATCCGTCCCCCGCCCCCTGATCCGCGCCACATCCTGCGCCAGCGACGTCAGCCATTCCGCGCGCAACGCCCCTGTCGCACGGTCCACCAGTAGAGCGGACCCGATCTTGACCACCAGACGGCGGGCATCCTTCAGGGCTGCCACGGCGCATCCTCGGCGGCCTGCTGCGCATCGGTCTTGTGGCGCAGCCGGTCATCGTCGATCCGGGCACGCAGCGCGCGCAAAACATCGGTCACACCTTCGCGCGTCACGGCAGACATCAGCATGACCGGCCCCTGCGCCTCGGCGCGGAGGCGCGACCGGACTTCTTCGCGTTCATCCTCATCCAATGCGTCGATCTTGTTCAGCACGGTGATGCGCGGCTTGGCCGCCAGATCACCGCCATAAAGCTCAAGCTCGGTGATGATCGTGCGGTAATCCACCACCGGGTCTTCGGCGGTGCCATCCACCAGATGCAACAATACCGCGCAACGCTCCACATGCCCCAGAAACTGATCGCCAAGGCCACGGCCCTCGGACGCCCCTTCGATCAGGCCCGGAATATCCGCCACCACGAATTCAACTTCATCGACACCGACAACCCCCAGATTGGGGACAAGCGTGGTAAATGGATAATCGGCAATCTTGGGCCGCGCATTGGAGGTGGCCGCCAGAAACGTGGACTTGCCGGCATTGGGCATGCCGAGCAGACCCGCATCGGCGATCAGCTTGAGCCGCAGCCAGATCGTCCGCTCGATCCCCTCTTGCCCCGGATTGGCATGACGCGGTGCACGGTTGGTGGCGGATTTGAAATGCAGGTTGCCAAAGCCGCCATTACCACCGCGCGCCAGCACGACCCGCTGGCCCACCTCGGTCAGATCGGCGAGGACGGTTTCCTCATCCTCATCCAGAATCTCGGTGCCGACCGGCAGGCGCAGCACAATGTCGGCACCACTGGCCCCGGTGCGCTGCTGGCCCATGCCCGGCGTACCGCTCCTGGCAAAAAAATGCTGCTGATAGCGGAAATCGATCAGGGTATTCAGTCCTTCGACCGCCTCGGCAATCACGTCACCGCCATTGCCGCCATCGCCACCATCCGGCCCGCCATATTCGATGAACTTCTCGCGCCGGAACGACACACAACCGCTCCCGCCGCCGCCAGAGCGGATGTGAACTTTGGCAAGATCAAGAAATTTCATGGGCGGCGGCCTTTGGTGATGTCAGGCACCCGCGATAGAGGATCGGGGCGGAATGCTCAAGTGATGCGTGCCGCCCCGCCCCGCCCCTCAGTTGCCGGTCTTGAGCGCATAGGTCCATGTTGGCACCGTCGCGTTGCGGGCCACTGAAAACGCCTCGGCATCGCCCAGATAGTCAAATCCGCAATTGGTCAATACACGGGCCGATCCCGGATTGTCCTGAAACACCTCGGCAAAGATCTGCGCCGCGCCATGTGGATTGGCGGCAATCAGGGCGCGAACCGCTTCGGAAGCAAGTCCGGTGTTCCAGAACGCCGGGGCGACCCAATAGCTGATCTCGTTCTGCTTGCGGTCCATCCGGGTCAGATGAATGAGACCCAGCACCTCGTCGAGGCCGTGCTCAGATCCGTCCAGTGCCCAGATGTCCTCGGTCCGGTTCGGGCTCTGCGCCCGTTCAACCATGGCAGCGGCGGTGCCGGGGGGCAAAGGATGCGCGATCGACCTCGTGCCACGCGCGACCCGCTCATCGGCGGTGTACAGCGTGATCAGACCGGCATCGGATTTACGCAGCGGTCGGAGCATGAAACGCTCCGCAGCGATCACCGGTTGCACGGTCACAGTTTCCAGCATCATCGTATACCTCCTTCGAAAACACTCCGGGCACGCTCCCACGCGGTTCGCACCACCTGCGCCCGGTCCGCCTATCATCCAGATTTGGTGATCTAGACCTTCAGCGGCAATAACTACACCGGATTCACTGCAACTTCGTGAAACACCGTAACATTCGGTGCGGGCACGAAACGCAAAGGGGACCGGCCATTGCCGATCCCCTCCGATGTCACACATCATTCAGGTTCGGCTTACTCGGCGGCCTCCGCCACCGGGAGAACCGAAATGAATGTGCGGCCCTTGAGGCCCTTGTGGAATTTCACAGCACCGGTGACCACGGCAAAGATCGTGTGATCGGTGCCCATGCCAACGCCATTGCCCGGCCACATCTTGGTGCCACGCTGGCGCATGATGATATTGCCGGGGATCACGGCCTCGCCGCCGAATTTCTTGACGCCAAGACGGCGACCCGCACTGTCGCGGCCGTTGCGGGATGAACCGCCTGCTTTCTTGTGTGCCATCTGGTGTTACTCCTTCGGCTCGGATTTCGGTGCTGCCTTCTTGGCAGCGGGCTTCTTCTTGGCCGTCTCAGCGACCACCACTTCGATCGGCGCCTTGCCGACCGCGGCCTTGACACCGGTCGCATCGCCACCCGAGGCGAGGATTTCGGTGACACGGACCAGCGTCAGCTTCTGACGATGGCCCTTGGTGCGCTTGGACGAATGCTTCCGGCGGCGACGGACAAAATTGATGGTCTTCTCGCCCTTGATCTGGTCGATCACCGTGGCCTGCACGGCTGCACCGGCCACAAACGGGGCGCCAATAGTGTCGCCCACCATCAGAATATCGTTGAACTGGATTGTTTCACCGGCATCAGCCGCAAGCTTTTCGACACGCAGCACATCGCCGCTTGCCACTTTGTATTGCTTGCCGCCGGTCTTGAGAACCGCAAACATAGGTCGTTCCTTCATATCCCGCGTCATCCTGGTCCCCTTGCGGGCGTTCATGTGCCGGAATTGACCCCGGCTCACCAGACAACAGCGCGCCCGTCCGGGCGTTCGTTGATGTCATGCGCCGGTTCCTCGCCGATATGGGCTGGCGGAATGACGCGCAGTCCCGCACAACTGCCTTGCCGGGATGCGGGCTTATCTGCGCAAGTAGCGGCCAAGTCAACCCCGCAGAAGGTACCTCAAACATGACAATAGCGCGTTTCATGCCGCTCGCCATTATCGCCTGCCTGCCGCTGCTCGCAGGCTGCACCATCCTGCCCGGCCTCAATATTTTCGGCACAGGCGGGGCATTGGCCAGCCCGGCAGACAATGCCGCCTATCAGCAGCGGCGCGGCGCGGTCGAGATCATCGTGAAGTCGGAACTGAGCGCCCTGCTCAACGATATCGCCGCAGGCGGCGGCGCGACTCTTGCCCGCGCTTTCGACACCGCCGGGGTACCGATGCAGGACCGCCTCGCACGGATCATCCAGCTCGAAGGTGACCGGGCGCTCTACGAGGCCAACCCCGGCGCACTGGTCACCGCTCTCATGCTCTATGGCGGCTAAAGCGCCTGCCCGACCATATAGCGTGACGCAGCAAACCCCAGCCGCTCCGACACATCCTCGAACATGCCGTCAAAGGCTGCAAAGATCGCACGGTTAAGGGCCTGGCCGGGCGCAGTCGTCGAAAAGGCAATATAGGCTTCCAGATCGGCATCCGTCAGCGGCTGATACGCCATCAGCAGGAATGAATAGACCCATTCGGTCGTATTCGCCCTGATCTCGGGCTCCTGCGCCCAGACATCCGCCAGAATCTCCGTCTCGGTCAGTTCGCCGGGCAAAGCATCGCCGCGCATCAAACCTCGATAAAAGGCGAAATTCGAATTCATCGCCCCGACGACATTGGTCTCGATCAGGTCATTGGCCTCGATGAACCGGGTCATGATCTGATAGCGTGGTGTCTCATCGGCAATCTCGATCGCCGCAATCTCCTTGCTCGCCTCCTCGACAGCTTCATCCAGCAGGGCGCGACGGGCCGAAACTTCCAGCGCGACAAAGGACAGACCTGGCTCCGTCTGAAAGAACGCAAGCATCGGCGCGATGTCCTGCCGGCTCAACGCCTCTGCCAGTGCCGCGCGGACTTCCGTCTGCATCCGCTCGGAATCGTAAATCGCGGCAATCGTGGCATGCCATTCTGCACCGCCCTGCGCAGGAAAGAGATCGGTGTTGATCTGGGCGCCATACTCAAGCCCTTCCTCGCGCATGATATCGATCAGATCAGGCAGCGCCAGTGCCGCAAACAAGGCATCGACCGCCGCAACTTCAACCTGCGGATCAACCACAGGATCGGTCACCGGATCAGTCTGGGCGATCAACGGCACGGCAACCAGGGACAGCGCCAGCACGGAGCCGGCAAAGCGAATAAACATGGATCAGGCTCCTCGGCGTGGTCAGTCACCTGCTGTCATAGGCAATCACGCCGCAGTTTCCAAGGACAGAGCCACGCCAAAGCCCGCAGATGACGGGATTGTAAGCGAGCCGGGCGCAAAATTAAACTTGCAGCGGCCCCCACGCGGCGCTAAAGCCACCCAGATCGCGGAGAGGTGGCAGAGTGGTCGAATGCGGCGGTCTCGAAAACCGTTGTCGGTGCAAGCCGACCCAGGGTTCGAATCCCTGTCTCTCCGCCACATACCATTGAAATCATTCAATATTTTCTAAATCGAAGATTTCTATTGCCGATCTGGTTACAGTTTTCGCGCGGTAGTTTCAGGGTGCCCACAAGCTTTCCAGCCCGCTATGATCGCGAAAACGTGATTATGAGGCAAGCCAATGAACTTAGACCAAAAGACCATCGAAGCGATGAAAGCGGCGGGAATTTCGTTCGTCGGTTCGGTGCCTGCGCCTTGGGGCGGCATAACAGAAACGCTAGAACCGGAAGATCTTGCGCCTTTCATTCAGGACCGCAAAGAATGGTTTGCCAGTAGAAACGGCGCTTTCAAACAACAGTATCTTGATTGGATTGCGACAAGTGGCGAACCGCGTTGCGGCGCAAAGACTTCGAAAGGAACCCTGTGCAAGAACACTATAAGCGGTGGCATCCAACGCCCGTTTGAAGTTTGGCTTCAAGAAGACGGCGGGTTCTGCCATGTTCACGGCGGCGCAACCAGCAAAGAAGCACGAAAACGGTAGAGGGGTATAATTTGGAAGATCGCGACGAAATTCTTTTGGAAGTAGCCCGCATGATTTGGCGGCGCAAAATTACGATTGGTGAATTTTACGAAGCTTTGGGCGTTGATCTTGACGACCTTCAACATAGCAACACCGACGACGTTGTGACCGAACTTTCGGGTATGTTCAAAGCTTGGCACAACCCGCCAACCGAACAATAAAAAGACCCCCGAAGCATTGCTGCAACGGGGGTCAGCCATTCCGGCCCAAGCCCTAGCAGGCTGCTGAAAAACGATTTTGAGCAGCCTTTTTCGTCGACTTGATCGATGCCGGCCACAATCACTTTTACCCAGCTCGACGAGAGAACCCGAAAAACCACCCTATTTGGGCAAAGTTGTTGCGAAGGCCGAGTTTTTCAGCAGCCTGCTAGTGTTCCCCACCTGACACAGGATTCCCATTGAGGGCCTGATGTGCCATATTCGGGGCATGAGACGCGATGACATCTGCCTTTACCTTGGCCCCGCCGACCGTGCTGAGCTTCAAGCTCTG
>Ga0105053_10011300_pt1 | contig 10971 bp, 11 predicted proteins | sample BON01_FD_78093 | JGI IMG/M metagenome (GOLD analysis project Ga0105053, IMG submission 78093) | Freshwater microbial communities from Lake Bonney liftoff mats and glacier meltwater in Antarctica - BON-01 | ecosystem: Environmental > Aquatic > Freshwater > Ice > Glacier meltwater | place: Lake...
CACCAGGATCAGAAGGCAGCGACCCGTCCAGATCGTCGGGATCGAGGCCCGACATGATGTTCGCCAGTTCGTCCTCGCCGAAACCAACCTCGGCCAGATCGACGCCCGCGTCCTGGATCGCAGACAGCTCGAACCGCAGCATGTCCATGTCCCAACCGGCATTCAGCGCCAGCTGGTTGTCCTGAATGACCAACTGGCGCGCCTCGATCGGAGTGAGGTGACCGAGCCGGATTGTCGGTACCAGCTCCAGCCCGAGAGATTGAGCCGCATAGAGCCGACCATGCCCTGCAATAATCACGCCATCCGCCCCGATCAGGATCGGATTGGTAAAGCCGAAGGTCCGGATTGATTTCGCGATCTGCCCGATTTGATGCTCGGAATGTGTCCGCGCGTTTCCCGCGTAGGGAACCAGCTCCGCGACAGGCAGCTGAACGATTTCCAGATCCAGAGGCGTCAAGGCAGGCTCCTAAAAAAGGAACCCGGCCCGCTTGAGCGAGCCGAGCATCCGTGAGTGTGGCGAGAGGAACAGGCAGCAAGGCGATGGTGGAAACCCGGCAACCCACCAGTGGAAACCCAAGGTGGAAACCCATAAAAATCCTTTAGCACTAGAGGCTTAGCGCGCAAAAGACACCCGTATACGTATGTCCCGTGGAAGGACCCGGAAACGGCTGACAAGGTGCCGAGGCGACCATCACCAGCCGCCATCTTATCCAATTTATGCACCAAAACAGGGATTTATGTCTCGCCAAAAGTTCAACGTCTTCTGACAGATGAACCACGCGCCCGCGCCCGCCTTGCGCTTCAATGTGGAGATCGACGCCACCCCCGGCACCATAAGACCGCCCCGACTCACCGTGCCTTTTCCGTTTCATAGCAAACCCTTAGATAAAGGCGCCAACCGGATCGAACCACCGCCCCATCATGCCGTGCGCGACACGACCAAGCCGACAAAAAAAATTCACGCCGCTGTTCGCGGCTCACCCGGCACCGCTGCTGTTCCGCGCGCCAGCACCGACCGACCAGCGCCCGATCAGGGAGCGTCGTCCCCGTCTTCGAGCGGCAGCTGCCCAGCGCGCATCGGACCGTCAGCCGACCGAGCCGGGACCTTGACCGGCTTCGCAGTCTTGGCCCGAGCGCCCCGCCTTGACTGGTTCAGATGGTTGGAGATCGTCTGCAGCGACGCGACCCAACGCCGCCATGCCGTCTGGCGCACCAAGCCCACAGCGATGCAGACCTGACGCCAGCGACGTCCTTCGGCCCGCAACCAGACGATCTTCGCATCATCCGGGCTGAGGAAGCGCAACCATTCGATCGCCTCATCCATGCGCTGGATCTCGGCCGGGTTGGGCACCACCCGCATCCGAGCCTCGCCGTATCCGTAGGCGTGCTTGACCTCGTGGACATACTCCGGCCAGGACGACCCGTAGCCCTTGGGCCCCGACCCGGGCGGATTGGGCATGCGCCGCAAGGTCAGCGCCGCCTCCTCGAGCCGGTCCTCGATGATTTCAACCGTTAGCCTCATTTCAGCACCCCTCAGTAAACGCCGATCCTGCGCAGCTGTTCAGCCGTCACGAGTTTTCGGCCAATCAGCTCGTCGCGCTGCGTGTTCCTCACGGCGCTGGAAGGCACGTACAGGCCTTGGTTGATCCGATCCGCCAAGAGCTCGAGCCCAGTCTTGCCAGGCAAAGCGTCAGCACCATGCGCCGCTTTCTCAGCAGTTGGCCGAGAGCCGGACCCAGAGCGCATCCGCAGATGATGCGAATGCCGAATCGCAGCTGTGAAATAATCCCAAGACCGCAATGGCGACGGCCGCAGCTTCGCGGTCTGCTTTTTGATCACCGGCAGCACGTCCAGATCCAGACCATACCCGGCCTCGAGCCACCCATTGACTACGTCCCGAGTGCCGTGAAGCTCCAATCGAGATGCCTCAGTCAGCCAGGGCCCAGCAATCGCGATGCAAGCTGCTTCTGGATCCCGATCCTCGCGCCCGATAATAGTTACAGGTTCACTTACAGGGTTAGTGTGCCAATCTGACACTAGGTATGTGCCACCCGTGTCACTAGCCCTAGTGTCACCCGTGTCACTAGCCCCTAGTGCCAAATTGGCACATGGCCCTAGTGGGAAGTCAGCCTCGAACCCCAAGATGTAGCGTGTCGAGAGGTTGCCTTTTGAACGCGGACACCACCGCCGCTCCCTCCGAATGAGGCCCAATCGCTCCAAATGTTCGAGATGCCTGTTGACCGATCGACGGGACAATTCGGCATCCCTCGCGAGGCTGGTTTGAGAGGGAAAGCAGCCGTGATCTGGGTTGTGCCGATCGGCCAGAATGACCAGAATTCGCCAGATTGGAGGCGAAAGTCCGCGCTGTTCAAACGCCCAATTCGTCGCCTTGTGGCTCATGACCACCCCCGAACTTTAAGATGGTCGAACCCATGGAGGCAGAGCGCCTCCTCAGCGTCCCGAACAGAGCGCACCAGAGCCCACGTAAACCCTTGCCCCATTACCGCGTCGGCAAACGCGTGCTGCGCCTCAGAGAGTCGCCCCGTGGGTGATTTGAGCTCAAGAAACAGAACCCGCCCCGCCCAGATCACCATGAGGTCTGGGAAGCCCGGATAGACCCCCATACCGACCAGGATGGCCTGCCGCTTCCTCGCCGCCTCGCCGCCACCGGTCACCTCGTTTGCAGAGTGATGGATGATCGCCGTATCAGGCAGCACCAGGCGCAAGAACCGCACCACGTCACGCTGGAGATCCGCCTCGGGAGTGCCGCGTTTGCGCAGAATTGCGCGGGGCTTGGCCTGAACCACCATCAGCGAACAACCCCTCGACCATCGGAAGACAGCACTCGACCCGGAGTGAGAACTGGCCGTGGAAAAGGAAAATTCAGCCTTGGGCAATCTGTCCGTCCCGCAAAGGGACACCAAGAGCGATGCCCACTGCCGTCCGCCGCGATGTGCTGGTGGCAGTCGGCACACCGCGACGAAATGTGTGGCGCTGGGCGCGGTACAGTCCCAGCGGGAACATCGGATAGACCCTCGGGACCGAGCCCAGCGCCGCCACGTCCGCGCGGAGCGCCACCAGATACCCGACGCTCCAACCCGAGCGCCGATTCCAGCAGCGCCATATCCCGAACCGCGCCCATTAAAGCATCGCAGTACGCGTCAGACGGGACACGATGGCCTCCATCATGTCGATGCGCCGATCAGCGTCCTGCTGGGTCATTCGCCCGGACCGGACCCACTTGGGATAGACCCGCCGCCGGAGAAACGACTCGCGCTGGGCCTCCTTGATCAGCTCCTGAATGGCGAACCGAGGCGCGCCAGTTTGACCATCAGACATCCGCCACCTCCTCGAACGATTTCGACAGGGCAGTGAGCAAACACTTCCGACCTTCCTCGGAAAGCTGCGCCGGACCCCACTCATGCGTCAGCGACCGACCACCCGGCATGTCCAGCCTGACGCGATGCGAAGGCGAAAACTTGTGCGGCAGGTCATCGCTGGGCATGCCGATCGGCAGCCAGGGCCGACCGCGGTAGAAATCCGCTTCTGACGACATCTCAGCGCACGGCCCAGCCTGCTCAAAGAACCGGACCATGATCGTCTCGTCCGGATCGTCACCGGCCCAGACCTGGACAAACCACCACTGGTCACGACCAGAAATATCCGTCCGAAGGAAACCAAACGGCTCGCCGGTATCCTCCGGATCAAACGGCAGCAGGTAGGTGTTCGACAGATCGACCATCAGCTCACCCGCCCGAACTTGCGCCGCGGACGCCCAGCGCTGCGCGTCTTGGACGCCGCCTTTTCGCGTTCCCTTAGCCAATCCGCGACCGTTCCGCGCCGGTAAACCACCCTGCGACCCAGCCGGATGCAGGACGGACCAGATCGGTCGCTCTCCCACCGCGCCAAAGTGTCCACCGACACGCCAAGCTGTAACGCCAAATCAGCACGCAATATCCAGTCGTCCAGGACGCTCGCCGCGTTGTCATCCGAGTCCGAATCTTGTCCACCCATCGTGGAACCCCTCCATCAACGTGAAATCGTTGATCGAGATTTGCACGCTAAAGAGGCAGGCACCGAGGCGAAATGAGGCGCAACTTAACCGCGCAGTTTCGCCGCTCAAAAATATGGAAGACCGACTCGCGTTTTGACAAGTCAAGCCGGGATTTTAGAAATCAAACAGGGTATGTATAGGTCGTTGCTAGCCAATACGGAAGCATATGCATTTTATTACAAGGGGTTAACGCCGTGATCGGAAAAAACCGTGATTCTGCGATGCAACCAAGGTCACGTCACCCGGCACTGCCCGAACCATAAGGAAAAACACGCTAGAGGAGAGCAGCGGACAAGTGCCCAGAACGCCAGAAGGCATGACCCGCTCAGAACAGGAACCACCCATGATACAAATCCCAACGGCATTTTTCACCGTCACAGAGCTGAGCATCAAGTGGCGGTTGACCACGTCTGAGCTTGCAGGGCTCGCCATAGAAGGTAAAATTTCAATCGTCACCGGGATCGGACCCACCGAGACGGACAAAGGCTGTCTTCACGGACTTGTAGAACTCTACACACCCGAAATGTTGCCAATGTTCAGAACTGACAAAAGTGGACCAACCCGAATGTCGGTGACAACGATCCGACCTCTCCAAACCAGCGAATGGCGCCACATCATCGGCGATAAACAGACACTCATGGTCGACTTTCAAGACCTCATGGTGGAAGGTCACCAGGTGCGATCCCTCGAGGGTAAGCAAGGCACGCACACGCCAGCACCGACCCGAAATCCCGGCGGTCGGCCGACAGGATTTGATTGGGACTCCTTCTGGCGAGCGATTGCGGTCCATGTCCACAAAGAAGGTGCACCCGCAACTCTACGAGAATTCACCGATGTTGGCGCAAACTGGTTCGAAGGCCAAGGCAACGCCGTCCCGAGCGACAGCGTTATCAGGAAAAGGCTCTCGCCCCTCTGGCACCAACTCCGAGAGTGACGCCCAGCCACTGGTGGTCAGTTGCTTATTTTGACTGCGCTAAGAGGATTCTATTTTGCGGAATCGGTGCAAGTGACTTGCAGCGAGCAGAAGCATGCGCGCTTATCCACGACCTCCGCCATACCTTTGCATCCTTGCTGGTCTCCGGCGGTGCCTCAATGGAAGTGATCGGTCGGCTGCTGGGTCATACCCAGATCGGCACCACCCAGCGCTATGCACATCTGATCGACTGGCCGTGAGTTGCCGGGGTGAATGCCGTGGGCAAGATGTTGAAGCCGCGACTGCGGGTTGTTGGGGAACGAGCTCGGTTAGATAGTCCCAAGAGCAACCAACGGTTGGCTTTTCGTGCTGCTTGCTCTAGGCAAGTAAAAGAAAATCATTGATGTTGAAAACTTGGGCCAAAATGAAGGCGTCGTGTCAGCAGTGGCTTCGGTATAGGGTGGGAAAATGCCAAAAAGAGAGAGCCACCGTGCAGGCAGTGAGCTGTTTATCGTCGACAATAGTGCTGATGACTGGAAGGCTTTGCGGTACCTTAATGACTGGTGCCAGCTTTCCAAGTCTATCGATATCGCTACCGGTTACTTTGAGGTAGGTGCCCTTTTGGCTTTGGGCGATGAGTGGCAGAAAGTAGATCACATCCGTATTCTTATGGGTGACGAGGTTTCCAAGCGTTCAAAGCGCGCATTCGAGTCTGGGTTGCGAGATATTTCCGAGAAACTTGACCAAAGCATTGAGAGCGAGAAGGAAAAGAACTACTTTCTTCAGGGTGTTGCGGCGATAGTCGAAGCCATTCGAAGTAAGAAAATCGAATGCAGGGTCTATAGAAAAGACAAATTTCACGCAAAAGCCTATATTACACATGCAAGACTTGAGGTCGTCGGGTCTTCAGCACTTGTCGGCTCTTCGAATTTTACCATCCCTGGATTAACTCAAAATATTGAACTCAATGTACAAATCACTGGGGCACCGGTGGCTGTGTTGCAAGAGTGGTATGACGAACGATGGGAAGAAGCTGAAGAAATAACAGAAGAAATTCTAAAAACTATTGAGCGCCACACGCGTGATTTCTCACCTTATGAGATCTATTCGAGATCGCTTCAGCTTTACTTCTCTGGGCATGAAGAAACAGCCTCGGAATGGGAGAAACATTCATCTAGAATCTATCCCATTTTAGCCAAGTATCAGCGTGATGGCTACGGAGGTTTGCTGAAACGGGCATCCAAGCATCGGGGTGCTCTGCTATGTGACGGGGTAGGTCTTGGAAAGACATTCATCGGCTTGATGCTGATCGAGCGCTTTGTTCAGCATGAGAACAAGAATGTTGCTCTTTTCGTCCCCAAGTCAGCGAAAGGGCCAGTTTGGGAGCGCGAACTTCGAAATCGGCTACCTGATGTGTTCAAGGGTTTCAGTCGATTAAAGATTTTTAGCCATACAGACTTAATGCGTGAAAGTATGCAAGAGGAGTTGGATCAAGTCGCTGCACAGGCTGACATCATTATCATTGATGAAGCGCATCATTTTCGCAATACCGGCACGAAGGGTGATGATGGACCCAAACGAAAATCACGGTACTGGCGCCTCTTCGATATTGCGGATGGGAAGGATATGTATCTTCTTACCGCAACTCCTATTAACAATAGTCTTCTTGATTTTCAACATATGGTAGAATTGTTTAGCCGCCATCGGCCAGATCATTTTGCAGATGCACCGCTTGGTATCCACTCACTTTCGGGACATATCAGACAACTGGAGAAGTCGATTGAGCGGCAGTTGCGATCTGACGGGGAAGAGGAGGTTGCGGAGATTAATGCCGTTGAGATCGGAGACTTGTTTTCGACTGACTCGCTATTTGACGCGTTAGTGGTTCAAAGGAGCCGCAGCTATGTAAAAGCTAGTATTCAGAGGGAGGTCGGCTCAACTATAGTGTTTCCAGAGCCCCGAGCACCGAAGGTAGCAAATTATTCTGTAAAGCAGACTTACGGTAAATTGCTTGAAATGGTTGCCGATGCCTTCCACAAGCGAGTACCTCTGTTCACACTCGGAATATATAACCCATATGCGTACTATAAGGGTGGCGATCCAGAAATCATTCCTGCCCTCGAGAAGGGGCGCCGCAAACAAGTTGTAGCCCTCATTCGAACCAATTTTCTAAAGCGTTTCGAAAGTTCCGCCGAGGCTTTTCGTCTTTCCTGCTGGCGTCTTTTGCAGAAGCTCTTGGCATGGCTAGACGTCAACGCATCGTCTGACCACGAGCGTGAAGCAGTCGAGCGCTGGAAGCGTCGGAACGCAAAATTGATTGGGTACAAGCCGCAGCTTGACCTACTGGATGACGCAGAAGATGAGGAGGACCTCTACCCAGAAGAACTGCGAGATGCGGTTGAAAAGCTCTCGAGAGATGACTTTGATGTCGAGAAGATCGTGCATGACAGCATCCAAGATTTGGACCAGCTTGCGGACTTCCTAAACGAGCTTGAGAAGTTCAAGCCGTCTCAGGACAAGAAACTGACCGAGCTTCTCAAGCTTCTGAAAAATGACCCTGTCCTTAGGGACCAGAAGGTTATCATTTTCTCGGAGTTTGGAGAAACCGCTCGCTATCTCGCTGCGCGGTTGCACGCGGCGGGCATTGACGGGGTTGATCAGATCGATAGCGGTACAAAAGGGGATCGCTCTCGTGTCATCCAGCGCTTTGCCCCCTATTACAACGAGTCGAGCTCTGGTGACCTAGACAAGCGCGGTTTGAAGGAAATCCGAGTTCTGATTTCGACTGACGTCCTGTCTGAAGGTCTGAACCTCCAAGATGCGACGCGCCTGATCAACTATGACCTGCATTGGAATCCTGTGCGTCTCATGCAGCGCATTGGGCGTGTTGACCGCCGAATGAATCCTGCAATCGAAGCCCGGATTGTTGCTGACCATCCTGATCAGAAGGACTTGCGGGGAACGGTGGGTTACTGGAACTTCCTGCCGCCGGATGAACTTGATGACCTCCTACGCCTTTACAACAGGGTTTCGCACAAGACTCTGCGCATTTCCAAAACCCTCGGTATCGAAGGCAAGAAGCTTCTGAGAGAGGATGACGACTACGAGGATCTGCGCAACTTCAGCGAACAGTATGAGGGTACTGCCAGCCCAGACGAGCAAATGCACTTGGAATGGCAAGACCTCATCGCTGCAAAACCAGAACTTGATGAGACCCTTTCAGGGCTGCCTGACGCAATCTACTCAGGCAAAAGTCACACAAAGAAGGGCGCCCGCGGCGTGTTCTTTTGCTACGCTCGACCTGCCTTCGATCGTGAAAGGACCGAGCGAGAAGCGCAAGATGTATGGTCGACAGAAGCTGGTGATGCGAAGTGGTATCTGTTGGATTTCGAATCTGAGGCAGTCGTCGAAGACGCTGCACGCATTGTCGAAATCATTCGAAGCACACCGGAAACCCCGAGGGTGGTCGTTCTTGATCGCGATCGCCTTTCCGAGGTCCGCAAGGTCGTGGAAAAGCATATTGCCAAGACATATTTGCGAAAGGTTCAGGCCCCGGTCGGCGTGAAACCGGTCCTGAAGGCTTGGATGGAACTGAATTGAGCGGAGTTATTTCATGGGTATTTTGACCGCAACCGATCTCGACCGCGTGTCGAACTTCCCGCAATTGGTCAGCCTTCTACGCGACAAGCTGGAATGGCCGATCCGTGATGACTATGACTTCGAAGATGTTGTCTTCGAGTACGAAGCGAGCGAGCTCGGCCTGAAGAAGGACGAGGTCGCAAAAATCCGTGAAATCCATCAGCTTCGGCCGTTGGTCACCTCCCAGCCCTGGGGCGTCTTCTTTATCTCACTAGAGGAAAAAGCGCTGCCGGTCACGGTTCTGCGCCGCATCCTCAAGGCGCTGATCCTGAACCGGCGCGGGCAGTCCAAGACGGACGTAAGAAGGGCATGGCATCTGAACGACCTGATATTTGCCGCCAGCTTCGGCAAATCGGGTGCGCGGGAATTGGCCTTCATCCACTTCTCGGATGGCAAGGCGACGGGCGATCTACCGGTCATGAAGGTGCTGGGCTGGAACGCCCGCGACACCGTCTTGAAGCACGATTATGTCGCCGCGACCCTGCGCGACAAACTGGCCTGGCCGGATGATCCCGAGGATGCCGAAGCTTGGCGGGCGGCTTGGGCTTCGGCCTTTGAACTGCGGTTGAACGAGACAATCCGCACCTCGAAAGATCTTGCCGTGCGCTTGGCGGAACTGGCCTCGGACATCCGGGCGCGGGTCAATCAACTGCTCAAGGCAGAAGACCAGACCGGGCCTATGACAACCTTGCTCGTGGCTTTCCGAAAGAACCTGATCCACGATCTGGACGAAGATGGTTTTGCCGACATGTTTGCCCAGACCATCGCCTACGGCATGCTGGCAGCGCGCATCTCGCGCCCGATGGGCATCATCGCCGACAATCTGGCCGACATGGTGCCCAAGACCAACCCTTTCCTGAAGGAGCTGTTCAGCAACTTCCTAAAGATCGGCGGCCGTGACAAGCGGCGGGGGCTCGACTTCGACGAACTCGGCGTGCGCGACGTGGTCGATGTGCTGAACGAGGCCAATATGGAAGCGGTGCTGCGCGACTTCGGCGACCGCAACCCCAAGGAAGACCCGGTCATCCACTTCTATGAGCTATTTCTGAAGGAATACGATCCCAAGAAGCGGATGCAGCGTGGCGTCTTCTACACCCCGCGCCCAGTGGTGAATTTCATCGTGCGCGGTGTTGATGAAATCCTGCGGACTGAGTTCAGGCTGCCCCTCGGGCTGGCCGATACCAGCACCTGGGCCGAAGTCGCCGCGCGGAATGACCGCATCACCATCCCCGCCCATGTGAAGCCCGACGCGCCCTTCGTCCAGATCCTCGATCCGGCCACCGGCACCGGCACCTTTCTGGTCGAGGTGATCGACCTGATCCACAGGCGGATGGAAGAGCATTGGAAAGGGCAGGGAAAGTCGATGGCCGAGATCAAGGCCGCCTGGAACGTCTATGTACCCGCGCATTTGCTGCCGCGGCTGACGGCATTCGAGCTTATGATGGCGCCCTATACCATCGCGCACTTGAAGGTGGGGCTAAAGCTGTCAGAAACCGGCTATGCCTTTGGCTCCGAAGAGCGGGCGCGTATCTTCCTGACCAATGCTCTGGAGCCAGCGCGCGATCTGGATCTGGAGTTTATCTTCATGTCAGAGGCGCTGGCGCATGAGGCGCAGGCTTCGAATGATGCTAAGGCACGAACGCCGTTCACTGTGGTGGTTGGTAACCCACCATATGCGTCCCTTTCCGCAAACCTGACACCGGAGCTCCGCCGGGTTGTTGACCCATACAGGAGCGTTGCAGGAGAAAAGATTCGTGAACGCAACATGCTGCAATTCGAGAAGAATATACAGGACGACTACGTCAAATTTATTCGATTAGCTGAGCGTGAAGCCTCAAGGAATCACGGAGTGATTTCTCTAATCACAAACCACGGCTACATTGATGCGCCTACGTTGCGGGGGATGCGTGGGCATCTAAGCAATTCTTTTTCCGCGATTGAGGTGATCGATCTCCACGGCAACTCTAATAAAAACGAGTCTCTCTCATCTGGTCATGTTGACAAGAATATCTTCCCAATCAAGCAAGGTGTCGCCATTCTTCGAGCCAGAAGCCTAGCGGACGCAACAACCGTCAGTTGGGGAGAGCTTTGGGGGGAAGGGCGAGATAAAGAAGAGCGTCTCTTTGCGGGTGTTTGGAAGGATTTTCTTACTCGCCAGGGAGGCTTGAGCGCTCCTGATTACCTGTTTGTTCCTGGAAGCGCTGGGCCCCTTAAGGTGGAATGGCTAACTGGTGAGGCCGTTAACCTGAATCAGTGACTTTGTAGTCGCGATTATTTGATTTACCTTTTGAAACAAAGCACTTATCCTTCATCTGAGATTAACCCTGCAGGTGAGCTCGGATGACCGACTTTATTGTCAAGAAAC
>Ga0105053_10011301_pt1 | contig 10969 bp, 4 predicted proteins | sample BON01_FD_78093 | JGI IMG/M metagenome (GOLD analysis project Ga0105053, IMG submission 78093) | Freshwater microbial communities from Lake Bonney liftoff mats and glacier meltwater in Antarctica - BON-01 | ecosystem: Environmental > Aquatic > Freshwater > Ice > Glacier meltwater | place: Lake...
CATGCCACAATATAGCGGAGTCCCTCAAATAGACAACAAAATTTCATGAATTTCCCTCAAATAGCCTATTTGAGGGACTCTGAGGGAATTCCCTCAAATAAATAGGCCTGGACTAGCCAGCCAGCCATCCATCCAGAAGTGAAAATTGAAACTCTTATGGTATTATGAGTTTCACCATATAAAAAGCACCGTTATTTGGAATACTAAAAACCGAACTTACGGTGAAATTCGCAACGAACAAAACGAGCAAAATTGAAATTCAACAATCGACGACAGACGTCAATTCACAATTCAATTAAGATGAGCGTTCAAAAGGATCATGGATTTTCAGCCCTACCGCCAGACATTGGCATGTACTCCAGTGCTGAAGAGAGAGATGCGTGTGGAGTAGGTTTCATTGCGAACTTCAAGTCGAAGCCTTCGTCATCTTTGGTTCAAGATGCACTCGTTATGCTGCAACGGATGGACCATCGTGGTGGCTGCGGTTGCGAAGAGAATTCAGGAGATGGTGCTGGTATCATGGTAGGAACTCCTCGTGCGTTTTTCAGAAAGGCTGCCAGAGATAGTTTCAACGGACTCGAATTGCCTGAGGACGGGAAATGGGCTGTGGGGAATATATTCCTGTCGCAAGATGCATTCAAGCGTGCTCATTGGAAAGCTGTGGTTGAGAGACATCTTCTTGACCGCAAGATCAAAGTCATCGGCTGGCGAAAGTCCCCATCAGATAATTCGACCATCGGTAAAAGCGCTCTTAAGACGGAGCCATATGTGGAACAAGTTTTCGTTGAGAATATTATGGACTGGGACCCTAAGAAGTTTGACATGTACCTTTATGTGGTGGGCCAATGCGTGCGAAGAGAGGCTCAAGATGCGAATGAAGCCAACATGATCTACATATGTTCGTTGTCCTCGCAGACGATGGTGTACAAGGGACAACTAACATCAGCTCAGGTTCGCGAGTACTACTTGGATTTACAGGACCCGGATTTTACCAGTCATTTCGCTCTGGTTCACTCTCGTTTCTCAACCAACACCTTTCCTAGTTGGGATCGAGCACATCCTAATAGAGTGATTTGCCACAACGGAGAGATTAACACTCTACGCGGAAACAAAAACATGATGGGTGCTAGAGAGGGACAAATGGTTTCACCTCTTCTCGACGACCCAAGAGACTCCGAGCTGCTGAAACCGGTATGCTCAGACAATTTTAGCGACAGTGGTAATTTTGATGCAGTGTTGGAATTGTTATGCAAAACATCACCTCGAAGTTTACCCGAGTCCGTGATGATGATGTTACCCGAAGCATGGCAGAACAATCCAAATTTACCGGAATCTAAACGAGGATTTTATGAGTACAACAGTTGTCTAATGGAACCATGGGATGGACCTGCAATGATTGCGTTCGCTGATGGTCGGTACTTGGGATGCATTCTCGATCGCAATGGTCTACGTCCTCATCGCTACTATATCACTGAAGACACCGTCGTAGCAGCGAGTGAAGTGGGGGTCATTCCTCATATTCGTAACGAGGATATTATCAGCAAAGGAAGATTGCAGCCAGGAAAAATGTTTCTGGTAGACTTTGAGCGTCAAGGAATTGTTGGTGATGCAGAACTCAAGGAGCAAATTGCTAGTGCTAAACCATACGGTGCTTGGGTGAAGGACCATATGCTGAGACTGACCCATGAAGCTAAGATGTATCCACGACGTGCGTTTGCCCCTCGACATGACATCCAGATTGAGGAGGAAGATGCAGAGGGTATCCAAAGTCAGTTGAACAACATGCTCAATATGTTTGGCTACACTGTAGAGACTCTAGATTTGCTATTGCCCCCCATGATTGACGATAACAAGGAAGCGTTGGGATCTATGGGTGTTGACACTCCTCTTGCATGCTTGAGTAGCGAGGCAAGGTCGATATTTGATTACTTCAAACAGTTGTTTGCCCAAGTGACGAATCCTCCTATGGATTCTATTCGTGAAGATGTGGTCATGGCAATGGAATGTCCTGTTGGTCCGATGGGGAACATTCTTGAGGTGAACCCAACCGCCGCTCAAAGGCTTTTGGTGGACAACCCCATCTTACGTCCAAGAGAGGCAGAGTGTATTTTGCGTCTGCGGAAAAACAATTGGAAGACCATCAGTATCAACTGCACCTTTCCACGTGGTGGAGGAGCAGGATCGATGCTACATGCATTGAACCGCATTTGCCAACAAGCGTCTCTGGATATCAAGGAGCGCAGTGCAACCTGCTTGTTCTTGACAGACAGGAGTGCAGGTCCTGATGACATTCCAATTCCATCACTGATCGCATTGGGAGCGATTCACCAACACTTGTTGAGAACCAAAGAAAGAACTCGCGTTGCTCTGGTGGTGGAAGGAGGGGATTGTCGCGAAGTTCATCATTTTTGTTTGTTGTTGGGTTACGGTGCTGATGCAATTTATCCTTACATGGCTTATGAAGCTTTGTCCCACTTGATCCGTATGGGAAAAGTGAAGAAGGCCAGGACTATGGACGAGGCTATCAATAAGTACATATACTCGTGCTCCAAAGGCATTCGCAAAGTAATGGGCAAGATCGGAATTTCCACAGTTCAGAGTTACAAGGGGGCACAGATATTCGAAGCTGTTGGTGTTGGCCAGGAACTTATCGAGACTTGCTTCCATGGAACTGCATCGAGAATCGGAGGTATCAAATTGGAAACCATCGAGCGAGATATGTGTAAAATACACGAACTCGCATGGCCACGAGCTGCTCCAGATGCTCTTCCAGGTCCAACTCTATTGCAGAATCCAGGTGAATTCCATTTCAGGAATAAAGGCGAGGCTCACTACAATGACCCGAAAACCATCGTGGGGATCCAGGAAACGGCGAGAACAGGAGACCGCGACAAGTACTTCGCGTATGCCAAACACGCTAATGAACAGGCATCCAAGTGTACCATCAGAGGCATGTTGAGGTTTAAACAAGCTTCAACTCCTCTCCCTTTGGAGGAAGTGGAACCTGTTAAAGATATTGTGAAGCGGTTCGTCACTGGAGCTATGAGTTATGGCAGTATCTCGAAAGAGGCACACGAGACATTAGCTATTGCCATGAATCGAATCGGAGGGAAAAGTAACACTGGAGAAGGAGGTGAGGATCCTGAACGATTCACTTGGGTTGGTCCTAATGGTGAAAGCAAACGATCCTCTATTAAACAGGTTGCATCCGGTCGTTTTGGCGTGACGAGTTTGTATCTTGCCAACAGCGATGAAATCCAAATCAAGATGGCACAGGGAGCCAAGCCTGGTGAAGGGGGTGAATTGCCTGGCCACAAAGTTATAGGCCAAATCGCAAACATCAGGAATTCCACCGAGGGCGTTGGTTTAATTTCTCCTCCTCCTCATCATGATATTTACTCCATCGAAGATTTGGCACAGTTAATTCACGATCTCAAGAACGCAAATTCCAAAGCTCGAATATCTGTGAAACTAGTCAGTGAAGTTGGAGTTGGTGTTATAGCTGCTGGAGTGGCGAAAGCGAAATCGGATCACATTGTTGTATCGGGTCACGACGGAGGAACTGGTGCTGCTGCATGGACCGGTATCAAGCATTGTGGTTTACCTTGGGAACTCGGTCTAGCAGAAACCCAACAAACTTTGGTTCTAAACAATCTGAGAGGTCGCGTTGTGGTTCAAACTGATGGTCAAATGAAAACTGGTAAAGATGTTGCTGTTGCTTTTCTGTTGGGAGCTGAAGAAGTGGCTTTTGCCACAGCTCCTTTGATTGCAATGGGATGTATCATGATGCGTAAATGCCATTTGAACACATGTCCTGTTGGTATCGCCACTCAAGATCCAGAACTTCGCAAGAAGTTTTTTGGAAAACCAGAGCACGTGGTTAACTTTTTGTTCATGGTTGCGGAGGAAGTTCGAACTTACATGGCTGAAATGGGTTTTCGAAGCGTTGCTGAAATGATTGGTAGAAGTGATTATCTGGAACCTGATCCTCAAGTGACTGGTCAAAATGAAAAGCTGAAATCACTGGACTTTTCCAACTTGTTGCTTCCTTCAGCTCAAGTAGCTCGATCTTCACCTTATTCTCTTATTGGACCTACGGAAGATATCCATCTTAGCAATGTGAAAGGCCAGGACCATGGACTCGAATTGGCTCTTGATGTATCTCTAGTGGCTCGTGCTCAACCTGCGCTTGAGTTTATGAAGCCTGTGTTTATTGAAGACGTGGTTGGCAATACCAACCGTACTGTCGGAACCATCCTGAGTAATTTGGTTTCCAAGAAGTATGGAGCTGCTGGGCTTGCCGAAAACACCATTCGTATTCAATTGAGTGGAAGTGCTGGTCAGAGTCTAGGTGCATTCCTTGCACCAGGTGTTACCATCGATGTGATTGGAGATACCAATGACTACTTTGGCAAGGGTCTCAGTGGAGGTATCGTGAGTGTACGTCCTGCATCAACATTCAATGGTCAGTCTGAAGATCACATGGTTACTGGAAATGTATGTTTCTATGGTGCCACCAATGGAAGAGGCTTCGTCTCAGGAAGAGCAGGTGAAAGATTCTGTGTGAGAAACAGTGGAGCTATTGTTGTGGTAGAAGGTGTAGGTGATCATGGATGTGAGTACATGACTGGTGGTCGAGTTATTATTCTAGGAGAAACTGGACGCAACTTCGGTGCTGGTATGAGTGGAGGCCTTGCTTACGTGTACGATGTGAATGGCGATTTCGAAAGTCAATGCAATATGGAGCTTATCGATCTCGTGACATTGGATGAAGTGGACGTGAGATGCGTTAAGAATGACCTTCATCGACATATACAAGCCACCAATTCCTCGATTGCAAGCAGCATCTTGAGTAAATGGGACGAAGGTGCAGGTGCTAAGTTTATCAAGGTCTATCCAACGGATCTGAAACGTGTAATTGAAGCCAAATCTCAAGATCCTGCCTTCAGATTGCCTGCTTGGTTTCCGGTGCCAGCCGTCGCCTCCAGGACTATGCAATTTGCCTACGACAATGAAGATGAGATGAAGGAAGAAGCAACTTTATCTACTGCGAATGTTGCCGGTGTTATTGGCGGTTTGATGACTGATATCGAAGATGTGGGTACTTCAGGTTGTTCTGCACCTACGAAAAAATATGGTATTCGTAAGAACCAAACTACTGCTGCGCAAGTAGCTTCATACGAAGACTTTGTCGTTCGTCGAGATGGCACCAAGGGCAAACTAAATAAATTGCGAGGGTTCATCGAGTACGAGCGAAGTCCAGAAGTGTACCGCGCGCCAACTGAGAGATTGAATGACTGGAAGGAGATTAACAATCCTCCCGATGCCCAAAAGCCTCTCGAAAGGAAGATTCAAGCGGCTCGGTGCATGGATTGTGGAACGCCTTTCTGCCAAACCCACGATGGATGTCCTGTTAACAACTTGATCCCCGAATTCAACGCTTTGGTGTATAGAGACCAATGGAAAGAAGCTCTTGATCGTCTATTGCTTACCAACAACTTTCCAGAGTTCACAGGACGAGTATGTCCAGCCCCTTGCGAAGGCTCTTGCGTTGCAGGATTAATCGATGCGCCAGTCACCATCAAGAACATCGAATACGCCATTATCGACAGAGGATTCCGTGAAGGATGGATCATTCCTCAAGTGCCGACGTTTCGATCTGGTAAAACGATTGCTGTTATCGGAAGTGGGCCGTCTGGACTCGCATGTGCTGACCAGCTTAACAAGGAAGGCCATTTAGTGACCATCTTCGAAAGAGACGATCGAGCAGGTGGTTTGTTGATGTATGGGATCCCCAACATGAAATTAAGCAAGGAAACTGTGCAAAGGAGAATTGATTTGATGACGGCTGAAGGTATTGAGTTCATTATGAATGCTAATGTTGGTGTGGATCCACATTTCGACTTGAAGCAAATTCACAAAGATTTTGATTCTGTCGTATTAACTGTTGGAGCTACCAAGCCACGAGATTTACCAGCACCAGGACGTGAGTTAAAAGGTATTCATTTTGCTATGGAATTCCTATCAAAGAACACGAAAACATTACTAGATGATGGTAACGGATCTCTTCGCAAATGGGATGGCAGTTACATCAGTGCACGTGGAAAGCATGTGGTGGTGATTGGAGGTGGTGATACGGGATGTGATTGCATTGGTACTTCTGTTCGTCATGGATGCAAGAGTCTAGTCAACTTCGAGTTGATGCCTGAACCTCCAGGTGGAAGGGCTGAAGACAACCCTTGGCCTGAGTGGCCTCGTATTCTCAGAACCGATTATGGACATGAGGAAGTTGCCTATAAATTTGGTAAGGATCCAAGACAGTATGGAACTCTGACCAAAGAGTTCATTGGTGATAGTGAAGGTAACGTTTGCGGTATTCGCACAGTCAGAGTGACTTGGGGACCAGATAGGAAGTTCAAGGAAATCCCAGGATCTGAATTGATCGTACCAGCTGATCTGGTAGTTCTTTCTATGGGATTCTTAGGACCTGATGAATCTATCTTAAAACCTCTACAATTGGCATCCGACAACCGCAGTAACATCAAGGCTGAGTATGGATCCTATGCCACTTCAGTTCAAGGTGTTTTCGCAGCAGGTGATTGCAGACGAGGGCAATCTCTTGTTGTTTGGGCTATTAATGAAGGTCGTGGAGCAGCTGAAAACGTCAACAAGTATCTATCGAACCATGCATTGTCCAAGTATTAGTTCCTAACATTTCAACTAAAATATTCTGTTAGTAGTAAAAATTTAAAGATTCATCTGATCCTGCCTTGCAATTCCATGTCTGGTGCAGAATTTTGATCCACTAATGGCTGAACTAATACACGGTGAAATTTCGCATCGCCTTCCTCCTCCATGTAATATACACTGTTTTGAAGCACCCTGTGCTGCCTTCACACAGCCATCTACTTTGCACCTGCTTCCTCCACCGTGAGAGATGCAATGCTTGGATGCCCCGATACTTGTCTTTGGGCAATCTGCTCTTTCGCATTTATGTTTGAGGCAGTATTTAGAACCAGGAACCACAGGAAAGGCGCCTTTCTTCCTATTCTTGCAAGCTTGAGCGCAACAGGACGACGAAGGTTCTACTATATGCGGATGTATTAATGAAGGAGATACGACGTCATCTACATGAGAAAGGAGCCCTTCCGGATCTTGAGGATGAAATGGTTGCGGTTGTTCTTTGTATCTTTTCGGTCTTGGATCCCCATGACGAGTACAATACTTGGATCCACTAATCGCACTATGTGGACATAGATCAATCTCACATCTCTTGCCACCACCATGAAGAACACAAAATTTAGTAGCGCCTTGAGCGGCTTTGTTACAGCCTTGGCCATTGCACCTCTTTCCTCCGCCGTGACCAATGCATAACTTTGAAGAACCCTGGCTCGTTTTTATACAGTGTGCTCTGGAACACTTGTGCTTGGAGCAATATTTACTTCCTTGCAGTGCCGGTAATGGACCTCCTTTCTTCCGGTTCTTGCATGCTTGATGCTTGCAAATGCCTTGGGTATCAACAGGGTCGCCAACTCCACTAGCCCAAGCAATCTCATCGGGAGTGGCCATAAGGTGGTTAGACTCATCCTCCACTCGAGGTCGTTTAGGAGCGGATTCCTCTTGACTCATATGTAGTAAGACTCCAGTGGAAATACTGTTTGAATTCGACATTCACTGTTAAATTGAGTGAATTTACAGTATATTTACTGTAAATTTTACGCAATATTTGTGGTGTAAATATTAACCACAGAAATTCATTCATCATCATGTATCTTCTACAAAATGCATTCAGCCACATACTCCTACAGAGAACTACAAGAAACGGATACGACTTTTGCAGTTGCACGTGCTGAAAACACATACATTCGTACAGTAAACTATAGTCACGCTTGTTAAAAGTACATTCAAAGTTTCAAAAAAAAGCAAAGCAATAGCCCCCCATCCTGCTTCAGTGTCTACATACAGTTGTATCTAGGATGGAGGCAGCTGTTTTAGAAGTGAGTGAGATCGGAGCAGATAATCATGCAGTGGAGAAAGCATACAAGCAGTTATTGCAGGAGGAAGCCCAGCTTAAACTGGAAATTAAGACATCTTTATGCAGTCATGCTGATGGGTCATCGTTCCTTGAGCCCTGTCTGAATGATCTGGGAGGCACATTGCCGTCGATGCAAGCGGTATTTAGTGGAGTGGATAAGCTGGACTGTCGAATAAAAGAGACAAAGGATATGGCAGATGTAGTGAGTTTGCGTGTAAGGGAGATTGACACTGCCCGATCGAATGCACTTGCTGCTTTGTTGCAGGTTAAAGGCACGATCCGTCTTCGAAGTTGCTTGGAGGACGTCAAACAGGCGATGGAGAATGAAGATGTCACTGCTGCAGCCAATATCATTCAGGAGTATCGCGCCATATCAACACGGGTTACTGACGACGAAGATTTTCACCAGGAAGGAACCTTGGAACTTCGAATGTATGAAGAGAAACTGGCAAAAACTGCGTTGGAATATTATGTATTGGCGGCGAATGATCGAGATGATTCGAAAGTCCTTGTGGCATGTAAAATTCTCTCGCAGCTCGGCCAGAAACAAATTGCCGTCAGCCGTCTCGTTCAATATAAAAACAGTCAATTGGAGAAAGACATTGATCTCGAAATTGAACTTACTCGAGCTGTGTATGAAAGAGAAATTCAAATTCCGGAATACGGAGCCAAAGAGGAAGAGGAAGATCAATCAACCCAAAAGACTTTTTTGAATTTGCAAGTTTATTTATTGAATCAAGGTGCCTCAGCTATTCAGAAAACTTTGGCGGTAGCTAAATCAGAAATTTCAAGTGATGCGCAAGTTCTAGGATTGGTGGTCAAGTCTATGCATAATGCATGTAACACGAGCATTGTGAAAATTCTCAAATTGTTCATGGAAACTCGACTTCTGGAATCACGAGTTAAATTGATCGTGAAAGACAAGCTCACTGAAGCAATGAATGTAGGAAAGCCTCAATGGGTCGATAGTGGATCTGAAGAATCAGAAGACATAGCCATCATCTCGCTGGACACTCTGTTGGACGAAATTGCATTACTATTAAAACACACCGACACGTATTCGAGCTTCATTAGAGTCAGGTATCAAAAATGCAACCTAAACTATGACTCCATTGATGACAATTTGGAGTTTAATACGACGTGCCAAGAACTTTGCAACTTTTATTCCATACTGGAAGAAGCTTATATGTTTGCTGCGATTTCCAAGGCTATAGAGCACGAAGTGTTACTTGAATGCATGGCTGATTCTGTCACCGATAAGGAAGTTCAAAAATCAATATTTGTATCCAGTGTTGCCGAAGATTCATTTTTTGTTTTCGACAAATGTAGAGATCGAGCAGTTGCTGTTGGTCATGTAGGAAGCACCTGTGCGGTTGTAAACAGTTTGATCAAAACCATTGACGAGAATTTGAAACCACTATTCCAACACCGAATCGTCGCGATCAAGAATTTCACTCAATCTATTGCCGCACAGGGTCAGGAGCGATTCGAAAATTTAAAAGCGGCTGCTTCATCTGGATTTCAAAACATGAGGAATAACAACTCCCCGGTTGTTGATAACCTTGAAATGGTTGAAACCAGTCTTAACACCGTGTCGTTGTGTCAAACCTATACGTCAAAACTTCAATTCGAATTTGAGCAATACGCCGAAGAGCTGGAGACGAACAAAGAGGCTCTTAAGAATTGCGTCGATGGTTTCTTTGAATGTCAAGATGGTTTCAGGAGAACACGTGATATGGGAGTCGATCAATTGCTTACAACCGTCAAGTCTCATTTGATTTCCAACTTGGAAACCACAATGTCAGGAGTGAACTTCGAGCTGAGCGAAGATGCATTCCAGCAGAGAAAGGACACGTCTGTTAATACAATAGTTGATACCGCCAAAGAATCGTTGCAGCGAATTTCGACAACATTGGATTACGAGAATAGCATTTTGATGGGAACTCGTGTATCTGCACTCATAGCTAAAGGCATAGAACAATCAGTAGTGCGCAAGAAATTTACAGCCTTTGGTGCTTTGTTGCTGGATAAGCAAATTCGATCTTTCGTCGTTTTTTTTGAAAGATTCGTTGGCGAAAAATCTGCGGCTGAATTCCACAGGTTGGGGTTGATTTCAAATTTACTCAACCTCGATACCGTCGGTGATATATTTCAAGTTTATGACGAGGAGATAAGCTCTTCGTTGTTGAATGCAAAAGAGGTCAAACGAATATTAGCGTTGCGGGTGGATTTTAAGAGTGACGACATCAAAAAAATTAAACTCTAGTAGAATTATCTTGGCAGAGTTCCATATTTATTTCCTTCCGGAGCTACAAACTGGCCTCTGTTGTTATCCTCCAGTCTTGTAAGAACTGCGGCACAAACCAGCAGGGAGGCTATACCCACAAACAAAGTGAGCCACGTTCCTGCCATGAAAGCGCCATGCTTCACATCTTGGTGCAGCAACGCCATGTATACAACTGCACTGAGAATAAAAAGCCCGCAGCTTGCAAGCTTCAATAATATTCTGTAATCAAGACTTTTCTCAGGAAGAGTAAACAGCCACACAGCTTCCGATGATACATTGCAAATAATAGATATCAGAAGAATAATCATGGAGTACATGCTGGCGTTGTAGATAGCACTCTCTTGCGTCTGCCGGTTGATAGTATCTTTGAGCCACGGTGGCAAATTAGCAGACGTGGTAGTCGAGGCCATCATTTTACACAAATCACCATCGATGCAACGAGTGAGACCCAGTTCTGCACACGCGCCATGTACTCCGGGAGAAGGGTCAACGAGACAAATTTCGGACCAAGGAAGCAGCAGATCCAATAGTTGAGTCACCAATAAAATGAGCGAGACAAGTTTTAGTACCGTCACTACTCGCTGCTCCAGCATTTCCAAACTGCAATTTTTCTTGGACACTTGTTACATCCCCGCATGGTCTACCCA
>Ga0105053_10011307_pt1 | contig 10968 bp, 8 predicted proteins | sample BON01_FD_78093 | JGI IMG/M metagenome (GOLD analysis project Ga0105053, IMG submission 78093) | Freshwater microbial communities from Lake Bonney liftoff mats and glacier meltwater in Antarctica - BON-01 | ecosystem: Environmental > Aquatic > Freshwater > Ice > Glacier meltwater | place: Lake...
AGGGCGGGTGCGCGAGCTCAACCCGCAGAACCTGACCAACGCGGCGTGGGCGTTTGCTACGGCTGTCCATGCCGCCCCGGCGCTCTTCGACGCGATTGGGAGGGAGGCTGCAGGACGGGGGCGCGAGCTCAACCCTCAGGAGCTGGCCAACACGGCGTGGGCGTTTGCCACGGCCGGCCATGCCGATTGGGAGGGAGTCTGCTGGGCGGGTGCGCGAGCTCAACCCTCAGGCCCTGGCCAACACGGCGTGGGCATTTGTCACAGCCGGCCATGCCGCGCCGGTGCTCTTCGACGCGATTGGGAGGGAGGCTGCAGGACGGGTGCGCGAGCTCAACCCTTAGGAGCTGGCCAACACGGCGTGGGCGTTTGCCACGGCCGGCCATGCCGCGCCGGTGCTCTTCAACGCGATTGGGAGGGAGGCTGCAGGACGGGTGCGCGAGCTCAACCCTCAGGAGCTGGCCAACACGGCGTGGGCGTTTGCCACGGCTGGCCATGCCGCCCCGGCGCTCTTCGACGCGATTGGGAGGGAGTCTGCAGGGCGAGTGCGCCAGCTGAACCCACAGGACCTGGCCAACACGGCATGGGCGTTTGCCACGGCTGGCCATGCCGCCCCGGCGCTCTTCGACGCGATTAGAAGAGAGGCTGCAGGGCGGATGCGCGAGCTCAACCCTCAGAACCTGGCCAACACGGTGTGGGCATTTGCCACGGCTGGACATGCCGCGCCGGCGCTCTTTGGTGCGATTGGGAGGGAGTCTGCAGGTCGGGTGCGCGAGTTCAACCCTCAGGGCCTGGCCAACACGGCGTGGGCGTTTGCCACGGCGGGGCATGCCGCCCCGACACTCTTCGACGCGATTGGGAAGGAGGCTGCAGGGCGGGTGCGCGAGCTCAACCCGCAGAACCTGACCAACGCGGCGTGGGCGTTTGCTACGGCTGTCCATGCCGCCCCGGCGCTCTTCGACGCGATTGGGAGGGAGGCTGCAGGACGGGTGCGCGAGCTCAACCCTCAGGAGCTGGCCAACACGGCGTGGGCGTTTGCCACGGCTGGCCATGCCGCCCCTGCGCTCTTCGACGCGATTAGGAGGGAGTCTGCAGGGCGAGTGCGCCAGCTGAACCCACAGGTCCTGGCCAACACGGCATGGGCGTTTGCAGTTCTGGACCATCTTCCATCCGAGTCGTCGCTCTTCGACCAGCGCTTTGCCCACCTTTGCGACGCCCTCGCTGACGAATTTAGCTTGGAAGCTTTGTGCCAGCTCCATCAGTGGCGTCTGTGGTACGCGAGCGAGCGGGCGTGCTCCGACGCACTGCCCGGGCCTGCACTTCTGGCGCGCTGCGACGCCGCGTTTCGAGCCGCGGAGGCCCAGCCCTCTCGCCTGCAGAGAGACGTGGCCAAGGCATTGGCGTCGCTGGGGGCGTCGGTGCAGGAGGAGAAGGTGCTGGAGGAGGGCTACAGCTTGGACTTGGTGGTCGACTGGCGTGGCGGGCAACTGGCTGTCGAGGTGGACGGGTCGTTCCACTTTGTGGGGCGCGAGCCCACGGGTGCCACGCTGCTCAAGCGCCAGCAGCTGAGGCACTTTGGCTGGCGGCTCGTCTCGGTGCCCTACTGGGAGTGGGCTGAGCTAAACCACAGTGACAAGTTGAGACAGCGCGAGCAGCGGGCTGCCTACCTGTCAGCGTTGCTTTTGGAGGGCTAGTGACCTGGACTTGAGGTTCACCTTTTAAATCACCTGGGTTAACCCGGCTCCCCCCCTCCTCATCTTCCCCCCCTCATCATCTCGTGCAAACGCTCACTCTTCTCAGACTTAATCATATTCCGCAGCACTGCGAGAGGCGCCGAGGCCGTTGCACACGTCGTATGTCGTAACATACATTTTGACATGACATTTCATAGACGGTTTATAATACAAAGGGGACACGAGCACACACGCACAGGGAACTGATCCGAAAGTGGCTTATATAAGTATTTTTTTTTATTTTTTTACATGATGATGATAATGATGATAATTATAATTAGAATGAGAATGTTTTTTCTATAAAAATAAAATCGAGTTAACCGGAGCCCACGGCCCACGGCCCACAGCACACCCACACGCTCGCGTGTGCTGCGTGCTCCGTATGCCGCATGTCAATAACCACACGTGCGCTGCTGCCGCGGTGTGTGTGTGGCAGACTGGTCAGACTGCTGGATTATGAGTTATTTGAAAAAAATAACCACACGAGAGGGTTTTAACCCGTAGGCCCACAGCACACCCACACGACCCACACGCTCGCGTGTGCTGCGTGCACCTTATGCCGCATGTCAATAACCACACGTGCGCTGCTGCCGCGGTGTGTGTGTGTGGCAGACTGGTCGGACTGCTGGATTATGAGTTATTATTTGAAAAAAAATAACCACACGACACATTGGGGTTAACCCTGTCGTGTGATTAATATTTTTCAAATAATTTCAAATAACCCATAATCCAGTCCGACCAGTCTGCCACACATAGGTCGGGTTAACCCCTTAACCCTACATACAACAGCACAGCTTAGCTGCTACAGCAGCTACAAAACAGCAACAGGAACACAGACAGACCACTACAGACCGCAGACCTCTCGTAGTCTTGGATGTTCTGTAGCATATAGCATCTATAGCATCGGGGGATGCTATACATGCTATATAGTATACTACACTATAGTACTACACTCCGTCCTAGATGCAAATTTTGGTATTTGACCTATTTTTTTTAGCATTTTTGGGCCCGGACGGGGCGTGGGCTAGCCGCCAGCAGCAGCACCAGTAATCGGGTCAACTCGAAATGGTTCAAATATCAGAAAAAAGTAGAGCTAGAGCTATGCTATATAGTACTGTAGCATCTGATGGAGGCTATATAGCATTGTAGCATGCTATAATATAGTATGCTACAGAACAACCAAGCTCGTAGTTACCTACACAGTAACTGTAAACTGTAACAGTTACAGTATACAGTAGTTTATAGCTTATAGGTTGATATTACCGCAGTTTAACCTCACACCATGGCACATCAACATCATCATATGTTCAGGGTCGTCTCAGCACTGGTCCCTGTGAGAGAGACGGTCTGCACTGTGCGCTGTGCCATGCGTATATATAGCGGGATTTAAGTGTGTGTTCTAGTGCAGATAATAGTCCTGTGTCCTATGAGCTCGCATCATTGGCCGCATCGGCGTCGACCGCAGCCGTGATAGGTGGTTATTATGTGCCATGCCAATGCCGGAACGGCTCTGGAGGCTGCTCGAGGTCGAGAAGAGTCGCGTCCTGGACCTGTGTGCGTGCGCGCTGATGCTGATGGCTGATGGTAACTGATGGCGTATTCTCCAAATGATCTACATACACATACACACTCTCACCTCTCCACCTGCTCCAACCTTCACACACGTCTATCGCACACACACGACTCCCCTTCAGCACACTGCCAGAGCCCCCCCCCCCACCCCCCCCCCCCGCTACCCCCCCCCCCCGCCCCCCCCTCCGCCCCCCCCCCGGGCCCCCCCCCCCCCCCCCATCCAGCTTTGCAGACTGGCCGCGCTCGGCGTCCACCCTCCACCCCGATCGTGCTCCACGCTATACGCTATACACCCCTCCCACCCCCGCTCACGGTGTAGCCCTCGCGGTGGGCGTACGCTATAGACAGATATAGCGTTGCACAGGCCTCATATTCCACTGAACCGCTCTTGATACTAAAACTAAAGTATCAAGCGGGTGCCCACGACATCCCAGTATTTGTATTCCCACACACAAGCACTATGCACCATTTCCACTACGGCAGTCACATTGTCGACCAGAGCCCGTAACTAAGTTACCAAGTAGGATTAAACCCACTACGGCAGTCATTGTCGACCTAGTTCATTCGTGCGCACGTTGTCCTGGAGCTTCATGCGCCTGGCCTTGGTGTTGGCGGCGCTGGCGGATCTGCAAGTTCTTGAGCTGGCGCTGCGCCAGGTGAACCGCCAGGTCAGCGAACCGCTGCTGGAGCTGCGCGCGCCGCTGGTCCGCCCTCTGAAGCTGCTGCAGGTGGTTGAGCCAGCGCCGCGCCTCGTCCCTTTGAACCTGCTGCTCGAGCTCCGCGTGCAACTCGTCCTCCTTGACCGCACGCCGTTGTGCTCTGGAGCTGCTTGCTGGCCTGTTACTTAACCCGATGGTTCGGGCTAACCCATTCTTACGCTGCACACACCCAACCCAACGGGCAAAAGCAAGGCGCCCCGTCCCGGCGCATCCGCCGCACCTCTCATCTTGGCTATCCCTGCGCTCGGCCGCTTCGCCCCAGGAGCAGGCGACCAGCTCGTCCCCAGCGGCTCTCACTCCTTGCAGAGGGGGCACGCAAAGTTCGCTGTCGTGCACCGCCAGGACATGATGCAGCCGTGGTGGAACTGATGGTTGCAAGCTAATGCGCGGACGCACGACTCTGGCGGATCACCGACGTCGCGGCTGGCACCGCTGCTGGCCGCGTCTTCCACTGCGCCGTTGGCTGGCGGCGCGAGAGGCTCAAGGCAGATCGAGCAGCTCGTCTCGGGCTCTCTGCCCATCCGGAGAAGGAGTTCGCTCAGCCGTGAACGGAACGCCTCGGCCTCGGCGGGCCCCAGCGTTGCACCCGCCTCGCCAGAGAGGTTGATCAAAAACCTCAGTGTCCTCACTTTCAGCTGCACGTCTCCCAAGTTATCGCCCAGCGCGAGCGCCTCGCGCAGGCACGCCTCGGCTTCCGCCACTTCTTTGAAAGGATTCTTAGACACCAAGAGCCCCAGAGTAGTCAGCTGGTCGGCGAGCCCCCATTGGACGCTTAGAGTGTCGTGGTCGGGCGCCGCCCGCGCCACCTGCCGCCGCAGCGCCACAGCCTGCCAAAGGAGCTCCAAGCTGGGCTGCCGCCCCTTGCACAGTTCGTTCAGGCAGATCCCAAGGTAGCCGCGCGCCTGCGCCTCCACTTTCAAAGACGGGACACGCCCACTGTCGGTGGCGGCGAGGCTACCGCGGCCACCGGCTGCTGCAAGCGCGGCGTCGCAGACATCGACGGCCGCTTCGCTGTATGCGAGGCCCAGCCAAGAGAGGGCAGCCGGGGTATTCGGCAGGCTGACCCGGCCCTCCTGCGAGAGGTCGATGCCGCCATACGACGGGGGGAGGGGCGCGGAGCAGCTCCTGCTCTCGGCTCTCTCTTTCCGTACTGGCCATCTCGTCCGGCGCCGCCATCGCCGCCGCGCCGCACGAGGACAGCGCAGTGACGAGCCTCGTGCGGCTTCCCGACGCACGCGCCGCCCGAAGCGAAGAGCAAGCGGCACGCGCAGCACCAGCTTTGTCGCCGGAGTGGAACAGACAATTGGAGAGAAGTTGTTCTGCGTCTGCACGACCGTGGGCTCCAACCGCGCCACCGATGAGGTCTGCCATCGTTGCCGCCTCCCTGCACTTCGCCACTGCTGCGAGGCGGCCGATTCTCGTGTTTGCCGTCTGCGCCTTGTGTGCCTCGACAAGCATATCATTCAAGCTCCGGATCAGGTTAACCTGAGACGGAGCAGAAGAGGAAGCTGGACCCTGCTGAACTCCTGCGGCGGGGCGGCAGTTTGCGCCCCTGTGGCCGAGTTCCTGTCTAGCGATGACCTGGCACTTGCGGTTGCAGAACCATGCGTTCCGGCACCGGGCGCAGAGCAGGAGCTTGCCCGCGCTCTTGCCGTAGGCGTTACACGAGATCGCAGCGGACGCCAGCGATGCTGAGTCCACGCCTGGCGCGGTGGTGCTCGGCCCGGCGGCGTCCGGCACGCGCGGCGCCACCTCGGCATCGGCCGCCTTGGGCGCAGGTGGTCCGTCGGCGGGGCGGCAGTTGGCGCCCGAGTGGCCCTGCCTTGCGGCGGCGACCTGGCACTCGCGGTTGCAGAACCACACGCCCCGGCACCGACCGCAGCGCAGCAGCTTGCTGTCGCTCTTGCCGCATGCGTGGCGGGAGCCCGCAGCGGGCGCCAGCGATGCTGAGTCCACGCCCGGCGCGGTTGTACTCGGCTCGGCGGCGTCCGGCACGGGCGGCGCCACCTCGGCATTGACCGCCTCAGGTGCATGTGGTCCGTCGGCGGGGCGGCAGTTGGCACCCGAGTGGCCCTGCCTTGCGGCGGCGATCTGGCACTCTCGCGGTTACAGAACCACACAACCCGGCAGCGACCGCAGCGGAGCAGCTTGCACCCGCTCTTGCCGCAGGCGTGGCACGCGGCTGGCGCCATTTGGCCGAGGCTGCAGGGTCGAAACGTCGAAACGATGGAAGGGCGGATGGCGCGAAAATTGGGTGGTGCGTCGCCTTCGACGCCGCCAGGGCCATTAACACGTACCACCGCGATCATCACGCTCAAGCAGACGGCATGCCGTTGCCCCACGGTGGGGGCGGCGGCGGCCCCAGCGGCACTCGGGGGGCGGCGGGCCGGCGCCTAAGGCGGCCACTAGGGTCGCGGCGTCGACTCCGCCCCCAAGCATCTAGATATATATTCCAGGGAGCTCCCCTTAGGCTCCCAAAGCCACTTTCGGATCAGTTCCCTGTGCGTGTGTGCTGGTGTCCCCTTTGTATTATAAACCGTCGGTGAATTCTTTGCAAAAATACCGGTTGTGGGGGCCATAGAGTATCGTATTGGGGTACGCAGCAGAGTTGTATGCAGTGTGTGTGTCTAGGCAAACGCCCGAAACGGACCTGGGATCTATTTTGAGTGGTTTACTTAGCTCGACCCACCTTTTTGAGTTTCAATTGAACATAGGGCATTTTTTTAATTACACACTGTGCGACGAGGAGACATGAGCGCAGGAGAATTTATTTAGAGATCAGAGATAGATATAGTGGCTCTATCTATATAGCTATAGCTATAGCTCCCTGTAGATTGCCTAGAAATGAGGGCATGGTTAATCCTAGCCTTAACATATATATAGCTCGGGTTAACCCTGTAGATATATGTGTGCATACTGTGTATAGTGTATAGTATATTATATATAATATATATATATATGACTATATAGTATACCGAGGTACGAGTACAAGTACGAGTCGTACGAGTACGGTTTTGTTTCAGCTACGCTCTATAGTTCTATTTCATATAAAATATATAAACAGCTCACAACAACAACGCACGCGATTTTTGTACCATAAATTCTGTCTACTGCTGCACACAACAGAGGGCGGAGAGGGCACAGCGCACACAGCCCACATTGTGAAAAGAGCAATTCCCTCACCACCCCAGCGCCACACTTGGCACTCGGGGCTCGCTCTCACTCAGCATTCAGCCCATCTCTCTCGCCTCCCGTTGTCGCCCTCGCTGTGCTGCTGTTCCATCTGATCACTCAGCCCGTCTCTCTCGCCTCGGCGTTGTCGCCCTCGCCGTGGTGCTGTTCCAGCTGAATGGGCGGCGGCAGCGACGCGACGACGAGCTGCGAGAGCGAAGCGGCGCAGTAGACCTGCGCGTAAGGAATGCGACCAATGAATGAGCAGGGGGTTCGGGGGTCAACTTCGGGTTGACCCGAGGAGTAACCCTTAACCCTTAAGCCGTTGAGTTTCGGGTTAACCCTTTAACCCTAACCCCTGAACCCGAAACTCAACGGCTTAAGGGTTCAGGGTTAACCCTGACCCTCCCTCCACGTTAGCCGTTGAGTTTCGGGTTAACCCTTCAACTCTAACCCCTGAACCCGAAACTCAACGGCTAACGTGGAGGGAGGGAAACCAAAGACCGTTATACTCAACGGCGACAAAATGGCTAAATAAATTAGGCCAAAACAATTCAAACAAAACACGGGTATTCGCCATTTTGCAATGAAATGTTCGTCCTCTGCTCGCGTCAAGAATGTCTCTGTTAACAAGGCAAATGAGAGCCTGCTCATGAATGAACGAAGCGCGTTTAAGCCACTTGCCGTTTTGGGGTCCCAGTGAGGCGGGTTTGTTCTTAATTAAACGTCCGTCGGGTTAACCCGAATGAAACGTTCGCCGAGGTTAACCCAGGGGTTTACTCGAACCCTTAACCCAAAACTCGAACGTTTCATTCGGGTTGACCCGACGGACGTTTAACTAATAAAAAAAAGCCCTCACTGGGACCCCAAAACGGCAAGTGGCTCAAACGCGCTTCGTTCATTGAATTGGATTGAAGGCTCCTAAAGGTGTGCGTAAAAATAGTAACCGTAGCGCCGAAGTGTTGACTTCAAGACAGCTCCCTTAGTGTGGACACGAGATAGAACTAGTGTGCTTGTTGTTGGTGCCTACATACTGGAATATCGATGCTTTAAATGTACTTCAGCATATGCTTCAGTAAAATAGGGGAACATATGGGTTCGTGTTTGTCCTTTACAAGATAATGTTTTATGTCGAGGCTTTTATACACGAATGAATACTATTATTTGCAAACAGCCCCTTTGTTTGGGCACCCCACTCCCTGCCCCTCATCGCCCACACTATTGCGCAATATATTATACCCCCCCGATCCCCCTTCAATGCAATACATGCCATATAATATTGGTAATGGCAATATCGTGTAAAGGCCAAGTTAGTGTGTCTCATCCATACGTGCAATTCGTTCGCGGCCGTGCACCATTTGGCATTTACAAGATAGTCTTTCACCTCGAAGCTTTCGGGTGAACCCGATATAGATGAGACACAGGGTTAACCCTACAAACCAATAGGTTCCTCGTTTTTACCATATCGGGTTAACCGAAGAGTATCTTGTAAATGCCAAGTTAACCCACGGCCGTGCACCATTTGGGTTAAAGGTGCTCTGCACGCCTATGTGAAACGACTTTGAGTTTCCTCTAATCCAAACGACGAAACTCGTAGTCGAAACTCGCTCATGTACATGAGCAAAGCGAATTTAACCATAGCGGTTAATTAGTAGCTGCAGAGCACCTTTAACCCCAGGTTAACCCGCGGCCGTGCACAATTTGGCATTTACAAGATACTCGGGTTAACCCGGGGTTAACCGCGGGTTATTCGGGTGAACCCCTAAACCCGATTGTGGTAACCTAGAAGGGCGTACTCCCCACTAGGCCACCATCATCGCTGATGGTGGCCTAGTGGGAAGACGCCCACCTGGCTAACAACAAAACTGGAGTCCTCACCGGGGAGAAACTACTCGGTGCGGCCACCCAAACAGCCCGCCGCGAACGACTCGCGCGAGCGTACGTCCCCTATGGGATTCGAACTGGTGTAGGTCGAAATCTAGTAGGGCGTTCTCCCCACCAGGCCACCATCAGCGCTGATGGTGGCCTAGTGGGGAGTAGTCCCTTCTAGGTTACAACACCGATACTCGTTCACCTCGAAGCTTTTGTGCACGAATCAATCCTCCTATTATTGCCCACCTCCAATTGCGTTGCCAACACTATTGCAATACGATTGCACGACTATTGCGCAGTATACAACACCCCCCGCCGACCCCCTTGTGTGTGCGATACACCATATACAATATTGGTAATAACAATATCGTTCGCGGCCATGCGCCATACGTGCGCGTGCGGGCAACGGCTGGTCAGGCGACGTAGGGGAACCTATCTATTAACATATGAATTGTTTAAAGGTGCCCTGTGCGCCTAAGTGATTCGACTTCAAGTTTCCTATAATCAAAACGACGAAACTCTTAGTCGAAACTCGCTCAGGTACCTGAGCAAAGCGAATGTACCCATAGCCGTTCATTAGTAGCTGCAGGGCACCTTTAAAACGTGCTTCAGCATATGCGTACGTGAATACAAAGCTGGGTTGTTTGGTCCCATGCTTACCTGCGGGATATTCGCGGCTGTGGGAGCGCTGCCGGTGGCAAAACTGGGCGTCGTGAGGGGGCCTACACATAAAAGTATGGATGGTTTAAAACGTGCTTCAGCATGTGCGCGGCGAGTGGGTCAACCCACACAGAGAGCGGTAAACTATACCGCAAGGTCAAACATCGAGCCCGCCCAAAAGTTTCCTCACACGCCGCCAACGGCCAAAGCGCGCCCCACGTAAATACAAAGGTGGGTTGTTTTGGTCCCGTGCATACCTGCGGGATGTTCGCGGCGGTGGGAGCGTTACCGATGGCTGGGCGAGGTGAGTGAGCCTTCACATGCGAGTAGCTCTATGGATGCTTTCAAACATGCTTCAGCATATGCGTACGTGAATACAAAGCTGGGTCTGTGCGTACCTGCGGGATGTTCGCGGCGGTGGGAGCGCTGCCGGTGGCGAAGCTGGGAGAGGTGAGCGAGCGGCGGGCCTGCCACCTGGCTGGCCCGCGCGGCAGCGCCGCGGTGGTCACGTCCTAACGGCAGACGAGCACAGAGGGGCAGTGCTGTAAGTCACACACACAAACACACAATAACTTACAAGAACATGAACAAGAACAACGGGCGCGCTAGAGGGGGGGTGCTGTGAACAGTCGATGCCACACATATATCCCGATCCTATATGTTGAATACGTATGAGGCGCAGCCACACGAATACGAATAACGTATTCCGCCTGTTGAACCCTGTGATATGACATGGAAACGTACATATTCAAGGTCAAAGTATTCACAAAACAGGCTCAATATGAATAGAAGATCGTACTCGTTTCCTCGCTCTGCGTCAGGGTTAACCCGCGGTGGTAACGTCCTGGGGGCAGAGGAGCACAGAGGGGGGAGTTGGCCTTTACACGATATTGCCAATAACAATAGTGTATGGTGTATGGCATACATAAGGGGGGTCGGGGGGGCGTCGTATATTGCGCAATAGACGTGCAATAGTATTGCATTAGTGCGGGCAATGCAGGCGGGAGGGAGCAATAACAAGATGATTGATTCGTGCACAAAAGCCTCGACGAAAAAAAAATCTTGTAAAGGCCAAGGGGGGAGTGCTGTGAGCAGTCATAAAAGGGTTGGCCCGTCCCGTTATTTCTAACCCTACCCTTGTCATCTGTAGCAGTGCGTGTCGGGCCGGTATTGGCCGGGCCGGCACTTTGTGTGTCGGCGCTGCGGGGCGTTCCGCTGCTGTTTGTTGTGTGAGGGGGGGGGGG
>Ga0105053_10011309_pt1 | contig 10967 bp, 19 predicted proteins | sample BON01_FD_78093 | JGI IMG/M metagenome (GOLD analysis project Ga0105053, IMG submission 78093) | Freshwater microbial communities from Lake Bonney liftoff mats and glacier meltwater in Antarctica - BON-01 | ecosystem: Environmental > Aquatic > Freshwater > Ice > Glacier meltwater | place: Lake...
CACCACCGAACATCTGCTCGAACAATTTGAAGGCGTCGCCGAATTCGAAGTGTATGCCTTCCTCTCCTCCGCCGGCGCCTCCTGGGAAGCCGAAACCACCGGGGAACCCGCCCGGGCCTCCACCAGGCTGTGTGTGTGTGTGTGTGAGAGAGAGAGAGAGAGAGATAAAGGGGAAAAGTTAATATTTGTGTGTGTATGGAAAGAGAAGAGGAGGGTATATAAAGAGTGTGTGTGTATTATACGTGCGTCTACGCAAACACAAACATATGTACATGGAGAAAAAATAAGCCAAGCAAACAGGTCAGTCAAATCAGCTCTCCCTCCCTTCCTCTTGTCTCTTACCTGCCCCGCGTTCTTCATGCCCTCATAACCAACTTGATCATAAATACGGCGCTTGTCCGGATCGGAGAGGGTCTCATACGCCTCTGCCACTCCGGCGAAACGCTCCGTAGCGGCTTCTTTCTCGGCTTCTGGGTGCTTGTCCGGGTGGTGTTTCATGGCCAGCTATATGGAGGGGGAGGAGGGGAGGGGAGGAAGCGGTGAGAAGGAGGATGAGCAGAGGGGCTGGTGGTGGATGGCAAATGGCTCAAAAATAGTGAAAATACAAATGTAGCCAGATGCCGGAAGAGTAAAGCAGTAGGTGATAAAGAGGTGGGCACACGCAAAGCCAACGTATACACATAGAGAGACACAAAAACGTACCTTGCGGTATTGCTTCTTGAGCTGTGCTTCCGTCGCGGTTTTCTTGACGCCCAGGATCTGTTTACATATGAAGAAGTAGAGAGAATGGATGAGTCGCTTGCGCTTGAGTGCCTTGCCCTGCTCTTGCTTGGAAATGGAAGCCCTCCCCTCCCAAGCGCATACAAATTCAAACCCCGCCGTACCTTGTACAAGTCCTTGGCCTCAGCCACCAGGAAGAGGCACAACGTGGAGAAGAGCAGGACGGCCAGGATGGGCAGCTGTGTAGATGTGATGACGAGAAGTATGTGCATATGTCAGCGCATGTGTGTCGTGTGAGGAAGAGGAGGGGGCACACGGAGGAAGAGGGGGGACCCGATCACTTCTCCCGAGTCGTCGCAGAAGAACCCGCAAACAAAAGTCTCACAAGCCCTGACTTACCCGTCCGAACAAAGAACCCCGTCTCAACTGCATGGTGCCGTGGTGTGTGCGCGCGCACTGTGCTTGTGTGCTGTGGGCGTGGGTGGAATGCCGAAGGATGATGGCCTTTTTGAAGGCAGTGTGTCTGTTGGAACGGGAAAAGAGTGAGCGACAATGAGCGGCATTAGGTACAAATGACTTGGACGCGAGTGCACAAAGGTCAGGATTGTAGTCGGAGAGGGTGTGGTGTGCTGCAGGCTGCAGGGAGTGTGTGGGGTGGAAAGGGGCAGGGCAGGGCATTCAAAATCGTGTGTGCACGAACGAGGGTGGGAAGGACGAGCTTTCCTTTCCTCTAATACACATCTACACACCACACAAACACACTACAGGACCAACACTAGCTGTAGACAAGGCGGACAACATGACAAAGCCCGCCGCCACACTGCTTTGCTGCTGGCGTTAGTGTACGACGCGATTTCTCGGCCTCTCGTCGCCATCGTCATCAAGACCTCCCCCGTGGAACGTCGTGTTCCTGGATGTAAGGTGGCATAGTGAATCCGGCGCTTGACAAAATTTTAATTTTCAGCATCAAGACGTGGACTGCTCCCGCTTCTGCCCTCCGCGACGGCTCCACTGGCCCCACCCACCCCCTTGCCCCCCCTCAACGTCATCGCCTCCCCAAGCCTACAAGGCCCAAGCACTGCTTGTGATGTTCGGGCAATTCTACGCTTTTTGATTTAGGCATGACCATGCCTTTGCCCTCGACGCCTCGGAAGTGCGTTCGCATGTTTCTCCGCAGCACCTAGCTCCTCATTCCTTGGTGCAGCAGCATCAAAAGCCACGCCCAAAGCAACTCCCTCACACCACCCTACCCTTCCCCACCCACCATCCACTCACAGCTCTACAAACATGCCGTTTGAAGCCGTCACTGATCCAACCGAGGACGCCGCCATCGTGCGCATGAAGGCCCGCCTTTCCAAATTTGAAACGGAGCAAGGAAGACTCGCAGGGTTCGCATTCAAGCCTCGTCCTTCCGACGATGTCTTCATCGTCACCTCCCCCAAGGCAGGCACGACCTGGCTGCAGCATATATGCCACCAATTGCGAACAAAGGGCAATATGAATTTTGGTGAAGTCTCGGAAGTGGTCCCTTGGATAGAGCTAGCGCATGATTTGGGCCAAGATTTACAAGCAGAGCAGCCCGGGGCGCCGCCACGGCTGTACAAGACGCATGCCTGGAGACCTGACATTCCTAAAGGTGGGCGTTATATGGTCTGTTTTCGGGATCCGGAGGACGTGGTTTTCAGCTTCTTTCGGTTTTTTGATGGGTGGTTTATTTATCCCGAGGGGAGCGTATCGTTTGTGACTTTCGCTCAGGAGTTTTTTTTGCGGAGAGGAAAGCCGGAAAGCCCGATGCAGAATGCGTCGTATTGGCATCATTTGGTGAGCTGGTTGAAGGAGAAGGGGGAGGAGGAGGGCGAAAGGGAGGAGGAGGTACTCCTCGTGGCATTCGAAGATTTGAAGGAGGACTTGGAAGGGCAAATAAGGCGGATTGCGACATTTTTGGGGTATGTGCCTGGGTCAGTCGATTATGAGGAGCGTGTAAGGGTAGCGACAGCCCATTCCACCCTTGCGTTTATGCAGGAGCACCAAAAGAAATTCGATGAGCATTTGACCAAAGACGCCCGAAACGAGGTGATGGGCTTGCCGCGGGAGGCGGGGCGAGGAAATAGCAAGCTGAAGCAAGGAGTAGTGGGTGCGGCGGGAGCTGTGATGACGCCGGACTTGCAAGAGGCGATGCGGAAGAAGTGGGAGGAGGTGGTGACTCCGGCGTTGGGGTTTGCCGACTATGTAGAGCTGCTTGCCTGGCATCGGCGGAACCAGCAAGTAAAATAATAGGCGCAAACTTGGTAAAAGAATGGGATAGCATAATAAATGCCGAAAAGAAATGTCAATCTTGTAACGTTGAAAACAAATTGCCTTCGGATGACTTTTTTTCACTTTAGTTCTAATCTGTTCTTGTGGTTATGTTGTGCATGCTTTTTTTGCCTCTTGGCTATGTTTCTTCACGCTGTTTGGTCTCTACCCCTCTACGAGCCCTGGATAAGGCACCGTGCCCATTACCGCACGAAATCATTTGAGGGCTGCAAGTGCTTTCGGACAAGGGAAAGCTCGCAAACCCTACATCGTGGCGACGCGAGGTAAATGGCATTGCATCATGCGAAGCCCTATGGAAGGCGAAGTATACATAGCAAGCCGAGAAATCGTCATCCTGGCCCTCAGGCGCCGGACGGTCGAGAAAATCGTTTGTACCAACCGCAGGTACTTTTGCCAGGCTGAGCCCCCTTTGTTTCTCACCACCATCAGCAGGAAATAATCACACGCAAATTAGCAAGAGGCAATCTCTAAATTTTACATCAAAGGAAAAGCATTATTTCCTGAGTGATTTTATTTTTCATTCTTTGGTTGCAAGCGCCCCACATCACTCTCTCCTCTCTCCATTCTTCCTCTTTCCAATCCACACAACCACGCTCCCACTCTCAACTTCCTCCTCTCTCAAGCTAGTCTGTTATCATCCCCATATGTCTATGCCCACTCGCAACCTTCAACACTCTCCGCCCCGCCAAACAATCCGCCACCAGCTTTGGGTGCGGCGTGTAGCTCTTCCCCCCATGCCCCAAACAAAGCGAGGACCCCTTCCCAAACGTATGCAGCTGCCCCGCCCCCTCCGTCACAACCGCCGTATGGCTGCCCCCGCAACTCACCAAGCCCACTTTCTCCATCCCTGTCTCGCCGACCTTGAGGTGGTGGGGCTCGAGGTAGACCTTCATTCCCCACATGTACAGCTCGCCTGCCTCGGTGACGGCGGCGGAGTGGGAGTGCCCGGCGGCGATGAGGACGACCTTCTTGTCTTGCAGTGCTTCGATGATAAGGGGGACGGCTTCCATGGAGTAGACGTCCATGCTGATGCCACCGCCGAGGCCGAGCTGGTTGGGGAGGGAGGGAGGGTGTGTGGGAGGAGGGGAGGGAGAAACGAGTGAGATAAGAGTTTGAAGAGTTTTTAAAAGTAAGTCGATGGATGGCACACTTGGCACATTTTATTGACATGCAAGGTTTATTTCTCATATTAAAAATAATCCTCTTTAATTATTTTATCTAATTCAACCCTCCCGCCTCGCCTCCCTCCCATCGTCCTTACCTGGCCTTGCTCGTTCCGGCCCCAGGTGAAGATCTTGCCCTCCCGCGTCAGCACCAGATTGAAGGCGTGCCCCGCCGCTACTTGCACAATGTCCGTCCTATGATTACGAATAATATGAATTATATTGCTTGATCAATATACAACTAAAAAATCAATTCCTAGTTTCAAGAAATGAGTGGATTTCAAAAATGGGATTAAAGACTATATCAATATCAATTCTATGTCCCATCAGACGTACCCTCCTCTCCTCCTCCTCCTCCCCCTCCCTCCCAAATACTCACTTCTCGTCAAAAAACTCCACCGGCTCCGGTGTTGGGTGATCACTGCTCCCTCCATTGCCCAATCGTCCATACTCCCCATTCCCCGCCGTCAGCACCTCGCCATCATCCGTCAGAATCAACGTATGCTTCTCCCCACACGCCACACTCCCAACACGACACCCGTAGTCCAACAGGCTCTTCACCAATTTAGGCCGCGGTTGCTCCGTTTCATCGCCGTGCCCCAAGCCGCCGATGCCACCGAAGAGCGAGCCGCCCCAGCCCCAGGTCCAGAGTTGCCCCTCGGCGTCGACAGCTGCTGTGTGGAAGTCACTGGAAGGAAGGAGGGAGGGAGGGGAGGGAGGAGAAAAGAAATAAGACTGCATTAAATATCATTTATAAAATCGAGAATCTGCGCGCATACACAACAAACAAAAATTCCAAAATATACCTCTCGTCTTACTTCTATCATTCACCCCAACCCTTCCTCCCTCAACGCACGTACCCGCAAGCCACCTTGACGATCTTGACGTCCTTGAGCGCCTCCACCAACTTAGGCCGAAGCACAGGCTTAACATCCCCATGACCAAGCTTGTGGTAGTTGCCTTCCCCCCATGTGTAGAGCTTCCCATCCGCTGTCACGCCCGCCGAGTAATTGAGCCCCATCGCCAGGTCCACGAAGCCCCAGGGGTTATGCTGCTGCTTCACTAGCTCGTCTTTGCTGCTTTCCTTGCGCAACTCCCGTGGCGACAGCTCGACGTAAGCACCCGTAATGCCACTTTTTTGGATGGGGAAGTGGCCTAGCTGCCCCTCGGTGCCCTGGCCCCAGGTGAAGACGCGGGTCGTTGTGGGAGGGCTGGTTGAGGACGAGGACGAGGACGTGGACGAGGATGAAGTTGCTGATGCCGTCGTCGCTTCTCCTGCCCCTGTGGCCGTCGACAGCCATCGTGCCTTTGCCTGCGACGTGGGTGCGGTGTGAATCTGTGAGTCTTGCGTCTTCGTGCTTGGGTTGGTGTGGCGTAGCTCTATCTTCCTCCATCATGCAACCCCCTCCTCCCCTCCCCCTCCTCCACACACACAAACACATTACCTGGACAAGCGCCAACGGCCGGCACTTTTGCTGTAGGAGGGCCCGCATGCCTGCTACGCGACCTGCTAGTTGTAATAAGACAATGCGCGTTAATGGACATGCAAATGAGGCGTGATCAGAGCATATGGCGAGGCGAGCAACGTCTGCGAACATGCGTTTCCGCACCGCACCGCAGCAATTTTCGATCGTTTTTGTTAAATGCCAAACAGGCTGGTGATTGAGTTTCTTTCTTCTTTTACAATACAAAGAAGCCAAAGACGACAGTTCCCTTTCAATTCCAAACTAACGAGTGCGTGCCTTTTCTTCTAAGAGCTGATCCAGCTCCCCCTCCCCCTACTCAAACCTCCCCACCCCCCCTCTCCTCCTTCCTACTACTCCTTCCACCATCCTCTCCACAACCCCACCCTTCCCCTATTCCATTCTATCCTCAATTTTACCCCGAGGCAGAGTAGAAGGCGTAGACATACGGCTCGGGGACCAGCCGGGGTTTGGCGACGAGGCCTTTGCCAATCTTCCCCCCATTAGTCAGGACGTGCCGGGCCATAAGGGCAAGAATGAGGAAGGTGACGAGGAGGGAGAGGAGGAAGAGCTGGGGCAACGCCTCCTCTTGAGGCTTGAGGAGCATGGCTAGCGAGAAGGTCGCCACGAGGATGACAAAGACCTTGGTCATGAAGGAGGAGAAGGCCTCTTGGTCCGCGGGCGGGTGGAGGAAGGGGGAGGGGTTAGCAGGGTCAGGGCGGAAGCGACCCAGCATCAAGTCCAACGCATCCTGGCGCGTGGCGTCGAAAAAGTTGTTCTTGTAGAACCGCATGACAGAGTTAACGCCATCTTGCAAAGCCCCACGGATGGTCCTCTTGCCGGTACGGGTAAAATCCGTCTTGAGCGCCCCAGTGCCTGAATAAAGCACCGAGATAGCATCAGCATTATTCCCCCACACATCCTTAAACACCTTCTCAAACGAGGGAAAAGGCGCCTCCAACACATGCGCCCCATCAAGCGCCAAGGCCTTACTCTCCCCCAACTGCATCAACAACGACCGCCGCCCTATAATACTCTGCACCACATTGGTCCTGTCGAGATTATCCAAACAATTCGTCCTCACCACCCCCTGCTGCACCTGCATAATCGTCCCATCCGCCGCCCGGGCAAAATACGCGTGCTTCCCAAACTCCACCTCGATCTCCTGCAGCAACTTCGCCAAATTCCCATACTTCATCTTCTTGCACTCATGGTGGAAATCAAACCACACATACCTCAGTGCCTTATCCGCCAATTCATCAATGGCCTGCTTGAATCGAATCCCCAACGCCTGCTCATCCTTCTTCATATTCACCAAATTCACAAACACCACCCCCTCCGGCCCATAATGCTCCACCAGCTCCTCCACGTGCTTCTTCGCCGCCGCCTGCCCCTTGGCCGCGTCCCCAAAATAAACTCGTGGGGTATACTTAAGACACACCGGTGAATGCCACTGCAAGGGAATTGACCCCCTAATCTGTACCAACGCCGTCTGACGCCCATCCTCGTGCAATAAGGCCTGCTCCGTCTCCACGAAATTAGCCACATGCCCCTCATCATCCGCCCCACGCATAGTAAACCGACACCCCTGCCTAAACCTGGACCGACGCGACACAAATAACATCTGAAAACGATGCGCCCCCGCCCCGCAATTCTGACGGAGGTCCACATACGCATTCATCATCGGCACAATCCAATCGTGTGCCTTGGCCGTAACCAGCTCCCCCACCACGTCGCGATTCCAGAAGAAACGGTCGTCCGCCCGTTGCCACAGAGGCTTCTTGGCCCTGTCCTCGGCCGTCATGCGCGCAACCCGCTGCAAGGTATGCGTCACGTCGTGCGTGTAACTAAAGTAAAAATGGTGGCTCGAAATGGCGAGGTGCAGCAGCTCCAGGTACCGGTCTTCGTCCGCTTGCTTCTCGTCCGACAGAGGCACGCCCGACTTGATGAGGGGGATGATAGCCGCCTTGGTCACTTTCCGAAACTCCACCCCCCCGGCCAAGCCCACCGCCACCTCCGAATCCGTCACCAACACCATGTACGGCCCCGACAGCAGGTGATAGATCCCAAAGAGGGCGTCCACGGGAATAAGCTGGCCGCCCGAGACTTCTTTCAGGACCTTGCCCCGCTCGTCCACGTAGGCTTCCAGGGGGGCCTCGGGGACACTGCGGGAGATGACCAGGGCCGCCCCCGAGTCGGTGCGCTCCAGGGCCACCCGGTCGTCGAAGAGGTGCAGCGTGAAGGGCTTGGTGGTCATGGTTGCTTTGGTTTGTGAAGGAGAGACGGAAAGAGGACGGGGCGGACGAATGTGCGTCGTGTGGGGAGTGATTGGCTTAGTGGACGAGGTGGAGGAGAACGAAGCGCTGCTGCCTAGTCGGTTGCGCCGCGTCGTACCCGGCTGCTGCTTACGGGCCTTGTCGTCCTACTGGGCTGTGTGTGTGGTGTGTGTGGGTGTGTGGTTGTTAGACCGGGAGAAGCAACGCGTCGGTTGGGGGAAGAAGAAGGAAGGCACCTCTCGGCCGAAATGACGCCTGCGGCTCATCACGCTTTTGGAGTGTTGTTTGTTTGTGGTCACAAGGCACACCATGCATCACGCTCCCTTTGCCCTTGTTCCTTCTAGCTCTTTTCCTTGAAGGCAGGTCTCCGTCCGCTGGGTCATGCTCTGCAGGCTTCACTCAAGGACGAGGCAAAGGTGAGAGAGCAAGTGGTGGGGTGGATGGGCGGGGGAGGGCCTCATGATGCATGATTTTCCTTGCCTTCCCACCCCCACTCTGCCTTGGCTTGGTGTCCCTCCTCCTCCCCTCTATCTGTGTGTGTTGTGCGTGTGTCTCTTGGTGTGCTTGTGCTCATTTGCCACCCTCTCTCTTGGTGCTAATCCATAAAGAAACCCAAACGAACGTGTGGAGCCTTGGCTTGTTGTTGGCCGGCATCACACCCCTCTTCCCTCTTCCCACGACTGCCGTGGCCCGTCCTTGTTTCGCCTGACCAACCAAACGCGCGGAGTGTGAGGAGGAGGGGCGTGTCCTCGCCTCCTCCGCCCCCTTGGGGCCGGCGCAAGTAGCACTGATCTGAAAGCATGAGTACCTCTGCGCCTTCTTCGTCGTCTTCGACGGGTCCTCCTCCCCCTCCTCCCCCACCGTCTCCGCCGCGCCCACCACCACCACCACCACCACCGAACTCTTCTCTGGCAAGTGGCGTCAAGGTATGTCGGAAGGGCGAGGAGGTGCAGGGCTCTTTTCTCTTGAAGGCAAATGAGTGCGTCGTGGCCTCACAACCCCCGCTTGCCCTTCATGCATTCACCCAGCGCTTGCTCGAGGACGATGCCGTGGGCAGTGGCGTGGATCTGCAGCAGCTGGGGAAGCGGTTGCGGCCTCCCGAGGCTGCAGGGGGGTCGCAACCACAATCGCAGCGGGAATGGATGGACTTGGCCGACGACACAGCAGCACCCAAGCGGCAAAGCATACGACCACCCCCTCCTCCTCCTCCTCCTCCTCCTCCCACACCACCCCCGCCGTCCTTGCCACCTGGAGCTCCTGCAAAGGAAGTGAACGGTGGAGGAGGAGCCAAGAAGCCGCCGCCACCGCCTCCGCCACCACCATCAATACCACCACCACCACCACCACCCATTCAAAAGGAGGAAGGAGAGCTAGAGGAAGGCGAGTTGGAAGATAAAGAGATGGAAGACACCGACGTCAACGTCAGTAGCAGCAGCAGCAGCGCGGCCATTGCTCCTCCTCCCCCCCCTCCTCCCTCTGCACGTAAAAAAGCTCCACCACCTCCTCCACCCCCTCCTCCTCCCCTCGCCTTCTCGTCCGCCTCCCAAAGTCGGCCCCCCCGGCCCACAGCACGACCCCCTCCTCCTCCTCCTCCTCCACCACGCGCCTCGCTGGGTGCCACCAGCAGCAGCAGCAGTAGCAAACCACCGCCGGGAGGTGGTGGTAGCTTGTTGTTGCCCCCTGATAAAATGGCGCCTTTGCCGCCGTTGCTTGGCCCTCCACCACAGTATGGCCGAAGCGTGGCCTCGTTTCGGGATCGGCAGATGATTGGTAAAGGCACTTATGGCGAGGTCTCGCGCGCGGTTGATAAGGAGACGGGGGAGACGGTGGCGTTGAAGAAGATGAGTTTGACGCTGCCGGGCGAGGCGAACCAGAAGGAGGGGTTGGCGATCACGGCGTTGCGGGAGTTGAAAGTCTTACAGAAGCTCCGGCACAAGAATGTGGTGGCTTTGAAGGAGGTGGTGACGGAGGAGGGGCGTCATCGTATCCCTAGGGAGATTTACCTTGTGCTTGAGTATTGTGAGTCGGATTTGAGTGGAGTGGTGAGGACGTGTTCGTTGCTCGGGTTGCACATTCGTAGTTATATGTATCAGATCCTCGCGGGGCTTGCTTACATACAGAGACATGGTTTGTTGCATCGTGATTTAAAGACGGCCAATGTGTTAGTGACCAAGGATCATGTCGTCAAGATTGCGGATTGGGGGTTGTGTCGTTGGGAGCCCGAGAGGGAACGGGCACGGCTGACGAACCCGGTTGTGACCCTGTGGTATCGCGCGCCGGAGCTGTTGTTGGGCACGGCGAGGTATGGGAAGGCGATTGACATGTGGTCGACAGGCGCAATTTTTGTGGAGTTGCTAACGGGGAAGCCGTTTGTCGAGGGACGGGATGAATTGGATCAATTGGCGAAGGTATTCGATATCTGTGGCACCCCCCACTATGATGGTCAGTACTCGGGACCGAGATTTGTTAAGAGGACGCCGAGGCTCGCGGAGGAGTTGAGGAGGAGGGGGGTGAGGGATGAGAAGGCCATTGCGTTAGCCGAGCAACTGTTGGATGTGGATCCGAAGAAGAGGCCGTCGGCGGACGCGGCGGCTGATGATGACTATTTTTGGTCGCCGGACGAGGCGGGGAATTTCCATGCGCCGAATGAGGACCCCGCGTCGTTGCCGAGGTTGGTTTCGTTTAGAGCGGGGGTGGACATGAGTGATCTGCATGAGTGGAATGTGAAGAGGCGATAGGGAGGGAGGGAGGGAGAGAGGGAGGGAGGGAGGAGGAGTGAGTCTATAGGGGAAATGATAGGTGTTTGTCAGTGTGGGAGTCTGAGAGAGTGTATGGCTTAGATCGATCGAAAGCGGAAAGCGAAAAGGAAGGAAGGAAGGGAGAGCAATAATTTTTTGACGATTTTTCCAGGAGAAGAAACGCGGGAAGCCAGTGAGAAACGCGCAAGTTTCCACACGTTTAGAGAGCAAGCAAAGGAAGAGCACCCATGGAAGACACCTTCAAAACAAATTATCACCACCGCCAACAAA
>Ga0105053_10011314_pt1 | contig 10966 bp, 12 predicted proteins | sample BON01_FD_78093 | JGI IMG/M metagenome (GOLD analysis project Ga0105053, IMG submission 78093) | Freshwater microbial communities from Lake Bonney liftoff mats and glacier meltwater in Antarctica - BON-01 | ecosystem: Environmental > Aquatic > Freshwater > Ice > Glacier meltwater | place: Lake...
CAAAAAGCAAGGACCAAAAACGCACACGCAAAGTACTTTGTGCTTGATCACCCTGTTAGCAGGCCTGACAAAATCTGCACGCATGCACAAACATGCCAACGAAACGCGCGCATGCGCAGTGAGCTCTGACGCACCCAGCCGGCTGCATGCTCCAACGGATGCAGCGGCACCGGGGCGTGCGTTCCCAGCGTCGTGGCAGGCATTGCAGGCACCGGAGGCAACACACTGACCTCGATAACACAAACACACCAGACGAAGAGGACAAGGCACGCGCTCAATGCGAGGCACCGCGTTGCTGCGTGCAATGCGAGCATCATGCGAGCTAACCCCCGCCTGACGCCCTCTTTCCCATGCACAGCCCGCGCTCCAACGGTCTGGATGGGACGCACGTGCAAGCGGTCCCGGGATGGCGCTCCGTGTTGCCAGTGCGCATGCAAACAAGATCAGGGCTAATGGTCGTCGTATGCCCTCCAGTGATCGCTCTACACCAAACGCCCCCGTTAGCGGGGACGTTGTATCTATTGCCATGTCAACCCAGGCCGTGCCCCGGCCGGACGCACTTCCACTGTCATCGGGTCATTTTTTCAAAAAAATAATTAAGAATAAAAATTAGATTGAACTGAACTGAACTGAAGGGAAAACAGCATATTCGTGGGGCTTCGCCCCACACCCCCCTGGTAGGCCTGCTGCCATAGGTCCCAAAATGGTGCGTAACCAATCCACGATATCCTCGGGCGACAAATTTATTTTTCCTGTCATGTTCGTATGACTAACAAATCTGGCCTTGGCTGTTGCTAAAGAATGTCCAGCCATTTTGGCTGGACCGTTTTGCAGGCAATATGGTGAATTGTCCATTGCAATCAGATTTTTCAGCAATGTGCAGTCCCAGTTTTCACACTCCAGTGGGATTGGTGGATGGACATTTTCTTCTAGATCGAAAGGGGTCCATCCGAGTCTGTCCACGTTGAACCTTCAATCACGTGGAATACCAAAATGACCAACATTACTTCTTGACCTACAAAAAGTGCAGCCTCAATCCTTTGCCAAGGCATATCTTCATAGAACATCATGTGTAGTAAAGCCAAGGGCACACCTTTGTGTATTTTCTACCCTTGCTTGCACGCTGTTGCCAGTGATAGATCCCCTCCCTTCTCCCCCTCATGATCCAAAATCCATCAGAGAGAGAAAAATGTCAATTTGGTGCAGGTGCAGTCGGAGGGGGTGGCAATTCTTCGCTGTCCCCTGGCATGCCTACTGGCACTGTTCCTAGATCTGTTGTCTCTGCTTCCATCCCTCTATCACCGGGTCGCGGTCTCTACCTTCCGACACAAAGCCAAGCATCGTGATGTAGGGCCTCTTCGAGTCTCTCGGCTCGCCGTCCCTCATCTTGCTTTGATGTTGATAACGAGGAAGCCAATGCACGCGAGAATGTTGTCCTTGCAGACGGACATGCTGAGGTACGCGCAAGCGCTGCGATGACCGATGACAATGACGACAATGCCGACGACGGTAATTTTGATGACGCTTCCGGAGAAATCCTTGGCGCTTCATTCATGGCCAGACCTTCTCTCGACCTTGATCTCGCTTTTGGTGCCGTCGACTCCAACGTCGACCTCGCTCGCACTCACCTTCTCTCTCCCCCCTCCCCCCTCCCCCCTACCCTCCACTCTCCTCCTTCCTCTGCTGCTGCTCAGGAGCCCTTCTGAGGTCCAGGAGTTTTCACTATCATAAACATTTTTTTTCCCTATTGGTGGCTGTCTTGTAATAAACTTCTCATTCTCTCTCTCTCTCTCTCGGTGTCGGGCAAGGCTATCGCTTATGCCACTGCCACACGCCTACACCTCTCCGTGCACAGTACAGTTCTGCAGGCGCGTCGTCAAGCTGGCCAGGACATGTCCTCTGCTGAATGCCTCATGCACGGCGCTGCACATGCATCGCAACACGCACCCCCTCGCCCCGCACCCCCTCCCCCCTTGTCATTATTGGTGTTGGTGCAAACAGCGTCGTAGCATCTGCTCATGCTACTTGTGCAGGTGCATATGGAGAGGTAGATGTGGTTGCTGATGGTACCCACGCTGCCGGCGGCGTCGCAGCCGCTGAATGGCTTGCAGCTACTCTTGGCGGTGGTGATGTCAACGCAGGTGGTCCAGGTGCCCGTAATAGTGCCGTTGTTAATGGCGTTTGCCCCGGCTCTGAAGGTCGTGACACTAGTGCCAGTCCCTCAAGCTACCTGCTCACAGTGCACGACAATGATGATTTCTTCTCTCCCTTCAGAATGCCGCTCCTGGTGGCAGCGGCGACGGCGAAGATTTTGATGGTGTCGATCGTGACGTTATCCATGCTCGTTTGTACAATGACGTACAGAATGACGATGATGACAACGACTCGGCGGACTTCCTCGAAGTAACCCTTGGCCATGTGGGTATTTTTTCGTTTTGGTCAGCGCGAGGACGCATGCTGCGACGATGATGGGGTGGATGTCAGTGTGGGTGTTGATGGTGGTGCAGTTGTAGGTGTCAGCGTCCATGGTCAAGGTGTCAATCTAGGTATTGGTCTAGGTGTCAGTCTAGTTGTAGATCCCCCCCCCCCTCACTTCCCTCGACTTCGGGAGCCCGTCTGAGATCTGGGAGTCTTATGACTTAAATTACCATCTGCCCTCTTGATGAGATGATCCCTTTGATAAACACTCTCTCTCTCTGGCAAAGAACGGGGAAAGGTCACGCACGAGGCCGCGTACCGTACCGTGCGTGCTCAACCAACTCTGAGTCGCCACACTGGTGATGAGGAGTCGTTCTCCAGCAGGACTCCTTGGACCTCTTTGCGGAGCCAATCACTGATCGTCTAGACGGGCCATCAGCCCAGCCTGCCCGCACCAATTCTTTTGGGTGTGTTCTTGGATGTGATGGTTTCACAACCACGTTGCCAGCAGTTGAAGATCATGAGCGCAAATGCCATCTGCTCGTGCATTCCCTTCCCAAAGGTATGGAACACGACCTCTTCAAAGGCAACGAAGACAAGCTAGTCTTGCCTCTAAATAAAATTGTTGAGGGGAACAAAAAGTGGAAAACTCTGTGTGTAGGGTGAGAGCTTGAGGCGAGTGCGAGGACAAGAGCAAAGGCAGTGGTAACTTGGCAGAACGAGGTGAGACTGATCTTAATTGTCGCGGATCAACACGGGCTCGGGGATCGTGCGGTCTGTAGTAGCAATCAACGGTGCCTACCTCCTTCGTCAAGAAAAAGGGGTACATAAATTTCCGGCAGCGGACACAATGCGACACAGCGGGCCCTCAGTACTTTCGCGTGCAACAGCAAGGCCGCGGGGTCTTATGACAGAGTAAGTCCTACTTTGGTATATATGGCTTTTGTCTGAGCCATCTGTGGAGATCCTGAAGACCCGCGCGACAGAATCTCAACACACACGAGAGGGTGACAATATTTCCAGAGCGGACACAATTCGACAGAGTAGGCCTTACACTTCGCAGCGCAACCTTGTGCAACCTCGTGCATTGTAAGTGGCCACACACTAGGCGCGGGATTCTGGTTTGGGAGAGAAGACTTGGAAGAGCAGGAGGGCCAGGAGTGCATGCCCACAGGACGGAAGGGGGAGGGGGGAGGGGTGCAGCGGGAGGGCGGCAATGATTGTGGTAGCAGTTACCTCAATGTAAGGGGGGGGGGACAAGGTGCGCGCTGCGCAACGACGGCAGAAAGGACTACACACAATCATGTAGAAACACGAACAGACAATTGGAAAAACACACACATGCACGCATACACACACACACATAAACACACGAACACACACGCACAGACACAAACAATCATCCACAAACACATAGGCACACAACACGCAGTCACACACACGCATGCATTCAAGCACGCACACACAGGCACACACACCCACGGGGCGGGCGGGGGCGAAGGATCGAGGAAATTAGCGGAACTGTCGACCTGTTTGCGTGTGTGTGTATGTCATGTGTATCTGTGTGTGTATGTGAATTGTATCCTTGGTGTATGTACGTCTGCCTATGTGCATGTCTCTTTTTTTGTGTCTTTTTATGTGTATATGCGTATTTACGTTGTGTTTAATTCTCTAAGGGAACTAGCACTGTCAAGGCAACAGTAGCGCAATGGCAGCTGGTTTGACTACCTTGCTGGAGTGCGTATTAGCGGCTGGGTGACCCCTGCAGTCATTCCAGTGGCTTCCTCCTCTGGCCTGATGGTAAATGATTCTGAACAAGTGCACTAATACTGTATTGATTTATATACATATCCCTAGAGTATGTCTCGCCCATAATAATGATGTGGTGGAGGGTGGTTTTCTGAGGACACCCCACGGTCTGGTACTCCTGTACGGGGTCGTAGAATGTCATCAGGAGTAAATCAAAACTAAACTTTGAATAGTCGCGCCCCCTGTCACTGAAATAAAGGGGCAGGCAAGTGTGGAGGTGGTAAGAAGTTGAGGTGGCGCAGGCAAACATCTCAACTGTCAGGGGTGCACTGAGGGGTGCAGCTACCTTTGGACTAATGTCCCCGCTCAAAAGCGGTACAGTTCTCGCAATTCCCTCGTCAAGAAATTGCGAGAACTGTAGCGTGAAAAAGGAGGTACTGCGTTGACCCGTGAGGGTTCTTCTAAAAGTCCAGATAGACAAACTTGGGCAAAGTGACAATCCATCCTTGTTCCTTTTGGAGCGTGCCAGAACACGCAGCCACGCCAGCTGAGTGCGCATAAATACGTGCGTTTTTCATCACGCGTACAGGAGAGGAAAGTTCAGAGATAACATAAACGCTGGCGCAAGCTTAAGATATAGTCCAGCAAAGTCACTCACATTGTATATGTGTCAGGACCTCAGTCGGATGAAGTTGTTTCTCTGCAACCCGAGCCGACCGACACCAGTGTAATAATGGTGACTTGGAGGAGGGGTGTTTTGTTTTCAGACCCAGTCGGGCAACTCACTCCACCTTGAAGCTCACACAATGGCAGTTTGGAGGCGCAGCAGGATGATGACAGTTGTTTTCCCGCTGACCCAAGTCAGCGCAAATCACTGCGCGCCAAATACAGAGTTGGAAAGATCGTCAATTTGTGCACGGTCATGTTGCGCTCGCACGTAGCGACGAATACTTGAAGCTTCGGAGTGTGCAAAGGATCACAGCAGTTCCAAAAGATGAGGGGACACGATCTTGAATGAGTACTTTCCGCAGACCGCCCCTGTTGAACCCACCGCACAGCCATCGAATCTTGCAGCGCCTGCCGAAAAGAAGAAGGCTTGGAACTTCAACTAGTCCCCTTTTTCTTGGATGGCTGGCATCATGATGTCTGTACAAAGACCTATCACTCGCTTCAGTCTGGACCTTGAGATGAGCTTCTTTTGCAGATCCACAGGCACGCCTATCCCGATGCTTAAAGCGCATGCTGCGGCTCAGACAATGTGCTCGTGCAAAAACTTTTCTCTTGATCCGCAAGACGATCACGTTCTTACTTGCAAAAAGCACACGGGAGCCACCCCAGGCCACAATCATGTCATGTATGTCTTGACGTCTGAGGTGACTGACCCACAACACAGGCTACTCTGTGCGTGTCAAACACACGGTGTCGATAACAGCGGCCGCGAGCAACAAGCAGGGTGATGTCAAACTTGTGAACTGGTCTTGATAGCTCCAACAACCTTGTCATCGACAATTTAATCTCCTGCCACCACATTGGTAATAGCAAAATTAATAAAGACACCTCAACACCAGGATGCAAACCAATGACTATCTCCAGGAACATGCTCGGGTCAAAATCAGGAGGTACCGTGTTGATTATGCTGTTATTGGTACGGTGTATGCACCTGCAATTTAATCAGTTGCTGACTAAATTCAATTTCATCCCGAGATACTTCGTTTCCTGTTGGTCTTGGCTGACAAACAGATGCGCAAGTACTATGCGCTCATCGGCGCAGAGGGGGAGATTGGCAGTGCGGCTCTTACATGGAGTCGGGCGCGCACGTTCAATTTCAACAAAAACCCCATGGGCAAGGCTATTGTTTATGCCACTGGCACATGCCTACACCTCTCCGTGCACGGCACAGCTCCGCCAGTGCGCTGTCACGCTGGCCAGCCCGTGACCTCTGCTGAATGCTTCATGCACGGTGCTGCACATGCTTTGCACAGCGCACCCCCTCACCCCGCTGTCAACGTGGGTGGTGGTGCCCACAGCGTCTCGCCATCTGCTCCTGCTACTCATCCAGGTGCCTTTGGAGAGGCGGAAGTGGTTGCTGATGATATCCACGCTGCCAGCAGCGTCTCAGCCGATGACTGGCTTGCAGCCACCGTAAGTTTCAGCAGTGGTGATTTCAACGCAGGTGGTACCAGTGCCCGTGCTGGTAATGTTGATGATGGCCTTTTCCCCAGCCTTGCAGGTCGTGACAAGAGCGCCAGTCCCTCGAGCTACCTGCACACACTGCCTGACGATGATGATGACATCACCCCTCTTCTCTCCCATCATAATGCTGCTTCTGGTGGCAGTGGCAGCGGCGAATTTTTTGATGGTGTTGATTGTGGCGTTACCCAAGCTCGTCTGCACGTTGACACACACAGTGACGATAATGATCACGGCCCGGCGGACGTCCTCGAAGAACTCCTTGGCCACATGAGTCAGCGCGAGGACGTGGACTGCGTTGATGATAGGGTGGATGTCAGTGTAGGTGTCAGTATTGTTACATGTGTAGGTGTAGGTGTCAGTGGTCTAGGTGTCAGTCTAGGTGTCGGTTTAGGTGTCGGTCTAGTTGTAGCTCCCCCCCCCCTCACTTCCCTCGACTCTTAGGGAGCCCGTCTGAGACCTGGGATTCTTACGACTTGAATTACCATTTGCCCTCTTGATGTGGTTCGCCATTTCATAGACTCTCTCTCTCACTGAAAGGGGTGTTGAACACAGAACAGGTCACGTTCTGGCACAAGGCTGCGTACCGTACCGTGTGTTCTCAACCGTAGGTGACCAACTCTGAGTCCTAATACTGACAACTTTTTCTCGTCCTCCAGCAGGACCCCTTGGAAATCTTTCAAGTGCCGTCAATGATCGTCAAGATGGATCGCGGAATCAGATTCAGCTGGCCTGCACTGTTGCTTCCAGCTGCTCATTATGGGTGTGGCCTTAGATGCGATTGTTTCACGGGCACGTTGCCAGCAGTTGAAGAGCATGAGCACATATGCCACTGGCTCGGGGTTTTCTTTCCCGAAGATTTGGCAAATCTTCGGGAATGTTCCGTGGTTCCGAGTCTCAATTCAAGTTTTTGTTCTGTTTTGTGTCTCTTAGCTTGAAAACCTTCGAGCTCGTCTTAAATCTTTCATGCGCCTGTGCGTCTTCTAGGAGGATCCCAAACATCGTCAGGGTCTTCAGGCGAGTACCACGCAAGTTGTCAGTACCAGCATACTTCACCAGCGACCTCCTCAATGGCGACGAAGACGAGCTAGCCCTGCCCCTTCTTGAAATTATTGAGCCGCTCCAGCACCCCTTTTCCGAGCTGCAGAAGGCACGCAGAGATGCGCTTGCCTCTTCGTCCTTGGAGCACGACAAGCGTCACGCTTCGTCTTCGCCGACGTTCCCAAAGTTGACACAACCGTTTTCTTATTTGCCCATTACTGTCAATTGCAGTGGCCAGCCACTGCTCTCACCAGAGTCGACACCTTTGCCCACAGCCTCACCTTTGGCATCAATCGTCCTTCCTTTACTTCTGAATCTACGCGCCCACATCTCGCTTCACAGCACGCAAACAATAGATTCGAATTTGGTTGCCACCAAGACGATCAACAACAGCCACGAGGAAGCTGTGCTGGGCAAGGACATGGGCAGCCCGACGTCTACTTCGACACTAGTGTCAATACCATTGCCCACAGTCTCACTTCAGGCACCCATCCTCTCGCCTTTTGCGATGTACCCCCCCCTGCTCACGTGTTTTACGTCAAGCCAACTTGAATGTTGTTGATCGTCTTGGTGGCAACCAATATCGAATCTTCTGTTTGCGTGGTCTGAAGCGCTGGCATTACGCGGCACCCCTGTGACAACCCCTATGCTTTATGTGCGCGACAACCAAACGCTGCTGCAAGCTGCAAAAAGGTGGGTAGCTGAAGGCAGGAAAGCAACGTTAGTAGGAGCGCCAGACGCAGACATTTTATTGGAACCAAGTGAAGAGCTCCGAAAAAGAACAACAGCAGGAGCAGCAACGTTTCTGGTCAATGTAGTCAAGGTGAGAGCGCATCGAGGAGAACCTGCAAAAGAAGCATCCGCCATCTAAGCAGACAAGGCTATTTCAGGCAAAGATGTTCCCACGGAATGACACGGCAGGACAAATCGAGCAGTCTTCACATGGCAAGAGCCTCGCCGGAAAGGAGGTACGGTGAGCTATGAAGATCGAAAGTCGACGTGGAACAGCGGGGCGCAGAAGGCGATTAGACGAGAATCACCAGAAGTGGACGTGCACAAACACCGGGATCGTGTTTCAGGAGCTTGGAAACAGATCAGCAAACAAAGACGACGAATCAATGTAAATTATGATCCGAGTATGGTGACGGCTCTACAGCAGAGTACAAGAATGGATAATTAAGGTTTCACAAAGACTTCTATCAAGGAGAAGGAAAAAAGGGGAGGCATGCACCAGCCTCTCTACGTAACATGGGTAGCGGACTTCATGCTGAGACAGAATGCCAGAAGGTTTATGCTGGGGAAATTTTTGAGTTACAAAAAAAATCTGACGGAAGCAAGGGATTCAATCGGAGGACGGTGGTGGCAAAAAATACGCCAACAGGCAGTTTTCTGACCAAAATAGTCAAGATGCAATCAGCAGGGTGTTGGCTGCGCAGAATAGCGCGAGAGGCCCGAGGTGAGAGCACTGACGGTCTGGCGGCTGAAACACACGGTCTCATCAACAGTGCAGGCTGCGAAGCCCGGGATGGCAACTACAGGTAGGGCTGCCCAGCACTCCATCTAGAGGCACCTGTATGACAGCATGCACGCTGCACAAAAGCCAAAAAGCAAGCTCAAATTTGTCACGCTCGACAAAGAAAGTAACATGAGCACGCTGTGACGACGAGAAGACTTTCTAAGAATCTGCAGCAAGGAAGAGCTGACAGAGAAGGCACAGGATATAGAGGTGACAATACCAGTCAAAAAAGTCCAGAGGCACTGTACAACCTTGATTCAGGGTCTTTCTTCGTAAATCGTTTCTGGGGCAGGCGACTGGATGAGGTCGCAATCAATGAGGCTCTGAAAACCATGGCGAAAATAGAATTCTTTGATGGATGAGCTCCGTGGCCAAGCGCAAGTGTGACCCATAGACAAACCAGATGAGGCCTGCACCAACGCGGATGATCGCATGATGCTCGTGCGACACCGCAGCGGCAACTGCGTCATGAGCTAGCGTGGATTTGGACGGATTTCTTGAGCGAACAGTGTCGGGCGACGAGTTTGCAGCAAACAACAGCCTGCACGGTGCTCTCGCAAGACTGAAGACAAGTTTGCAATAGCTCCCATGGCTAAGAAGTTTCTGCACTGTTCCATCATGAACCGTGAGGGTCTTGGTGGGTTTGAACTCGTTTTCGAGCCTTTCCTACCCAGTTACTTGTTTTTCGGCTATGAGGTACACTGTCTCCACCTCAGAAGCATGCTTAGGCCAGCACTTCTTGCAGTTTACCATCACTTAGAATCGCCTTTAGGAAAATCCACCTCTTGAACCTGTAAAAGTTCACGGTAAAAATTTACAGGTAATTTTTTACCTTTTAATATTTGCCTATATATAGCAGGGGGTTTACCGCTACGAAAAGTTAATAAGTTCAGCATCCTGAGATCATAAGAAGTTGTTCTTGTTGTTGTTGTCTATCTATTAATAGACTGATTTTGATTGTTGGGTTGACTAATTCATGAGGGAGCAACTTGTATCAGAATTGCTCCCTTGTGAATTAACACCTCGAATGGGACCGCTTGGTCATTGATTTGTAGGTCCCAGGTGAAAAGACAAAAAGCTTGTGGTCGTCACGAACATCTTAATTAGTACGGAAAATCGGAAATCAAAATCAGTCTATTCAACTCAACCCCCGAGCCCAAAATGTATCCAGACCATGAAGGGAAGGACGGTACGATTCCCGCTTCCATGCCTCCCAGAAACATAAAGATCCTGGGCGAGGGAAAGACCACGTGGGCCCCGCCGACCGGACTACTGATGTAGCGAGACAACACGACACAGGTAGGCCACAAGGCGACAAAAATTCCGGAGGATTAAACCCCGCACCTGGCGAGTACACATGCTGAACCGTTCTGTCTCTTGTAAGATATATGCTACGAACAGAATTTTCTTGCTTCGACGCAAGAAAATATTTTATTGCATCCTACAGTCAAAACGAGTGAAGGTTGGACGAATTCTGGAGAATTATTCTCGAGAAGTTTCCCAAAAGGGTTTAGGACTAAACCCTAAAAGAGTGATTCTCAAAATTCTTTCATCCTTCACCCGTTTTGAGTGTAGGATGCTATGATTCGACGCAAGAATATTCCGACGCAAGAAAATTCTGTTCGTAGTATGGTATAAAAACATAGAACTTGGGAAGGGGGAGAAAAGTTGAGGGGAGCATCTTGATTGGGGTTTTGTGTGAGGGTGTATCCATGTGAATGCACAGGGAGCCCAGTGGGATTGCACTGTCTCTTGAGCGGGCCAACCTCCTGAAAACCAGCAACATTGGGAGGTTGACAAAACAACAAGGCGAAGAACACGTGTACCTTGTGTAGCACAGTGTAAATCAGTGACCCAGCACAGGAGAATCGCTGCGGGTTGAGGGCATTTCGCTTCACTTGTTTTGATGAGATGCATCTTTAATAGTAGGGCTTCAAAAGACACACACGAAAAAATGGGAGAACTTGATATATGTATATTTATATACATATAGACACACAAACACACACACACACACATGTATATATATGTTAGTATGTATACACGTATATG
>Ga0105053_10011319_pt1 | contig 10962 bp, 13 predicted proteins | sample BON01_FD_78093 | JGI IMG/M metagenome (GOLD analysis project Ga0105053, IMG submission 78093) | Freshwater microbial communities from Lake Bonney liftoff mats and glacier meltwater in Antarctica - BON-01 | ecosystem: Environmental > Aquatic > Freshwater > Ice > Glacier meltwater | place: Lake...
ATATAATATATATATATATATACATGTATATACATAAATGTATTTATATGTGTATACATACATATTCATATATATATGTATATATTCTATGTATACATGTGTGTATATGTATGTATATAATATATATATACGTATATATATATACATATATGTATATAATATTAATATACATATATATATATACAAATCAAACACAGCATTCCTCCTCGTGTCAGCAATCGTAACTTTCGATCCACACACCCTGAATGAGTCAAATCTCACAAAGAAATGAGTCACGTCTCACATATAAATGAGTCGCGTCTCATATAGAAGTGAGTCATGTCTCACTTATGAGTGAATCGCGCACAGCCATGGTGACTTTCGATCCACACACCCTGAATGAGTCACATCTCACAAATAAGTGAGTCACGTCTTTCGTATAAATGAGTCGCGTCTCATATATAAGTGAGTCACGTCTCACACATATGAATGAGTCACGTCTCACATACGAGTGAATCACGCACAGCTATCATGACTTTCGATCCACACACCCTGAATGAGTCACGTCCCACATATGAGTGAGTCATGTCTCACATATAAGTGAGTCGCGTCTCGCATATAAGTGAGTCACGTCTCATATATGAGAGAATCACGCACAGCCATCGTGGCTTTCGATCCACACACCCTGAATGAGTCACGTCCAACATTTGAGTGAGTCCCGTCTCACATTTAAGTGAGTCACGTCTCGCATATAAGTGAGTGATATCTCACATATTAGTGAGTCACGTCTCATATTTGAGTGAGTCATGTCTCACACATAAGTGAGTCACGTCTCACATATTAGCGAGTCACGTCTCACATATCAGTGAGTCACGTCTCCCGTATAAATGAGTCACGTCTCACATATAAGTGAGTCACGTCTCACATATTAGTGAGTCACGTCTCCCGTATAAATGAGTCACGTCTCACATATAAGTGAGTCACGTCTCACATAGTAGTGAGTCACGTCTCACATATTAGTGGGTCACGTCCCACACATAAGTGAGTCACGTCTCACATATTAGTGAGTCACGTCTCACATATTAGTGAGTCACGTCCCACATATAAGTGAGTCACATCTCACATATTAGTGAGTCACGTCTCACATATAAGTGAGTCACGTCTCACATATTAATGAGTCACGTCTCCCGTATAAAAGAGTCGCGTCTCACACCGCACTAAAACCTTTTTGGAACCCAGCGGGTGTCGATCCTGGCAACTAGGAAGGACCTGGCTGCCAGGACCTGGGGCGTATTCTGGTACTACTCCAAATTACCCGTTTTGTTCGGATTAATGGTACAAATCAAACAAAAGAGGAGAACAGGGGTCAAAAACCCACCTCCAAGAAGCTTCTAGTGCAATATAAGTGAGTCACGTCTCACATATGAGTGAATCACGTTTCACATGTGGGGTGGCTACGATTAGTAGGCTCCTTAAAATTACAGTTCTCTTTTACAGAATATTGTCTCTTTTATAGGCCTCTTTTGCAAAAGAGACCTGTGATTTTAAGGAGCCTACTAAGCGTAGCCACCCCATATGAGTGAATTACGTCTCACGCATTCGGCAAACACACCATGAATGAGTCATGTCACGCATAGACAAAATGAGTCACGTCTCACATATACATCAAACACAGCATTCCGCATCGTGTCAGCAATCGTGACTGTCAACTTATACACACCATGAGTGAGTCATGTCACAGATACAAATGAGCCACGTCTCACACATGAACAAGTCACGTCCCATCAATTCAACACATCATTTCGCATCGTGTCAGCATACGTGGCTGTGTAAGCGTACACTCCATGAATGTGAGTCACGTCTCATATACAAATAAGTCACGTCTCACATATGGACGAGTCACGTCCCATCAGTTCAACACATCAATCTGCATTGTGTCAGCATTCGCGTCTGTCTATGCGTACAATATTGTCATGTCATGAATGAGTCCTACAATGTTTAGTTTAGACTGGGAGTTTAGCGAGTGAGTTTAGCGAGTGAGTTTAGTGAGTGAGTTTGATGAGATGGTGAGGTTCGTGTGTCTAAGCGTATAACATTGTCATGTCATAAATGTGTCCTGTCGCACGTGCAAAATGTGTCGCGTCTCACGTATACATGAAACACAGCATTCCGCATCGTGTCAGCAATCGTGACTGTCGACGCGTACAACATTCTCATGTCCGGCAAGAAGGACCTCGCCCTCTTGTAAGCCCAGTTCGTGACATATGAATGATAGAGATTTTTATATCTAGACGCATAGAGTGTATGATACTCAGAGAGTCTTCTCGTAAGAAGGACCTCGCCCTCTTGTAAGCCAAGTTCGTGACATATACATGATAGAGTTCGTGATATCTAGATGCATAGAGTTCGTGACATATACGTGATAGAGTTCTCGGTATATCTAGATGTACTGAGTTCGTGACATATACATGATAGAGTTCGTGATATCTAGATGCATAGAGTTCGGTATATCTAGATGCATAGAGTTCGTGATACATGACAGAGTTCGTGATTTTCAGAGAGTCTTCTCGAGAAGACTCATCACCAACTCTCTCATGTATATGAGTCGGTAAAGTTCGTGACATTTGTGACAGTTTCCACTGAAAATGATACATCCCCAAAATCTAATTGAACTCGAATTTTTCGCGGTACAAATTTAAATTAAATCAAAATCTCGATTTGGATTTGTACAGCGAGATGCCGAGAGATCACTCTCTGGTTATGTGTGGTCACTATTGACCAGACTGCCATCACACATGACCGATGAGTGATGCAATAGAGCCCTATAAAAGAGACTATATTCTACAAAAGAGACCTATAATTTAACTGATGAGCATCAGTGATGATGCGACTGCCATCACACATGACTGATGAGGCGCATCAGTGAACACATGACTCCTAAAAATTATAGGTCTCTTTTGCAAAAGATCCCTATAAAAGAGACGATATTCAGTCATGTCATCGTCACTGATGCGCCTCATCAGTCATGTGTGATGGCAGTCTCATCATCACTGATGCTCATCAGTTAAATTATAGGTCTCTTTTGTAGAATATAGTCTCTTTTATAGGGCTCTTTTGCATCACTCATCAGTCATGTGTGATGGCAGCCTCACTAGTGATGTGCCACTAGCTATGGGGTGGCTACGATTAGTAGGCCCCCTTAAAATCATAGGTCTCTTTTGCAGAATATATTCTCTTTTATAGGGCCCTTTTGCAAAAGAGACCTATAGTTTTAAGGAGCCTACTCATCGTAGCCACCCCATATGTGGATGAGTCATGTGCCTCACTCACTCACGACTGAATATCCTCTCATTCATAGGGCTCTTTTGCTCTTTTATAGGGCTCTTTTCCCATATGTGCATGAGTCATGTGCCTCACTCACTAGTCGTGTGTGATCGAAAGTGATGTGTGACCACTGTTCGTGTGTGACGGGTATTGCTACTCTGTGGTCACACATGACTATACACATCACTACTCAATAGTCGTGTGTGATCGAAAGTGATGTGTGACCCCTATTCGTGTGTGACGGGTAGTGATCACACATGACTAGTGAGTGAGGCACATGACTCATGCACATATGGGAAAAGAGCCCTATAAAAGAGCAAAAGAGCCCTATAAAAGAGACGATATTCCGTCATGTCATCGTCCTCACTCACTAGTCATGTGTGATCGAAAGTGATGTGTGACCCCTATTCGTGTGTGACGGGTAGTGATCACACATGAATAGTGAGTGAGGCACATGACTCATGCACATATGGGGTGGCTACCATAGTCATGTGTGGCCCCTATTCGTGTGTGACGGGTATTGCTGTTCTGTGGTCACACATCACCATACACATCACTACTCACTAGTCATGTGTGATCAAGAGTGATGTGTGACCACTATTCATGTGTGACGGGTTTACTTCGTTTTCCCCTCTCTTTCTTTCCCCCTCTGTTTCCTTTCCCCCTTTCTTTTCCACTCCTTTCTGAGCTACTCTATGTGCTACTCTCTGAGCTACTCTATGTAGCTCAAATTATAGGTCTCGTTTGCAAAAGAGCCCTATAAAAGAGACTATATTCTGCAAAAGAGACCTATAATTTCGCCATGCCGAGGAATAAGAGTATGAAACCAGTATTTGACACTCTTTTTTCCTTTTCCACCACCTCTCCCCCCCTTTTCCTTCTCAGCTACTTCCTATGCGCCGTGCCGATGAACCTGATGATGAATCACCTCGGCCGCACCATCGGAGGCGAGGTCCTCTAATTCCGCTCACCCTCTTCACGAACTGTGTCACGGTTGCGTCACGGTTACGTACTATCGACCAATCTCCAAGTTCGAGTCGACGAGAAAATGAGATGTATTCACACCTCAGGCGCACCATCGAGGCCGAGGTGCTCAGATTCCGCTCATCCTCTCGCAGATCTTCACCAACTCTAGATGTCACGAACTCAAGTTGAGTTCGTGACATTTAGATGACTCGTCTAGAGGTGCTCGAATTCCGCTCATCCTCTCGCGGATCTCCACCCACTCTAGATGAGTCATCTAAATGTCACGAACTCAACTTGAGTTCGTGACATTTAGATGACTCAGCTTGAGTTGGTGAAGCCTCTCACAGATATCTAACTTGAGTTCGTGACATTTAGATGACTCATCCTGAGTGGGTGAGGCCTCTCACAGACATCTTGACCAACTCAAGATGAGTCATCTAAATGTCACGAACTCAACTTGAGTTCGTGACATTTAGACGACTCATCCTGAGTTGGTGAAGCCTCTCACAGACATTTTCACAAACTCAAGATGAGTCATCCAAAAGTCACGAACTCAACTGTTGTTGGTGACAAGTACTGGAGTTACGTTCATCTCAGCTACTTCGTATGCGCCGTGCCGATGACTCTCGGACGATGAATGACCTCGGCCGCACTATCATCAGAGGCGAGCTCCTCTACTTCCTCACACACTCCACACGAACTCCATGAGTCATCTAAATGTGACGAACCCACTTTCCAAAAACTCTACTCTCAATCATAAGTGAACAAGTCTATCCCTACGAAATGCCTACGAAATGTGTTTTTTCCCCTTTCCTTCTCAGCTACTTTTGTGTGCCGTGCCAACAAATCTGATGCACCACCTCGGCCGCACCATCGGAGGTGAGGTCCTTTGATTCAAATATCTTGCACGAAATCTATGCCATTGAAATTCCGCGAACTCAATCACGAGGAAACGAGTTGTATTCCCCAACCTCGGCCGCACCATTCAAGGTAAGGTCCTTTCATGCCAAAGTCCGCTCATCCTCCAGCAAATATCTGCACGAACTCTATGTCATTTAAATTCACGGACTCAATCATCATGATAAGGAAACGAATTGTATTCCCCCTCACCTCGGCCGCACCATTGAAGGCGTCTCGGAGGTCTTCTGATTCCGCTTATCCTCTGGCAAATATCTGCACGAACTCTATGTCATTTAAATTCACGAACTTGATCATCATGATAAGGAGACGAATTCTATTTCCCCACCTCGGCCACACCATCGGAGGCGAGCGAGGTCTACTGGTTTATTCGTTCATTCTGATTCCACTCACCCTCTGGCAAATACCTGCACGAACTCTATGCCATTTAAATTCCACGAACTCAACCACAAGGAAACGAGTTGTATTCTTCCACCTCGGCCGCACCATCAGCTCCATCGGCGGTGAGGTCCTTTAATTCCGCTCATCTGCTAGCAAATATCTGTACGAACTCTGTGTCATTTTGAATTCCACCAACTCAATCATCATGATAAGGAAACGAATTGTATTCCCCCTCACCGCACCATTGGAGGCCCGGTCACAAACTGTATTCACGAACTCAATCATAAGGAAACGAGTTCTACAGACAGAAAGAAACAGCCCCCGCATCCTTGGGACTCGGATGATACCCACAGTAATCTAAATGTGAAGAACCCACTTTCTCAAAACTCTACTCTCAAAATCTGAAGGAGCAGCCCCCGCATCCTTGGGACTCGGATGATACCCACAGCCACAGTAATCTAAATGTGAAGAACCCACTTTCTCAAAACTCTACTCTCAACTGTGGCAAATTTTCAAGAAACAACACCCGCATCCTTGGGACTCGGATATGATCCACCATCACTTTTCAAAAAAAACTCTACTGTCAAAAAGTTGTATTCCAATTGTTTCAAGTTTTTGAACAATGGTATAGTCCTACAGACATAAAGAAACAACCGCATTCGGATACCCACTGCCAGTTTTCAATAAAAATTGTAATCTCAAAGAGTTGTATTCCCCACCTCCGAGTCCGCCGCACCTTCAGAGCCGAGTGGCTCTCTCTCTCACACACACACACACACACACACACACGTACACGCACCCTCTCTCTTTCTCTTTTTCTCTTTCTTTCTCTCTCTTTCTCTCACCCTTGCCCTTTCTTGCGGCCGCACCTTCAGAGCCCAGTGGCTCACAGACACACCTACACACGTACACACACTTTCTCTCTTTCTTTCCTTTCCTCTCTCTTTCTCTCTCTTTCTCTCTCTTTCTTGCGGCCGCACCTTCAGAGCCGAGTAGCGCTCACACACACGTACACACGTACACACACTCTCTCTCTTTCTCTCTTTTTCTCTTTCTTTCTCTTTCTTTCTCTCTCTTTCTTGCGGCAGCACCTTCAGAGCCCAGTGGCTCTCTCTCACACACACACACACACTTGCACACACTCTGTCTTTTCCTCTCTTTTTTTCTCTCTTTTTTCTCTCTCTTTCTCTTTTTCTCTCTCTCCGCACCTTCAAGTTTACAGCCGAGGTCCTCGCATTCCACTCAGCCTCAGACAAATATCATCTGAGCGATTCATCTACACCCGCGTATACAAAAGACACGTTAGATGAGAAGGCAGATCTTGTTCGTGGGCGCTGTTATCGCTATCTCGAACTCAAGATGAGTCGTCTAAATGTCACGAACTCAACTTGCAGTGTGTTGCAGTTGGCCGCACCTTAAGAGCCGAGGTCCTCGCATTCCACTCAGCCTCTGACAAATATCATCTCGAACTTAAGATGAGTCGTCTAAATGTCACGAACTCAACTTGCAGTGTGTTGCACTCGGCTGCACCTTAAGAGCCGAGGTGCTCACATTCCGCTCTACAGACTTGTGTTACGAAAGAAAGAAAGACAGATTATTCATCTTGCCTGAGATTTCGCATCGCGATTTCAGCGAAAATGACGTGTATGCATATCTTCGGCGCACCAATCTGGCATATCTATCCTGTGTGCCAACTTTGCATCTGTACAGATTACAATGTGCTTGATGTGAAGTTGCAGAATCTGAATCATCGGAATGAAATTTTTGGATCAAGTACGCCCGGAAGACATTACTTTTGGAATTGATCGTGCCCGGACACCAATGAATAATTTTCAAGAGTGCATGCCAGGTGCGCATGGATGAAGCCATTTTACAGAATCACGTCACTCACATCAAAGAGTTGTGTTCAAAAGAATGAATATCGCTGTCCAGAAAAAAGAGTAGCACACATGTTTGACGATAGTCAAAATTTGGTCTTGCACACGAATCAGGTCCGTGTCACATTCAAATGCGTCACTTTTCACTTGCGTGTCGTTTGGTCACACAGAACGGGTGCGCTTCACACACACACTGAAACCCACGCACACACACCCCAAAGTCCCGCAACCCATACCAAACCCCGTTTTCGATTGAATTTTTTTATGATCCCATTCTCTTGTCAATACCACCTGAGCTAAGCTCGGTACAAGCAGCAAGGCCGTCCGCTGCGGAGATTTTTCGTTCTACTACCAGTAGTCCTAGGAGAGAAGCATTTCTCCCGAACTCAAAATAGCCACACGCACAAACACTTACTAGACTTACTGAACTGAACCTCCTTTTGTCGAGTAAATCCTGACAAAGGGTGTGTTCAGCACGTGGTAAATCGCGTGGCGTGTGAAGTGGTGCGGTTATTTCTGGTGTAGACTTTGCGGACCCCATGTCAAGCGCGCCCACCGGCTGTTACACCGAGTTTCTGGGCGCGCAATCATTCGGGTGCGAATATGCTGCTGTATCGTCTCATTTCTGATGGGTTGAACGAGGGGGGGAGGGGGGGGGGTCTGTTGCAGGGCAAAGCTAAAGAGCTTAATCCATCTGCTTCAGGATGTTCTGGCGCTGTACCAGCCACTGTTTAAGCTCGGGCTTCATTGAGCCCGACTTCATGCCGCCAAGACGCGTGATCTCTTTCTGGCGGTCCTCAGCCGACTTTGCCTTCATGTTGTCCATGAACTTCACTTCCTTCTCCGAGCATCCCTTGGGGTCTGCCACCTGGCATTTTACCTCCAGAGTGTCGGCCACAAAGGCCTTGAGGGCGTCACCTGTGCGGCCGCCGCTGTAGGACTGGCCCTCCTTGTCACCATCCTGCAAATATATATACTGGAATCAGGAATGCGAGCACACAGACTAGAAAAGGACGGACTAGAAAAAGACGGACGATAGAGGGATAGGACAGAACAAAAAGACAGGAAACGAGAGGACGAGAGATAGAGATGGGTAGGAGGGGAGATGACTATTGAGAGAGAAATGTATCACAAAAAACACCTGGGAGAACGGTTTCACGTGTACGTACGCCAGGACGATACAGGGAGAGAACAAGAAGTCATGACAGGAAATGTGAGGAAGAGGCGGAAGGGCGACAAAGGGAAGTGGAAAGAGAGACGTAGAGCAAACACACCTTGTAGTATTTGATAGTGGGGTACCCCGAAACACCGTGCTTAGAGCACACCGTGGAATGCACAGTGCAATCCACGTCGCCGACGACAACAGAAGAAGAGGCCTCGTACTCCGATCCGAGGTTCTCCCAATCCTGCTTCATCGACTTGCAGTGCCCTCACCTATACCACCAAACAAAAAGCATCCAATGAGTCGTGAGTACTCTTCCTTCATTTCTTTCAACAAGAAAGCCGCAGGGGTGGGAGTACGGGACGCTCACCAAGGCGCTTGGAACTTGATGAAAGCGTTCTTGCCCGAGTCAAAGATCTGGGCGTCGAAGTTGCTGTCGGTCAGTGTCACGGAACCCGCCGCGGCGGTGCCGAGCATGGCTGCAAGGCCAAGAGCCGCCACTTTGCGCGCCATCTTCCAAACAGTGAGTTTATAATTGAGTTTTAGTTAGTTTTAGAGTGACGTGGCTGCACGAATTGAGAAAACGAATGGTTGCCCGCCTTCAGTCTTCTGCGCGGAAACGGCCTTGGAGCCTGTGCACGGCCATCCATCGGCGACGCGCCTTTGTGCCACATCTTCTGCGATCGCCTCATGGAGGAGTTTGATTCGGATGGAAGCACCGTGCGCAAGGAGTTTGATGAGAAGCACCCAAACCACGAGCTCGAGGACATTCTCGTCTTTGCGACCCACAAGTGGCGAGACCTTCTACTCAAGCACAGCGAGTGCTTGGCGCTTTCGGACGAGACCGGGCCAGATGAATACGAGACCTACCCCAGCCGGCGACGCGCTTTGGTCCACCCTGCGCTGCCCACGCTTGGCAAAATTACAGCGCTGGTGGTGAGCTCCGATGGCTCGTTGTGCACCTCAAAACCACATCCACCGCGATGAGTCAAGCCATTGCTTGGATAACCCGGTGCCTGCCAATTTTGGAGAAAGCAGCATCACGCGATCGAATGAGCGACCAGATATGGATAATCATAGAGAGGGCCCGCTCTATCACTTGCCTTCCAATTGCGATTTCAGAGCAAGGTGAACATACAAGCTAGGCAAGCAATGGTAAACGTGGATATGTGCGGGGTTAGAAAGAAAGAAAGAGAGTGTTTGGGGCAGACTTCGAGAGTGCTGCTTCACGGGGAGATAAATCAGTCAGACCAGTGGGTGGACCAGTGCCCGTGGCTACTGGAGTGCCAGGTGTGTTGGCAGGACCTCAGCGCTCTCTGCGGTGCTTCACGTGCTTACAAAGGAAGGGGCTGTGACGCATTTCGCGAGCTCCCGCAGCGACACGGGTACCAGGATGCTCAAGGCCATAATGCCCGCTTCAACAACCTGCGTGGCCTGGCGGTGGCTAGCGACGGCAGCCTGCGCGTACTGACACTTTGAACCACCACCTGCGCTGCGTCTCGCCGCACAACACCGTCTCGACCGTCGCAGGAGGGGGTGGGGGCGTCACCGACGGCGTGGGCACTGCCGCACGCTCCAACATGCCTTGGGTCGTCGCAGTGGACGGGCCCGGCACCATCTTCGACAGCGATTGTGCCAACAGCTGCATCCGAAAGGTGACGCCCGCCGATGGGGCTGCTGCAGCTGCGCGGTTCAATCGTCCAACTGGTCTGGCAATGGACATGGACGGCAAATTAATCGTCACTGACAGCGGCAACCGCTGCATCCGCAAGGTGACGCCGTCGGAACTTTTTAACACGGTGGCGGGCTGCTGGACTGGAGGGGCAGGAGAAGGCTTTAAAGTCAGTTAGGGTGGTGCTACGCGCTTCGACACGCCGCAGGCCGTGGCCATGGACGGCAGCAACACCATCCTCGTTGCTGGTGGCTTGAACCACCGCGTGCGGATGATCGTGAAAGAGGGGAGTCGCGTGACGCCGCTGGCAGGCAGCTCCCAGGCCGACCAGGTGGATGGCAAGGGCGCCAGCGCACGTTTCGACGCGTCCCTTGCGCTGGTGATGGACACACGTTGGCGTTTACTGCTGGTAGACACAGCAAATTATGGCGGCTTGTAGGTGGTGAAGGTGTCTCTGGCGTCCCCCGCGCCTCGCAGTACAGCCCAACTTGCTGCTCTTCAGGAGGAACGCAAAGTTGATAGATAACTTCAGTCACGAATCAGACGTCACGTCCCTAAATACTCCTTTCTAATTTACAAATGTGTCCCACGTAAATTGAAGAGACACTTATTCCTCTCAAAACCAAAATGCCGATATTCGCCATCTTCTCGACTCTCTAGTCTCTGCCCTTGCAGTTTACGCC
>Ga0105053_10011322_pt1 | contig 10958 bp, 6 predicted proteins | sample BON01_FD_78093 | JGI IMG/M metagenome (GOLD analysis project Ga0105053, IMG submission 78093) | Freshwater microbial communities from Lake Bonney liftoff mats and glacier meltwater in Antarctica - BON-01 | ecosystem: Environmental > Aquatic > Freshwater > Ice > Glacier meltwater | place: Lake...
CAGGCTCTTTTCTTTCAACAAGATACTCTTGTTTATTAAGAAATTAGCATTTGATGGCTTTTATCCACTACTAGTAGTTTTAAAAAAATCGATTTTTGTTGTTGTTTAAAAAAAAAAAAAAACTTTTCAGGAAAAAAAAAAATTGGAAAATTCGTGTGATCGAATCTAAAACCAACTGAACGATTAGATGGAGAAACGCTTAAAACACGAGGATTCAAAAATGGCAAAGATAGAGTCGCAGTCATCGGAGAATTGTAAAACACGAACATGGTTGTTCATCAAGATGGTTTTGCTACTGGTGTCTATTATTTGTATCATCCTCAATGTTCTTGTTGTCAAGCATCTGAGGCATAGTTTTATGAACGAAATTAACGCACTGATGGAGCAGGGTGGAGATTCTGTCGATTCTCTTGCCGTGAATTCTGAACCAGCTTCGAGCTCCAATGGGAAAAGATCGGGAAAACTGATGGATGTTCTCAGTTTGTTGGAGAGATACGAGAAGGCAATTAAAGCACCAAACACGAAACAAGTGGTGGTCGCCATGGGAAAGAGTTTCATTTTGAAGCGAGATTTTGATATCTGGGATTATTCATTTAAGAAACAGAATCACTCAATTGCTCTGTCAAACATGCATAACTTACAACAAGGGGTACATCCAGATTGGACCGTGCTAAAGTGCTTGGACCTTTTCGATGGAAAATCACATTGTATTGAACCTACTGATTTGCTGACATTGAAACGATATCAACGAGTGTCTCGTTTATTTGGCCTTCGTAAAGCTTTGTGGAACAAGGATCGGTTTTGCGAAACCATGGCTTTCGCCACTCGGGGTTACGACGATCTACCTTATGAATTTGTATTCCCATGCTGGATCATGCCAACAGATTTTGTTGAACTGATTAAAGAAGCAAAAACCAAATACCAAAATCGGTCGTTTATCCTTAAGCCTACTGATAGAGGAGAAGGTAACGGTATTATTGTAATGGACGATTGGAGACAATTGACCAACTGGAAATCAAAATTTCCAGATAATGACGAGATTGTTGTTCAGACATATCTGCCAAATCCATTCTTGATCAAACAAAGGAAGTGGGATATGAGAACCTATGTTTTAGTAACGTCTATTAACCCATTGCGAGTATACATGTATCGCGATGGTCTAGTGCGTTTCGCTAGTTCAAAATACGAAAAAGATGCAAAGGCTGGAGGTAAAGCTACTTCGTTTCTCACAAACACATCCATTAATAAAAAAGCAGGTGTCGCAGTCGAAGATCTAACGTGGCCTTTTGCTCGTGTGTGGACATATTTGATTGGTATCGGAATTGATCCCGAAATGCTGTGGAACAGAATTGAACGCGCCGTTGTACAATTACTACTCAGCGCGGAACCCAGTTTCGTCAAACAATTCAAAAAGCTGCAGAACGATTTCACATGCGTCAATTGCTATCAGCTTTTAGGAGTGGATGTTATCGTGGACGATGATTTGGTTCCTAGGGTGATTGAAGTGAATGGAGAACCATCCATGCAGTTGTCAGGTGAGGATAATTCGCAATATGATTACACGAAGAAATCAATGGCACATGATTTGATTACGTTGCTGTATTCTGCTGATACTTTTAGTAGATCACTGGCTCAAGACTTTACGGAAATGGAATTGGAGGGATTTAATATTGGATTTGAAGCACTTGGATGTTCCTCCTCTGATGACATATGCCTGCGTAAGAACGACGTAGAATATCTCCTAGAGTCCAAAAAAGAACAGCAAAATATGGGCGGTTTTAGGAGAATATATCCGCACAAGGAGGGAAACTACTATGACAAGTTCATTGCTCATCTCGATACCAAGTTCCCATATGGATCCGTAACTAGCACAGCAAAGATTCATAATTTAGTGACGGATCTGGAGAAAATTTCAAGGGTTAAATCCAAGAATAGTGTTCCTGAAGGTGCTTTGAAGCTGGCAGTTGAAAACGAAGACGATGACCAAGAGGAAGCATGAATGTAACATTTATTCAAATTTGAATTTTGAAGTTGAAAAAAATCCGTTGAGCACTAATAAGGAATAAATAACTTTCGCATTTACTGGATCTATTTCCGATATTTAAAATTCATTTTTTACTAGACGAAAACATGTAAAAACATTAATTTTAAATAACGAATTCTGGCGCGAGATAAATCTCCGCGATCCCCATAACGGATACAAAATGGACGTAGGGTTAAACATAGTAACCAACTAGTAATCCTATTCGAGCGTGGGACATTGTGTGCAACTGATACTTCGCGACTTGTATTCGGAAAAGAAAGCAGCAAATCCAAAACTCCAACGGAAAACTTCTTTCTTTTTACATATTCAATACGACAATGGGCAGCGCAGTATCTGTAGCAGATTCCGAACCGATCATCAACAAGCACACCGAAGGCAAGACGGACGATGATACCTTTGACGAAACTATCGTAGGGAAAGTTGCAGGTGATGATGAAAATGGACTGACTGAGGAGGAAGTAAGAGCAATCTGGGATGAGCTGATGAAGGACGGAAAGCTCACTGTTGGAGAGCTGAAGGCAGCAGTAGCCAAAAAGATCGAAGAAGCCGGTGCAGCTTCAGCCGAGCCAGAAGCAGAAGCAGCACCAGCTGAAGAAGCAGTAGCAGCATCAACTGAAGAAGCAGCAGCACCAGCTGAAGAAGCAGCGGCACCAACTGAAGAAGCAGCACCAGCTGATGAAGCAGCGGCAGCAGCTGAAGAAGCAGCACCAACCGATGAAGCAGTAGCACCAGCTGAAGAAGCAGCACCAACCGATGAAGCAGCAGCACCAGTTGAAGAAGCAGCACCAGCAGTTGAAGCGGCAGCACCAGCAGAGGAAGTCGCTCCAGCTGAATAAGTTATTTTGCTAGAACGCTTCTGTAACATCTGTATTCTAATATGACGAGCTAGTAGACTGGCAATAATAACTACGTTTTTTTCATGTATTAATGTCTTAATGTAATATTTATGTGTTCAAAATGTTTTTCTTGAATCGTTGACCAAACTTATTTTGAATATTTCGCTAGAAGGTCACAACGATGGTTTATAAATAAAAATACTATCCGTTGAAGTATTCATCAACGGCCTTCATTCCCATCAAGCCATCAATGGGATATAAGAAACTTTCAATCGAGAATAATTTGAAGTCCAAGTCACTCGCACGTCTTGGGTTTGTGACTTCACCAACAAAAAAGGCAAAGAAAGGAAGGCAGCATGAGGTCACCCTTTCGCAATTGCGAGACAAACTTCGAGCACCCCTACAAGGCTCCCAAAATGATTTCGAACAAGAGGAAAAGAAAAAAGGTTTCATGCGCTTTATTTCAAGAAAGCCAAGTGTTCAGCCCAATTTTGCGATGATACGATTTTCAAAACGATTTGAATTCTATTGCGATGAAGGAAAGTCGGAGCTAAGCTTGAAGAATTTCAAACGGTTGATCAAGCATGTGAATGAAGCGGTAACCGATGATATAGTGAAGAAAATTTTCTACGTTGTAGATTCCAATCACGATGGGAGCATTTCATATGATGAGTTCGTGAGCTACTTTTCACTCACTCGAGAAGCGATCTTGCAACTGGCCCAAGATATCAGGGACGAAGTTGTATATATAGAAAAAACAAAAGGTTTGAAATATGCTTTTAAAAAACTGGCAAACAGGGACACTAATATTTTGACGATTGAATCTCTAGAAATGTTCGCTATGTCAACGATGGAAAAATGTCTCACTCCAGGAGAACTTTCTTCACTAGTGACGATCATTGGAGATTCGTATTCTACTTTTAAAAAATTCATCAGAAAGGATGTCGAATATTCTCAAAGTAGTTTTGTATTGGAGGTGGCTGTGGTTCAGAATAAATCCAAGTTGGAACTTCAAGACTTTGAAAAGGTGGGACCATTGGGAAAGTCAGTATCCCTTTACACAAAGAAACGCCCTAACACGATGAGTAAGAACAATAATCAAGATTCTGAGTGTGTAAAGTGTTTAGTTGGTATGGAAGTAGCGATGACGAATCAAGATGCAGGGATGGTAGTAAACGGTTTTCATTGCATGGAAGTGCCTGTTCAAAAAAGTCGTTATCTATGGACGCGAGTAGAAAAGAATAACAACTCTACCGTAGACGCAATCATTGATGTTGCTATTACCACAGGAAATGTCCACGATAGAAAATCGTCGCTTTGGTCTCCGCCATTTCACGCCTACAAGCGAGTTCCCGCCGAATTCACAGTTTCAAAAAACGTGTCGTCATTTCTCTGGTATAAAAAGAAAGATGAAGGTTATGTAAGAGAGAAAGCACATGTGGATGTAGACCAAGCAGAAACAACAGAAGCGAGGATCAAAGCTGTTATTCGAGAACGCATCGCCGATACATTCCCTGAAAAGGGTGGAGATTTTTTCGATGCTGAAAAGATATTGCCAGCTAATTGCGATTATTTAACCCAAAGGACATTTGTCTCCATGCTTGAAAAACTGGGATTGAATCTTCCCTCCCGTGATTTGGCGCATATATTCAGCACATTGGACGTGGACGGTAGCAAGCGGATTCATGTAGAAGATGTTTTAGACTACTTTGAATTATCAGAGCCACAGTTGGATCAAGTTTTATGCCAAGTGAAGAAGATGTTGCGCCAGGCAAAGAGCCGCGGTGAAACATTGTTTTCAATATTTTCTAGGCTGGATGTCGATTCGGACGGTAAACTCTCGCCTCAAGAGTTTCTTGTATTGTTAAATGAAGTTGGAGTAAGCGTCACAAAACAGGAATTGCAGCGAGTGGTGGACCATATTGACAGTGACGGTAGTGGATTTGTGGACATGTCTGAATTTCAAACATTCGTTAATTCCAAAGACAAGTCTTGGAAACATAAAATGTCGCTACTGGGATTCAAAACCAAGAATGCAGCGCAGCAGTTTCATTTTCACTGCGTGGCACTAGCTAATTGCAACCAAGCTACAGGCCGACTTGACGCAGGTCTCAATGTCGAATATATGTGGAAGACCCTTGTGAAAGCGCAGGAGAATCAGAGTGTTTTGCATTCTACCACTATAAAGGCATTTCTCAAGCAAAAAGGGTGCGAACTTCGTAAGCAAACAGTTGAAGCGATGGCAGGGGCGATTGAATCTAGATTCCAAGAACTTGGTGGCATTAAGTATACGACGTTGGTTACTTTTGTGAAAGACTATGAGACTCACTCCTCCAAAACAAGCGGCGGTGCTGCTCAAATGGGAAAGGAAACCATTCTAAACGTGTGCACACAACTTCGATCTGATCTTAGCGACTTGGCAATCAAGCTAGGCAATAAACCAGAATCGGTTTATGGCTTTGTTGTTAACTCACAATCACGTTCGGTTTCTTGCAGCAAATTTTTTCGTGGGATGGTGAAACATGGACTAGTTCCTTCAACATCTTCGTCCAGGGATCAAAAAGAAATCATGCTGCTCTTTGACAAAGATGGCGATAGCAAAGTATGTTCTCAAGATATAGTAAGGTTCATTGAGGAGTCCAATTGGAGTGACTCTGATCAGCTCAGTTCCGAGGAATCTTCCGATGAAGACAATGACTCTGAAAAACGAATAGGGAAACACTCCAAAACAAAAGCTGCTGTCTGGTGGCTGGAACAGGAAGGAAAGGATAATGAGGAACTGGAGGTCCTCTTCGAAAGTGACATGAAGCGAAAATGGGCAAAGTACCTTGGTGACTCGGAACAATCACCAATCAATATTGGAGTCATTCGTTCTTCAGTTGAAGATGCGGCTAGAAGATTTGGGGAACCACTCAATTTAAGACGAAGGCTCACAAACTCATCTGGATCCACCACAATATCCACGAAGGATTTCAAAAAGGTTCTTGAAAAGATCGACTTACGAATACCTGCAAGTGAACACCAAGCACTCCAACAGCTGCTCACCACGTCAAACAGTAAGCAAGTGAATTGCGACGCATTTTTAAAATTAGTCGAGCAATCAAGTGAGATAAAGAGCCACGACTTCACTCACCTGCATAGTAGGTTAGTGAAAGAATTCCATGGTGCAGAGTATATGCATATATTACAAGGATTTGATGGAACTGGCACGGGTGTTGTTTCAAAGGACGATTTCTTTCGGGCAATGAAGTTGCTGGATATTGTGATTCCTGGAGGCGACTGGAAGGCATTGAAACCTCAAATCTCCACCTCGGATGGTCGAATAGATTACTATATGCTGGACCAAGTGCTGACTTCTCCTCCGCGGCATTCACATCAGGTAGCTGCTGTTGGCGGGTCTATTGTCGGTGCAAGAAAACTTCAAAAGATGGTTTTTCAACGATTGCAAAAGAAATTAATGGCATCTTGTGAGCCGTTTGATTTTGTAACTTTGTTCGAGCACCTCGACGAGAAGGGTAACGGATATATCCTGGAAAAGGACTTTTCTTCTATACTGCAGAACTTTTTTGACTCCTTGGACTTCAGGATATCTGGTCCTGACCTGCAGTTTATAGGCTCTTTGTACCATCGAAGAAGCAAGAGCACCGACATTGTCTGGATAGACTACATCAGGTTCTGCGAGGCACTCAACGACAATCAGTTTGTCGATGAGGAGTTACTCCTACAGAGAATCTCCAACATGATTCACTCTGAAAGCTCTATGAGTCAGGTGCAGCAACTATTTCGTCTGTCAGATAGTAGCGGTTTCGGTTTCATTTCACGCTTTAACCTTCGTCACATTCTCCAAACCAGCCTCAATTTCCATCTCTCAGAATCGGAACTAATTCATTTGATGCATGCGTGTGATTCGCAATCCAACGGAATGGTAGATTACACTCAATTGCTTAACATGCTATCCATCCAGGTAAACGAAGCCGTCCCAACTGCGCCGATGGTTGACTTTGTGAAAAAGAGAATATTACGTTTGGCGACTGAGGACAAGTATTTGGATGCGAGGAAACTTTGGTGCTTCTTCTCAGACGATGACACTATGAATGTTGAAAAGTTTAAAGGCTTTTTATCGCATATTGGGTATTTTTTGAGGACAAGTGAAAATGTCACAGCTAGCACCATCTCATCAGTGAAGTGTTATGTTGATGCATTTGAGGAAGATTGGGATGAGTTATCCTATCGTCTTTGGGATCACATATGTATAAGTGATTCAAAGCACTACTCGTATCAAGGGAATCATATGAAATTACAAGAATTCAAAGATATTATCAAACAGAACAAATTCCCAATATCGCGAGAAAACGAAGACGCGATCTTTGAAAGATTCAGCGCGAAGAATGTGTTTAGGTTTAATGATTTTTTAGAATTTATTCAAAGAAGAGCAATGAACATTTAAATAAAGAATACGAACTGGGGTTGTTCGAACTATTTTTGAAATTCCGAGTCATTTAATTTTAGGAGAAACTGTAGTACTACCACAATCACTCTATACTGAAAATCGCCACCCTGCATCTTCGAATTGGCAAATTGCAAATTTAAATCGAAGATGGATGAGCTACCTGAGCGTCCACCGAAACCGTCAAAGGGCCAGATACAAGAAGCATCTCAGCGCCGCAAGAAATCCATTTTACTCAAGAAAATCCCACCTTCGAGGCCTTTGACCAAACCCGTCAACTTGTTAAAGTCACCAATTGGCCAAGGGAAAGCTCGACGTAGTTTCACCGGAAAGGCGATTCATTTTACAAGGGACCAAACTGTAGAGATATTATCGCATCATGATGGCAGGTTGCTTAATGAAGAAGGAGAGACTATGTGGTTTGGTAGAGTCATCAACAATGGAAATACAGAGACTGGGAACTTCCCGTCATGTGCAATTCAAATTCGCAAATCAAAAACCCCAGACTACAAAGAGTTATTGCAATATGCGACAAGGTCAGAAACAAAACAGAACACATTGTATCGAACAGTGTTAGAGTTTGTCGGGACGGAAGCAAAGCATGTAGAAGATCTTGCTTTGGTGTGCATGTACTTCATTGAACCATTTGGTCACGTATTTGGTAGCCGATTTGCAAGGCAAGTTTTTTCTGATTGGGAGGCACTTACTAAAGTGCATGAACAATTCCTGTATAGACTAGCCCAAGGACTACCGACAACAGCAGACTTCCGAAAATTTCAAAACCAGACTTGGAATTTCAAAATTAATGAATACGACAAAACAAGAAATGAGGAAAAGTTACTTACATTGGAACCGCATTCAAATCTAAAGCTCATTGAAGCAGTTTCCGTAATCAAGACACATGTTTCATTCATTGAAGATCTTCACAGACAACATTTTTCAAATTTTCTGTTCTTGGGAGGTGTGGAAACCGATTTATGGCACGAAATTCTTGAAACCATGTCTGTTTTACTTTGTCAAGCGATTTTGGAAATGAATGAAATCTTAAAAATTTGCATTCCTTGTGTGATCAACCAGTCGACCGGGATCAAAAAGAAACTTAGCAAGAAACATTTGAACTTTCTGATTAAATGCGAGAACGAATCTCAAGATGAGTTAAATTTGTTAAAACTGGATGCATTTCTTATCAAGCCGGTCCAACGAATCACTCGGTATCCTCTCTTGATGAGAGAAATTGTAAAACATAGCAACGGCATCCTTCCCAAGGTTCATGACAAAGCGACACTGGCATTGGATAAGCTGTCATTCATCGTGGACTATGTTAACAAACGAATGGCTCCTTCTGATGAATTCATTGGGTCGTCATCTGATGACAGCAGTGAAAGTCCAAGGGGATCCATGTTTAGATCGTCAAGACGAAAGGATAAAACGAGCGATAAGAAGATCAGTTCCTCTAATAAAATGAAGACCTACTTTTCAAAAGTACACACTAGCTTCACCAAGCGTGCATCGTCTAAATCAGAACAGCAAGTTGACTCGGAAAAGAGAAGTTCAACGGGCTCGGAAAAGAGAAGTTCATCCGGCTCAACTTGCTCGTCTCCACTAGGCTTCGACGCTGATTTCCTAGCAGAGTTAAAACACAGATTCACCACGCTGCCCCCCACTGCATGAGTTTATAAAATTGAGGATTGCAAATTATAATAATGATACTAAAAGAACAAACAAAATACTAGCAAAGAAGACAACAACCCTAATTTGAAAAAGCAGAATCTTGTTATAAACGAAACATCCTGCTGGTTTCCTGGGAGGAAATCACACGCAGCAATCTTATGTGGAATAACTTGCACCGCATCTGATGCGACTAAATTGAATCCCTTGACTCGATAGCATTATCTCAAAATCGGGTCAAGAAAATTCCTTTGTTAGGATGGGGGCCATACGTATAAATGTCGCCTGTACGCCTTCTTCCGATGCTACCATCACCTACCAAAAACGTCTAAAAGCGCTAACTTTGAAGATGAGGACATTACTCCATTTTCTATGAAAAACCATAGTACTAATGTCACACCTTGGGTCGGATTACGTAACAAAAAATCCGACTACAATTCCTGTAATTTTGAGGTACCGTAACTTTCCAGGTCATCGAATATATTTAGTCGTTAATTTAACGGTACAGGTCGTGAATTTTTTTTTAAATCGTTCTGTTTTCGATCACTTTTCGTTCTTCAAGAACAGCAAAAGAATACTTTTTGTGACTCAAATCACCAAACACTCGATCGTTAACAACTAGTAACCCTATTACGCTTTGACTGAATCTCCTTCACATACAATGGAGAACCCTATCGACATCGACCTTCTATTTAACGAAGATATCTTCGACGCCGTTCCACTCACATTACAACGCATGGACTCATTCAACGGGTTGGATGACGAATTTTCTGCTTTTGACACCCTAACATTATTGGAAGAGCTCAAGTACACAGCTTCTCTAGAAAACATGGAGGACACCGACAACGGATCTCTTGGATCGAATGACCACATGGACATGGAACCCCAACCTGTTAGACGACCTCGCATCTACACGATGGAGGAGCCCCTTGAATTGAAGAAACTGGATGAAGCTCAGTTGAAATTCCGTGAAGAGAAATATTCCTCTGAAGCGAACGATGCTAGACACAAGCACCGCAAGGGAACCATCTGCCCGAGGTGCACCATTGACCAGAAGCTCAAACAAGTGAGAAGGGTTATTTTGAAGAGGTCCGGGCTTATCAGTGTCAATAAGAAAAAGAGTGCCAAGAAGACCACTGCAATTAAGACTAAGAGTGCAACCATCGGAAATATTCGAAAGTCGAAACGTGCTGTGAAATCTGAGAATTTGAACCAATACGAGGTTCCTCGTACCGCTTAATTTCCCATTCACACTTCCTTCCCTGTTAGATAGTAAATCACTAAATCTTGATAAAATAATAGCTTTGAATCACACCATTTCTTTATTTTGTGATTTCTGGTATGCTATCAATTCCAATACTTTTTCCCTCCTCCAACTTCGCCTATCATCCCTACGCAATGGGACGCTTCGTTTCTGTCGTTTCGGAAACGCTCTATCCATTCTGTCTCGATCTTCAACCCCCGCATTTCGATTCTGCTTGACTTTTACCTGTTTCGATCCAGTTTTCATTTGATTCTTGGCTTCTTCAATGGAGGAACGAATTGCATCCAGACCACTGCTCATTGAAAATGAAAGGATCCCCTACCGACGAATTTAAATAAAACTGTTGAAAAGGAGTAAACAGGGATCTTGTATGTAGGGCGATGTGCAATATATGGAGGATCGTAGTTGATGGAATCCGACTGACGATGGTGGTCAGGCAAGAACGCTATATACAATGTGGGGCTAGCTGCTGTCGATTGTAACAGTTCCAAATTTGCCTCATGTACAATCTTTCACACAAAGCGAATAGTTATTTTGGAAATCATTCCCCCCTTCCAGTTATTTTAAACAACAACAAAAAATCGATTTTTTTAAAACTACTAGTAGTGGATAAAAGCCATCAAATGCTAATTTCTTAATAAACAAGAGTATCTTGTTGAAAGAAAAGAGCCTGATGGCAATCCGTGAGGTAATCAGAAG
>Ga0105053_10011323_pt1 | contig 10958 bp, 9 predicted proteins | sample BON01_FD_78093 | JGI IMG/M metagenome (GOLD analysis project Ga0105053, IMG submission 78093) | Freshwater microbial communities from Lake Bonney liftoff mats and glacier meltwater in Antarctica - BON-01 | ecosystem: Environmental > Aquatic > Freshwater > Ice > Glacier meltwater | place: Lake...
AAAAGCGAAGGCTCATCGGGCACCGGTTTATCACAGTGTTCAAGGAAACAGCGGAAGCGTTGGAAGCAGGGCCTAGTGAACAGGGCCAAGGGCCTAGAGGGAAAGACAAGACTACTGCAACCGGAACGACTACCGACTCCGACCTAGGCCCTAACTCCTCCATCGCCTTCCTCGCCCAAGGCACGCTCTATCCCGATGTCATCGAATCAGGTCACGGCCACAGCGGCCAGGCTGCGAACATCAAACTCCACCACAACGTGGGCGGCCTGCCGGAAGAACTCGGCTTTGAACTCATCGAGCCGCTGCGCTCCCTATTCAAAGATGAAGTGCGAAAGCTCGGCGAAGTGCTCGGCCTCCCCGAGCAAATGGTCTGGCGCCACCCCTTCCCCGGCCCTGGTCTTGCAGTGCGCGTGCTGGGCGAAGTGACTGCAGCACAGCTCGATATTCTGCGCGATGCTGATGAAATTCTGCTCGAAGAAATCGTCGCGAATAATCTCTATCGCAAGACCAGTCAGGTCTTCGCGGTGCTGCTGCCTGTGAAAGCGGTAGGCGTGATGGGCGACGGCCGCACACATGAACAGGTCATCGCCATCCGCGCGGTAGAGACGCAGGACTTCATGACCGCCGACTGGGCCCGCATTCCGTTTGATGTGCTGGCCACGATCAGCAACCGCATCATCAACGAAGTGCGCGGCGTCAACCGCGTGGTCTATGACATCTCGAGCAAACCACCGGCGACGATTGAGTGGGAGTGAAGAGGGAACGCCAAGCATTTCCAGCAAGTACCACACAGGAACGCTAGACCAGTGGGTGAGTTGCGCTAGCGAAACCGCAGATCATCAAAAAGATCGCCTATGAAGTGCGTTTATTTTTTCCATCTCTTGATGTACCGATCCAGCGCAGCATGAAGGTCGCGCCTGATCTCGGACTTGCGTTCCATGATCAATCCTGCGAGTTGGTGCGCACGCTTCAACTCATCGGCAGTTGCACCGAGAATGAGTTGCTGCAAGTCGTCCGTATCCCTAGGGCGATGCTTGGATACAGAGAGCAGTTTCATGGCGATCAGGTGTGCGGTCTGAGCGACTGGAATGACGAGACCCGGGATGATTTCAAAAGGGGTAGCGCTCGCGACGATTTCAGGTTCGATACCACTGGTCATAAAGAGCAAATCAGCGACAACAGGTTTATTCCCTTCGATCATGCTGAGATCGATGCCCGGAGGCGCAAACCGTCCGGTGACGAGTCTGCCGGTCTTGTCGTGGTCGAACTCTTCGACAAGGCGAAAGCCATATCGAATCAAATGGTCGGCGGCTTTTTCGGCTTCCGCATCAGATGCGACCGAAACAGCTAGGTCGATATCCCTGGTGAATCGAGGTTCGGTTCGAACACCTACAGCCAGGGCACCGACCAACGCATACCCAACGTCGATCTCGTCCAGACGCTGAGCAATCATACGGAGCCAGTGCGACAAAGGCTTCAATCGCGATGCTCCAAGTGCGCGTGGTCTGTGCGCAAAAGTCCGGACGAAAGTGCGCGCTTACCGTGGCCCAGCCATTCAAGAGCCAAGACATGGATAGTCATCTCATCCGCCTCCGGATGTTTCGCCTTGAGTGTTTGACATTTCAAGGCGACGCCAAATTCATGCAGCGATTCAATCGTTGCGAATCTCGCGGCTGCTTCTTGTTGAGTCAGTGCTTTACTCATGATCATCTGTATCGACGATATCCACTTAAATCACCGAATCATGCGTCGGCAGATTCAGACAACATATCGGTGGGAGCCATTCAATGGGCGCGTGATCTTACGTTCGATCTTTCCAATACCCCGGTTTTCGACGTGTGTGCAACGGCAATGATCTGAACGCGATCCACGAGCGTGCGATAGATGATCAGATAAGGAAGCCCTTGAACCACATACTTGTGGGTGGAGTGCAAATACTCTGGCCAACGGCGCGGCGACTCGCATATCTGACTCACGCTGTATTTGATGGCTTCGTACAGTTTTATCGCAGCGGATTCGCTGCGATCTGCATACCACCGGCCGGCAGCAAGCAGCTCTCTTTCTGCCTCGGGATGAAAATCATGCAGAAACTTACCGCGAGCGACCATGCGTCATCGCTTTCAGCTTTTCGAGGACATCATCGCCAGGCACCATCTTCACGCGTCCTTCGTCAATGTCGCATAATCGCTGCGCCACCACATCGGCCCAATCCCCGGCCATCGCATCACTTCCCGATGTCAAGCTGGCGAGAATTTCATCGACCAACAACTCGCGGTCAGCTTCGGCAAGCTTGAGGACATCCGACAGAATGTTTAAACGATTGGCGCTCATACGCTCATTATAGTGTGCGATTGACTCAAATCACCGAATCATGCGTCGGCAGATTCAGCGCGGGTGCCACATTCACCTGCACCAGCTTTTTCTGTTGCAACTTCTTAGCTTCATCTGCATCAACATAATCGCTGTGGCAGGAGAGTTTGTCTGCGTCAGGCTCGGCGACTTCAGCCGTTGTGCCAGCTTTTGAAGCTTCCGCGCCTTTAAGTGCCTTCTTGGTTTTGCTGGCGAGTTTGTGAATTTCATCGGGGCTGAGAACGCCGCGCTTGGCGAGGATTTCCTGTTGTTCGGGCGTCAGTGCTGCGGTCTTCACTGGCTTGTCCCATTTCATTTCTTCATCTTTGCCGCTGGCCCATTCTTGAATCTCTTTGCTGATGCGCACGCTGCACCAGTCGTGGCCACACATGGCACAGAAATCGGTATCGACATCCATGTCTTCATCGTGATACGCACGAGCAGTGTCAGGATCGAAAGACAGATCGAAATGTTTCTGCCAGTTGAGGGCAGCGCGGGCCTTGGTGAGTTCATCATCACGGTCGCGCGACTGCGGAATGCCCAGCGCGATGTCCGCAGCATGAGCAGCGATTTTGTACGCCACGCAGCCTTGCTTCACATCATCTTTCTTAGGCAGCCCCAGATGTTCTTTGGGCGTGACATAACAAAGCATGCTCGCGCCGTGATAGGCGGCATTGGTTGCGCCAATGCAGGAAGTGATGTGGTCGTAGCCAGGAAAAATATCAGTGACCAGCGGGCCAAGCACATAGAACGGCGCGCCGTGGCAGAGGCGACGCTGAAGTTTCATGTTGAATTCAATCTGATCCAGCGGCACGTGGCCGGGCCCTTCGATCATCACCTGCACGCCTTTGCGCCAGGCGCGCTCGGTGAGCTTGCCCAGCTCTTCAAGCTCGGCGAGTTGCAGCGCATCACTGGCATCGGCGAGTCCGCCGGGGCGACAGCCATCGCCGATGGAGAAGGTGACATCGTACTCGCGCATGATGTCGCAGATTTCTTCCCATGCGGTGTTCATCAGGTTTTCGCGGTTGTGGTGGAGCATCCACTTGGCGAGCATGGAGCCGCCGCGCGAGACCAGGCCGATGAGGCGATTTTTGGCTAGTTTCAGGTGCTTTTTGAGCACGCCTGCGTGAATGGTGAAATAGTCCACACCTTGCGAGGCCTGGAAGCGCAGCGTCTCCATGACGATCTCTTCGCTGAGCTCTTCGATCTTGCGGCCGATGATCATCGAATAAATCGGCACCGTCCCAATGGGCACATGCGAGTTCTTGCACAGTGCTTCGCGGCAGCCATCGAGGTCGCCGCCCGTCGATAAATCCATCACCGTGTCAGCCCCCCATTTCTCCGCCCAGCGCAGCTTTTCGACTTCTTCATCGGTGCCCGAGGAAACTGGCGAAGCGCCCATGTTGGCGTTGATCTTGGTCTTACTCGCGCGGCCGATGCACATCGGATCAAGCTGATAATCCAGATGCACTTTGTTCGCGAGAATGATCATGCGGCCGGCAGCGACTTCATCGCGCACCTGCGTTGCTGATAGATGCGGCTCGCGCTCAGCGACGCGCACCATCTGCGGCGTGATGATGCCGATGCGTGCCGATTCAAGCTGCGTGGAAGGCGTGAAGCCAGCGGGATAGGTGACGCGGCGAAGAGAGCCATCGGCTTGTTCAAATTCAACCGTAGGGTGGGCACCGCCCACCTTTGTATCGCTGGCGTTTCGTGATCCCTGGTGGGCAGTGCCCACGCTGTTATCTTGGTGGGCGGTGCCCACGCTACGTTCCGTGCCTTCCTCACTGCTCCAATCTTCGGGCAGAAAATCCCACGCCGTCTTATCACTGACGGGCGGCATATTCGGCGTATCGGGTGAGCTATAAGTCAGCGCTCCGCGCAGACCCGGCGCGATGCGAGGCTTATTCGCAAAGGAACCTGGCGTGGTGGCGGTGGCGAGTGTGCCGGGGTTGGAGCCGACGGCGGGCAAGGTCCACGCAGCATCGGAAGAGGTCGCGCTGCTGCCTGGTGCGGGATAGTTGGGTGTGATCATGATGATGTCGTCCTTCGTTGACGTTGCGTTAAGCAATGGCGAAAGGAAGGACAACGTGAAATGAAAAGCGTTTCACGCTCGCTTCCCTACGCCGGTACGAACCGGGTCAGGTTCCAGGGTTTGATCTCAGCCTTTGCCCTAGAGCAGAGGCACCCCTAGCGAACACATATGATTGTAGGCGAGGTGAGCACCATTGCAAGAATCAATCACAATTCTCGCTTTGATTTTGCATCACACCAAGTATCCTCAGTCCACTGGACAGTCCACTGGAGGCTTCGCATGAATCGCAACATCTTTACGCTGCCCATCACGCTGCTCTTCGCTTTATGTTTGCTCTCTGTTCCGCTCCGCGCGCAGAGCAAGTCGTATCGTTTGCCCAGTGTCGACATCAAGCAGCCGATCATCTGGAGCACGCAGTGCGATGGACCTGAGGGCGCCGGCCTGGCGTTTGGCGGGCAGGATCAGGAGAGCGAGACGGGCGCATCGCTGACGCGCATCAAGGCCCAAGGCGAGTGGATTTCCATCAGCGATGAGCTTTGGCGCGACCACCCGCTGGTGCCCAGTCATCGGCTGCTCGCAGAACTCACCGCTGATGTGCGCAGTGAAATGGTGCTGCTTCGCGCTGCTTACCTGCGCGGCGAGCTTCGCGCCGCTGATGCGAATGATCCCGTCATCACTGCCACGCATCAGCGCTGGCAGCGCACCATGACCGCACTGGCGCAGGCCACGCAAGCCCATCACGATCGCATGGCCAAGCAGTGGTCCAAAGAGCAGCGCGACGCTGTCACTCGCGTCATCGCATCACTGAAAGATCTGGCACAAGGCAAGTACCCGGCGCACACACCTGAGGCCCCGGTCAATCTGCTGCCTTGGCCCGCGATGATTGCAAAACTGCATCGCCTGCAAACCGCACTCGAACAGCTTCAGGAACAACTGGCCCCGCAGCCGGCCGGTCGTGCGCTGACGGCAATTGCTTACGACGCGAAGACGCAGTGCTACGTGCTCTTTGCGGGCGATCACTTGGACTATCTCACCAATGACACCTGGCTCTTCGATCCTGCGGTTCGCCAATGGTCGCTGCGGCATCCCGCCAGCGCGCCGCCGCCGCGTGCTAATCATCAGCTCATCGCCAGCGGTGATGGCACCGTCACCCTCCGCGCAGGCTACACCTACACCTCCAACACGGATTATCTCGGTGGGCAGTACCGCGACCATGACGATGGCGAATGGACCTATGACATCGCAGCCAACACCTGGACATCGCAGCGCGAGCCCAAAAGCAAAGGCGTCTCGCCGCTGTCGCGCACCTATCGCACCGGCGCTCTTCACCCTGATTTCTTTCTGCAAGGAGAAGCCCCCGATGCCAAAGCGCAGAATGAAAAACTGCAAAATATCCCGGCAAACACGTGGGTTTCTCTCAAACCACCGCACCTGCCTCAGCTCAACCGCGACTGGGGCTCAGCCATCATCGACCCTTCGCGCAACATGATTCTTCGCTTCTCCGGCGGGCACTCCGCGCACGGCGGCACCGATGTGCTGCACTATCACCTGGCCACCAATCGCTGGGAACTTCCCTTCCCCGTCGAGTTCCCGCTCGGGCAGCTTTATTCCAACACGTCCTATCCGCATGGCTACAACTTCAACCGCCGTCCTTGGGTCACCGGGCACACCTACCAGAACTATGGCTACGACCCCGTGTCGCAGCAGCTTCTCTTCACCGGCCAGCGCGATCACACCTACATCTGGAACCCCGATGTCGCCAACTGGACCAGCCGGTTCACCAAGCCTGCGGCGATGAACTACAACGACTGCTTCTACACGCTCACGCTCTGCACCACCAAGCACGGCTTAATCACCTGGACCAATGCGGGCGAACTTTACCTCTACGATCACGACCATCGACAGTGGATGAAACTCGAAACCACCGGCGAGAAACTCCCCGGTTCTGTCGTCGATAATTCCACCGTCCTCTACGACAGCAAGCGCGATCGGCTGCTCATGCTCCGTAAACAGTACGGCGACAAGGCCACCTACAACGGCGCGATTTACGCTTATGAATTTGCGACTCGCGCTGTCAGCACGCTTGCGGCGCGCAATCCTGATGCAGCGATCGCCGTGCCTTATCTTTGTCAGGTGCGCTACGACGAAGTGAATGACCTGCTGCTGGTGGGCGGTACGCTTTCACCTGATGATTCGGGCCTTCGTCGCACGCCGATTTATGACCTTGAAAAAAATGAGTGGCAATCGGCCAAGATCACCGGCGATGATCCCAGTGGTGTCAAAGGCCGCAATGTCTCGCTGGGCATGATGTACGACAGCAAGCGAAATCTTTTCTGGGCGGTGGATACCAAGAGCAACGTGTTTGTGCTGCGGCTTAAGCCAGCGGAGGCGCAGCTCAAGGCGATGGAGTAATGCAGATTCGCGAAGCACTCTGCTACATTGCTCACTCGTCCACCCCATTATTCTGCGGAGGTTCCCCACATGATTTCATTCCATCGTTTTGCCTGGCTCGTCGCGCTGATGTTTGCTGTTCTTACGGGATGCCAGAGCGCCAGCGAAATGGCATCGGATACCAAACGGCCCAACGTCGTTTTCATTCTCTGCGATGACATTCGCTGGGATTGTTTGAGTGTGGCCGGCCATCCGTTTCTCAAGACGCCCAATATCGATCGCCTCGCCAAGGAAGGCGTCTATTTCAAAAACTCCTTCTGCACGACATCGCTCTGCTCGCCCAGCAGAGCTTCGATTCTCAGCGGGCTTTATGCTCACTCGCATGGCGTGGTCAACAACTTCACCGAGTACCCTGAAAAATTGCAGAGCTTTCCGCGCGTGCTTCAGTCCGTCGGCTACGACACCGCCTACTTCGGCAAATGGCACATGGGCGAAAGCAATGATGAACCTCGCCCCGGCTTCAATCACTTTGTCACCCACAAAGGCCAGGGCAAATACTTCGACACCGAATTCAACATCAACGGCAAGAAGCGCGAGGTCGTCAAAGGCTACTACACCCACGTCGTCACCGACATGGCCATCGACTGGCTCGATCAGAAACGACCAGAAAACCAGCCGTTTCTCCTCATGATCGGCCACAAGGCCCCGCACAGCTTCTATTACCCTGAGCCCAAGTACGAGCACAGCTTCGATCACGTGAAGATCGAATATCCCGACACCGCTTTCATGCTCGATGACAAACCCGACTGGATCAAACAACGCCTCAACACCTGGCACGGCATCTACGGCCCGCTCTTCGATTATCGCAAAAAGTTCCCCGACTCATCACCCGAAGCAGTGAAGGATTTCGCCGCCATGAACCGCGCCTACTTGGGCACGATTCAATCTGTCGATGACAGCGTCGGCAAGTTGTATGAAGAACTCAAAAAGCGCGGCGAGCTCGACAACACTGTCTTCATCTTCATGGGCGACAACGGCCTACTTAGCGGCGAACATGGCATGGTCGATAAACGAACCATGCACGAAGCAAGCATTCGCGTGCCATTGATTGTGCGCTATCCGAAATTGGCGGTCGATAAGAAGATCGATGCGCAGGTGCTGACGCACGATGTCGCACCCAGTGTGCTTGATCTGTGTCACGCGCCCGCGCTGCCCAATATCCATGGCCAGTCGTGGACGAAGGTGGTCAAGGGTGATGCCACCGGCTGGCGCACCGGTTGGTACTACGAATACAACTACGAAAAGCAGTTTCCCTACACGCCCAATGTGCGCGGCATCCGCACCGATCAGTTCAAATACATTCACTACCCGCACGATGCTTTAGGCACACCCGACAAACACATGGCTGAGCTTTACGACATCAAGAATGATCCGTTCGAGAAAAAGAATCTGATCAGCGATCCCGCTTATGCTGGCGCGATTGCGAAGCTCAAGGTGCAGCTCGCGCAGCTGCAGAAAAATGCGGGCGGTCTGCCTGACAAGATGCCGGTGGATGAAGGGATCAAGAGCGAGTTGCCCGATCAGAAGATTCGCTAGCCGCGATTCAACGAGTCGCGGAAATCTGCGGAAACCTAGGGTGATCGATCTCCACACCAAACGAAAAAGCCCACGGACTCCTGTCCGTGGGTTTCTTACATTTCACACCATTCAACTTACAACACACCTCAAGTTCACTTCTTCCGCTTACTGTCGCGCGTAAAATCAGGCAGCTTGATCACCTTGCCTCCTTGCTGACACGACTCATGGGCGAGGATGCCCACGCAGGTCCAGTTGGCAGATTGCAGGTGATTTGGGAAAGTTTCGCGGTCATCGCACAGAGCGGTGACGAACTCATGCGCGAGATGCGGATGCGAGCCGCCGTGGCCTGCGCCTTGGGTGAATGAGAGGTGAGTCTTCTTGCCAACGCCATAGACGCCATTCGTTGTGAACGGGCGAATCGCCTTGGGCAAGAGCTTCGCAAAGTCAGGCGTCTTGACACGCTTGGGAATCTTGGGCTCAGGCAGCTTCGCCGTGTGCATCACCAGCGGCTCATGTTCAACCAGGGGCCACTCGATGGATTTCTTACTGCCATAGACATCGATCGATTCGCGGTACTGACGCGCAACATCGAAGAGCGAGCGAATGATGCGGGCGCTGAGGTCGCTGTCGGCGAGTTTGATGTGCGTGGTCTGCACAGCATAAGGCGAGTTGTAATGCTTGATGAGTTCTTTACGGATGGTGCCTGAGCCGAAGCAGGAAACGGTTTCCGCCTCGCCCTTGGTGAGGCCCACAACTGGGCCGACGCAGTGCGTGGCGTAATGCATCGGCGGCAAGCCGGGCCAGTAGTTAGGCCAGCCGTCCATGTCCTGCTGATGCGACGCCTGGAGGAATTGAATTTTGCCAAGCTCGCCGCGCTCGTAGAGTTCTTTGATGTAAAGAAACTCGCGGGCATAGACCACGGTCTCAGCCATCATGTAGCGCAGGCCTGTCTTCTCAGCGAGCTTCACAATCTCCCGGCACTCCGCCACCGTCGTCGCCATCGGGACGGTACACATGACATGCTTGCCCGCCTTGAGCGCGGCAATCGACTGCCAGCCATGCTCAGGGATGGGCGTGTTGATGTGCACCGCATCGACCTCCGGATCAGCGAGCACGTCTTCGTATTTCGTGTATCGCTTCTCGATATCGAATGCGTCGCCGATCACGTTCAGCTTCCGTGGGTCGCGCTGACAGATGGCGTACATGTTGGCATTGGGATGCCGCTGATAAATCGGAATAAACTCAGCACCGAAACCCAGACCGATGATGGCGATGTTGATTTTGCGAGGCATGAAATTGACCCTGTTGGAAGAGAAAGAAAGAAAGGAACCCAATAGACAATCCAGACAGCTATCCGGCTTTTATTTTCGCTGCTTCGGCAATATCGATGATGATTTTTCGAATCAATTCCCAACTGGACCGGTGATACGGTTCGGAAATTTCAAGTCGGTCGCCGGGCTTATACCGAGCGGCACCACCGGACTTTGATACGTAAGGGGCGTTCACGATGCCGCGATTGTGTACGAGGATATCACGTGATGCCTTGACCTCCGACAAACGTTCGATCTCCTCTGGCGACGGGCATTTCAGCACAACCAGACCATCCATGAACCGGAACCACTCCACCATTCGTTTGTATTTCAAATCATTCAGTTCGGCATCAACGACACTTCGAAGTACGCTCTCATTATCAGGTGAACGAAGGATGATCTCCAGTTTTACGGTTCGGCTGTTCAAGCTGGCTGGATATGCCAAGAGCCAACGAGCCATCAAGTCAAAAAGAAAGTCCTCGAACAATCCCGTGAAGTGCTGGAATGTCGAAGACGCCAGATAATGCGTTACATATTGCTGCGACTTCGTCAACAGATTGTCCTGGTCGATGACGGAACCCGTTGAGAGATTGCGAAACGCCAGCTTTCTCCCGCGTTTCACATCAAATTGAAGCGACCGCCAAGCAAGCGTCGAGTGAGCATAAAAATCGTGGCTCAAGTCGAGTGCCGCAAGCGCCTGTGCCTTGCACTGTTCGATGTCTACTGCAAGCGTCATAACACCCCCCGACTACTTTGAATGATCCAGCAATGACTGAACCTGTTCTGGATCAGCACCATGCCCCAGATTGATGACTGCCACTTCCGGCTGCCCATCAAGAGAGATCGCATGGGTGTCCACCCAATACGGAACTTGTTGTGCCTTGAGCAATCGTTCCACCCCGTGCAATTGGGTGACAGGCACCATGATGTAGGGGCCCCCATCACCGTCATTCGAAACAGACAAGGGCTGGCGGGTCGTTACGTCGATCATGACATTCTCCAAAGGGCATTCATTTCATCATAATAGCCATGAGTTTGGCCATCCGCCCTACTTATGCTTGCTCGTCATCAAATACTGCATCAAAGACGAAACTTCATCGGGCTTAAGCATATCAATCAACCCTGGCGGCATGATCGAGAGCACCGAAGCATTCACATCATCAATATCGGCTCGCTGGATCACGTGGCGTTTGCCTTGGGTGTCGAGGATTTCGATGGTGGTGCGCGATTCGGTGTCGAGCCGACCGGAGATGATGTCGCCTTCGGTGGTGGTGATGGTCCAGAGACGGAAGTTG
>Ga0105053_10011324_pt1 | contig 10957 bp, 16 predicted proteins | sample BON01_FD_78093 | JGI IMG/M metagenome (GOLD analysis project Ga0105053, IMG submission 78093) | Freshwater microbial communities from Lake Bonney liftoff mats and glacier meltwater in Antarctica - BON-01 | ecosystem: Environmental > Aquatic > Freshwater > Ice > Glacier meltwater | place: Lake...
AAATAAATATTATTAGTAATAGTAATAGTAAATAGTCTTTAAGAATAAAAACACAAAACAAAAAAAAGAATAACAATAATAAACAGGAGTAATAGTAAAAGTGAGTGGTAATCAAAAAAAAGGGCATTAAAAACAAAAAAAATGGGGAATAAATAAAAAACTAGAGATTAGAAAATGATTATGAAGCGATTAGGAAAGAAAAGAGTAGTGGAGAATAAGAAAAAGACCGCCAAGGAATAGAAATAAGAGCGAATAAGATAAACAGGCAGGTATAGTATAGGAAAAGAAGTACAGAATAAAGGAGATGGCAAGAAAAACGGCAAAAAAGGAAGGGAAAAGGAAAGGTTGGGGGTGGTGTTCCCCGAAAATGGCTTTTTTTAGTGGTTGTAATCCCCGAAGAATGGTTTTTTTTGGTGAAAGGAAGGGGGTGGGAGAGATTTAAAGGCGTGAATGAGGGGAATTTATGGAAAGAGGAAAGAAAGTCGCTTAAAACGAATGTTTTTTGAGGGAAGGGAAGAAGAAAGGGATAAGGGAAAGGGTCGGAAGGCTTTTGGTAAGTGAATGTTTTGCTGATTAGATAAGTAATACAAGGGAAAAGGAAAGATAAATGCGTGTGTATGTATGTGTATGCGTGATAAAATAAAATAAAAAATGAAAAAAGCAATAGTCTGTTAATAAAAAAAAATAATAAGAGGAAAATAATAGGTTATTTAGGGGCAAGCTAGGGGCAAGCTAGGGTCTAGTGTGGGTCTGTTTAGGGTCTAGTGTGGGTCTAAAAAAGCCTTAAAATGTAATATATATGTGATAAATACACTAAAAGAGTGAAGTATTGAAGTTATCAACAAAGAATATCATAAAAGATAATAAATGAAAATAATTTTCAATATATTATCAATAATAATAAAATAATGATTATCTTTACCAATAATTAAATTATTAATATGACTAAAAGAGAGCAAATAATAGAACAATATGAGGGAGATGAAGGACTTGTATTTATAGATGACTTTGATGAAGCTATTATAGGCGTTAATACAGAAGGAACGAATATTATTTATTCATTTACCAAAGGATTAGAAATATTAGATAAAATGATGGGAAGTGATGATGCTTTGGATTATTTTTATTTCAACATCGAAAATTTAAAGGGTGAAAATATGCCTGTTTGGGTGTATGACAATTATTAAAAAAACACGCTATTTCGTACTATATATGTGATTTCCACTATGAATAGGAAATGTACTAAAAAAGGTAAAAATAAATATAAAAATTAAAAATAAATAGGAGTAAAAAAAACTCTACAAACTATATATAATATAGGATATAACAGAATAATTTATATTTAATAAATGACTATTAATGATAAACCTATAAAAATCAATTAAAATGAAAAAACACAAAAATATTAAAGCAAAAAATATTTCCGTAGTAGAATGGTTAGAAAAAGAATTGAGAAAAAGGCATACTTTCACTCAATTGGATATTGAATTATTTAAACAAGCCGAAAAAATAAATTCAGAAGAATTAAGAGATGCTCTCCTTAAAGGTATTGAAATTATCTCCAAAAAAATACAGAAAAACACTTACAAAAAAGGTATTTAAAAGTTTACAATATAATATTCAGATTTATGTTAAAAGTATATTTAAAATTGATTGCAACCAAAGATATTGAAAACACGCCTTGGAAAAAAGGGGACGTTTTGGAAATGATAAATGACGTTTTTGATAAACAAAGTGTGGAAGGATTTAGCAATAAAGAACCAAATGATTGTTGGAAGGTGGCTGATGGAGAATTTGCAGGTAATGTGATGGAGAAAAAACATTGCTTCTAACGTAAAAATAAATTATTATGGGCAGGTGTAAGTGGTTCAATTTTAATTCTAGCATCATTAGGAGCAGTAATTTATGTTTTACTCCAAAAAATATTTTAAATGAAAAAGGAATATATGTGTGATAAATGCGAAGTTGAAATGGAAATTTTCGACATCGGTATTTTAGCATCGATTGAAGATGAATGTGATTTTAATACAAAGATGATTTGTCTTTGTAAACCTTGTACAATGAAAAGAGAAATTGAATTGAAAAAAGAATTACAATTAATTCAATTGGCTATAAAAGTGAATTAATATCAATTTTATTGATAAATTAATAATTACAAAATCAAATGAAATGCAAGTAAAAACTAATGTATTTTTGAGTGAAAGCGATATACGATTGATTATTAAAAAACACTTGGATAAAGAAGGATTTAAACTAATCGGAGAATTAGAAATAATTGTAAAATCAAAAAACGAAAAGATGAAAGGTTTCGGTGATAGGGATGTACTAGGAATTAATGCCGAAGTTAGAAAACAGGGAATAAATAGAATTAGTTTGGCTAAAAATAGCTGATTTAATTAATTCACGAGTATCTTGTTTTTTTATATCATTAATGTTTTAGATAATTTATTATCTTTGGAGTAAATTATACAAATAAAAATATGATAGGTATAAATAGTGTTACGATTATTGGAAATATTGGAACGATTAGCGAAATACATACAACATCAAATGATGCTAGATTTGTTAATTTGACAATTGCTACAACTGAAATATATTATTCGGGAAATAATGAAAAAAAGAATAATACTCAATGGCATAATGTTATAATTTGGAACAATATGTGCGAGATTTACAAGTTACTAAACAAAGGTGATTTGGTTTATATTGAAGGCAGGTTAAATTATAGAAAAAAGGCAGATGGCGTAGTTTTTACAGAAATAGTTGCAAAGAATTTCCGTATTCTGAATAGAAAAAATCATTCTAAATTGGAAGATTCAAAAGAAAATACATCTTACATTGAGGATGAGGACTTAGAATTAATTTTAGGCAAAAATGAGTAAGTATATAAAACGTAAAGGTTTAATAGAAATACATTACGGTTGGGATGATTCCAAAAAAGAATACTATTACTATGTTTATGACCTTTCTAGAAAGAATATAAATAATGGCTTAGTCGATTCCGCAGGTTCAAAATCAACTATGATGCCACCGATAGTTTTAGCTGAAAAATTAAAAATATTTGATGCTCCTATTGAACACATACAAAAGATTCTTTATATGAAGAAAATTTAAAAAAAAAAAAATGTTTTTAAAAATTATATTTATTATGCTGAAAATATTCATTATTGGATTTTTCACATTTCTATATGTTACACCATTATTCTTGGTGTTTTATGTAATAATGTTTCAAGACTTCAAATTATTAAATGAAATAACGCTGAAATATTACTCAATTGTTTATGGCATCGGTTACTTGCTATTGTTTTTATCAACGCTTGAATGGTCTAAAAACACCTCAAAAGAGTAAAATAAAGGCTTTTATTACTATATTATTATTAAAGAGAATAATATATAAATAAAACATTTATTAAAAATGATAATGGGTCTAAAATTGGTGATTATTAAAATTAATAACTATCTTTAGAGCCTATATTAATTCGTAAAGAAAAAAGATATGCTTATAATGACAGGTAAAATATTAAGGATTGAAAGTAAGGAAATTATTAATTTAGTTAATAAAGAATCTTTTACAAAAGTTCTATTGGTAGTTGTTAAGCAAATGAAAGGGGTTAAGAGAAATATCTGTTTTGAATCTTACGGAAAGGTTTCGAAAGATGTTTTGAATTTCAACAACGGAGAAAGAATTAAAATTTATTTCACTATTGATTCGGTTTGTAATAATGACAGATGGTTTCACACATTAAAAATAATCGAAGTAGAAAAAGAAGTGAAAAAACAAAAACTAGAAAATATAAATCAAATAAATTTAATAAATTATGACACGATTGAAAAAAGTGTTGACTGATAAAAAAATGTCGCAGAAACAATTATCCAAATTATCTGATGTTGCGGAATATAAAATATCGCAACTTTGTATGGGTAAATCAAAAGACTTATTTATGTCAACCGCAAAAAGAATATGTGAAGTTCTTAATTGTTCACTAGACGATGCTTTTGGTGATGTATTGAATTAGTTTTCTCTTGTAGAAAACTGAATTGATTTATTAAGTAAAAAGAGAATAATGAAAGTATTGAACGATATATTTAAGGATATAAATGAAAAAGATTTTTTTGAAAATCAATTCAAAGAAATTCATTGGAACAAAAATGTTCTGTTTATTAATCCTCAATTAAATGGAAGGCATTTTTATAAGTATTTGATGCCTTACCTTTATATGTACGAGTATAACGCTTGGGCAACAGCTATTACAGGTATTGATAGGTATAAACCAAATAAGGAATATGAACCAATTAAAATACCATTAAACTCTGCGCAAATTTTGTGGGCGGACTATATTGTATTTCCTTTCACTTTTGATGATTTGACAGAATCATTTAATAATTTAAGGAAAATAAACCCTAGCGTAAATATCGTATTTAATGTTGATTTTAATTATTATGAAATTTCCAAACAACATCCTGTTTTAAAAGATTTTACAGAAAGAAATGGAATTGAGAATATTGAAAAGAATATATTCTACTCCGATTTAACTTTAACGACTAATTCGAAGTTGACAGAATTAATGTTGGAGAAATTAAAAGAATTGTCTGAAACTAAATTCAAAGACCAAGAAAGTTTTGTTTCAATTGGAACGATGCCTTTGTTTATCGATAGCGAAATTATTTTTGAAAACATCGAGAACACAATTCCACAATTAACATTACAAGAAAGACAACCCTTGCGTGTAGGCATTATTGCAACAAATTATACTTGGGAAGATTTAGCATCTTACAAAGAACAATTTAGCAAAATACAACAAGAACTAGGTGATAAAGTCAAATTCTTTTTATTCGGTTTTGATGGAATTGACTACAAAACTAAAAAAAGTTGTTTCCCCGAAAACTTTCAATTTGAGCATATCAAACCATCTACGATTGTACATTACTATAAGCAGTTGAGAAATATTCAATTGGATGCTTTGTTTATCCCTTTAAGAAAGAATAATTTCAATGAAACTAGCGAGAATTATAATAAATTCTTGGAAGCAGGCTTGTTTGAAGTTCCAACAATCGTTTATGATATTTTCCCATATAATCAGATTATTAAAAATGGAGATAACGGAGTATTAATATCGAAGAAAGATGATTTAATTGAAAGGTTAAAATTCTTTTCTGAAAATAAAGCGGAACTAAAAAGAATGGGAGTGAGTGCAAATAAATTTGTTGTAGAAAATTTCTCATTAACTGAACAAAGTATAGCATTATTAGACGATATTTATACCTTAAACTATGAAATAGAAAAAGAAAATGTCGGAATTGGATAGCTTATGCAATTTTATACTGAACTCAACAGACCTATATGACTTTCAAATAAGATTTAATTATTTGTTATCTACTTTGCTTTCTAAATTCCAAAATGAAATTTCAAAACCAAATCACTTACCTTTTAATTCACACATTTTAGTACACACGTTGAATAATGATTTAAATAAGGTTGTTAAAAAAATAAATAAATCAGAATTATCTTTCACAGATGGTAGTATAATAGCAAAAGACATTTTTATTCTTATTCTAAGAGAGGAATTTCCCGAATACTATAAAAACTATATTTATCAATTTGAATACATCAAAAATTAACTTGAATATGAAATCATTGGAAATCGAACACAAAGGTTTTTCAGTAAAATTTTATTTTACAACATCTGAACACGCAAAAGAATATGGGTTAAAATCAAAAAACCCAATATTTTTAAAAGAGATATTTGTAGAAAAAGAAAAAAGAAACCAAGGTAATGGAAAAGAATTGTTAACGATTATTGAAAATTACGGAAATGAAAATGGTGCTGATTTAATTTTTGGAAATATCCCGAATGATTCACAATTTTCAAAAGACGAAAGGTTTACCACTTTTAGTGATATTGAAATGATTAAAAATTGGTTGCACAAAAACGGTTATTCACTTTGTCCCGATAATAATGATTTCCACAAGGTAATTACTCAAAAAGACAAATTGAAGTATTATGGTGGTATCGGATTTAATATCAGTTATGAAATAGGAAATTTTGAGATTATAACCGAATATGAAAACATAAAATTTTCTAAATTATCTCTAGCCAAAGAACATTACCTTAAAATCAAAGGCTAAAAAAGTATATGGGATTTGCAACGAGATGAATTACTCGATGCTTGGTATAAAATTTAAAAAAAATCCCCAATTAAGGGGATTTATCAACGGATAACAAAATTTATAAAAGAACGATTGAACAAAGCGTATTTCCTACCCGTTAATTTCTAACCAATCGTTTGAATCTTCACTTGGGATTCTAACTGCATTATTGTCTTGTTTTAAAATAATTTCAACTTTATTGGATTGACTATGATGAAAGTTTATTTCAAATGTAAAAGTGTTTTTATCACGAATAATCATTTCATTAATTTCACTATATGAAAGAACTCTCCAATGGTTTTTAATAGCATTTAGATAGATATTTTTGAATGTATCTAAATATGTATTAGAATTATTATATCCACCATTTATAATAGGTTTTGATTCTACTGAAAAAGGATTAAAAGCAGGGTCATTTATTTTTTTAACTTCAATTAATTGAGAAACATCATCAACATTATCAGAATTAATTTCAAATTCTTTAGTTACATCTAATTCTTTTTCAACAGGAGCAGAAAAAGTAGGCACATCTTTTATTGGTTGAACGCCTGCGCTTTTTACTCCATTTAAAACTTGTTCTAGATTTGTTTCTGTGTGATTTTCCGCCCAAGCTACTCCATAAGATTCACATTCTAAACGTAATTGTTCAAGACGAGATAATTCAATCGTTGGTTCTTCGACAACGGGTTCATCGACAACGGTTTCTTCGACAACGGGTTCTTCGACAACGGGTTCTTCGACAATTGGTTCATCGACAATTGGTTCATCGACAACAGGTTCTTCAACAACTGATTCTTCATTAATAGGCTCTACAATATGTATTTCTTTTTCCTTGGCTTCTATGTCGTAAGATTCTGAATCAAAATTAATTTTTTCAACAACTTTTCTTTTTAATTCTCTGTCGCTATCAATTTTATCATCAACTCCAATTTTCTCTGCAATTTTCTCTACCAAATAACGAACAACGTTATCTTGTTCAAATACAACCCCATAGTGTGTTGCAATTTCTTGCCATTGTGTTTTCTTGATAGCATCATAATTAACGGATATATACATTTTCATACTAAAAATTTTAATTAAGTTCTTATATTTGACAAATATAATTAAATTTTTTTTAAATAAAATAATTAAATAAAATAATTAAATAGAAAATGAATGTACTTCTAGCACCAAACGGAAAGCCAAGTAATCTTACTTCCGAACAATATAAATTAGTTCGCACACTCGAATTTAAAGCGTGGTTTGGAGATTGGGAGAATGACCCTGCAAATGCAAGTAAGGTAGTTGATGAAAATGGTGAGCCGTTGGTGGTTTATCACGGAACAGAAAAAAAATCTAATTTTATAAAATTTGCACCTATTTCTTATTTTACAGAAAATTATTCTTACGCTAAAGTTTTTGCTTTGGGTTTAAATTTTTCTGATGAAATGGATGATGATGAATACGATAGAATACTTCAAGAAGGTGGTGAAAATGTTTATAGTGTTTTTTTAAGTCTAAAAAATCCAAAAAAAACAGAAAGAACTTCTTTTAATAGTTTATTACAAGATAGTGAATTTGTGCTTGAAAGTAAAAAAGAAGGATATGATGGTTTATTAAATATTATAAAAACTTCATATCTTCCTTTTAGAAAAGAAACTGAAACTCAATTTGTAAGTTTTGAACCCAACCAAATAAAACTCGCAGATGGAACGAACACTACATTCGATGGTAGCAATCCCGATATAAGATTTGCTAAAGGTGGAAAAGTAATCGTTTTACCTGCTGATTTACAGAAGTATAAGAAAATAGGTGTTGAGGACAAATATTTTATTGAAGCATCAAAAGATGTCGGACTTCAAGGAATAAACTTTGATGTAAAAAGTATATCGAAAAAAATTACAGATGAATTTACGAATTTGTTAAATAACTATGAGAATTATTTAATTAATGTTGATTCTCAATCTATTACAAGTTACATTAAAAATGAAATAGAAACAAAAAAAGAATTAGGTGCTTCATTAGATGAAATAAATAATTTAGAAGAATCAATTGAAAACCAAAATTCTAGAAATAAAATAATTTTTGATATTGCTCAAACACAAAAATCTACGGTAATACAATGGGTAGATTATTTAAAAGAAAGTAATTACCCTATTGATTTTAAATATTTGATTTTAAAAGCTATTTTGACTTTCAATTATGATTTAAAGCAAAATAAGTTGTACGAAAGAGGTAATGATACAATTAGAAATTTTACACCATTTGATGCAGGCTCGTTATCTGAATTATTTACGAATCAAAGTGAATTTTTGTTGCGTGATTATAGTATTTTAATGAATGAAAATTCAGCAAAAGTATTAAATAGTCAAGAAGTAATTGAAAAAAGTTCAGATGGTAAATGGATAAAATTTAAAGGTGGTAGAAATACTAAAGGAGAGGATATTGAAAAAAACGGTAAGGAATTAATGAAATTAGTTCAAAATACTTATTGGTGTACTAAATCGGCAGGAACATCACAATTAAGGGGTGGAGATTTTTATGTTTATGTAACAGAAAACAATGGTGAAATATTTCCAAGAATAGCAGTAAGAATGAATGAAAATGAAGTCGGTGAACTTCGTGGAAATAGTAGTTCGGCACAAGATTTGGATGCTGAAATGCTTCCTATTGCAGAAAGTTTTTTGACTAAAAATATACCGAATGATAGTGGTAAAAGATGGTTAAATTCAATAAAGTACAATAAAAAATGCGTTGCTTTACGAAAAAAAATCGAAGCAGAAGGTTTATATAAAAATTTCATTTACGACTATATTGAAGTTTTAGCGGACAAAGACAAATATAGAGTTGACTATGGTGAAAATGGAAATGTAACAATGTTGGTAAATACATTTGAGAGATTAAAAGATAATTTACCTAACGAATATTATAGCAAGAGCGATATTGAATCACAATATCAAAACTTAAATAAAGACACATTATATTTTATTGGAAGTTTAGATAAAAGTCAAATATTATCAATAAATGGTTTTTCAGATTTAAAAAATTGGAAATTAAAAGTTGTTTCTAAAAGTTTAAATTGTTCAGATACTATAAATGATTTAGGAAATATAGAATACATAGGTGAGAATTTAATTTTGTCATCAAATACAAATAATCTAGGTAAAGTCAAATTTATTGGGAATACATTAGAAATGGGTAATTCTAATATCGATTCATTAAATCAACTTGAATATATTGGTCAAGGATTTACCGTTAATGCTAAAATAAAAGATTTAGGAAAACTGAAAAAAGTAGGTTCTTTAGAAATTGTTTCTTGTGCCGAAAATTTTACATTAGGAGAACTTGAAGAAGTTGAAGGTGATTTAATTATTAAAGTTTCTGACAAGAAAATTGATTTTGGAAAACTAAAAAATATAGGCGGAAATTTTATTGCAAATAAAACGCTAATTACGGAATTAAATGAATTAGAATCAGTCGGAAAAGATTTTCAAATAAATGGTAGTAAGATAAAGATATTTTCAAAATTAAAAACAATAGGTGGCGATGCAGACTTCTCAAATAATTTTACATCTAGCACGCAAAATATAGAAACTATTTTAGGTTCAGTTAAATTCTTGAATAGTAGAATTATGGAATTTAATAAACTGAAAAAAATAGGTGGAAGTATTGAGTTTAAAGGTTCGTTTTTTAAATCTTTGGGGAGTATAGAATACCTTGGTGGCAATATTAATTTAGCAGATAGTAAATTAGAAGATTTAGGCAATTTAGAATACCTTGGTGGATATATGTCATTCAAAGGAAGTAAAATTGTATTTTTAAAAAAATTAAAAAAAATTGTTGGTTTCGCTAATTTTGATATGAGTTTGGTCGAGGATTTAGGGGATTTAGAAAGTATTGGTGGCAACGGTTATTTTAATCAGACAAAAATTAAATCAATAGGTAAACTAAATTACATAGGTGGATTTGCTCAATTTCAAGGCAACAAAAACCTAGAAGAACAATGGTTAAAAAAAAATAAATGAAAAATAAATTAAGAAATAAAATCATTCTATTTAGTGTTCTAGGCATTGTGTTTTTGGGTTTAACGACTGCTTTAATTTATAGAAATGTCAAAAATAAAAAGGGCAAATCAAAAATAAAAAATAATAATCCAAAGAAAATTTTGATTGTTGGTGATAGCCAAAGTGCTATTGAAAATTCAAATGGAAGTAAAATTTGGTACACATATCCGAATCTTTTACAGAATAAATTACAGGACAAAGGAGTTACTATTGATGTACTAGCACAGGTTGGTAAAACAACCGATTGGATGAAAAAGAATTTACCTTCTAAACTCAAAAATAAAAAATATGATAGGGTAATAATTTATGGCGGTGGAAATGATGCTTCAAATTCTAGTATTAAATTAGAAAACGTAATAAATAATATTCAAGAAATGGTTGATATGTCCATAGAAAATGGAGCAGATGCTTTTGTTAATCTAGGATATAAAATTGAAGGAGATTTTGGAAATTATAAAATAATGCCAATTACACCTTATGTCAAAGAAAGGGAAAAATGGATTCCTTTAGTCGAAAGGCGTAAAGAATTACAAAAACTTATTGCTCAAAAAATAAAAAATGCTACAATAATTCCTGCTTATGATTTATTAAGCAAGACACAAGATGGTATTCATCCTACGTCATCGGGACATAAACTTGTTGCCGAGAATATTCACGATAGTATAGTAAAACAATACTGAAAATGAAAGAACTTTTAGCACCAAACGGAAATCCGAGTAATCTTACTCCCGAACAATACAAATTAGTTCGTACACCCGAATTTAAA
>Ga0105053_10011328_pt1 | contig 10953 bp, 12 predicted proteins | sample BON01_FD_78093 | JGI IMG/M metagenome (GOLD analysis project Ga0105053, IMG submission 78093) | Freshwater microbial communities from Lake Bonney liftoff mats and glacier meltwater in Antarctica - BON-01 | ecosystem: Environmental > Aquatic > Freshwater > Ice > Glacier meltwater | place: Lake...
CACCCCATCGTTGCCGATGACGCACTTGGGGTAGGGTACTGATTGCAGAAAATCAGGTCATGTCAAGCTTTGTTGCTTGTATGACAGCTATCGACACAGCTTCGTGTCGCACCCGAACACTAAATTCGGCGGTCGCACTTAGGCGTTCAAGTCGCGACTGTACAGTACGCGACTGTAGGCAGTCTTGAAACCAACTGACTCGTATAGCGTGTTTGCGCCGGTCGGGCTAGATGCGTCCACGCCGAGATCAGCGTTGCTCATACCCGCGCGGCGTAGGAGATGCATACCGCTCAGTAGCATGGCTCGCCCCAAGCCAATCCGGCGGTGGCCGGGCCGCGTGCCAAGCACGCCGACCGTTCCGTCAAGCCGTCCGCTACGCTTGTTGCGCTCGGAGTGGATGTGGCACCAGGCGAACGCGGCTAGCGTTCCATCGGGCGCAGTCGTTACTAAGTTCAGATCCGAACAATAGTCTGGATCGTTTTGCCAATGTCGGACAAACTCAGCATGGCGCGGGTGGAAGTTGTAGTGGTCGGCAAACGAATCGTTGTAGAGATCGGCCCAAGCCTGCGGATCGTGATCTCCAGCGCGCAATTGGTAACCCTGTGGGAACACAGGATCCGGAATCGGTTCTGACAGTGCGCGGCGCATACGAAGAAAATAGCGTACCGGTATAAATCCGTGTCGCTCGATCAAGGCCTGACGTGCTGTCTCCTTATCGTGCGCCATGACGCGCAACTTCACACGACCGCGTTTGTGCATCTGCTCCTCACCCCATGCAAACATCAGTGGCTCGATCCGGTCTGTGCGATACGCAGGATGGACTTTGAACCACAGGAAACCGTCATTTTCTGCAGCATCCTCCGCCAAGTAGAGCTGAGCAAAGCCGACGAGTTCTCCATACTCGTTCTCATACAGCCGCAGGCCATTTGCTGAATCGAAGCTGGGCTCGTTGAATTCCTCACGCAATTCCGTGACCGAAGATCCCTCCTCGACGAGGTCGTGAGCCTCGACAAGATTCAAGAAGGTAACGATCTTTTCGAGGTCAGCCTCGCCGGCGTAAGACCGGGATAACAGAGTAGTGGTAATCATTTATTGTCGCTCTCGCTCACAGGTTACTCACCGAAGCTGAACTATCAGCCAGCGCCAAGGTGTAGCATGAACTTCAGGAAAAATGTACCTGTGATGCGCCATTTGTGGTTGCCAGCCGAACGGTTTGCGTTACCCGCAAGTGGGCGGGCGTGGATTCTGTTTGGAAGCAGAAAAAACTCGAAGCCAGAAAAATGCTTCTAAATCGCGCAGACTCCCACTTGTCGGGTGCACGCTGTGTTGGGCGGCTTGTGTTGCAAGACCCGCACCAGGATATAAGCCAAGTAATTCTCGACGATGGTCTTGTTCGTGCGTCTTCACCGATCCTAACCCTATGCCCTATTCCAAATTTTTGACCATTCTCTGTCACACCCGAATAACCGTCATATACTCTTCTTCGCTCACGCCTTGCACCGCTTGCTTTCTAACCTCACTTTGAAAGCTAAAGATAGCACGATGTCCCTCTTTGCCTTGGTCGGTTAGCTCTAGTTCGGTCACGCCACTCCCGCCCTTCTCGTGGCGAATCATCCAGCCTCTATTTTCAAACTCACTGATGATAGCATCAAGTCCAGCCGCCTCGACGAAGGTCTGCATCGGTTCAAAGACTTGCTTTTGGGTGATGCGGCCAGCTTCATGGACTATATTCAGAACCTGCCAATGAAAGCGTGTGAGTCCCTGGTCGCTCAAGACTTGATTGACATGTTGGGTAATCACATCATCGGCATGCTTCAGCCAATAACCGATAGGGCGCTGCGGCTGATTATTCTTTGGATTCATATGCGTGTCTCCATGATTAGGGTATGAAGGGTATGCCGCCGAACGCATGGTTCAGTGGGTTTGGCGAATACGGTCAGATCACACCGCCAACGGGACGACGTAAAAGCGAGCAATCAACATCGAAAACGCGCCGATCAAGCCAAACTCCACTGCAACCGATGTTCGGCATTTTGTTTTGAATCAAGGACTTGCCAGGTTCTTACGCATAAGCTGGAACCGGGAACCACTCCGTCGGATGAAAACTCAAGTACTCGCGCACTTCCAATTGCATCCGATCAATTTCAGCCAAAAAGCCCGATGCAGAAGCTCGGTAGTTCGCTGGAATCTTCTCCACCTGCCGCAAATAGGCCAATTGCTTCTGAAAACGGGCAATGCGTTCCAGGGTCACTTGAAATTCCTCTTCGTTTGCGATCATCATTCCTCCGCTACAATCTCTATTATCCCACGTAATTCCCCATTGCGTTTGATCTGCCAATGCTCAATCGTTGCTTGTTCGCCATCGAACGCGGCCAATCGTCTGATCCAAAACAGGCTACAGCCAAAGTGGGTTTGGGCTGTACCGTGATCAAACAACAAGCGCACTTCGCCGACAAGCTTATCAAACTCAAACGAATTCTCCATCAAAATAAACACATCGACATCATTCGGTTCTGCCTTGTCGGTAATAAAAGAGCCAAAGACGATAAATCGTGCTACATGACCTGTGCCAACTGCCAGTTTATAGATACGGTCTAACCGCAGCGCCAACACTTTGCGTTTTGCCGGCGTTGTACCGAAGCGTTCGATTACCTCACGCAAGGTAACTTTATGAATGCCAGGTGGCAAATCCCCCTGGTTGTTAAAATCTGGTAAAGCCACTATCGCTCCTTGAATTCCTATCCATCAGAGCTATTATTACACCCGATGCAGTTGCTCCTGCTCCTATTATAACAAAAAAGTTGGGAAATGCTACCCAACTTTCATTTACTAGCTTTTTTGCTCGACCTTCCCATGTGATCATTCGCTGCCGCCGAACGCGTAGCTGTGCCGCCAGGGGGACGGAAGCAAGATGACAACCTAAACGAAACCTCACCGCCGAAGGATACAACATCAAAAAGCCGAGCTCACCCCTGGTCGGCACCAGCGCCTGTTCGGCGGCTGCAGCGGTATTCACTTGCCCTTCCCTGTGCCTGCACCGCTAGGCCAACAGTGTGAATACCTCTGGCCGTTGTTCGGCAATGCGCAGCAAGGCTTTGGCGGGGCCACTCGGTTGCCGTCGTCCTTGCTCCCAGTCTTGCACTGTGCGCAAACTCACGCCCATCAGCCCCGCAAACGCCGCCTGTGACAGCTTGAGCTGTGCACGGATCGTCTGTGGCGCTGCGGGCGGCTGCAACTCATGCGTGCGCAGCTCAAGCTGGCCAGCTTTATAGGCTTTGATCTCGCGCAGGCCGTCGAGAATTTCTTGACCGATGTTGCGCTTAGACACGTTTGATCTCCTCTGCAATCTGCTTCAACACATAACCCGGTATTGTGCTCGCTTCATTCTTGGCATACAAGGTGACCATCCAGATTTCATCATTCTGGCGTTTCCAGTAGTAGATCACCCGCACGCCGCCCCGTTTACCACGCCCGGCCATCGCCCAGCGCACTTTGCGCATCCCACCGCTGCCAGGCATGACGTCACCCGCATCAGGATGGAGCATGAGGAAATATTGCAAAGCCTGATATTCCTCATCACTCAGGTAGTCATAAACCAGCTTGGTAAACGTGGACGTTTCAATGAAGACCATCAACCAATCATACGGCAATGCCGTACAACTTGTCAAATTCACCGAGACTGCATTTTACAACTGTGGTCGTCTCACAGGATTATTCGCTGCCGCCGAACGGCCAGTGTTCAGCTGCCGCCTTGCGGCCTTCATCAACGCACTATCATTAGGGCTGGTACAGCTTCTGAAACGCAAAAACGCTCGATCTTGTGCGCAGCAAGGCGGTCAGCTGGAACACGTTGTTAGGCTACTCCGCGACAACAGTGTCATTGATTCTGCCTCTGGAAACAGTACATGACCAGGCAGTACGTTTGCAACACCGTCTATCCTTCACCCAACCCCGCGTCGCGTGCTCGCACAATTGCTTCTGCCCGATCGGTGACCTGCAATTTGGTCAGAATATTTGAGATATAGTTGCTGATCGTTTTGGTGCTGAGACCCAACCGATTGCCGAGCTCCGTCGTACTCTGCCCGCGCGCCAGCAAATCCAGTATCTCACGCTCCCGATCGGTTAGTTCAGGAAAGATCGTTTTCGGTATCGAGAAATGCGGCTGTGCAAAGAATGCAATCAGTCGCGTGGCAATCGCTGGGCTGAAGATTGCGCCGCCGTTTCCGACGGTTCTGATCGCCTGGACGATTTCCTCGTTGGTCGCTTCCTTGAGGACGTAGCCACGGGCACCCGCGCGCATCGCGGCGAAGACCGAGGAGTCGTCCTCGAACATTGTCACCACCAGCACCCGCACCTGTGGGCGCGTGTGTAGAATGCGGTGCGTTGCATCGATGCCATTGATGCCTGGCATCCGCACATCCATCAGGACGATGTCCGGATGTAGCTCTCCAGCAAGCGCGATCACTTCATCACCGCTGGTCGCCTCCCCCACGACAGTCATGTCGTGGGTTGCTTCCAGCAGCGCGCGTATGCCAAAGCGAAATACGGGATGGTCGTCAGCGATCAGGACGCGAACGTTGCTCATCGCCTGCCTCTCTATCCAACGGCAGACTCACCATAACGCGTGTGCCGTGCGTTGGCAATCGTTCAATGGTACACGTGCCGCCGAGTTCGATTGCCCGCTCGCGTATGGATCGTAATCCAATCCCTACGGAATGTTCATTGGACAAGCCCTTGCCATCGTCCGTTACCTCCACGACCAATGTATCAGCAAGTGTGAGCCGAATGGTACATTGGTGTGCCTGTGCATGCCTGACGACGTTCATCAACGCTTCCTGCACGATTCGGTACACTGCTACTTCGATGGCGGCGGGCAGCGATGGCAGAACATCGGGCGCTTCGACGCGAATAGTCATCTCAGATGTACTGTACTGTGCCGTTCGCTCGCGGATCGCCGCAAGCAAGCCCAGCTCGTCGAGAGTCGGTGGTCGCAAATCGTACACCAGCCGACGGATATTGCTGACCGCCTCGCGGAGGGCAATCTGCTGCTGACGAACCAGCAGAGTTGCTTTGGAGGGATCGCTGGGAATCAGCGTGTGGATGGTGCCTGCCGTAATTGCCAGACCAGCGAGCGTTGGCGCAAGGTCGTCGTGTAAGTCGCGGCGCAACCGGCGACGTTCTTCTTCACGGGCCAGCACCAGCTGCTCCCGAGCGCCTTTCAAGTCGGCCAGGGTGCGCTGAAGGTCTTCCATCACGTGCACCCCGTGGACGGCCACGCCCGCTTGTTGCGCCAGATCAGTCAATAAGTGTTTATCACGTGGCGCAAGCTGGGCTTCGCCGCGACGTGGGCTGACCAGCAGATAGCCGACGAGGACACCCTGGTAGGTCAGTGGGAAATGGATACAGTTCGGCCCTTGGATACCAGTCGCAGCGGCAACGGGAGCGGTTGCGTCGTGACCGAGTGTCAGCGCCACATACGGCAGGTTCAGCGTTTCGCTCACTGTCTGCACAAGCGTTGGGAGAATCTCGGATGGCGCGAAGGTCGTTTCAAGTCGCTGTCCCAGACGTGCGATAACGCGGTAAGGATCGCTGCGTTCGCCGTACAGCATGCGATCAACTGCGCCCTGAAGGCGCTGGCGCAGCGGGTGGAACACTGTGGCGATGGTGGTCGTGGCAACGATCGCGATCACGATATCGCCCTGCGCCTGGAACAGCGCGCCAAGCCCGCCGACGATCAGCGCATACAGCCCAATGAGGCAAAGCGTCAAGGCGCTATAGACCAGCGTGCGATTGATCACTAGATCGACATCGAATAGCTGGTAACGTAGGACAGCGAAGCCAAATGCCACGATCATCGCGAAACCAGCGCCGTAACACAGCACAAAATTGAGCCATTGATAGCTGGCAGACAGACCAGACAGCAGGAATGTGATGGCAACGACGACATTGAGCACGAACATCGCCACGCCGATGAGCAGCCACTTGGTCTGCTGGCGCTGCACCAAGCTGGAGCAGTGGCGGTAGCGGTAGATCTGCGCGCCTAGAATGATCGGCCACACTATCAGGCCCACGGGAAGGCTGAGGTCGGCGAGTGAGGTGTTGCCAATCGCGACACTGACTATAGTGGCGAGCACAACGCTGCCAATCAGCAAGGCGGCCATCCACCGCGTCCAGCGTGGTACCCAGCGCCCATCGGGAAACAGGCTGAAAAACAGCACGGGCGCGATGGTCAGCCCAAAATCGTTGACGAGGAAGACCTGCCAAAGATCGGGATAGCTGTCGCGCAGCACGCGCACAAAGATGCTGCTGCCAAGCGGCGCCGCCATGAAGGCAAGCGCCACACCAACCGGATCGCGTGAACGCTTGCCGACGATCACGGTGCCGAGCGCCAGCCACAGCAGCAGGAACAGCCACTCGACGGCGACCATGATGGTCGCGTAGGCGTTCAACGGCACACCGAGTCGCACAAGTGCCGCGGCAGTCGCAGCATTCGGCTGCGCCACCGAAAGCTCACCCAGCTGATTTGGCGTGATCGTTTGCAAGAGTGAGTACAGCAGCGGCGTCGCCACAACCGCCAGGCCCAGCGCACCGAGTTGCAGCAGTAGCCAGCCGAGTTGCAGCACACGCGCCAGCCGTACGTCGAGCCGAGCGGCGGCTGGCTCAGGAACACTTCTTGGTTGCAGTGTGTCAGTGACAATTTGCATCAGGCATCCTGGCGTCGGTTATAATCCAGACTCGCGTTGAGAAGCCACAACCTTTCCTTCTCCTTGGCGCGCTCCAACCACCCCGTTGATTGGCACCCCTAGACGAACCCCATGTCCATCTGCCGAGTACCAGAAGCGAGCGCAAGAGTCAGCACCGTATCGCAACCTCCACCGTTTTCGGCAATTGTATCTGCTGCCTCATGCTCAGAGAGAATGATACCTATACCTGATACGTAATGCAATGTTACCTTCAATAGACGTGGGAGCACCTCAGCAATATTACGCTTGACGAGCGCGCATCAAGCCAAGACCGAGAATCAGCGCGGGGATCAGCGGCACCAGTGGTGGTAGACCGGCGGCAAAGCCGGTAGCAATCGCCACCGCAGCGTTCGCCACGACGAGCAGTGCGGCGACAAAGAGCGCTGCCAACGACATCCGTGGCGTTATACCCTGCTTGCGCAGCGCCAGGGCGGTGAAAATAGCTGCGCCCAGCCCGAGAAAAGTCGTCGCATAGGCAAACGGAGAGTACAGCAGATCGAACAACGAGCCAAGCGGCCACCAGTGATCGGGGCCGAACTTGATGCTCAGATCAAGATACAGCTGGACGATCCACGCCGCCAGCGCACCAAGCGCACACCCCCATGCAACGCTGCTGAGGCGTTGGGCGCTGACATCCTGGAGCGAGTGACGGATGCCCGCCACTGCGAGGGCTAGGAGCGCGAACGGGGGCAAACCGAGCAGCAGCTGCTTAAGGACCTCAACCACCACATTTCCAGCGAACTGCGCTTGGATGCGGGAATATTCTTCCACTGGCGGACGATGTCCCAGCTCGATTGCGCGGGCGACAAGCTGTGCGTCGAGCTCAGCATAGAACACAATTTGGATCACGATGATCAGGAGTCCGGCTGCAAATGCGCCAATGAGTAACCACCCCGCACGACGTATCTCTCGCTCTCGAATCGATGGTGCCTGTTGTGCGATCACGCTCATAGTGGCGCCTCCTCATACTGATGTACGTAACGAAATTCTATGTTTGAAGTATAAAGGAGCCACGTTCCTAAAGCTAGGGAATAGGTTCCCAAAGTTTGGGAAATATTGTGAGGAAGCCACAGCGGGGGTTACTATGGAGCCGGGCATCGCAGATTTGCGGCCGAACGCTGTGTTGAACAGGGGTGGGGATGGCGGGCACGAAGCTTGTTGTACCCGACCAGAAAATGCGGGCGCACAGCGTAAAAAAGCCGTGATCCCCACCCTCTGCTCTAACTAATGTTCGGCGGTGTCTTAGCGGGTTATTTATTCATGAACTTTGCCTTGTAGTTCAATTTTCTGCACGCTTACTGTGAATGATTGCGGTGCAAAATTAGTCCTATCCAAATATACCAAATAGGACCTAAAACAACACCCCCTATACCAGCAGCTACTAATATCATGCCCCTAAGATTTGGAAAAACCATCGAAGAAACAACGAGAAAGTAGGCAATAGCGACGGCAATACCCAGATACGCCAGAAGCCTGGGTAAAATACTGCCACGTAACGCTAACAGATTGACAACCAATACCCATAAACCGACAGCACCGAAGCCGAGCCAGCCTTGTACATCGATAAACTGGGGAGCCCCCGGAACGGTTCACGTCGCCTTAATCGCTTCACTGCCTGCAACGTAGGCGGCGGCTCGGGCAGGGGTCATTACAATTGCCCAATAGTTATCAAGGAGGGTCACCGCAAAACCGAAGGTGGCAAGCGTGCTTGTCCAGCGTACCCAGCCTTCGTTCAAATGGCGTACTTTCTCACACACTGCTGGTATCACAGCAAGTGCAAAGACGGCTCCCAAAGCCATCGCCCAGTATTGTGTCAGCAGCAATCCTTGGTTTGTTTCAAAAAACATAAAGGGAGACGCCGCGCTATTTTCTACGGTTAATTCTGGGGTCAGTAAAAGCTCGGTAATACCGATGACTGCGTACGAAATACCCACGACAACAGAACAAATTCCACCAAGTTTGTAAAGTGAATTATCTTTCATGTGCGTCTCCTTTTGGATATACCACTAAAATCCTTTCGCATTGCTCTGTTCATAATTAATTCAAAGTAAACTGAATCGGATGCTCTATCGTCAAAGTGCGCTCATTCGCTGCCGAACGCATAGCTCACTTGCCGGGCGAGTGCGAGGAAATCACTGTGCCAATGAAGCAACCACAAAACGGGCACGCACTATGAAAAACCCCTGATCATAGCCCGGTCAAGTGCAGCGGATGTTCGGCAGTGGACTGTTCCTGTGATTGCTCTGCAATAACTACAGATATGACATAGTCAAGCATAACTACTCTACCAGGAAATATATCATTATCAGCAATTTCAACGCCGTCAAAATCTGAGTTGACCGGAATCTCAAAATTCCTTACCCACCAAAGTTCGATTTTGCCAAGTAGTTCGCGAATATGTACAAAGTAATCTAGATTTAGGTTTAGTTCGCTGTCAATCAATAGTTTAGGCAATTCATGAGCTATCTCATTGCGATGTTTGCGTATTGCTTGAATGGCTTCAGCTTCGTCCTGCGTGATCACATCCATCTTTACAAGCCATCCGCAAGAGGATTTCAGTAGGTCTTTGCTGACCTTTGTTATTTCGTCATGATATTGCTGATTTGTAGTCAATTCACCGTTAATCTGATCTGTCGAGAAAAAGTTAGCGATATTATCGATGACTGCTGATTTAAGCAATTCATACGACGTTAGATATAACGAGGCGAGCAGCAAGCTGCTTTTGAGTCTTTCAGGGTTCAAAAACTTATCAGTATCAATCATATACTGTGTTGTTGTGAAATTATCTATACTCGGCAGCCAATGGTCATTCAACACCTGACTTGTCTGACCTACTTTGGCATTCCAGCTACAGCGAGCCGAACCCAAAGCTGTGCCGCTAGGCGAACTGCGGCCAACCAACACTGAAGACGAACCAACACCAAAGCGGGCGCACAACACCGAACAAGCCTTGATCTCGCCTGGTCGGAACCAGCGTATGTTCGGCACCGCTCGTTAATCCACCGCCTTGTTTCGTGTACCTATTCCCAGTCCTGACTAGAGGGTCAAACAAGCTTGCGCCGCCAATGCCACCAACATCTCGCGTACGGTCCAATTGCTCACCCAGTCCCGATGTTCCCACTGTTCAGGGTTAACACTATCTCCACTGTAAAGGAGCTGTGCGAATTCCACCCTGCGGAAGCGGGCGACTGCAAACATCGCCGCTGCCTCCATCTCCACAGATACACAGCCCTCCGCTTTGCGCAACGCCACTTTACCCTTGGTTTCGCGAAAGAAGCCGTCCGTTGTCCACGTTTTGGTCAACAAATATTCGACCTGGCGCTGCTTCAGCACGGTCTCAATGGCAGCTAATGCAGCTGGCGTGGGTTCTACCTCACGCGCTGGTGGTAGATAGTGGTACGAGGTGCCTTCATCGCGAATGGCGGCGGTCGGTACAAGGATGTGACCCATGGCGATGGTCTGATCCAACACACCTGCACCGCCACAAGCAATAAACTTGCGCGCGCCCAGTTCAATCGCTCCTTCCAAGAGAAACGCGGCCAACGCAGCACCCATCCCTTGGTGCAGGAGGGCAATAGTGCGACCACCTACCGTGTGCAGATAGATCGGATGGTCCCCCATCTCCGTTGGGATGACGGTGAACAGGGTGATGAGACCTTGTGCCAAAAAACGTTCAAAGACATCTCGAAAAAAGCAGATAACACAATGCTCTGGCATCCCGGGCATCGCATCCGTCTGCATATCATAGTCGATGATCCCCTGCGGATCAGGGTCGTACTCTAGAATTGGGTATACTTGTTGCACTGCCCATTCTCCTTTGACGCAAAGTTTCTGTTATCCGATCCTCGTGGCAAATAGCGTGGGCCGCCCCTCCCTTGCTCCATGTGCATCCGCTGAGGCTTCCGCAGGAAATCACCCGGCTTTTAGACCAGCCCCCTTACCAAGAAGCGACAATTCGACAGCAGTAAATTTCTACTTTCTGTCACTTTGCCTTGCACTTCAATATTGCCTTCCCATGGTCGGGTAAGGAGACAGGATTGCTCCTGCCCCCTCCCCTCAGAACCGTGCGTGCGACTTTCACCGCACACGGCTCAAGCATCTCGAACGCCCGCTCGTCGAGGACGCAACAATAGAGCGCCAGAATTTGGGTTGTGCAGTTGTTGATGACAGGTCGGATGCAGCAACAACAGGTTGTCAATCTCATCGCCAC
>Ga0105053_10011329_pt1 | contig 10951 bp, 6 predicted proteins | sample BON01_FD_78093 | JGI IMG/M metagenome (GOLD analysis project Ga0105053, IMG submission 78093) | Freshwater microbial communities from Lake Bonney liftoff mats and glacier meltwater in Antarctica - BON-01 | ecosystem: Environmental > Aquatic > Freshwater > Ice > Glacier meltwater | place: Lake...
ACACACACACACACACACACACACACACACACACACACACACACACACACACACACACACACACACACGCACACACACACAGAGACACACAGACACACACACACACATGCTGATTCTTAAGCCTTGACACACAGGCAAGTCAGCTCTGACGTGGGTTTCAGTGAACATCGACGCCTTTCTCGCGAGTGTCGAAGCAGGCATCGCACAACTCAACCATGTCACCGACAAGGCACAAACAATCATGTCAGTGAGGATTGAGCGAGTTCTCAAGCGCATCAAAAGCACGTCGTTGATTGAAATCAGCGAGGAAAAAACATACACTCTTGGAGGCGGAGGAATCGAGACGTTTATTGCTGACCAGCGCCAGATTATTAAGGAGCGGGCCACTGTAGTGAGCAATGACGTACGCTGCGCGGAAGAAGCGCTTGAAGAGCTAGTGGCGCTTGTGCCCGCACCCTATGCCTTTCACACGGAGGATAATCACTATGAGCGCGATCTCAAGATTCGGCTGGGATTTCTCGCTTACCAAGCGGTGTGTGCGTGTATGTGTTGATGCACTTATACAAAACGCATGTGATGTAGATATGGATATAGATGTAGATGTAGATATAGATGTAGATATAGATATACATAAAGATATAGATATAGATATAGATATAGATATAGATATAGATATAGATATAGATATAGATATAGATATAGATACACATATAGATGTGAGTATAGATACACAAACACATACACACACACACACACACACACACATACACACATACACACACACAAATACGCACACGTACGTATGTACATGCATATTTCTCTCCTGCTCTTTTTTTGGCCCAGGTACAGCCAATTGTAGATAGGATGGCACAGAATCTTGAGATTATTTCTAAAAACTTTCAATTTAGCACCACACGTACCAGGATTCTTATGGGATTTATCATTTATTACTTGGTACTAATCGTAAATCCCATGGGCAGAATTCTGGTTCGTTGGAAAAGTTTTAGAAATAGTCTCGAGATGCTGTGCCACCCTATCTGCAATCGGCTGTATATACGTATTCATAGATATGTGTGTACATTGAAAGATATGATATACAAGATAGTTCCTAACGCAAAAGCAAAACAGATCCGTGGCTGCGTGATGTATACCCTCAATACACTCAAGGACCGCCTTGTCGCGGGTCCTACTGGTCTTTTTTACATTACTCGTCCTATATTCGACGTCGACGTTGAGCTGAATTATCCAAAAGTCGCTCTTGTGCCTTCGCTCATGACGATCCAAGAGGCCATCAATGATGTTGCAATGTATTGCATCCAGGCCACAAAGTCGATATCAATGTGGGGCGCCACGCGAGCTGAGCGCGAATCTCAGTTCAGTGAGCAAGCGCGCAATGTGCGTTCAATGCACCTTCACATTGCGCAAGATCGGCTGATTGTCAAACAACTGGTGATGCTCGCGGGGGGAGTGGAAGTTCTGAAACAACTCGTTTCGGATTATATCCAGCCCTTTCATAGATATGACTTTCTATGGAAAACAGACAAGGCAAGTGCACTGGAAGCGTTTTGCCTAGAGGCTCGCATTCCCTATCAACAGATTCAACGGAGCATTGCATCTTCTCGAGAAGATGCAGCGTCACTCTCTATTACAAGTGCAAAAAAAGGCTCATTCAAGTCTGCAAGTGCCAACGCACTGCATCCAACGGGACTGCATCCAACGGGATCGTCCAGAACAGGCCTCGAGTCCTCTTTTCAACGAGGCGATAAGCAACCCGAACAGGCGGTCACGCCGTTTCTTACGATATCTGCTATTTCACCACCTCAGTGGGAAGGATTGCGTATGGGGCTCTTTTTCAAAGGAATTGAATTCCTTGCCACCCAGACGTGTGGCAAGCATGCAGCGACTCAGCTGAAACCAGTACTATCGATGCCAATCCTTGAGCTGGTATACGTCGAGATGCAGAAACAGTTCAAGGTGGAGCAGGAGGTCACCTCAATTTTGCCAGTTCACAACATTGGAGCGTTGAGCATTGACACGATTTCTTTGAAGAATGTCCTTAAGGCCGAATCCCGGGCTTGGAAAATGCTGTATGGACAGACTCTACTTGCACACGCTGATGGGCTCCTGAAAGGAATGAAGGCAATCGTTGACTCTTTGTCCAATATCATGCATCATTCCAAGAACACGCAGACCAGCGTTCACGACATGATCCAGTTGGTCAATGCGCTCAGTGATGCAGAGCAATTTGAGGTGGGATGTTAACACACACACACAAACACAAACACAAACATGCACAAACACACGTACTCACACACACACATACACACACTTGCTCTCTCTCACACACACAAACACACACACACACACACACATTCTCTCTCTCTCTCTCTCTCTCTCTCTCTCTCTCTTTCTCTTCTTTTCTCTCTCTCTCTCTCTCTCTCTTTCTATCTCTCTCTCACGCACACGCATGCACATGTATGTGCATGTGCATGTTTATGTGTATGTATGTGCATGTGTGTGTTGTGTGTGTTAAAGAGGTGCTTTTGGGTGTTTTGGTGCGTATGTGTGTGTGTGTGTGTCTGTCTGTGTTTGTACAACTCTAACAGCTACCTTGTCTCCTCCCCCAACCTCCAGAAAATCCACGAGGACGAGTTTATCATCATTCAGCACGTGCTCGATTGGACTGAAGCTTGTGCTATTAGTGGAGATTCCATGCGCAACGATATGAAGATATTGCGCGCGAAAATGGATTTGATGTTGCAGCGCATGGACCTTGGTCAGACTATTGTGGCGCAAGAGAGAGATAAGCTCATGGGTCAACTCGCACTCGACACGGAGTCAGTTGGCAAGGATACACACACCCTCTCAGACGACTTGCACGACCCAAATGAAGGGGCCTTAACGCCTCATCAACGGCCCGAGGTAGGGCGTTCAAGACTTGCCAAACTGAAACCCCGCCTGTTGGCTCTGGCAAAAAGGTGGCATCTCGTCCATGAAGCTGAGCTTGCGCTTCAACTTGCCAATAGTAACGATACTGGAATCAAAACTTTGCAGTGGGAGGTAAAGTGCTTCGAAGACATTTATGACTTTTTCCATGAATCGAATAGCCTTCTGCATGCAGCTTTTAGCACTGCAATGGCCGATGCACAGATCCACCTGGAAGAATTGTACGAACTGCACCACCGGCTGCAGGAAAGGCTTTCCGAAACAGGCTCTTGTGTGTCTGAGTGCGTGGCATACAAAAAAATGTTTGAGAAACTTGGTGTCATCCACCAAAACCTCGAGGTGCTAAAACAAGTCGACACATCGTCGATGCAACAGTATCATTGGCAACCTGTCTTCGACAAGTCTGTTGCAGTGCGCCGCGGCTCGCAATCATTGATTACTTCGGGCAGTGTGAGCCAGTTCACGAGTCTTTTCGATCTCGACGCTGCCTTGATTGCAGCAGACGAGACGCCAATCCCTCAAGGCAACAGTAGGCAGGTGCTCATCGACGATGTCATGAAGCACAAATTGAGTGAAGCACGAATTTTGTCGTGCCTTGAGAGAATGGCATCCCTTGCATCCCAGGAAAAGGAGGTTCGGACGCTACTTACGCAGCTTGAATTTCAGTGGCGGTCTGAAGAATGGATTTTCAAAGCTCACATGACATCTTCCGGCAAATCCGTACTTATGGTGGATCAGCTGTGGGCCTCACGAACGGTACAGGACCTGGAAGCAAGCGTGCTCGCGCTCTCCGTACAAGTAGCAATATCGCTGTCAGGATCGCATGGGGCAAGTGCTGAAGGCGACGACGCAAACGAATCTAGCTCTCTGGTTTCGTCCCTGAAGGACGAAGTGGAAGAATGGAGAATGGCCCTGATTCGTGGCAGCCAAGTTCTTGCAGAACTTGTCATGGTGCAACAACGCTGGACGGCACTGCAGTGCCTGTATCATGACCCGGAAGTCCGACTGAAACAGCCGAAAGCTGCCCGTCAATTTATGGTCGCTGAGCAGCAGCTGCTACATGTTCTAAGACAAATGAAGGAAGCACGCAGTTTGATGCACTATTGCAACTCTCGCGACCCGCTCCAACTTCTCGTGCCACTGCATGAGAAGTTAGATTACCTTGCAAAGGCCCTGTCCACTACACTTGACGAGCAGCGCGCCCTCTTTCCTCGGCTGTTTTTCATGGACGACAACGACATGATCAAATTACAATATGCATGCGTCAACGATGTCACGCAGATTCATCTGTATCTTCCACAAATTTTTGACGGCATCTGCGATATTGTGTGGGCTCCCACTCGATCACTTGACAATATCAATCTTCAAGGTTCTCCAGCAGCCACCCTCGCCCAGAGTGATCTAACACTCAATAGCCAACGTTACCCTCTTGGTGTGGAGAAACCGACAGCTGTGTATAAGTCTCAGGCTGCACAGCTCTTGTCAAGGACCCCAAGCGGTGCTTTTCATACCAAGTCCAAGGCCCCCGAAGGGCAATGGCTTCCTCAAGTTGGCAGTGATCCTCGTATTGCCAGTACTCGCGTTGCGGGGGTGAAGGATAGGTTAGGGCAAATCCTCTTATTTCAAGAAGCGTCAGTGAATTTATTAGACGATCTAGAATCACCCTTGTCTTCTCCTCGCACCGAAAGCGCGGATGCTCAAGATGCGAAACTCCACCGTTTCTTGCATCTTGTATCATCGCGCGCAAGTGAGGAGCTCAAGCAAGAGCTGGTGGAGGCGAGAGATGAGTTGCTTTTGGCGTCTGACAAAGGTATGTCGTTGGCAATAGATGCGGAGCATTTGGACAAGATGATCGCTTGCCATTCGCCACAGATCATGCATCAAGGCATTCAAATGCTCTACACGCAAAGCATCGAACAGATGTTTGAGCAGTCAGCCGTCGGATCGGCAGCGGGAACACTGACGCGCCTGTTTGAAACCGCGTCGAAGGGACTCGTCGCCACTCTAGACAGGCTGCTTGAAAAAGGCAGATTCCAGCGGTTGACTCATTTCCGCATCATGCAGCGTATTGCAAGCACGGTTGTGATGCTCCTCAGTTTGCGAGACACCACCGATGTCTTGACGAATGCCTCTACCGAAGTGACAAAGTCGTGTGATTTTGCGTGGATGAAGGTCCCGCGGTTAGAATATACAATATTTATAACATGATTGAACCAAACAAAGAGGGTGGAACTAATTCCTTTGGCCCAACGAAATTTGGCGCCAAAAAGCGTACATGGCACATGCTCTACAAGTCTTCCTTCCGCCTTGTACAGCATCTTGACTGCTACAACGTGTTCTGCCGATTGCCTCTATTTATGATTCTGCTTTTCATTCTGCATTTTGTTTTTGTTTCTTCAGATTTTACTGGGACACCTACAGAAAAGGGGCCTGGTTGAGTGTTCTCGATACGACCCTTCCTTGTCGTCACGAGTGGCAGGGCAGCAACCCTCAAATTATCGTTCTAACCCCCGCTGCCGAAAGGGCGCTGATGGGAATAATGCAAGCTGTCAGCAATGGCCAGGGCACTCTGCTTATGGTTTGCTCCTTCCCCCTCATGTTCGGTGTCATCTTTAGCAACACTTATTTTACTGTTCATTTTTTCTTTTCTTCCGTTTTTGGTTTCTGGTTTGTAATGCTGCCACACAGCTAGCAACTCAATTACAGCAGAGATGCACACAGATGGTGTGCAGTAATAAGGAAGCCCGGAAACGCCTGACCGAATCGAACAGCACGTCAGCAATGGACCTCGGACACATGAATGTTATTTTGAAGTGGTGTATATGTATGTTGTATTATTATTACTGATCTTTCTTTCTTTCTTTCTTTCTCGAGGGTCGAATACTCACCCTATTACCGGACTTAGCAAATATTGTATTATGTATTTTGTGTGTGTGTGCGTTGAATTTCTTTGTAATATGTTGGGTTTTTTCATTTTTTTTGGCCCCTTTTTCTTGAGTTCCAATTCTTCGCCTTGCGATGAGTAACTAAACCGTGCCAGGTTGTGCCACAACCGCACTACTGAAATGTGTGCAAAACACGCGCAGGGACCAGCAGGCAGCGGCAAGAATACAATGATCAGGCTTTTATCGCGAATGTGTGGCTTTTTCATGAGCCTCAACGTATGTCAGCCTGAAGAAACATCACTGAGTAGCATTGAACAAGTACTCAAAGGCATTGAATTTGCCACGGATTCCTGGCTCCTGCTCGAAGATCTGCCCAACATGTCGCAGGCAATTCTCTCCGCTGCGGCCGCTCAGCTGCAAGCAGTCTTCCTCAGAACGTCTTCTCTGCTCGGAACCACGGGAGGTGTAGGATCGTCAGCGGGAGAAAGAGCGGCGGCAGCGTCGTACAGCGCAATAGGACCCGTCGTCCTCGTGTCCACACACCAGAGCGTCGGGGTCCGCACAGAATTGCCACCCAGTCTGCATGAACAGTTGCGTCCTGTTTGCTTCTCGTCGCCCGAGCAATTGCACGTGATGCAGGTCCTGTTGGCAGCGCACTCGATTTCAGAATATGCCAGCACAGCGCGTAAGTTGGACACCCTTCTGTCGGTGCTGGAACACCATCCACTTTTAAAGAGTGCTCATCTCCAGTGGGGTCTTCCCATTGCTCTCAAAATGGTGGCTGCAGTAATACAGGCCCATGTTAAGTCGCGCAGCACAGCCACAGGGGAGGCGTTGATGATAGCGGCGGTTCAGTGTATACTACCGCGACTGACTGCTGACGAGTACAAAATCGTAGATCTACTCGTTTCCGATATCATTGGGCCGATGCGCGTCCTCGAATGCCCTCCGCACGAATCAATCTACCCTGTGAAGCCGTTGCATCACAACGTAGACTTGATGTTTGGGCCCATGGGGCTAAAACCGAATGCTGCTATGAAGGCTGTCGTCATTCGTGTGCTAGAGAGCTTTTGGACCGACACTCTTCTTTTCATATCTGGAGCTTCCCGTTCGGGGAAGAGCACAGCGCTGCAAATGATGGCACCTCTTTTAGTGTGGAATGACGCCCCAAAGACGGACCCCCTTGCCTTGGCAAGATCGTACCTCGTGCCTCAAGCTGCTGGTTGTGTCGCACAGCATTCTTGTGAAGCCTTTGACGAAAGCACGGGGAGATCGACTCGAGTCTCGGTGGTGCGGTTGGATGCGTCTACCATGAGTTGGCACCGCTTTGCAGGCGCGAGGCAGTCAAAAGACGGGTCGTGTGATGTTTTCTCAGACCAATGGCGTCTTTTGACGCAAGCAACTCAGTCCACCAAGTTTCCAGTGTGCAAATATCAGATCTTGCTCCTCGATGGCCACGTGCCCGCCCTCTGGATTGAAAACATCATCGCCACTACCCCTGCCCTTGCTATTTCTCAGACTCCCGAGGCCAAACATAAAGCCAATAGTATAGATATGGTGTCGAAGGAAGCAAGCGGCGGGGGGGAGGGCGCCAAAGTAAAACTGGTGCTGGAGGGCGTGGCGCTGTGCCATTCAAATCCTTGTTGGGCGTCGTTTGCATTTGTGCACGTGGGATCACAATGTGTCGGGCCAGAAATATGTATCCACAGATGGTTGCAAACGCATCCAAGCTTGTATCAGAAGCAAGTGGCGAAACAACTCATCATCTTTTTCCCGAGCGTCCACAAGTTCGTAACGTCACAAGTTTCGCTTGCGTCGCAAGAGGTGCTCGACCCCACATTCGCGATGGAAAGCTGTTTGACCCTACTCGATGCCATTCTTGCCGACTGTCATGCGCGCGGCCATGTTGCGTTAGCGTCAGAAGAAGGCGAAGTGGCGGATACGGAGGTCCTCGAGCGCTTTATGGTCTGGTCACTAACGTGGGGTCTTTGTGGGACAGCTATAAACAATGAGGGGCGCAAAAAGTTCACAGCCTTCTTGCGCAACGCCACGTCAGTTGTTACACCAGGCACGGTGGAAGATGAACTGCCGATTCACGATTGGGCCATCGATCTCGATACTGGCCTTTGGATGCGCTGGGGCTCGGTAAAAGAAGACGAAGCATCTCATATGGGGTGCGGGACATTAGGGGGCGTCTCGTCGTGGCTGCTGCCCACTCCTGAAATGCTGTCGTTTGGACTTTTAGTCAATCTTATTACAGGGCGAGCGAGGCCGCATGGCCTGCAGCGCAACGCCGATACCGATCGCGAGCTGCGCCGCCAAGAATTAATGCAATACCACCCGAGCGGCGTGTGTCTTCTAGGGCAGCCAAGTTGCGGCAAGACTCTGCTCATGAATTCTCTGCTGCAGGGGCTAGAAGCGACGGGCACCTGTGTGGTTGGACGCTGGAATGCGCACGCCAGTAGTTCGGCTACTTCGCTACATCAGACACTCGACTCCATGTTGCAACCCCTGTCTTCAGGAGATCTGGTGCCGCTGCCCCCTCAAGCGGGGTCTCAAGGAGTCGCAAACGAACGATGTGGCGTGCTGTTTGTCGATGATGTGCATCTCGCCCCCCTGCAGGAAAGTGACAACGTCTGGTCTTTCATGCGTCAGCTCATACGTGATCAATGCGTCTATCCCCGAGCTCCCGTCGCCGGTCAGCGCAAATTTCCGTGGGCTCCCATTCGACACATGGCGTATGTGGTTGCGATGACGAGTCGTCATTTGCCGCCTCGATCTGCAACATTTGGGGATTCTGCGGGAGGAGGAATAATGACGGGCCCTCGTGCTCCCTCGAGCGCCGAAATGGGGCACGATTGTACAGGGGGTGGCAGAGCCGAAGGTGCGTGGGAGTCCAATGCTGACGTGGGGAGGCACATACGCAGCAGGTGCCTTACGGCATTTGTGCACTTCAATATGTTGCCGCCCACGCGCAACGAGACGCTTGGAATCTTGGCACGGGGTCTACGAGCGCATTACGTCGGTACTGATTGTTCGTTGGAGACGCAGAAGCTACTTGATCCCATTGCTTCCGCCACGTTGCAGGTGGTCGAAAGTCTTGGCAGCGTGCTGCGCCCAAGCCGCATGGCGTGCCTATACAGTGAAATGGATCTTCGCAAGGTCATCAAGATCGCTCGGCGCATGTGTTTGGTGAGAGGCGATGCTCTCCGGAGTCGGCGGGAGGCCATTCTACTGTGGCTGCATGAAGCACGCAACGCTGTTGCGGATTCGCTCATGTCAAATTCAGATGAAATCTTGTGTAAGCGGCATATAGCTGTGGTGTGCGCCAAGGTGTTCTCTAAGGATCAAGACCGTAAGAATAAGCGAGTTATGGCGATTCTTGAGGCAGGATTCTTGAAGGATGTCAAAGAAATCCAATATGCAGTGCTGCCTCCCCATTTTGCCCACAAGGTGCCTGTTCAAGGTGAACAAGGTGAATCCGATTTGGGTCTTGATGATTTCGAGCGCACCCCGAGCGCTCTCCGTGCGCATAAGGCCTGGCAAGAGCAGCAGCGCTCTACCGAAACAGCAAGGAAATGGGACCAGAACCACCAGTACGTCATGGTCAAGAAAACAGAGGGAACGTGGCTTTTAGATCTGAGGACGCAGGTGCTGCGCGTGGGCGATGATCTTCAGGCGCACAGTGAGGAAGCGCTAGTGCACATTCTCCAGATTCATCGGTTTCTGTGGACACCAACAGTTAACAACGTGCGAGTAGTGCAAGAAGGAGTGGATGTGGAGCGGATAGATACGTCGCCCGTTTCCGAGGTCTCGTCACGTGCTACAGAAAGTGTGAAAGGCAAGCAGGCTTTAGTGCTCATCGAAAAACAGACAGGGGAATGCAGCGTGTCTCTGAGATCTGCATGCAAGCTGCATTCACTGGACGTGTTGACGCTTCATGAGCTCATGACCGAAAGCGAGCGCCAGATCGTAAGCTCGTCCATACCGTGGGATTCTGATGCGATGAAATGCGCGTGTGTAGCTGTGCTGGCCACAGTGTCGTGTCGTATAGCCGAAATTTGCGGTGTCGCCAATTCACCGCTGGTGCTCCTCTGCGAAAACTCCTGCGTGCTCCCGCATCTTGTGCTGCCTCTCATGCAGATACTTGTACATGGGCACGTATGTGAGCACTTACTTGCGCCAATGCAGGCCAAAGTGATGGCTGAGATCCAGGAAGAACTCAAATTCGATCACGATTTGGAGGTGGGATCGTCGTTTGGCGATTTGGCACTGCGTGCTCGCGTGCTATTATATAGACGTGTGGTGAACAACTTCTTGCTTGCAATTTCTGTGCAAACGGATTGTTTACTCCATCTTGATTGGGATCGGGTTTATGACTCGTCGCCTGCAAGCACCTGTGCTGAAACCTCTTCCAGCGATGCCCTGCTGCGCATACAGGCTCTTGCGATACCACTTTTCAGAGACTCGCACGTGCTGTCTGCGCCAGCTGGCACCAAGCATTCTGACGCGCAGCAAATCCGCCGGGAGATTGCCGCAGTTGCTGTTGCTGACAGTTTTGAGGCGTGCGGGCTCACGAGAGGAGCCCACAAAGATGTGATGTGGGGCACCGGTGATATTGTGGCCTACCTTGCTAGTATACCGCAAATCGTAATGCAGACATTGGATTCCGAGGTGGAACAAGAGAAGGTCCGCACCATGTCCCCCCGGCAAAAAAGAAGGACGAAAGGAGGACCCACCGTTGACAGACCATTATCATCAGGATACGAACCACGAACGTTTGGTGTCTCTAATCCGGGCCATGATTTTGCAGCGCTCGGGCTAGGTGTTGTATTTGTGCGCCATACAATAGTGCATGAGAAAGGATTGCAGTCCTTTGAGTACTCAACACATCAGAGCTTAGACATACAATGTATTGAAACACTACTGACTCGCACACACGAACACACGCATATACAATGTATTGAAATACTACTGACATGCACACACGCACTCACGCACCACGCACACACGTGCTCACACACACACACACACACACACACATGCACACACCCGGAAGTGGCGTGACCCGGAAGCGGTGCGTCGCCTCCTGGAACGGGACGAAAAATAAAGTGCCAAGA
>Ga0105053_10011330_pt1 | contig 10951 bp, 7 predicted proteins | sample BON01_FD_78093 | JGI IMG/M metagenome (GOLD analysis project Ga0105053, IMG submission 78093) | Freshwater microbial communities from Lake Bonney liftoff mats and glacier meltwater in Antarctica - BON-01 | ecosystem: Environmental > Aquatic > Freshwater > Ice > Glacier meltwater | place: Lake...
ACCGCGCTGAGCGTGGGCCGGGTGCGCCCGTAACAGCCCAGCGTGTATTTGAGCGCGCTGAAGGCCTCCATGTGAGATGCTAGGTGCAAGGTGGAGGCCTCGAAGGCCGCCTTGGACTTGAAGAGGTCCGCAGCGCTCGAGCTGTGCAGCTCGGCGAGGTCTTGGCTCGGTCGCACGGTGAAGGTGGTCGAGGTCTGCGGGAGACTGTGCGTGGTCTGGTTGTACATGAGCATGGCCGAGATGAGGACCACGATGCCGCCGCTGACTGCCACCCAGTCCGCATCTGCCACCAGATTGTACCCTTGCTGCGCAGTGCCAGCGATTATATACCTGGCACTGCGCCCACTGTTTTTGGCGACTGGCATTGCGCCTTGTTGCCTTGGTCTTTTATACTGGACCCGCATGCAATTTTGCGCGAGCTTTTGGCGCGACTGCGACTTTCGCGCGAGCCTCGAAATCGACCAGGTTCTTGACCTGCACATAGCCGAAGTTGCCGCCAAGCGGGTCCGGCGCCGCGTGCAGCTGGGTCCAGTACTGCAGCGTCCACAGCACGTTGCACGCGTGCGCGACGAGGCGGTCGGCGGTCCACAGCGAGTTCTTCGTGCGCGGCGCCAGCGTGAGACACCGCTGCGCGCTCGCCAGCTGCAGCTCGTACACGGCCTTCGCCGAGCGCGTGTCGGTGATGCTGCGGATGGTCTCGGGCCCGACGCCTTTACACTTGCTCTGCAGGAGCTGTTGGTACACGACGATGAGCGCCGTGACTATTTCTCCGCACTCCGTCAGCGGGTTGTCGCGCAGCTTGCAGCGCGCGGCCCAGATCTTGCAGGGCCCGACCGCGGGGAGGCTCAGGCAGAAGTCGCAGCCGGTCAGCGCCACCATGGTCGCAAAGGCCACCGCCGGCGATGCGGTGCGCGGAAACGTGTCCTTGAGGAAGTCGAGAAGCGCGCCCACGTCGACGAACTCGAACTCGCGCTTCGGGGCGCCCGACGCCGCGCGCTTGGGCGCAGCGACAGTGTGCACTTTTATGCGGCGCACAAAGATGTTGGCCTGCGTCTGGCTCTCGCGGCGCTGCTTCTCGAGCTGGACGAGCGCAATGGGGATGAAGTCGCCGTCCGTGGACTCCAGCAGCAGGTTGCCCCGGTGCGGGAGGTAGTCCGGGCCCTTGATGTCGCACTCGCCGCGCCGCAGCGGCGCGTCGTCCGAGTGTGCGGCAAACAGCGCAGGCAGCTTGTACGAGCCGCACACCACCTCGGGCACGCCGTGGAAGTCGAGCACCACGCTGCGCCGGTCGTCGAGGCGGAAGTGCTGCTTGAGGCGCAGCAGAACAAACTTGATCACCTTGACCTTGAAGGTGCGGTTGCGCATCGCGGCCATCCACTCGTCGGGGGGGCGTGGCGGCAGCTCGTCGATCTCGCTGAAGACGACCTCGGGCACGCTGCGGTTGCGCTTGCTCTGCGTCATGTTCTTGGAGCGCGGAACGTACGCGTAGTCGTCGAAGCCCATGACCACAACCGACGCGCCGAGCGCAAACGCGTTCTCGATGGTGTTGATGAACTGACATTGCACAAACGCGTCCCAAGTCGTGACGTAGTCGCCCTTCATCAGCTTGATCTGGCCGTCGATGAAGACGATGTCGGCGCGGGCCGGCAGCCTGTCTGCGAACGCGCGCGGAGCATTGGTCTTGAGGATCTTCACCCAGCCTGCGTCGATGGTCATCGCTGCGCGCGCCGTGCGCGCCGCCTGCAGTAGCAGTAATTGGTATTTTTTTTAGTTTGCTCGGGTTTGGATGGTTCGTGATGCAGTATTAAAGGAGGGGCGCCCGAGGCGCATCGCGACGGTCCTCGCGATGAGTGCTTCTGTGGAGGTTCCTGTGCAGAAAACGCCGGAGGCGTTGGCGGCGCTGTGCGCGACGCAGCAGAAAACTATCCGCGACCTGGAAAAGGAGAAGTTCAATAGGGGCTCGGACGTCAATAAGATGAAAAAAACCGTCAAAGGCATGGGCGAACTTATGGACGCGCAGCAGGCTGACTTCACGGAACAGATGCAGGCAGCCCGCGCCCTCATCGCCTCCTTGCACGTATACAAGACACAGTTCGAGGCCGACCTTGGCAGCGAGGTGCACATGATGCGTGACGCAGCGGCGTTGGTCGAGACCAACGAAACACGCTTCGAGACGCTCATCACTGCTTCCCGCTTTTGAATAAAAGTTGTACTGAAAACATGCGTGTAAATATGTGTGTCTTGGTATTAAAGGCGGCTGCAGGCATGCAAATCTAGCTTTGGGAGCAGGATGGGCGATTCCAGCGATTGCAGCGATCGCAGCGATGCGGACGATGCGGAAGGGCCGCTGCCGCAGAGTCAGCTGTGCAAGCACGGTTGCCACTTTAGTACCCCTGAGACTTGCCGGAACACTGAAGATGGAAAGTGCGCGTGCAAGGTTTGCCACGGCGAATGTGCAGAGGAGCGATGCGATGAATGTATTGACGAGACAGAATGCCTTGTTTGCAGTTGTTGTGGAGACGAACACAAGGGACCCCTCAAGTTCCCAGACCACGAGGAGTGTGGTTTTTTTGATGAGGATGTAGACGAATGCTTCCATTGTAAATCTTTGAGGGATGATCTGCCTTCAGACGACTCGCAGGCTGAAGAAGGCGCAGAACAGGAGGCGCCAAGGTGTGAATATCATGTCACACTTGCCGCGTACACTGGCAAGCAACTCGAGCTCGAAAGAATCGCAAAAGAGCGCGACAGACACGGGTCCGCATTGGATCACGCGTGCAAGAGCGCAGTCCGCGGCAAGAAGAAGACACATCGCGCATCCAAGGGCACGCGCGGCAAGATAAACTCACCTGCCCTCACCAACAACTCGCCTGCCAGCACCGACAACAGCGGGGGCGAAGGCGAGGAGCAAGGCGAGACCCATTGCAGCAGCACACGCGCACGCACTGGACCCGGCGGAGCGGCCGGAGGGCAGAGTTCTGGCAAGGTGGCACCGCCCTTGCCAGGCGCAGTCGGCTTGGCGCCGCCCTTGCAAGGTGTGGGTGTAGTCGGCAGGGTGGCGCCGCCCTTGGCAGGTGTGGTTGGTGCAGCCAGCGGCCAGAACCAAGGCGGCAGGCAAGGCGAGACCGAACGCAGCAGCAAACGCGCAAGCACTGGACGTGGCGGAGCGGCCGAAGGGCACAGTTCTGGCAAGAACGAGGTGGCACCGCCCTCGGCAGGTGTAGGCGGTGCAGAGAGGAGCGCCAGCAGGAAGACAACACTCATCGAAATTGGTTCCTCAGAGGAGGATAAGCCCGACGTGGTGGACCTGGTGTCGTCGGACGTGGAGGACCTGGTGTCGTCAGACGACGAGGCGCCGCAATCCAGCGCGCCAGTCGCAGGCATCTCCCGTGCCGCATCAGATCCAGCGGCTGCGAATATTGCGGAAGCGCGTGCGGCGGGAGCGCGCGCAGCGGAGCGGCGTGCCGGACTAGGGCCTGCGCAAGCAGCGGAGAGGCTGGCCGAGCTGGGGACGGCGGCATCAAAGCCAACCGAAGGCAGTGCGGCTGGATCCAGGCCCGCAGGCAAAGCGCCGGCACGCAAAGCGCCGGCAGGCAAAGCGCCGGCAGGCAAAGCGCCGGCAGGCAAAGCGCTTGCAAGGCCAAAGGGCCCTCCAAGACCACGGTACTTGGAGAAGAAGAAGTTGTAATAAACTTGCATCACAAACTTGTCCCCCGTGCCGCGCGTGTGCCGCGCGAGTGCCGCGCGTGAGCTCGCGTCTATTATAAAAGACGCGCCGCGAAGGGTGCAATGCGGACCACCACACACGCACGGCCGGCAAGGCTTGCGTCGCCCCAGACAGCAGTGCGCTTTGTGCTGTTTGTGTTGATGGCCAGCGCCGCACACGGCACGCTTGTAACAGTGCAGTCGCAGACGCAGGAGGACATGGACGCGATGACCGCGGCGGTGAACCTTGCGTCCGCAAGCGACTACAGCGGAAACGCCCGGGTGACGCTGGGCACAATCGAGGCGACGATGAGCCGCGTGGTGGACATGGAGAGCGAGTTTCTCGTCACGGTGCCGCAGTCGGTGCCGACGCTGCGGCTGCTGCAGGCCATCGAGTTTGACTCGGCCTCGCAGACGTGGCACCTGGTGTACGAGGTGATGGGTCGCGAGGTGGGCGGCGGCATCAACCAGTTCAGACGCACGCTGTATCTGACGAAGGGGGGCACGGCGCACTCGGGGAATCACGAGAACGCGTGCCTCTCGGCGGACGTGTCCGAGGAGGCGTGTCTCGAGCAGCTTGCGGCGCTGTACTTTGTGCCGTCGACACCGCTGACGGCGACCGGGGACCATCTCGAGTTCGGCAACAACGCCAGTGTCGAGAGCCTGGGCATCCACAGCACGCTCACGCCCGGCGAGCACAGCCTGGTCGAGCGCCTCGACCTATTTCTGCCGCATGCGGTGGTCAAGAGCCAGCTGGCGCGCCGCGAGACGCGGTCGTCGGCGACGTTTGGCGAACAAACGCAGTACTCCTTTGGCGTGGGGATGCTCTTTCTGCTCGCGGGCAAGAACACCATACTATTCGACAAGTTCGATCTGCTCGAGAACGCGCACCTGCAGACGCAAATCGCCAAGTCGGTCTCGTACTCTGTCGCCAAGCACGTCTCGTTCTTCACGGAGGTGGTGCACAGCGACATCCGCGTGCGTCTGGTGTCGGTGGAGTACATGGTCGAGGCCGGGCACGTGCTGCACGACATCTCCGCCTCGGTGAACGGCTGGGCGGTCACGTCGGAGGACTGCCGCCGCGCGCAGATGCGCCTCGAGGAGCTGGCGGACCGCACGTGCCTGGCCGGGCGGCGCATCTGCGAGATTGAGACGTATCTGCCGCCCTCTGGCGGCGAGGTGTGGGTGACGTACACGATGCCCATCCCGGCCGACGTCGCGGTGTCGGAGGACGAGCTGCTGGTCAACACGCTGCTGGACACCCGGGACCTCGCTACCGGCACGCAGCTGTTTTCCAGCATCAACTTCAAGACACCCAACAGCCCGCGCCCGGTGTGCACGGACGTGACCGTCACCGCGTTCAACCCGACGATCTTTGCGCGCGCGACGCTGTATGAGTCCACGGCGCTGCGCCGCCAGGATCTGCGGAGCAGCACGCACGCCCTGTCGAACGTGACGGTGGACGGCGTGGCGGCCCTGACGATGGCCGACGCTCTGATGACGCTGGTGCTCGGGCCGGCCAACTCGTCCCCCGCGCTGGCGTACTTCGAGCAGAACCCAGACGAGCGCGTGCGTGTCGACGAGCTGTACATGTCGCACGCAAAGCCCAGCGTGGACTTTGGCCGCGTGCGCAACACCATGCACGCCGAGACGACCGGGACGACCGCTGCGGGATCGGGGCGGCGGTCGATGGTGCTCGACGCCGGGCTGCTGCTGAAATGCCCGCTGGAGTCGGCTCCGGACTTCGTGTACGGGCCCGCCGCCTTTGCGTGTGTGACCACGCAGGACTACGGCCCGGCGGGAGCCTTGCGGCGCCCCGTTTCTGGCGTCGCTACGAACTTCGTGTACGAGGTGCGAGGCGACGGCGGCGACCTGCAGTGGCTGCGGCGCAACATCTTTGGCGACTCGTTCCAGGGCCGCACCGCGGCCGACGCCTTTTTGCAACGCGTGCAGGCGCTGGTGCCAGCAGAGCACGCCGCGTTCGCGCGCACCTTCTGGATCTGGCCGCTGTACGCCTGGCCGAACGAGGCGCCAGTAGGGCTCAAGGACAAGACCCTGCTGAGCCTCGCGTGGTCCATCGGCCCCGATGCCGACAGCTCTGGCCGCCGGCTGCTGAGCCTCCACGAGTGGAGCGCCACGAGTGGAGCGCGGCGGCGGCCTGCGAGCCGCGTGCATCTCTATGACCTGTACCGGCGTCATATCGACGTGCAGGCCCTCCGACGCCGACCGCAGCAGGCCCTGGGTAGGACTGGCATTCGCCGCCGTGACGAGGCGACCCGCGCTGTGCGGGCCCACAACACGAGCAGCGGACCGTCCTGGAGCCCCCAAGGGAAATTTGCACCCGCGGCCCGGCCCGTGCGGCAGCACGCGCTGCCACGCTCGAAGCCACCTCCTCGAGTTAGCGCCTAAGCTGCAGGGTGCTATTTAAATGCGCGCCGCGGCGGGCGCAATGAAGGTGTGGTCGGATTGGTTTGCGTACGCAATACAGAAGCTGGTGTTCGAGCCGCCGAGCAAGCCTGGTTACCTCGAGCACGAGGCGGGCTACGTGTACACGAGCTCCGGCATGCGCATAGCAACGATGCTGCTGCGGCCCGTCAGCGCACAGGAGCGAGTTGCGCCGCACGCCGAGAATCTGATTGACCTCGACATCGAGGGCGAGGGCCTCACGCGACACGGCAAGTCTCACACAGACGAGCCGCCGGCGCCGAAAGTGCCGGTCCGACCGCTGCTGCTCTACAGCCACGGGAACGCCGAGGACATTGGCACGGCGCGCGAGCACCTGCAGTGGCTGGCCACCAGCCTCGAGTGCGACGTGCTGGCGTACGACTACGTGGGCTACGGGCACTCGTCGGATGGACTCAAAAGCGAGGCCAACATGTACCAGGCCATTGAGGCGGTGTTCCAGCACGCGTCTCGCCGTCTGCAGGCGCAGCCGGCACTCAACTCGGGTCTTTTTCTGATGGGCCGATCGCTGGGATGCACGGCGAGCACGCACCTGGCCCGCGCGCTCAGCGACCAGCAGCGCAACACGGGCTGCCGCCTGTATCTCGGGCTGATGCTCGTGTCCCCGCTCGCGTCCGGCTTCCGCGTGCTCTTTGGCGTTGGGGACTCGTCGTCGGCGCTGTACAGCATGCTCGACCGTCTCTTCTGCCCCGTGGCGCTGGACATCGGGGGTGTCGCGCAGCCCGTGTTCATCCTGCACGGGCTGCAGGACGACATCATAGACATTCGCAACGCCTACGAGGTCCAGACGCACGTGCCAGTGTCCTGTCTGTACCCACCCATGTACGTCGACGCCGGGCACAACGACGTGTTCGCGCTGCACGGCTCACGCATGGCGGCGCAGCTGCGCGAGTTCATGCGACACTGCCGCGCGCGCTGACCGGGCGCTTGCCGGGTGCGCTGGCCGGGCGCTTCGGCGATGCGCGCCGGCCGGAGGCGCTGCGACAGGCTCGAATGTACAATCTGACGGGGCGCTGTATTTTCGCGCCAAGCTTCGCGCGGCAGATGAGTCTTGGGCACATGCTCAACGGGTGCAAGCGCGCGCGTGTCACGGAGCATCTGCTGCAGCAATGCCGGCCTGCAGACGCCCTGGTCGTCGAAAACATCCTCACCGTCGTGCAGGACTCTGTGCCCTGCGTCAACATCACGCAAGCGGTGCTGCGCGCGCACAGCAACCTGTACGAAATTAGCGTCCCAGTGCTCTCGGGGAACATCTCCCTCGCGCAGCTGTCGATTGTGCAGAGATTCAACCCAGCGCGCATCGCCGACATACACGTCGCGCTGCACGATACCGCGCTGTGCCTGGTGCTCAGCGTATGCGACGAGACACGGCCCGTAGTGTGTTCGCACATTGACATTGTGCGCATCAGCAAAAAAGTGAAACACTGAGCCGAGGGTTTGCAACAGTAATAAAACAAAACAACAAGAAAAAGTCGTGTGGGTTGTTTATTTCATTCTCAAAAAGGCCAACCCGGTGCCGTGCGCTCGGCGCAGCAATCTACACTTCATCCCGGATATATCGCCCCATTCCTTGGCGCAATTCCGAACCAGCACCGAACCTTCCACTTTGGCGACTTGGCGCGACCGGATGCGGAAGCAATCCTCCATTTACACCAAACATTCTATTTGGCGAACTATCATCCTGCTGCGATCGATCTTGCATGACCGGCTTGTACCCGTTGCCACTTGGCCGTGCCGACCCTGCAACCGCCTTGAGACGGTGCACTGCGGTTTGGTGTTCAGTACCACCCGGACGCTCATCATACCAGTGTGGCTGCTCCCTTGACGAAGGTGCCTGGTGGTGGGTTGTCAAACGTTGTGTCGATTCAACGAAACTGTGTGGAGACTCTTCTTCCCAGGATGCATCTCCTTCCTCACCCATCTGATGATGGTCTGCTAGGCGACGTGACATTTGTACACGCGGTACCGGGTGTGTCATACGTGTCTCCAGGTCCTGACGCATCTGAGTCAAATCCATCATGACCTGTTCGGTCTTCTCCAAATTTGTTGCACTCAAATTGTCAACAAGCAGTTTGAAGCGTTTGCCTTGGGCTTTGATACTGGCATCCAGACGAATGACTTCTGTCATGCGAGAAGCTGCTTCATCATTCACATTTGCCGTGATCTTATTGTCAATTTCTTGACGCTGTTCCTTCACCAGGTCCTTGCATTCGACAATTTTTTTGTCGCACGCATTGTTGGTCACGTCACCAGCGACCGCGATTGCTTCATGGCAAGTTGCCAGTGCTTGAGTCGCCTTGCGCGTGGTAGCTAGCTCCAAGGTGGCCACCTGCGACGTGATGTCTTCTTCGACTCGCTTCTCGAGCGCGACGTCAAGCTCAGCACAGTGCTGCTTGACCTGAGATTTTGCCTGGGCAATAAGAGTTGCGCACTCCATCGTCATCTCTTCTTTGCTCGAAGCGACCTCCTTCTTCACATGCTCTTTCATGGAAGCGACCTCATCCTTCATGACCTCATTCATGGATGCGAGATCCGCCTTCATTTCCTCCCTCAACTTCTTGATTTCGGCAGCGTGAGCCTGCTGCAGTTCAGCGCGGACCTCGTCAATCCTCTCCCCCACCAAGGTTTCGGAAGCGGTTTTTTTCTGCGTGCGTTCCACATGCTCGAGATGATGGCGCAATGCTGTGATTTCTTCCTGCTGCTCACGAAACATGGTCATAAGCAGCATGTTATCTTGCATGGCCACTCGACCGCCTGCAGACGTGGTCTCACCGTTCTCACTCATTGATTGGAAAGACTGAAAGGCAAGTGTTCACCTCTTAAATACTCGATGCGCACAGCATGCCCCACGGGAAATTGCTGGCAGCAGCAACCCACACCACGATCTCGTGCTTCGACCCGGCCCGAGCCCTGTGTCGGCGAAAAAAATGCCATTTACACGCACGAACGAAGCGGAACACGAAGTGGCCACGAACCGGAAAAAAAAATGCAAATCGCTTCCGAAGGCTTCCGAATGTTTGCGAAAAACCAGCAGGGGCATTAGCGTGGGAGAGAGCAGCAGAGCAAGAGCAATGTCCAAGTACGCAGACGAAGAGGCCCACGACGAGGACGGTGAAGACGGAGGCACTGACAACGAAGACGGGGAGCTTGCACGAGCAGAGGACGATGACATGGACGAAGATGCGCGCATTGATGAACGCATTGGCAATTTGTTGCCAAAGAAGCGCGAAATGGTGCTGAGGAGGCTGGGGCAGGGAGGCAACGGTGATTCGTCGTTTTGCAAGGCCAATGCAAAGGACCGCAAGTGGGTGCAGGACATTATTGAGAAAGACAACGAGCGCCTCGACAAATTGAAGCAAAAAAAAAGCAAGTCCAGCGCCAACACGCCCAAGAAGAGGGTCTTCAATGCCTTCAACGAGGACGGGGAAGGCGGGAGCGGTGGCGAGGGCGCGGGTGATCGCGATAAGGAAGCCGAGAAGAAAATGCGACCGATCAAGCGCGAGCTGACCGCGCTCGCGCAGATCGGACTCGGCACCAACGACATCAGCCGGCATGTGCGGGGCGTTGGCGGCAACCTGCGCAAGGTGTTTTTCAAGCGCGACGACCTGATCCTCAAGGGCGGCATGCTGGAGGTGGAGCACGGCCCGTTCCAGATCTCGCAGATCGAGGACTGGTGGAAAAACAGCGACCGCCAGCGCCTCTTTGCGGAGCGTTTCGCGCTGCCGATCCAGGACTTTATGCCGCTGCGCGACGTCGCGTCGTCGGACACGGTCGACGTGAGCATGACGCCAGACTGGTGCGCCAAGGCGCTGTTTGCGTTTGTGAACACGCACCGCAGCACGCATCTCGACATTCCGCGGACGCCGCAGGTCGAAAACATATGCCTGCCGCAGTTCCACGGCGACCGCAAGAGCCGCATGCTGCTGGAACAGGGCCCCGCCGGTGGCACGGTCGGGGTGGCGGACTGTCTGCTGTGGAAGCTGACGCTCTGCACGGACACGCTGACGGTCGACCCCGAGATCCTGCAGATCGTCACACTGCTGTGCAAGGCGCTGTCGGGGGGCCTCGACGAGTCGTACGCCGCCGTCGCGACGCACTTTACGGAGCCGACCTTCAACACCAACAGCCGCGCCAAGGTGCAGGAGGGCGGGCGCTTCTTCGACCAGCACAACGGGGAGATGCTGCAGGCGCGCGACACGACCGCCACCAGCCAGGACATCGACCGCACGCTGCTGGAGACGCTGTGGAAGCTGCGCTCGAGCACGGCGGGCGACGCCGAGCTGAGCGAGGACAGTCTGGCAATGGTGCCGGCGGAGCACGCAGTCAACAGCGCCCGCTGGAGCGGGCAAGCCGTCCCCGAGAGCGAGGGCAAGAACGAGATCATCGTGCGCAAGGGCCTCTTCAACATCTTTTTGTGGTCACATGTCATGGACTGTGTGGACGCGAACAACTGCTCGAGGCAGGTGCGCATCGACCTGGTGCGCGTGCAGGCAAAGATGCCAGGCGTCGAGCCGATCATCTTTCTCGAGAACGCGTCGCGCATGGAGGCGCTCAAGGTCCCGCTGCTCAATGTGATCAAGCACATGGGCATGGCGCTGTGCAAGCCGCACGCCATGACGATGGGCCTCGCGGACGCCTTCAGCGTCGGCACGAAGAGCCAGTTTTCGACGATGTGCACCGAGGCGCACGTGCCGCTCGCGGTGTTCCAGTTTGCGCACGCCGAGGGGCTGGTGAACATGCACTTTGGCGGCATGCGCATGGACGTGGGCGACTCGACGGAGAT
>Ga0105053_10011335_pt1 | contig 10948 bp, 7 predicted proteins | sample BON01_FD_78093 | JGI IMG/M metagenome (GOLD analysis project Ga0105053, IMG submission 78093) | Freshwater microbial communities from Lake Bonney liftoff mats and glacier meltwater in Antarctica - BON-01 | ecosystem: Environmental > Aquatic > Freshwater > Ice > Glacier meltwater | place: Lake...
ACTGGTGACAGGAAGCCTTCTGCTAGGCAGGCTTCGTTTAAGGCTCGTCACGCAGCAAACATTTCTAAAGGTAAAATGTCAGCGGCTTATTGGGCCGATAAAGTCAAATGGTAGAGGGAGAAAAAATGATGGAAAAAAAACCAGCGAAGAACTCAAAGTTTTACATTCCTGTAAAGAAAGGGAAGACAGCGGCTGCCGTTAAGAAGACTGTCGCTAAAAAATCTGCGGCACCTAAAAAGAAGTAACGGAATGTGTATGTCTTGTGGTTGCTGGATGGACCCTGAAAGTAAAAGTGAACCGAATCATCCAGAGGATTCAACTGTAATGCCTAACGTTAAAACAACGGTAGGTCCTCTTCCTAAGAAAGGTAACTAACATGGCAGCATCAGCACCAACACAACCGCCTCTTGACGGTCGCAACTCACCAAAGCCCGGAGATAAAGGACAGATCATGTTCAGTACCAATCCCGGTGGAACTAAAGGTAAGTAAAAAACTATTGTCGTTAAAACAAGGAAGGGTGCATAATGAACGGTAAACCTGCAAGCAGGGACATTGGTATGCACATTTCTTGGGGTGACATCAGGTGCTCTGTTATCGCTGAAGGGCGTTCATGGAGTCCTGATGTTGCTGACGACATGGTTAACCGCATGGGTGACCTGTGGGAGAACACTCTTCGCAGCATTTCCGATACGGGACATTTTGATGGTGAAGAAGAAGAGGATGAAGAGGACGAGTACGGTCCCACTCCTAGTAAAGAACTTATTGACCCGTACGTTATTAGACTGAGTGAGGATGGTGAGGTTAGTGGCTGAACCCCAAGGTGGTCCACGCACACCTCGTAACCCCGCACCCGTGAGCGCACCGGGTTCTATGTCTCGTCGTACCGACGGACAGGTTATGTCTCAAATGACTGGTATGCCCTATGGGGAGAACGCCGACTTTAACGACATGCAGTCTTCTGCACCTTTGAGTGCAACGAACGTGCAAGGCCCACGACTTAAAGGCAGGGGTGCCCCTCCTGCCGGCATGGGTGGCGGTTCTAGTTCTACTCCTTTGTTTAGTGACACGCAACGCCCCGACGAACCTGTTACTTCTGGTTCAAACTTTGGTCCCGGTGCAGGGCAAATGAATAAAGCGACAAGTAGCCGTTCCAACATTTCTGCCGCCTACTCACGTATGGCAGCAGACAACCCTAGCGACGAAATCCTTGCACTCCTAGCGTTATCTCAAAGACTTGGATACTAATTGATACCGTCTAAAGGTGGACCGCCCCCTGTCAGGGAAGACGGGGATGTCCGCGATAGTTTTAATTCACCTGCCGCTAAAACTTTGAAGCGGATACGGAAAGAAAAAGAAGAAGCCGTTCAGGTACAACAGCAACCGAAACCGGACCGGCTCATTACTGTACCTAAGCGTGGACAGTACGCTTCCGTTGAGGGTCAAGTAAGCAAGATCACTGGTTCTGATTTTATTTCTGACGATGAAGAAGTAATGTTTCAGCAGGATGCAATCACCGAGAGCATCCGTCAGCAAGCAAAAATAGCGCAGGACCGTGCGCGTCTTGTTGGCAAACCTATTTCTTACGAGGAAGCCGTACAAAGAGTCCGAATAACGGACACTGGTCTGCGTGTAAACCCTGCCACTGGCACTACCGTAAGCCCTAACGACCCTTACAGCAAACGGCCCATGACGGAAGCCCAAGTAGAAGAACTAGCCGTCAGGCGTTTCCCATTTATGACTATGCAGGCGAAAGCCTCGGGCTTAACCCGCGAGGAACAGTCCGCAGTGGTCAGTCTGCCTCTTGCTATTGATGCAGTGAAAAGAATAATGGGAACACAAAACCCTTCACGTCAACAACAAATACTTAACACCATGGGTCCAGATATGCAGGCGCTTATGATGGACGTGTACGAGTTGTGGCGTAAAGAAGCAGACGAGAAGATTGAGGTTCGTGCTGACTCTACTGAGTCCAGCAACGTTGTTACCAAACTTATTGGTTTAGCGTGGGACAACGCCATTGGCCCGATCTTTGACGGACTTATTTTTGCTGGGCAACAAACAATCAGATCTGCTTCCACTCTTGCCTACATGAGTAGTGGTGCGACCATGGAAGACGCATGGGACGCTTCTCAACCGGGTTCATATGACCCCGAAATGATTGAGGCGGCTAGGAAGAAGTACGGGGAAATGACTGTTGATGTCATCCTTGACGCCTTCAAAGCAAAAGACAGCGAAGACCCCAACGTGGGTATCGCAACATTGTGGAAAAAATATGCTACCGAAGGTGACTTGGATCGTTTAGGTGTCCTTGAGCAGGCGTTGAGCCTTAACGCCTACGACAAGAACACCTTGGATGCCATAACATACCTAGCATCGTCAGATACAGGTAAGATCGGTAACTTGTTCAACTGGAGTTTAGGTGCATTGACGGGAGTTGACCCGACGGGCGAGGAAGGTTTCGAGTACCCACAGACGGCATTGTTCACTGGCACCCGTGACGCAGTGAACCTAATTTCAATCTTTGCTTTCGACCCGGGTCTTGGTGCTGGTCGTTTCGCCAACATTTACCGTCTGCAAAAGTATGGTTTCTCTAAACTTAGTACACAAACGATTGATGAAACTTTCAGACAGAAAGGAGTATCAAACTTTTTTGATACTCTAGGTGCCGGTTTAGCAAAAGCGAATCAGGCTGAGGATGCCGCACAGTCGGCTCAAGTATTGAACTCTTTGCGTTCACAGTACAAAAGGTGGCTTACCCCTGACGCTATTGAGGCTTTCCGTAAAGCAAAGATTTACAATGCGGAGGATGCGTCAAACTTTTTTAAGGATGCACGTAACATTGAACTGATGGTGAGTGGACAGTCCGCGAAGCGGGCAGGTCAAATAACTATACCTCACATGGTTACAGCGTCGGCTCTTGTTAAGCGTTCTTCGCTTGTCGCTCGCGGTTTAACTTACGACCGTGGTGCAGCAAAAAACATTGACGCTATTTTTGGTGAGGGTGTAGCCAAGATGCTTCCAGAGGAAGCGATACCAATCATCATTAATAGACTCACGAGTTCCGATGGTGACAAGTTCGTTGGCCGCATGTTGAGTGATTTTGTTTTCTCTGGTGCCGAAGCGAAAAGAACTTTCGTTGGTAAAATCCTTGGGACTTTCACTAGCAACGCTAAAGAGTATGAGCGTGTCCGTTATGCCATGAACCGTTATGGTTTCAAACGTGATGGTGGTCCTCGCGCACGAGTGGAGCGCGTGTCGCGTCTCATGGCGCACATGCCTAACGTTAGCCGTGGCATTCATATTGATGATGGTAGGGATGCTGTCAAGATCAGGGATTTAATGTTGTATGCGGGTATGCCTAAGTACTGGGCTGATTACAGTTCTTCTTTGTGGAAGACAATGAATCCGGGTCAACGGAAACAGTTCGCTGGTGGCATTGGCCGTAGTGTTGGTTATTCTCTTGGTGTCGATATTGTTGATCCTGTTAATGGGACTAAACTTATTGACAACATGGTTTCTGGTATGCGTTCCGGTGAAATGTATGCACCTAATTTTGTTGACATGACTGCTGTGCGTGCGGGTGTGGCTAGGCAACAAGCGAGTGAAACCGAAAGCCTTATTTCAAGAACCCACCCAAACATGACTTTCTATAAAGACGGTGGCATGGGTGGCGTGGGAGAAAAAAGTGGTGTTGTCGGCCCAGTAAAAACATCTTTTTTGCGAGACTTCCCGGGAAACAAAACAGACCCGGAGAGAGTCGCTTTTTTCAAGAAAGAACTTTCTGAAGGTAGGGGTTTTGAGAATCCGTTAATTGTTGAGTTCGATCCAAGCAACGGACGTTTCTTTGTTGGTGAGGGTAACCACAGGTTGCAGGCTGCCATTGAGGTGGGAGAAGAATACGTCCCCGTCCGGGTAATCAGGGCAAGAATTAGCGACGGAAGAATCAAAAACATTGAATCAAGTTCGCAGGGTGGCAGAGTTGGTAACCTAGAAGTACCCGCAAGCCCTTGGAAAGATAACTTCAAGGAGGACTATTGGCCTACTGACATTCACCCAAGTTTCTTGTTCAAGGAAAATAAAGAAGAACTCGGTGATGCCGCTTCCAAGGCACCCATAAGTAACCCTTCCATGCTTCCTGACGGTTCCTCCGCTGCACTCTACCAATACCAAATGACTGACGTTATCAGTTTCCCCAACATGGCTGCACTAGAACGATTGTCTATACGCCAATCCTACTTGACTGCACTGCTGGGTAACAACAAAAACATGTCAACCATAACGGACGTGTGGACATTGGGAACTATCGCAGGCCCACGATTCTTTCTTCGCAACGGCATGGAAGATGCCGGTTTGTATGCGATCACTGGTGGGTCATGGAACAATTTCCGTTACGGCCAACTGCACTCACGCGCTAAGCGTGAAGCGATTGAGCGTGTAAACGTCAAACCGGGTGATAAGTCTCGTGGACAAAAACTTGGTCTTGCTGTTACTGCTTCTCGTCACTTAGGTGACACGCTCCCTAAGGCTTTGAACACACTGATCCTTCCACACATTGATGAGGCTGAGCGTCTTGCCGCTAAAACTATGGCAGCGAACGGTGACCGTGAAGGCTTAGTGCTGTTGATTCGTAAAGCGTTCTTGCGTCAAAAGTTCTTGTTTATTAACCGACCTAAGAACGCAACCACCATCAGGTATTTGGATGAGGGTGCGGAGCACCCTTTGTTCTTTGGTGTTCAGGATGAGGTGTCGGAATCCACGGAGACCCTTGCGAGTGGAGCAGCGGTAGGTTCGTCAACGAACGATTTGAACAGGGCTATTCTTAACGGTGAGATCCAAGACATCAGGGGCATCGTTCTTCCTTACCGCAGTATGGATGTTAGCCCCGACAACCCCGCATCCATAAAGGGATGGTTTAATAACATTAACGCCGTGGTTCACGCCGACGGCGTGTTCGGACCGGGGGCTTTGCGGAGACTCAAAAAGTATCACGCAGCCAAATTGTCAGGTAACCCTGCCAGTATTGAACGTGTCGTTAGAGACTACACGTACTTTATTGAAAGGGAAGCGACCAGCGCTATGCGGAACTCAGCCATTTACGCCACTGAGGGTGCCGGTTCCATGGCTCGCCGTAAACTTGATGATGCGTTAAGAATCTTTACCACTAAGGATGGTTCTTTTAACGACGACTTGTTTGATGCAGTAAAAAAGTCGGAGGTGCGTGACGGTAAAACGGTAGAAGGTTTTGCTATGCACGAAATGGTTGACGGTAAACTCGTTCCGCGTTTGACCGAAGAAATGCTTGTCAACATGCCGGGTAAACCAATGTCAGCGTTGGGTGTTGACAATTCTGTTTTCCCTGTCGCTAAACAACTTCCTTTAACTTCAAGGACTTGGGCTGCCATGGGTCGCTCACTGGCACGTTTCACTCGTGAACCTATCTTCATAGCGAACTACCTTGACTCTCGCGCTTTCCTTGAACCCATTCAGAGGGCATTAGCGAAACAGTACGGTGACGTGTACGCAACCAAGTGGGCTGTTGAGAGTGCCTATGAGCGTTCATACAAACTGTCCATGTCTTACGTTGATGATCCTAACATTCGTTCACAAATGGCGTGGAGCGTGCGTAACGTTGCACGTTTCTACCGTGCACAGGAAGACTTCTTCCGTCGCATGATGCGTACGGGTAGGAACAATCCTGCCGCTATTCAACGTTTGAATCTTTCTTGGCATGCTTTGGATGAGACTGGGTTCACTCAAATAGATGAGAACGGTGACAAGTATTTCGTGTGGCCGGGTAACAAGGTTACTCTCGGTGCCATTAACTGGTTCACTTCTTCTTTCTTTGACAAGAATGTTTTGGAGGGTGGGGCACTAGTAGACTTTACTTCTGAAGTAACCATGCTTACTCCTTCCGGTGACCCTGACGCTCTACCCCCAACATTGTCCGGTCCTTACGCTTCGATAGGTTTCCCTGTACTCGTTGGTTTAGTTCCCGCCTTGGCTGGGTTGCAAGGTGAAATCATGGGTGAGTATTCAGTTGGGCGTACTTTAGGATGGGAAAACGCTATCCCAAGCAACGCAATGAAAGCGTTCGACTTGACGAGAAGTCTTCTTAAGCAAGACGACATGGAAGACAACGACACTGTTTTTGCTGACTCAGCAAGATCAGCAATGCAAGTGTACATGGCCACTGGTCTTGTTGACGAAACTAAAGAATACACGGCAACCGAGTTGTCTAAAATCAAAGACGACATTAACGTTCTTGGCGTAGACATCGCTATGATTAAAAGTATTTCAGGCCCAGTGATGCCAGCAGCCATGTCAATTAATCCCCAGACGGTTACTAGTTTTGCTAAAAGCATGGGTGTGTCTGGTATGCGTAAAATTTTTATTGAGTTATTGAAACTTAACGACGGTGACTTTAATGCCACTTTGGTCCAGTGGGTGGCAAAGAATCCGGGCTTGTCTGTCTTCTCTGTTTCCGAAAACGACAACCCTGACTCTTTCGGGTATTTTGCTGCCACTAAAGAAACACAACTTTTCATTGAAACAAACAAAGAACTTCTTGACAACAGTAAAATCGGTGGTGCTTTCTTCGCCCCGCAAGAAGGCGTTCAGTCCTTGTCGGCATGGAAGTACCTTGCTGCTATGGGTGCAAAAATACCGAAGAGTGTCAACGCTTACTTCAACGAGTTGGTTACTGCCGAAGGTTACGCCCGATACAAGATTTTCGAGAACCAGTATTACACTCGAACTGACGCAGCCAACATGATTCCTGACGAAGACACAAGGAGAAAGTCGAAGTCTAGTTTGGATACACAGTTCACTAACGCGAAAAAACAACTGTATATTGATTTCCCTAACCTTAGTTCACGCATCAGTGGTGCCCTTTCAACAAACACTAGGTCGGCCCCTTCGGATCACATGAAGGATATTGCGGATATTAGTTACGCAATTTCTTGGATGGAAGAAAACCGAACTCTTGATGACCGTGGTTTGGATGCGAAGGAAGTTATTGAACTTTACAATCAGGCACTCACGAGTATGCGTGGTGTCAATCCTGCCGACTCTTCTTACAAAGATAACAGGGACAAAGTGAGGGATCAATGGAAAGCCGTCTACGCTTCTTATTCGGAAAGGTATCTTGAAGATACTCAATGGAGACTGCTAATGAGTGCCACTAGTGGCGCACTAGGATTCGAGGTAGGATAATGAACCCAAGACCCGGAAAACCCTCTAGTAGGCCACCAGCCGATTTGAACGACTACAACACACCTGAGGCGCCAGATAAAGTATCTATAGACGGCAGTGACCAGTGGGGTCGCGGGCAAGTTAAGTTTGGTTACGGCTCAACCCTTTATGGTACAGCCGACAGAGCCGAACAGACAGGCACCCGTCCTTCTTTTATAAGAGAAGGTCAACTTTCATACTCTGACGCTCAAGGATACCTTGGTGCCCTTCGAGCCAAGGCAAGGGTACCTAACGCATCCAAGGCTGACAAGTTGGCTTACAGCAATCTTATTTCTTCTTTGAGTTCCTATCGTGACACGAAGATTGAGTCGGACTCTGGTGCTGATTCCGCTTGGGCTGCCATGCTCAATGATGCCTCTGATGGTCGTGTAAACGTCATGGACCTTATTCAAAGCGGAAGCAGTGGACCTCCCGGTGGAAGCGGTGGAAGCAGCGCCTACACGGGTCCGGTTTCTAGTGTCACTAAAATGGCTGACTCCGACATTAGGAACATCGCCAACAACGTTTCTATGGAAATGATTGGCCGTGGTGTTTCTGACGAAGAGTTCCAAAAGATTGTTAAACGTACACAGCAAGCCGAAGTAAACAACCCCACTATTTCTAGTGGCGGTGTCGCAACAAACATTACGGATCAGGGTCTCACTACCGTGGGTCGTGAAGATATCGTGAAAAACATTATTGCGAAGCAACCAGAATACGCAGAGTTCCAGAAGGCTACTACGTTGATGAGTTGGTTCGATGAGGCTCTTAGTGGGAGGGTGAAGTAGTATGGCTCCACGACCAACAAAGCCGAATCCAAAACCAAAGCCGAAACCTGTTCTTGATGCTCAAGGGAAACCCATCGCCAAGGGTGACGACGAGATCGCTTCACGTTTTGGTCAGTTCTATCAGATCATGGAATCCGACCCTGCGTTAAAGAAGTGGTTTGAGGGTTTCGCTAAAAGGTACAAGGATCTGCGTGGACAGATTAGTCAGGAAACTTTTAACCTAGAGTTAAACCAGCAACCTTGGTACATCGAAAATTCGGGTACTTGGATTGCTGACGCTAAAGAAAAACTGGAAGACGCAACGGGTTACGCTCAAAGACTTGAAGGTGATGTTGCTTACCTTCGTGACGTTGCTGCCGGTTACGGTGTTGCTCTTGATGACAGTGTTTTGACACAGTTGGCTACGAGCAAGCGTCAGTTTAACTGGAACGAATCTCAAGTGTTTGACGAGTTAGAAAAACTCATGCCGGAGGGTGTGGATCGTTACATTGGTGCCGCTGGTACGGCGCAGGATTCTTTGTCCACGTGGGCGAGGAACAACGGTTTGTCTTTGAGTGAGAATTCTGTTAAGGATTATGTTCGCAAGATTTCCCGCAGGGATTTAACTCTTGATGACGTTAAAGCCGATTTGCGTAAAACGTACATGGCTGGTGCTTACCCTGCGTGGTCTGACCGTATTAACGCGGGTCAGGACATTTCGGATATTGCTGCACCGTACAAGTCTCGCATGGCGAAACTGTTGGAGATTGACGAGTCGCAAATTGATTTTAATGACAACATGTTGAGTCAGGGTTTGCAGGGTGTTGGTGCTGACGGCAAGGCGGGGATTGTTCCGTTGTATGAGTTTGACAAAATGATTCGTAAAGATCCTCGTTGGGATCGGACGGAGAACGCTTTGAAAACGTACACTGATGCTGGTTCTAGTATCCTCAAAATGTTTGGTTTGAGGTGATTTGAGTGGCTATACAAAAATGGCGTAAGGACATGAACGCTGCTCTTGGTGTCGCGGAAGCGGAGAGGGCCGCTGGTAATACTGCGGCTGCTATTGCTGCTGCTAATAATGCCATGAGTCTTTCTCGAACTTCGGCCTCTTCCACGGCTGTACATAATGCTCGTCAAAACATTTACAACACCACTCCGGCTACTGACCCAACTGTTGAACCAGAGACCGACCCCGGTCCCGGACCCGGTCCCGGACCTGCCGCTGCTGTTGAGTCTGGTGCTGACAGGGCCAGCCGGTTGTACTACGAAAGTTTGGCTGCTGACCGTATCGCCCAGCGGGAGGAACAAAAAACTTCCGCTAGAGGTTTCCTTAGAACGCTACTGACGCAGTACAACATGCAGTCCCTCGCCGGTCAGATCGAATCTTTGATTCAACAGTCAACTAACCAAGATTTTCTTGCAGAAAAAGTTCGTGAAACGGCAGAGTACAAGACTCGCTTTAAGGGTCTTCTTGATTTGCAGGCTCGTGGCATTACGGATGTTCGTAACGAAGGAGAGTACCTCGACCTAGAAACAAACTACCGTCGCGTGTTCCGCGAAGCAGGACTGGTCAACTACCTAGGCGTTTCTGGTTCACAAGGTGAATACAACTCTATCGCTGACCTTGTAGGCAAGTTTAGTTTAAGTGTCAATGAGGTACAGGATCGTGTGTTAGACGCCCAGAGGGTTGTTGCTGACACACCTCAAGAGGTTCGTGACTCGTTGCAACGCTTCTACAATGTTGACCCATCAACCCTTGTTGAGTACGCCCTTGATCCTACACGTACCCAAAACAAAATCAATCAACTGGCTAACACTGCGATTGTGGGTGGCTATGCTTCTCGCGCTGGTCTCAATTTGGATGTGGGTGGTGCTGAGAGCATTGCTAGTCTTTCAGGATCGTCAGATATTAACGTTGAACGGTTTACTGTTGATGCTGCTGCGGGTCGCGCTATCCGCGATTCAACGAAGCGTCTTGCCAACATTGAGAAGAGTACTCTTAGTGATACGGAGTCGTTGACTGCTTCTATGGGTGTTGACACTGAGGCTAAAAAGAAAGTAACAACGTTGCAGTCCCGTGAACGTGCCCGTTTCGGTGGCACGTCTGCTATTGGCTCTACCACGTTGTCTAACGCTAGAACAATATAACTGAATAGGGGGCGTGACAGGTGCAGTAGAACGTGGATCGGACACCAGATTGTACTGGTGACAACCGTGAGACTTCTTAACCCCAGTTCGATTCTGGGCACGTCCACCATTACCTTGACCCACCGGCCCAAGGGATGTAGCAAGTCCGGTAGTAGCAGCCATTGTGTTCTCCCCAGTTCACAGTGTGGGTTACGTTTCATCTAAATGAATGGGAGTATGTATGTCTGAGTACAACGAATGGGACGACGATGAGATGGACACTGACGGCGACGGTCGCGGTGGGAAAGATAACTCTACTGGAATGAAAGAGTTGCGGAAGGCGAACGCTGCCTTAAAGAAGCAACTTAGTGAACTTCAGGAAAGTTATTCTCTCGTTACTAAAACTCAACGTGATCGTTCGGTGAAAGACGTACTTAAGTCTAAAGGGTTACCTGACAAAGTGTCGGCGTTAATTCCCGCAGACGTCACATCTGAAGAAGATGTGGATGCTTGGATTACTGAATACGGTGACGTGTTTGGTATTACAGCAAACCCTGAAGCCAATGCTGAAGGTGAAAATGAGGTGCGACAAGATTTCGCTTCTCTTAACAGGATTTCTCAAGCGCAGGCTGGTGGGACTACCTATTCGGGTGGTTCAGACCAAATGGATTCTCTTGTCCGTAATGCGGGAAGTCCTGAAGAGTTAAACAAAATTTTGTTTGGTACTTCACAAGCGCCAGAGGCATACTAGCCGAAGGTTCCGACAAACATTCTATCTATTTTAAGGAGGTGAAACACTACAATGGCTAACGCATACACT
>Ga0105053_10011336_pt1 | contig 10948 bp, 12 predicted proteins | sample BON01_FD_78093 | JGI IMG/M metagenome (GOLD analysis project Ga0105053, IMG submission 78093) | Freshwater microbial communities from Lake Bonney liftoff mats and glacier meltwater in Antarctica - BON-01 | ecosystem: Environmental > Aquatic > Freshwater > Ice > Glacier meltwater | place: Lake...
CTCGTCTGCCTGCGCCAACAGCAGGTCTGCATCCTGCAGAGAAACGATTGCGTTGTAGTGCGGGTTTAGCTCTGCAATGCGATCAAGCGTAGCGTTCATCACCTCACGGCAAGACACGTGCTTCTCATGAATAGCATGAGACAGAGTACTCGCGTCCATGTCAATGATGCGCGTATCGCTGGGAGGTATTGATTTCATTGGGGCCTTTGATTTTCAAAAAAGAGACGTTATCGCTAAAGAGATGACTCCGCAACAGATACCTTATGCGATGGCTAAAAAGTGTCTGCCTAGTAAGTACAAGAACTGTGTGGAAGTCACCCGCTTTGTTATTCCAAAATTAGAAGAGCTTGGCACCAAGATATTTGATATTCTTAAAAAATTATTATTTCGTTTAAGCGCAACCTCCACAATCAAGCACCAATGTTTTAGAAATAAATTTATGACGTGAATTTTTATTCACTTATTCAAACGTCACAGACTCGAAATTTATCAGGATCTCAAAATCTACTTATTCAATCGGGCAATCTATACCAACGGGGATATGGAGGCACTGACGCCCTTGTTCCAAGAGTCTATAGTCCTTATGAAATCGGCAAGCGTATCTATGAACGTGTGGGCTGGTAGTAACGGCTTTCAATTCAGAACCGTTGGTTTTTCCGTCGCCTATGAATCGCTGGCTGCACGGGCCGCAGTCAACGCAAAACTGGGTACCAATAAATCATGGTGGGCTTTAGCCCGAAAGATGACTGAGTATGCGCGCAGCTGGGAGCCAGATACCATCTATCAGTACGTCCGTGGCGGAACGATGGGCACCGTAGTGAACCAAAACCTAATTCAGACCAAAGGGCCCAATGAGTGGAAGGCCGCGATCCAATGGGCCAATGAGCATGCCGAGTTGTGCAAGCAAATTACTGGTATTGATACCAATGTCCTTCACACTATTTACGGCAAGCTTGGCGATGTCACCATGCTGACGGGTATGGCAAATGCAGCGGCTGTGGACGAGTACCGCGCCAAGTTAATGGCCAGCGCTGAATTCATGCCTAAGTTCCTGGAGGGTGCTTAATACGCTATTCCAGAAACCATTGTGAAGCGTCAACTTGTAAAAATTGCTTGATTGTGTCGGACCTAATGGACAATGAGGACAAGCGATTTTGACCTTCTATCCAGATGCCTCGCTTGCGTTAGGCCGCGATCTTCTCGCGCACCTGTTCTCCAGACTACTCGCGTTCAAACTGTGCAAAGAACAGCATGATGTTGAGCGTCAAGCCCCCCATGGATGTGGTGGTGTTGAAGGACTGGGTGACCGACACAAAGGTCACCTTGTACTGAACAAACAGTTCGACCAGTTTGGCAAAGTCGGCAAGCGACCGTGACAACCGATCGATCTAGTAGACCACGATGGTGTTCACCAGTCCCTTACGGACGTCTTCGAGCAGTCGCTTTCACGTATATGTGCAGTTCCTGCAGTCGGTCATTTCCAGTCGCGGATAAATCACTAACGATCGGCCAGCAAAAATGCGGCGCCTTTTTCCGCGATCATCATGGTCGCGGCATTCGTATTGGCGGAGGTCACAGTCGGCATCACGGAGGCATCGATCACACGCAGGCGCTGGACACCGCGAACGCGCAGTTGCGGATCGACGACCGACGTCGGGTCGCTGCCCATGCGACAGGTGCAGCTCGCATGGTACACAGTCCCGCCCTTGGAGCGCGCATATTCCCATAGATCGCCCGGGCCAGCATGACCCGGTCCGGGTAATGTTTCCAGGTCCCACAAATCGCGAAAAGCGGGTTGGTGATAGATTTCCCTGGCCATCTCCAAGCCGGAGACGATCACCTTGCGATCGTGCTGCTCGGAAAAATAGCGCGGCTCGATCTTCGGTTGCTCGAATGGATCGCTGGAGCGGATGGTGATACGACCGCGTGAGTCTGGTCGACACTGCGCAACAGACACGCTGAATCCCGAATAGTCGTGCAGCGGCATGCCGGGCCGGTCAACTGACAAAGGCATCACATTGAACTGGATATCGGCGCGGTGGTCACGCGCATGTGGCGTGCGGGCAAAGCCGCCCACCTGCCCCGCCCCGACGGTCAGCGGGCCGCGGTTTGCGAACAGCCATTGCAGGCCCATCTTGGCGAGTTCAACGGGGTTGCGAACCTGGTCGTTGAGCGAGATTTTCTTCTTCAGGCGCACGATCACGCGCGCCTGGTAATGGTCTTGCAGGTTCTCGCCGACCTCAGGCGAGTCGGCGATGACGGGGATGCCATACTGTGCGAGTAGAGTCGGCGGACCGATGCCCGACAGCTGCAGCAATTGCGGCGATTGCAGCGCGCCGGCGGCCAAGATGACCTCGCTCAGCGCGCGTGCGGTTTTCTTTTCGCCCTGCTCAATCCACTCCACCCCCACCGCGGTGACGCCCTCAAACAGGATGCGCGATACCTGCGCATGCATGGTCAGGGTCAGGTTCGATTGCTTGCGCACCGGGCGCAGGAAACTGCTCGCTGCCGAGGCGCGCCAACCATCCTTGATCGAAAGCTGGTATGCGCCGACCCCGTAATCGGTCGCGCCGTTGAAGTCCGGATTGAAGGGCAGTCCGAATTGCTGACCGGCTTCCACCCAGGCGTCGCAATAGGGATGGTCGTTGCGCAGGTCGGATACGCTGAGTTCGCCCGATGCGCCGTGGTACTCCGATGCCCCGCCCATGTAGTTCTCGCTACGTTTGAACACCGGCAGGACAGAAGCGTAGCCCCAACCTTGCGCGCCGGCCGCGGCCCAGTCCTCGTAGTCCTCGTGTTGTCCGCGTATGTAAATAAGGCCATTGACCGAGGACGAGCCACCGAGCACCCGGCCGCGTGGCCAGACGACGTTGCGGCCACCCGAACCTTCACTCGGCTCGGTGTCGAACTGCCGCGTGAAACGCGGATCCACCATGGTCTTAAAATAGCCCACTGGCAGGTGGAGCCAGAAGTTGCGATCGGGACCGCCGGCCTCGAGCAGGAGCACCCGGTGGCCAGCAGATGTAAGGCGGTTGGCGAGTAGGCATCCCGCCGAGCCGGCTCCGACGAGGATGTAGTCGTATTCTTTAATGCTCATCGCAGCAGACTCGGCAACCACAGGCTGATCGCGGGCACCAGCGTGATCAAGGACAGGACGCACAGCAGTGCGAACAGGAACGGCAGCACCGACATAAACATCTTTTCGATCTTGATCCCGGCGATCTGGGCCGCGACGAACAGGTTCACGCCCAGCGGCGGGGTGAGGAACGCAATCTCCACGTTGACGATCAGGAGCATGCCGAAATGCACGGGATCCACACCAAAAGACTTTACCAGCGGTACGAGGATCGGGCTGAGGATGATGATCGCCGACATGGTCTCCATGAAGCAGCCTATGATCAGCAGCAGCAAGTTGATGAGCAGCAGAACGCCGAGCGGCCCGCTGGCCATATCGGAGAACGCGGTTACCAGCGCCTGAGGAATGCGCTCGAAGGTGATGACCCGCGCAAAGAGCGTTGAGCACGCCACCACGATCATCAACGCGCCAGAGATCATGTGGGTGCGCTCGAACGCGATCTTGAGCTTCGCCGGCTCGAGCGACTTGTAGACAAAACGCCCGACGATCAGCGAATAGACCACTGCCATTACAGATGCCTCGACCGGCGTGAACATGCCGGTGTAGATTCCGCCAAGGACAAGGAAAGGTAACGCCAGCGCGGCCTTCCCTTCCCAGACGAGTGAGGCGAGACTACGCCGGCCCTCGCCACCGACTTCGCGGTCGACTGTCTCGATCTTGTGGTAGCGGGCCATGCCGTAGGCCACGCCGGCAAGTGCCAGACCAACAAGCAGGCCGGGTATGACGCCGGCAATGAACAGATCCCGGATCGAAGCATTCGCGATCAAACCGTAGATGATCATTGGATTGCTGGGCGGGATCAGCACGCCCAGTGTGCCACCGGTGGCCGCCACAGCCGCCGCATAGGCGGGGGGATAGCCGTAACGCATCATTGCCGGAATCATGATCCCGCCGATCGCGGCCGTGGTGCCAGGGCCGGATCCCGAAATGGCCGCGAAAAACATGCAGGCAAATATCGTGACCATACCCAGGCTGCCGCGGATATGGCCGAACATATGGCGGAAGATATCGACGATGTGTTTCGTGATGCCGCCTTGTTCCATCAGATTGCCGGCCAGGATGAATGCCGGTATCGCGAGCAGGGGGTACTGGTTGACGCCGTTGAGAATCGTCTGCGATGCAAATTGCATCGGGCTGTCGGTGAAATATGCGACAGCGAAACCGGTCAGCCCCAGCGATACGTAGATCGGCACGCCGATGGTCAGCAGCACCGGGAGCAGCACTGCAAGAGTCAGTTGGGTCGGCGTCATGCGGCGGCTTCCTGTGCAGCACCTGGCGCATCACCGAACAGCAACATGAAGCGCTGGATGATGGCGAGGCCAAAGAACACGGCGGGAGCAAGAAACAGAAAGCTCTCGTTGAACCCGAGCGATGGCGATATCGTCGGGTAGCGAAGACCTTCGGCCACATTCAGGCTGGCGTACCAGAAGAACAGGGCATCAAACAGGACTATGCACAGAAACTGGATTTTCTCCACCAACCAGCGGGTGTAGCGCCATCGTGCGGCCAAGTCCGAGAAAACGCTGACGCGCAGATGGCTCAATTTTCCCGAGGCATAGCTGGCGCTGGTAAACACCATCACCAGGAAAGAAAACCGCGCGAGCTCTTCTGTCCAGTCGACCTGCCAGCCCATCTCGCGGGAAACAACCTGCAGGGTGAGCGCGCCGACGGTCAGCGCGATCGTCAGGTGGGAGGCCCAGACCTGTACCCATTCGAGAACGCGCAACAATCGGTTACGCAACGTGGTTTGCAGCATAAAATGCGCCCTTCAATTGGGCGGGCCGTCAAACTAGGCGGCCCGCGTTGACCTCGACTGTGGCCGTGTTGCCTACTTCTGTACCGACATCTTCTGATAGTCGCTGACGATGCCCAGCGCCTGCTTCGCCAGGGCCTCACCATCGGGGCCGATAGTCTTGTAGTACTCGGGCCAAATGGCGCGGGCCTTGGTCACCCACTCGGTCTCGTCCTTGATGTCCGTGACTTTCACGCCTGCAGCCTCGGCTTTTTTCCACCAGGCGGCCTCGTCCTGCGGCTGCCACCAGCGGATGTAGTCGGTCGCTTCCCGGCCAGCGCGCAGGATGGCTTCCTGGTGTGGCTTGGATAGCCCGCTGAACCATTTCTCAGACACGATGATCGGGTGGGTCAGGATGGTGTAGTGAAAGCGCGTCATCCGATTGATAACTTCATGGAATTTCATACCGATCACATCAGTCACCGGGTTGTCCCCGCCCTGCACCACGCCTTGCTGGAGCGCGTTGTACAACTCGGACCAGCCCAGCGGTGTGGGTTGCCCACCCCAAGCCTTGTATGAGGCAATCATGATCGGGTTTGGCGGAACGCGCATCTTGAGCTTGGATAGATCCGAAGGCTTCTCGATAGGGTTGTCAGATTTGTAGAAAAATGCGCGCCACCCGCTATTCTCCCACCCCACAATGCGCACATTGGCTTCCTTGATCACGCGAGGCACAAGGGTCGGCGTGAGCTTGTCCTGCAGGTAGTTGACCTCCTCGGTGCTGGTCGCTATGTAGGGCAGGATGAACACGTTGAGCGAGGGAGCCATCGCCGACAGATTGTTGGTCGCCGGCAGCGCGACGTGGATTTTGCCCTGCCGAACCTGCTGGCTCATCTCCAGTTCCCCACCGAGTTGAGCGCCCGGGAAGATCTGGCCGCGGATCTGGTTGTTGGTATAGATGGAGACCAGTTCGGTGAAGCGTTTGAGCACCGCAGTATGCGAACTCCATTCCATATTGACCGTATGGGCGACAACCATCGAAATCTGACCGGGTTGTTTCGGCAGATTCTGGAAATCGTACGGGTTGGGCTCTGCAAGCGCTCCCGTCGAGGCCGAAGCCAACGCGGCAAGTGCCGCCACTGCAAAGATCTTTCTCATTTGTGTCTCCTCTTGGTTTAAGGTGTATTTGAAACGGAAATCGGGTTAAATACCCTTTTTCAAAATCTAATGTACCATAGTTAGAACGTTAAACATATTAAGTTGTTTGATAGGATTTAGCCCCCTAACACATTCGAGTATTACTTTGGCATCTATCTCTCGCTCTAGCCCGCATCCACTTTATGCGCAACTGGCAGATCTGCTACGCCAGCGGATCGCGCGCGGCATGTGGACGAAGGGCCATAAGCTTCCGTCCCTTGAGCAACTGATGCACGAGTTCGACGTGGCGCGCGTCACGGTCCGACAGGCAGTCAACTTGCTCGCGCAAGAAGGGCTGCTTTCTCCTCAGGCGGGCCGGGGCACCTTCGTTACCGCGACACTCGCGCAGGATCGGCGGCTGAAAATGCAAACCTCACTGCGCGAGCTGGCCGACGTGTACAGCAACGACAAACCGAAACTCATGTTGATCGAGGAAGCGTCGGCCGTGCCTCCGCTGCTGCCAACCGACGGAAAACCGGCCGCACAGTACCACTTCATGCGCCGGGTCCACTCCGCCAAAGGCGAACCGTACTGCATCATCTCAATTTATCTCGACGACCGGGTTTTTCGCATGGCTCCCGCGCGTTTTCGTAAGGAGACCGTAATCCCGGTCTTGCTCGACCTGAAGAAGGTCAAGATCGCACGCGCCCACCAGAGCGTCACCATCTCGACGGCCGATGCCGAAGTGAGCGAACACCTGGCTTTGTCCTTCAATTCGCCCGTCGTTCTGGTGCGCCGCGTATTCACCGCCGCAGACGACACGGTTCTGTACTTGGGCGAAGTCACGTACCGCGGTGACTACATCCATTTCGAGATGGATTTGCGGCCTTGAGACAACAACGATCCATGCAACCAACCCAACATCCTGGAAACCATCCATGCAAGCACTGAGTCCCGAGGAAATCGAACGTTATCAGCAGGACGGCATCGTCGTTCCGGCAAAAGGTTTTGATCCGGCCACTGTCGCGGCGATGCACGCGAAGCTGGATTCCTTTCTTATCGACCAGGGGATCACCGATGCGGACTACGTACCGGACATCATCGAGCGCGATCCGAGCTGGCTCGATTTTGCGGTCCGGTCCGAGATCCTCGACGCGGTCGCGCAGCTGATCGGCGAGGACATCATAGTCTGGGGTTCTGCACTCTTTTGCAAAGCCGGCAAGGGCGGACGCGCGACACCCTGGCACCAGGACGGACACTACTGGCCGATCCGTCCACTGGAAACGGTGAGCGCATGGATAGCGATCGACGATGTCAACACCGAAAACAGCTGCCTTCGCGTAATTCCCGGTTCACATCGCGACCGTGTCAGTTATTCGCACGACACCGACAACAGCGATGCCATCATCCTCAACCAGGTGCTCAAGCCCGAACACCTCGAGGGCGCGCCGCCGTGCGACATCGAACTGGCACCTGGACGTTTCTCGATCCACGACGTATATCTCGTTCACGGCGCCAACCCGAACAACTCGGGCAAACGTCGCGCCGGCATGGTGTTTCGGTACATGCCCGCGACCTCGTATTTCGACCGGGAACTGGCAGCCGAGCAGGTCCGGGAGATGGGCGTGCTCGATCTCTCCAGGCGAAAGCTCCATCTCGTGCGCGGCGTCGACCGCACGGGCCGAAACGACATCCAGCACTGACCAGGACGCGCACCCATGAGCCTAACCATTGAGAGCGTCGAGACTTTCGTCTACCGTGCACCCATAGATACTCCGGTGCAGACATCCTTCGGCATCATGCGTGACCGGCCTGCGGTGTTCGTCCGGGTGACCGACAACGAAGGCGTGCAAGGCTGGGGCGAGGTCTGGTGCAACTTCCCGACCGTGGGAGCAGAACACCGCGCCCGACTGGTCGATTCGGTGTTCGCGCCGCTGCTCGTGGGCAAAACCTGGGTGTCGCCCGAATACGCCTTCCGCGACCTCACCGCAGGGACCGAGGTGCTCGCGATCCAGGCGGCTGAATCCGGGCCGATAGCCCAGTGCATCGCCGGGTTGGACATTGCGATGTGGGACCTGCATGCGCGCCGCATGAACCAGCCGTTATGGCAACTGCTGGGCGGAACATCACCGGTCGTCCCGGTCTATGCAAGCGGATTGAACCCAACTGCGCCCGAACGGCTTGCCGCGCGTAAACGATCCGAAGGTTACCGTGCATTCAAGCTGAAGGTCGGCTTTGGGCGCGAGCGTGACCTCACCAATTTGAAAGCGCTGCGCAGTGTCATCGGCGACCTTGCGCTTATGGTCGACGCTAACCAGGCCTGGGACCTAGGAACTGCGACCGAGATGGCGGCGGCTTTTGTGGACTTCGATCTGGGCTGGCTTGAAGAGCCCCTGCGCGCCGATCGGCCCTGGAGCGAATGGCAGCAATTGGCCCGCACATCCGCGTTCGCCCTGGCCGCGGGGGAGAACATGGCGGCGGCGAACTCGTTCGATGCCGCGCTGGAATCGAAAGCGCTCGGCGTTGTGCAACCCGACCTGGCGAAATGGGGCGGTTTCACGGGCTGCCTGCCCGTGGCAAAAAATATCCTCTCACACCGCGCGCGGTTTTGTCCCCACTTTCTCGGAGCAGGTATCGGCCTGCTCGCTTCCGCGCACTTGCTCGCTGCGGCGGGCGGCAACGGAATGCTCGAGATCGACGCCAATGACAATGCCCTGCGTACGCTGACCTGCGGGCCATTGGCCAGCATTCTCGAGGGCCGGGCTTCCCTGGGTACCGCGCCGGGTCTGGGGCTTGCGCCCGACCAACAGGCGCTATCCGAGTTTCTGGTCGCGCACTGAATGAACACTACCGCCGCAACCGGACATCGAGGCGCAAGCGCGCCAGCTGTCGCTTCAAATACCGGCGCATTCAATGCGTTTTCATACGGGCACCGTCTGGCGGTTGCCGAAACAATCTGGTTGCCGGGCTGGTCGACACAACGGGATCGCCGATGCATTCCCGACGGGCCAGGCAAGGCGAAGCATTGTTTGCTGAGGGCCGCGCGATTAATCCGGCCTCATGGTTGCGCAGTTCGACACCATAATTTGACCGAAAGATACAAGGTCTCAAAGTTCTTAATTACCGGGAGTAGATAAAGATGTACCGCAAAAACACGCTCACCAAGTGGCCAGGTCAGGGGACTGAATTCAACGTCGAGATGGGCGCCATGAAAGGTCCGACCCGTGTCGGAAACTCCTTCAACGCAACTATCCTGCCAACGGCAGCTGCAAGAACATGAGCAATATTGTCCGAGACCGCTTCTTCAATGGCCGTTGGACGGCTGCCCATGGCTCCGTGTTGGAAGTATTCAACCCGGCGCACCCGGATCGGGTCGTCAGTCGCTACACAACATCGAGCCCGGCCGATGTCGACGAGACTCTACAGGCTGCCAGTGAGGCGTTTCGAACTTGGCGTTGCGTGCCAGTGTTCGAGAGGTATACGGCTCTGACAAATTTTGCCGCAGCCATCGAGGCGGCATTGCCAGACATCGCGCAGGCCATCACGCTGGAGCAGGGCAAACCTTTGGCCGAAGCGCGTGCTGAGGCAGGCAAGGCCTTGCAGGAGGCACGTTTTGCTTTCACACAATGCCTGCAGCCATCCGGAGCCGCCCCGATGGGCGCTCGACCTGGCTTTCGCGACCTGGTGATCAGACGTCCTCGTGGCGTGATCGCGGCAGTCACCCCGTGGAACTTCCCGATCCTGACCCCAATGCGAAAGATCGCTCCGGCGCTGGCCTGGGGAAATTGCATCGTCATCAAACCGTCGGAGTTCACTCCCGGAGCCGTAGCATTGATTGCAGACGCCGCGGCGCAAACGCTGCCAGCCGGCGTGTTGCAGGTTGTCAATGGCGCGGCCGAGACGGCGCGTTCGCTGGTTGGATCACCCCGCGTGCAAGGTGTCACATTCACAGGCTCCATTGCAACAGGACGGCAGGTATATGTCGCTGTGGCCGAGTCACTTGCGGAGTTGTCGCTGGAACTTGGCGGCAAGAATGCTGCCGTGGTCCACGATTGCGACGACATTGATGCAGTGGCATCTGCCATCATGGGCGCAGCGATGCAATGTGCTGGGCAACGTTGCACTGCCATCAGTCGCGTCATCGTGCATGAATCCCTGCGTACGCCTCTGGTCAATGCATTGGTGCAAATTGCCGAGGCCGCAGTGCTTGGCGACGGTATGCTGCCAGGCATGACGATGGGGCCGCTGACCACAGCGGCGCAGTTGGACAAAGTCGAACAGATGGTCGCAGAAGGTTTGCAGGCAGGTGCGCTGTTGCGCACGGGCGGGTGCCGTATGCAACCGGACAATGCCCGCGAGGGGCGATTTTACGCGCCAACCATTCTTGATGCTGTACCCCCTTCATCCAGCGTTGCACGCGAAGAAATTTTTGGCCCGGTGCTCAGCGTTCTCGGTTATGACTCGCTGGAGCAAGCTATCAGACTCGTCAACGACGTGCCCCACGGTCTGACATCGAGCTTCTTCTCCAACGACTATCGGGCAGTTCGCAATTTCATGGAGCAGGCGCAAACCGGGATGCTGCATGTCAATCACGGCACTGTCCCCGACAGCCACATGCCCTTTGGTGGTATCGGTCAGTCAGGGGTGGGCGCCTATTCGGTCGGCGCCTCTGCTCAAGCCTTCTACACCACTGAGCACGTGGTCTATTTGCCATGACCGGGCGCCGACACATCATCGTCCACGAGAGCGACACCGTCAGCACACTGCTTGACGCAAATGCCGCCTATACACCGCTTGAAGACGGCAGGCCATGCGCGCAAGGCATCCCGTGCATCCAGCCCATGGAAATGTTCTGAGCCAACTGGAAATCTCGCTCGTCTGCCTGCGCCAACAGCAGGTCTGCATCCTGCAGAGAAACGATTGCGTTGTAGTGCGGGTTTAGC
>Ga0105053_10011337_pt1 | contig 10948 bp, 13 predicted proteins | sample BON01_FD_78093 | JGI IMG/M metagenome (GOLD analysis project Ga0105053, IMG submission 78093) | Freshwater microbial communities from Lake Bonney liftoff mats and glacier meltwater in Antarctica - BON-01 | ecosystem: Environmental > Aquatic > Freshwater > Ice > Glacier meltwater | place: Lake...
ATGTGTGCTTGTGTGTGCGTGCCTTTATATGTGCATGTGAAAATGTGTAGGTAAAGTGATAAATATTTAGCAAATATAAGCAAGACCGTGACGACGTCACGTGCAGTATTATGATAGAAAACATCTATAGACATGCAGGGACATACGGGCAGGCAAATACGCACACACACGTGATCAACATGAAGTAAAATGGGCGCGCTGCGGCAAGGTATGAAACGCATCAAGAACACAATAACAACCAAAATCACCGTATGCTACTCGTCTCAGATCGCCAGATTTCGCCAATTTCCTGATTGTGACACAAATTTCAGCTGATTTTCCGAGTGCGAGAAACACACACACGCTCTCTCCCTCTCTCACACACACGCACATAAATTGATTGATGATTGCTTTTATTACTTGCAGCAGTACTTTAGTACCCTTGCTTGAGGGTCTATGTAGCTCAAATGCATGCAGATTTGAATTCTCGGTTTTTTTTGAGTTTTTGCCGGAATCGAACCGACGACCTTGGGATTAATAGTCCCGCACTCTGACTAACTCAGCTAGTTTTACATTGTGACATACACACACTTGTAAAAATCTGTTGCAGATGAGCTCGCGGAGGGAGGGGTAGCACAGCCATCGTATGAGAGACTTTCTGGGAGTGGTTTGTCAAAATCATTTAAATCAACACAGTATTGCAACATTTCTGCGTACAATACATGGTCAAACTACCAATTTCATTGGAACAAATCACCTCCTCAAATTCACCCATTCATTTTCACCCTCCTATTTTCACCCACGCACTAATTTTCACCCACTTTTTTACATCCACCCAGTGGTTGAAAAAAATAATTACACCATGAGCGAATGAAATGCCATTTTCACCATGAGCGAACGAAATGCCATTTTCACCCGCTGGTGAAAATGGCATTTCATTCGCTCATGGTGTGGGTGAGGATGTGTCTTGTATGGGGCTTACGTAAGTCCAGTGATGCGAGCCAGCCCGTCGACTTGTAGGGTGTTAACCATAGATTGACAAATACGTGGGTTGTGCCACTGTCTTCTTTGGTATGCACGTCGTGGTCTGTGCCTTTGCCCTTGGGTGACCACTCCAAGGGGGTTTACTTCCCTCCCGACAGAAGGCGGAGTATAGATTTTCGTGTATTATTCCAACAAACAAAAAAAAGACAAACAAAAAGCTATGGTACTGTTGGCCTGGCCATCGCGGCTCGCGACGAGCAAGTCCACCTACTCTTAGTCACTGGCACAATGCCTTTCATCAGCAAAAGCACCCTGTGAGTTTTCACCCACTTTATGGGTGAAAAGGACATTTTTACCCATTATCCTATTAGTAATGATTTCACGAGGTCCAACCCAGTCTCTTTTTCAACCTTCTCCTTCGTTGTTCTTGGTTGTCAACCCCGGTTATCAACCCCGGGGAAAACAACCCCAAGGATTAGGTTGAAAAAGAGACCAAAAGAATGCAGTCAGTGGACACATTGGTACAAACGAACTCGGTGTGGTTTAGCTAAACCTCGGTATGTACAGAGGTCCTTCCCCACTGTACGACCTCGGTATAACAAACCCCATTCTCATTGACCGGACTCTGACATAATCAATCAATACTTTGTTTCCTAGGAACTTGAAAATGATTGGAAAAATAAAGTACCACAAAGGGCTGAAGACAGTGGAAACAATATATTGGAGAACCTACATCGAAAAAATGTCGACAACCAAAAAATGCCACCAATTCTATAATTCAGCTTGCCCGCTATGTACGGGTGAATCTTGGCGGAATTCAACAAAGTGAGCACGCCCACGACAAATACTCTCATAGTAGAGCAATAAGTTCACAAGGTCTGGGAACACATAAAACATTTAGAATCGACATTGCGCCACCCGAATTAATGCTTCTCGGGCGAGTTTTAGTCATCATAACAAATTGCACTACGCCCCAGGCCTGAAAAACAGGACTTTCCTCGACCTTTGCCATCAATGATTTCCTCGTTGTGAAACCAAAAATTGCAATGTTTACACTAGGTACATTATTCGCATTACCTCTTACAGGGGATTGACTCCTGGACACTACAACATAATTGTTGATTCCATAAACTTTTAAATATGTACATGTCCCCTTGCTGGTGTTGACATATTTTTGATATGTGGTCGTGTGGTTTCGTGGGGTATCATCAGGATTTCTTTGGTCATCTTCACATCTCATCGTACACATTGGTCTACTCTCGACAAATTCATGTTTGAACGGACACAAATCTCCTTTGGAGTTTGCAGCAAAGTGATATCAATAGACGAATTCTGGAAACAAACCTTTTATACACACACCATTTTCAAATTCGTAAGGGGTTTGCAACTGAAGGATCGGATTGAACGCACGTGCGATTTTCAATTCTTTGGTAGCTCGAGATTCCAAAGAGAGTGTTCTTATCTCGACATTATTTAATTTTGAACACAACCCCCACAAAAGGTGGTGGTGTGCCATGCGTTCCCTTTCGAAACGTCTTTTGTTGCTGTACTGGACACACATCACTTTCGGAGTCCTCCCGAAGAAGGTCAAAATTTTTACCTACCGTTAAAAAATCAATTTTCTGAGAGCAGACTAACATGCATATGTATTTCACAAGGGATTTTGCATCATTTGATGTGCCGAGTTCTTAGTCAAGAAGTCACGTTAGCAGTTGAGAGGAGACGTGGTATCACAATGCAGCATCCGTTGCTGCAACACACTGCACTTGCAGCGGCAACACACTGCAGTTTCGAGTGCCTGTGACGACTCTTTTTCTCTGCAAAAAATACACCAACACGCACACGCACACGCACACGCACACGCACACGCATACGCACATGCACCCACACACGCACACGCACATTCACATACTCACGCAAGTGTGTGTGTATTTCGATGAGAATTCAGCTATGATATTTCAAAAATCTTTCGAAATCAAAGCTTTTTCCAACAAAACCAGCAGCTCCTGAACAATACAATTTTTTTTGACGGAACAGAACAATTGGAAGCCCTGTTCGTATCAGCAGGTGGTTGAAATAGAATGCAAAGTATTCTTCCATGATTTTCAAAAGCAAAGTATTTTCAAAGTTTCCGTGATTTCCGACGGGTTTGATTCTATTTTGGGGGATCTGCATGCTTTTGCAAGATGTCCCATGGTTGGGTTTGAATTTTTTTCCCAAGTGCAATTTATATTGGTAGAAGGTGTTACAATTTTCCTTTTCCTTTTTCCTGGAGCTCAGTCTCTTGCAGCCACAGGCATCTCAATAACTTGAACCCTTCCCTACAGCCTGAGTCAACCAATCTAATTTTGTTCGAGCAACTTTGAAAATTAAGTCTGGGGGATCGCAACATTTGAAGACACGTCTGAAGTTCGCCACCACCCAATGCCAAGGTGTTGGATTCGAAAAAAATCGAGTCGGGTTTGATTTGCCAAAAATCTGTCACTCTAAGAAACAGATCTGGGTAGACGTAGAGAATACACCCACGGCGATGTGAAGATCGTCTCTTGTCAGGTGGCACGCCACCATTCCCTTCGCTAACAGTCATAATGATAGAAAGTGTGGCACCCATGATATCTTCAGATTTAATTTCACTGCATCTTCAGAATTTTGTAGTTTGCCTTGTCATAGTGACGCAGGTATAAAACACCACACGTGTAATGAAACAAACCACGATCTTTGACAACATTATTGTCCTTGTGTAGAATTTAGAAAAAATCTGAAGTGTGGTGTCCGTAGAATGGCGGTCCCAAACGAATGGCGCGCAGCGGAGTAGGATAGCCGTGTAGCAATGCGATATCGTTAGAGAGAATCCCCCCTTTGTCTAACGGGAAGTTAGCCCTTGCCGTGACTAGGGACGTGTCAAGATAGGGACGTGACTAAGTCCAGTCAAGGGCTAACTTCCCGTGTCTAACGCCCGCTCCAGATCAAAGAATATTCAAAAACGAGCTTGTCATCAAACGGCAATCTCAGTTCTTTTCGAAGACTGTATTGAGTTGCTGGGTGACACGCACAAATGTGGTGCGCTTACTCATCTCCTTGAGCTCTGCCGCGCCCACATACGTGCATGCCGAGCGAATTCCTCCCAACAAGTCCAGAACAGTTGCTTCAACTGGCCCCCTGTAGTCCACCTCGACACATTTGCCCTCGGATGAGCGGTACTCCGCCACGCCGCCGGCGTATTTCTTCATTGCAACATCACTTGACATGCCATAGAATTGCTTGCGCTTCTTTCCCGCGCGCTCGATGACATCTCCCGCACTCTCGTCATGCCCTGCCAGCATTCCTCCTGCACCCACACACACCTGTCAGACACAATTTGCAGCAAGCACCTTTTTTACACTGCTCTTACTTCATCTGTTTCCTTCTGGCACACGAGAAATGTGGGCGAGAAAACAGTTCAAATGTGTAAATGAAGACACACCAAAGAGGGGAGAGGCGCATGCATCCTGACAAAGTCAGCTGTAATACACTTGGGACACCGCAACACACGAGATATAACTATCATGACAATGTCAGCTCCAACTCACTATCATGACAATGTCAGCTCCAACTCACTACAACTCACTGCCACACACTGCAACACAAGAGACACACCCATCATGACAATGCCAGGTGCAACTCACTACAACACACTGCCACACACTGCAACACACGAGACACACCCATCATGACAAAGTCAGCACCGCCGCCAATTGCCTTTGCCACGTCACCCGGGCACGTGATACCGCCATCAGAGATGATGTGTCCCCTGCGTCAACGTAGCTTCATGTCAATGGCACGTGCTTGTGCTGCTTGACACACTAACACGACCCCAACCCCTTAAACATGCAGCTCAATACCCTGCTCAACAATATTCACCTCATCATCTATACGTATGTGCGCTGCACTACACATACAACATGAATTCCCTGCTCACGTATCCGTATGTGTGTTGCACTACACACACAACATCGATACCCTGCTCATGTATCCGTACGTGTGCTGTACTACACACACAACATTAGCGAGCAGGGGATCCAACCCCCGCTGTGCTCCTTTCCCTCCCTCATCTCCTTGCGTGCTCTCAGTCTCTCTCCCTGTACCCAGTATGCACAGCATGCGGATTCGAGGTGCGAAAGCGAGCCGCACGAATCGCAATTGCGGGCAAGATCATGGTAAGGGAAACCGAAATAGAGAGAATAAAACACAGACCGGAGGCCGTGCGCAGCATCTGAAGTTTCGATGACGGCTGAGAGCTGGGGGTAGCCTACTCCTGTCTGCTTGCGCGTTGTGCACACTGACCCGGGTCCTGCGAAGCGCAGAGACAGAAGATTGTGTGCGTATATGCGTGGTTGCCTAAGTGAGGGAGTATGTACTTGTGTGTGTGATTTGCGCGCGAGAGTGACCCACTTCCTTTTGAAACGTACAGACAACCGAGAGAACACGTGCGCCAAAAGGATGCAGTCGAAGAGAAAAGGACATGCGAGAGAGTGACAGAGGAGAATAGCCCTCGGCGGAGGAGACTATATTATGAAAAGCCCTCAGTACCAGCTGCGGGTTTCTAGTACCCCCCGAGGGGAAATCATAGCGAAATTTATGAAAAGCCCGCATAGTACCAAAATAATCATGTTGTACCAGATAATAAGAATGGTGAGAAAATCGGTTATCACGTTTCCAACCAAGAATCTCGATGAATTCGTTGTGAGGTTCTCCCCTAGATTGACTAAACATCAAAAAGATATGAGCCGTTTGAATTATACTATAACAAATCAGGTTTACTGTTTTTGACAGTACTGAGAACTCCCAGTTTTCTGCTCTGCGGGCTTTTCATAAATTTCGCTATGATTTCCTCCCGGGGTACTAGAAGCCCGCAGCTGGTAATGAGGGCTTTTCATGATTTGAGGCTAATCTCCTCCGTCGCTCTCTGCGAGGCAGAGAGACAGAGAGGGAGAGATAGACAGAGAGACAGATGCCACGTGTATGAGCGTATGATTGTATGTGTGGCATTGAAATATATTTCGTTGTGCGATCAAAGAATAATCTTGGGAAGGGGTGGGAGTTGACGGGATGCTAGCAGGGAGAGTAGTCCACAACACACACTCAATCTTTCATGCAAGTAGAACCAACGCCGACTTATGTACATATATACATATACAATATATATCATGAGTGTAAAGTATATGTCATTTGTATATACATTTATATATGCAACATATGTTAACACATGTATATATATATATATATATATATATGTATACATTTATATACATATGTATACATATATATATACATACATATATATACACATATATTCATATACATATATATATGCATGCATTTGCATATACATATATATACATTTGTATATATGTACATACATACATATATATACATGCACATACATACATATACATATATCTATATATACGTATGTATGCAATATATAAATCCATACCGATGCCGACTTTGATAATGTCCGCCCCGCTCAGAAGAAGCTCCTCCGTCATTTCTGGAAGATGAGGATCAGCACGACCGTGAGAACGTATGGTAAGACTGGGTCCGATACAGGGAAAGAAAATTTGAACATCACAGTAAGGAAACAGCCTGACACAGGGACTGGAAACTTGTCGTACACAGGGAGAGGGTGCTGTGTGCATGTAGGTACTATTTACATACAGAGACTAAAGGAGACTAATTACATGTAGAGGAGACTGTTTACATATAGTCGGACACATGGAGGGGAGTCTTGTGGTACACAGGGAGAGGATACTATTTGCATATAGGTACTATTTACATATAAAGAGGATAGGAGACGATTTACGTATAGAGGGGACTATTTGCATATAGTCGGGCAGAGAGAGAGGAGATTTGACCAACACAGAAAGAAAAGAGTCGACAACAGGGAGAGGATACTATCTACATGTAGAGACTATCTTGTTTGACATTTAGAGAGTATAGGAGACTATTTACATATAAAGGGTATAGGAGAATATTTGCATATAGAGGAGACTATTTACATATAGTCGGACACAGGGAGAGGAACTTGCGTGTACGTAATGTATGTACGTGAGTGTGTGTGAAAGGAAAATACGAAAAACAGAGAGTCACGTATACGTAATGTGTGTGCATGTGTGTGCGTGTGTGGGAGAAGAAAAAGAGCAGATAGAGACTCATATGTACACAATGTGGCCTGTGTGGGAGAAGAAAACGCGCAGCTTTAGATTCACCTCCAGTCACAACATTGCCGGCGAGGATGACGTGCGTGGGATAGGCCGCGCGCACCTGTTGATGCGTGTTTGTGTTTGCGAAAGAGACCTACAAAACAGACCTAAATACAAGAAAAAGAGACCTACAAAAGAGACCAATATCCATGACAAAGAAACTCACAAAAGATGCTATACATAGAGGATGACGTGCGTGGGATAGGCCGCGCGCACCTGTTGATGCGTGTTTGTGTGTGCGTGGGTATATGCGCCCGCCCGCGCGCACGAGAGAAGCAAACATTTTAAAAGAGATGAATATACACCATCACATAAAGAGGATGCGATAAGTGTACCCGAACATACTCAATATGTCCGTGTCCGGGTTTCTTTGTCACAAGAAACCCGATATGTCCATGTCCGGGTTTCTTTGTGTCCGGGTTTCTTTGTCACACTGACCGATCAGTATGGGTTATTCGAGATTCGACAAAAAGACCTACATACAAAAAGAGACCAACAAAAGAGACTATAGACATGAAGCGAGTCTGAGACACAGAGTCTGAGACACAGCAAGCGAGTGCATAAGTGATATGCATATGCATGTATATGTATGTACATATGAACACATGTATGTATTACCGAATTCCGGCCCTCGGACGCCATTTTGCCGTTGTTTTCGGGCCTCCATATTTGAGGTGCACAAATCTGAGGCTGTTTGCCGAGCGCGTGCAAGCACGCAGAAAACTCCGGCAAAACGCCAAGGAGACAAATTTTCAAAAAATTGGCGGATCAGCGCATGCTTAGCCGATTGTTCCAAAATAAGCGTTGTTCCGGGCTTTTGCGACGTTGTTTGCGCTTTGACAAACACTCTGAGTACAGCTCGAATTTCGAGCGCATCAAAAATTGGGGTCCGGAAACAGCGGCCAAATGGCACCCGAGGGCCGGATTTCGGAACTTCGGATGACACGCCACCGCGCGCCCAATATATATATCACGTGTGCACTCGCTCGCTGTGTCTCAGACTCGCGTGAACTCGTGCGTGACAGGGCACGGGAGAGAGCGAGCGCACTTTGATTCATTGAATGAAGTTGTGTGTGACACATACCTTGCGCACATAGTCAACGAAATGTTGCGAATAGCCGTTGGCCACGTCAATGCAGATCTTGTCCACGGGTGTCTTGCTGACCTTGAGAGAGGAGAGATATGATCCTTCGTCAGTGGATGAGTTCGTCGCGTGTGGGGTTTGAAGCTAATGAATCCTCAGGGCTAAGACCTGTGGCGCGCACCCCAACCTGCGCTGACGCAGGGAGCGTGCACACTTCTGCCGGGGATGCGCGCGAATCTCTCTGGATGGGGTGGTAACTCACAATTTCCTGGAGTCGCACCCAGTCCTTTTCGCTAGTGCCAGAGCTCACGGCGACGAAGTCGACACACTCCGGATGCTTCGTGCAGAAATCTACCCACTGCCACACACAGAGACAATCACATGCGCATGCATGCGCACACACGCGTGCAGGTTGTTACAGGCGATGGATTATACAGATGTTTATCGCCAATACTGTCTGACAAATGAGATTTCATATTTTTGGGTTGTCCCACCTCCTCAACAAGAATGTGCTTACTCATGCACACGAGCATTTTGTGCTTGGCAAAGACCTTGGCCATGTCAAACGTTCCTGTCGTGTCCTGCGTTATGATACGCGGGGTGCGAGAGAGAGCACACAAGGGAGAGGATCGGGGACAGGTAAGAAATAAGGTAGGTGCAGGAGCATGTGCAGGAGATTGGGAGCGCGCGCTGACGCGGCAGTGCGAAAAAAGGATGCACAACAACGCAAACACATCCAAAAAAGTACCATGTTGGCAGCGATGATGGGCACCCCTGTCCAAACTTTCCCACTGTTCTTGAAGGTGAATGTCCGCTCTAGCGAGACTTCGGAGCGCGACTTGAGTGTCGAGCGCTTCGGTCGGATAAGGACATCCTGCCGGATATGATTTCGGGATCATTGGAAAATCGCAGCAGAAAAAAGCTTTTCTCGGTATCAAATCTACGTTCACATCAAGTGGCACAGACACAATTGAACACGGGTGACTGCAGCACTAGTGCCGGTGATTTCAATGCCCGCACTGCCAGCAATTCGGTCAGCATCAACCACACAGGGGCTTGTGTAGTGGTTTGTCCTCAAGGCAAAGTGAGGGGATTTGTTAAAATGAAAGGCCAGAAGTAAGGGATCGAGCAATCTAAGCGCAGTTGACACCCGTGTAAGGAGGATAGAGGATGCGCGCACCTTGAAGTCAAGCTTTATCTCGTTTTCAATGTGCATCGTCTCGTCAGTTTCTCAGTGCACCCTTAAAAAAGCCACCCTGAACATAGATTTAAGGGGCGGCCCAGCTGATATGCCTTTGTGAAATGGTACCTGAATTGTACCAAAAATTTGAACCAAGTTGAGAAATAAATCCATGATCTATACTATAGTCTTGTGCGGAGGATCAGATATTGAACATTTGTCCTCCGGAACAGATTTTTAATTTTTGTACTGAAGGATATAATAAGTAAAATAGTTTCCTGAATTCAAGCATGGCAGGAGACGGAGACGATGAGGTGTGTGCTGTGTTTGTTCCGGTGCGCGGCCTTCCGTTCGTGCAGAATCTGTGAGGAATGACTGAATGAGAGTAGCGTGCATTCCCTACTCGTGTTGGCGCCGCGTGCACTGCAGATTTTCCTGCGGCGCCGCCAGTGAATCCCTCGTGCGTCGGTGCATGCGTGCGTGTGCGCGGTACCTGACACGCACACACACACGTGCGCGCTCGCGCGCGCATGTCTCTTTCCTCCGAAATCATCAACCCCTCCCCCTCCCTTTCTCCTCTCCTCTTGCCCTCTCTCTCGCGCTGGCACTGCCGCTCTGTGGACCACCAGGAGGATGACATGAAAAACGAGTTTTTCGAATCCAAGAGCGCCAGCCATAGCATTGGCACCATCGCCATCCCGCGCAAGCAGCGATCCAATGATCGGGACAGTGGAGACAGAGACAAGCCTCGGGAGAGGGAGAGGGACAGGGGCGAAGATCGCAGCAGAGGCAGCGAGCGGCGAGAAAGGTCGCGGGACCGCGATCGACGCGACAGGGGCGACAGGTCGCGGGAGGGGGATCGACGGGGTCGGGACAGGTGGCGGGAGCGGGGGGATGATCGGGGTGGTGGGGGGCGATACGATAGAGACTACAGCCGCCGTGAAAAATCCAAGTCGAGGGACAAAGGGCGAGACCGCAGGTCCAAGTCGCGGGATCGCGGACCAAGCTACAGAAGCAACGAGTCGTCGGCGCGAGCGTCTGATGTCACCGAGCCCGCGAAGCTGATGGTTCACCCGGGCCTGGATCCGAACTGGCGACCGCCAGCGCAACTGGCAGCAGCAGCCGTGGCAGCTGCAAACCCCGGGGGCGAGATAGCAGGTGGTGGCATTGTAAATGCCGCGCTGATCCAACAGATTCAGGCACAACTGCGTGCGCAAGCAACGCCAGCACAGCTAAAACAACGACAAACGGCAAAGCGCCTCTATGTCGGCAACCTCCCCATCGGCCTCCCGGGGATCGAGGCGCTGCTAGCAGAATTCATCAACCAGACAATGATGGCGGCCGGCCTCAACGACAATTCTCTGCCGGGCTATCCAGTCAATTCGGTGTGGCTTTCAGCTCAGCAAACCTTTGGTTTCGTGGAATTCCGCTCTGAGCACGAGTGTACTAGCGGCATGAACCTGAATGCCGTTGCCTTCA
>Ga0105053_10011339_pt1 | contig 10947 bp, 10 predicted proteins | sample BON01_FD_78093 | JGI IMG/M metagenome (GOLD analysis project Ga0105053, IMG submission 78093) | Freshwater microbial communities from Lake Bonney liftoff mats and glacier meltwater in Antarctica - BON-01 | ecosystem: Environmental > Aquatic > Freshwater > Ice > Glacier meltwater | place: Lake...
CAGCGCATCCAGAAAGTTGCGCTGGTTAGAAATGAATGCTTCGAGCACTATCGGTGCCGATTTCCAGAACACGATCAGGATCACAGCTATAACGAGGGCGACAATAAAAAAACTGCCGAACTCCCGGATGCCTTGCAGGAATGATTTAAGCATCACGCTGGCATCATCCTCAAGCAGTCCCGTCCCGACAAACAGCCCACTAATGCTCACCGCCCCGAGAACGAGGGTTTTGATTGTGAGTCCGATAAAGTCGTTAAACATCTGCGTAGCTGGTATCCGTTAAACCTCAAACTCAACCTCATGGTTCTGGTTCGGGCTCCGGCACCGGATCAATCGTCACGGTGCCGTCCTCGTTGATCGTGATGGCGGGCGTGCGGGCTTGGATGGCCACGAGGCGAGCGAGGCCAGCGGCGTCCCCTTGCGCGGCGAGGAATCCGGCCACAAGCGCACCAAATGCCTGATTGATCGCAAACACCGACGACGCCTTGTCCCCCAGCGCGGCCAGCACGGCAGCGGGATCTGGCGAGGACCATAGACGCTGGCTGGCGTCGTCGAGCTGGTTGATGAGCACGTCGCGGGTTTGTGCCGGGGCGATGAGCAATTCCCTCGCCGTCCGCTGTGCGCCCGTCTCCGGATCTGTAGTGAGGAGCGATTGCGCGTTTCCGTGCAGGGTGAGTGCCGCAATGGCCGCAAGGAGTAGTGTTATGTTTTTCATTTTATTATTTCGAAACCGCCGATTGCAGAATGAAGATGTCAGAAACAGTTGTCGCACTTGCGGCGGATCGAGCTTCGGCGCAAACACTTGGGTCCGAGGTGTTGGAGGACGGCCCTCCGGATGTTGATCCAAAGGCGGAGCCATTCAGAGCCCACGAAATTCCTCCCGCCCCATCCGATGCAATGACGATGCGATAAAGTGATGTTGCATCCCAGTTAGTTCCACTTATTGCCACGGTGCCGGTGCCAGTTGCGTTAGACTCTGATGATCCATCGTGAAAAAATGGCGTCACGGTTGTGCCGCTTATACTGATGCCAACGGCCCGCTGATTCGCCGCGCCATTTGTCCACGCCGAAGAAGACCCAAAATGCACCCTCACCGTGCCGCGATTGTCGCCATTGAGATAGAATAAAGCAGCAAAAACGAGGGGCGCGTCCCAAGAAATTTGCCGCGATGTTCCGGCGTAAAGTCGGAAATCTCCGGCACCGTAGTTGCTCGCTGACGCGGAATTTGCACGAAGCTGAATAGCTCCCATACTCGCGGTTGCACTCCCGTTGGATGAACTGGTATCCGCGCCCGAGAAGTTTGACGTGAAATTGTAGCCGCCGCTGCTGGACAATAGCGACGCATAGCGATCATCGAGTGCCCCTACATTGGCAAGCCGAGTGCTGCTCGTGTCCGTAGCATTTGCCGCCGTGACTGTCCCGGCGTTGATCGTGGCCGTGTCACCGCTGGCGTCTCCGAGGGTCGTGTTGCCATTGACTAAGACCGATCCCGTGACAGTCCCGCCCGCCAATGGCAGCATCGCATCCACCTGCGACACTGTGGCCAGCGCGCCGGTGACCGGGAGCGTGATGTCGGTGGCTCCGGTGACGGTCATGGTTAGCGGGAACGCGCCGAGAGTTGTGAACGCGGAAGCTGTGGAGAAAGTGCCCAATGTGGTGAAAGTGCCCCCTGTGTCGAAATTGCCCCCTGTGTAGAAAGTGCCCACTGTTTGGAAAGCCCCCCCCAATGTAACTGAGTTCCCACCAACGCTAAGTGAGCCAGCCTGAACGGCCCCGCCGCTGATCGTGCCGGTGTTGATCGTCGTGCCAGCGAGCGTGCCGCTGGTGATGGTGGGGGTTCCCCATGCGCCTCCAGGTCCAAACGTAGGACTAGCAGCATGGGCCAGAAGCGGAAAAAGACAAAAGATCGAGATGAGTTTTTTCATAAATTTATGTTCCGATTTGCAAGACGCCGCCATTCAGCCAAGGCTTGCCGCCGCCTGGGTTTGATGTCGGAAGCGAGGATAGATCAAGCGAAGCAAATGCCGCTGATGTGCCGCCGCCGGAAGCGCTATTGAGAACGCAAAGGATTTTTGTGACAACTCGATTCAAGTTATCTCCGGTTGATGGGGCTACGCCCTCTGGGTATGGACTGCTCATATCTCCTCCGTATAGTTCGATTGATCGTTCGAGAATCTTGTTGAATGCCCGCAGGAGGTTATCCCCTGTGCTGGCTGCTGTTCCTTCTGGATAGAGGGACATGGCACTTTAGTAGTCCTCAGTCTGGGGTTGGTTTGGATCGATCTGCTGAATCTTGTTGGCAACACGATCCGCAAATGGCGTTCCGGCTTCCATCTCCTCTTCGGGTTGTTCCTTCTCAGGTTCCTGAATCGGGATTCCGTCCACTGCGGATGGTCTCGCTGTCCCTCCCGGTCCAAGTGTCAAAGAAACAAGGGCTTCAAAGGTCCCGCCTTCTTTGGTGCCTTCCGGCACGGTGAATCCCTCGGGAAGAACAAATCCTCCACTGGGTTCGGCTACTGCAATCATCATTCCTTCGTCCATAAGTTTTCCTTTCGGTTTTCGCTCATCACACCCACCGAGACTTTTCAATCCCGGTGGGCGGACATGAACGAACTTACGCAGGGTAGCTGTAAGCTGGGCAGGTCGTAAGACCTAGGCTGATGCCGCAACGCGTCGCACGAATGACGTATCCGAAGCGAGGCTGGATAGGCGATGCCGCAACCGACAAGGTTCCCCAGTAGCGACCGATACGGCCAAAGGGATTGTCGTCCTCATCTTTGATGACCATCCATTTGACATCCGCAGCGAAGTTCTCGGGCTCCCACTTGGTCCCGCTGCCGTAGCTGCTGATAGGACGAGGAACGAGTTCTTCCATTACCCGTTTGTTAGGGATGATGTAGAAGTCTTCGTAATCCGCCGTGTTGTAGGCGTTGGAGAGACCAGTGGACGTACCGTAGGTAGCCAAGGAATCATTCTCCCAAGGCCAGACACGCTGCCAGGCTCCACCAGAGAAGTTCCAGCGGGCAGGGTAGTCGATGGCAGCAAAGTACCATCCACGGTAACTACGATCCACGCCAAGAGCGCGAATGTTGTCATCCGCCTTGCTGGAGAAGTGAAGATCCGAAACGATGTCCGGGTTATTGTGCAGGATATTCTCGATGGCTGGCATGGAACCGAGGGCCGTAAAGACGGGACCACCGTTTTCCATTCCGAACGCACCTTCACCAGCGCCAGCAATGATCAATTCTTGCCGGACCTGGTTCAGCATCCCAAACGTGACCGGACCAGTGGGCTCGGTGAGAGGGAAGGTGGATACACCAGCGGAGAAGGTTTCATTGGCGATACGCTTGTTTTCAGCGTTATCGGTGTAATCGTCCTGATACTTGGATTCCAACACGAATTTCATGTTGTCTTTGAATCCTTCAACGATGTTCGCGAGTTGCTTCCGGGTCTGGAAGTTGAACCGCAGAAGCTGAGAACAAAATGCCTCAGATTTCACATCGATGATGTCCAAGCCAATAGAACGAGCCGTGCTGCCAGTCGTCAGTTCAAGCTGAGTCGGGGTGCAGGAACCTGTGCCACTGCCAGTAGGAGCAGCCATGCGGGTCCAAGTGGGATTTGCGGTCGGGAAACTCCGATTGAAGAGGAGCATCGAATACGATTCGCCAATTTCGTCTTCCCAAGTTCCGCGAGGAATGAGGGAGAGCCATTTCGAGAACCGGATTTTCTCCCGGTGGAAGTCCTTGCTGATGATTCCGCTGAGGGAAGCCAACGTGGGATTAAGATTATATGCCATGAGCTTTACCCAGGTGTCCCTTGCGGGTTTGGCTTTCTTAGGGCCGTGGCACTTCCTGGACGTACCGATTCGAGTTTATGTTCAAATGCGGGTTATCCCGCGTGGCCGGAGCGACTGGCCTTTGCTCGAATCGGTATGAGGAACCGAGACCGGAACCCATGGCTTATCGTCTTTTCAGACGGCCAAAACCATGAATGGCAAATGTATCTATTGCAAGTTGCTTGCAATAACGCAAGAACTTTCTGAACTTTTTTTTACCTTCCCGCTGCCACCGATTTCAAAAGTGCGCTCTCGAAGGTATCGCCTTCATCATATCCGCTGGAATTCTCGGCTTCCTTCTTCTGTCCACCGCCCCCGGCTCCGGGGTCACTGTTACGGAATCCAGCCAGATCGGCCTTTAGCTGGGTAATTTCGGCTGTTTGGGCATCCATGCGCCGGGACATGATTGGAAGGGCAGCTACGGCCAATACTGCTCCAGCCTGCACGTGTGCCGGGTAGGTGTGGAGGCTGTCGGACTTGGCGATCTCCATAGCTCGTCCCATACGCTCCTTGTCTTCGTCGGTTTCGAGGAAGCGGGAGATGTTCTTTTCCACTGCGGGCAGGGTGGTGGCGATTTGCTGGGTGCGCTCGCGCTGTTGTTCTTCCCGTTCGGAGTTGTAGCGCCGTTCATCTTCCTCTCGCACCTTGGCAAGCCGCTCAGTCCCGCTTTTTTGCAGGTCGTCACGGTGGGCCACGATCTCGGCGTATTTCTTGCGGAGAGCATGGGCCTCAAATCGGTCGTATTCGGGGAGGTCGGAAAGGATCTCGTCCAGCTTCCGCTTGTCGTTCGATGTCACGGCGGACAAAACATCAGCTTCCGGGATCTCGTATTCCTTCGCCAATTCGGTAGCCTGCGCAATCATCGCTTGCAGCGGTTGAGCCACCTCCTGCTTCCAAAGGTCGGAACTTTCCAGTCGGATCAGTTCGATAGCCTGCTTCTGTTCGGACAATCGTTCGTCCCGTTCTTTCAAATCTGCTCGGAGCTTCTCGGCATCTCCTGTGGTGGATTCCAGCTCCTTGATCCGGTTGGTCAGGGTTTCCTTTTCCTGGTCGAAGGTTCCAAGGTTCGTTCGAGCATCCTTTAGTTCCGCTTTGAGTTCCCGGAATACCCGGCTGGCCTCTTTAGACATGCCCTTTGGAGTGGCCGTATCGTCGTCTTTTGCGTCGGGCTTTTTCTCCTCGGTTGGCTTTTCTGGCGCATCTTCTTTTGGGGCAGCATCGTCTTTGATTGGGAGGATTTCTGCATCATCAGGTTCGACCTTATTGGGCTGTTGTTTTGAATCGCCGTCTTCCATTTGACTCCCGGCTTCCTCAATGAATGTATCCATGAAGGATCGGTTATCATCCAAAGATGGGGTTTCCACTTCGATGTTGGTTACGGTTTCGGCGGCTTTGGCGTCCGCTGCGCTGGTGTCAATGTCTGGGATTTCCATGTGTTTTGTTGGTTAAGATTCGGGCATTACTGAAGGGGGAAGGTCATCGCGGACCAGTTCTCTCGACCGTCGTGGCTCGACTGGTTCCGGCTTCGGAGTGGCCAGTCGATGCAAGTTGAGATAGAAATCGAAGTAGCCTTTGGACCAAGCCCCTTCGAGAGCTTCTTTGGAAACATCTCCTCCGGGGCGGCCATGCGGGACGCCATCCATCATCAGCATGGCAAGGGCTTTTTGTAGAACAGGGTTCGCTAGAACCTCTGTTAATTGGGCGTCTTTTCCGTTGGCGTACCATACGTCTTGATCTGTTGTCATATTTTAGGCTGGTTGCCGCATCAGCTTGTCGGCTGCGTTGGCGTCTGCGATGGCTCGGTCCTGCTGGAACTTCTCTTCCCGGTGACGGAGTGCTTGTTGATGCGACTCTTCTGCGACTTGGAGCTTCACCCTGTTCTCTTCGATTCGGGCAAGAACCTGCGGGTTGATTTGCGGCTGGGGCTGTTCAACCTGTCTCCCTGCCTCTTGGTCCTGCGCTGCCTGCTCGGCTGCTTTCTGGTCATCCCGTTGCAACTGCTTGGCTCCGTTGTTGGCAATCTCTTGGGCCTCCTGAAGAATCTTCCGATACTCGGCGCTTTCCTTGGCGTAGAATGGATCTGCGCTCAGGTATTCCACGTGAGCGGTATCGTGTTCCAGTGTGGTCATGAATCCGGGGAAGATGGCAGCAAGTTGGCTTTCATCCTGTTCAATAACCTGCCGCATTTCTTGAATCTGCTGGGTGTGGATCGGAGCTTGGGCCGCATGGAACGCTGTCGAAAGGACCGGGATACTTGCCCCTTGACCAAGAAGGACGTTTTCCATTTGGGCGATCTGTTCGTCGCCGGTGGTGGATTGGTCAGGAGTCTTGGGCATGTATTCCTCTGCGGAATCGTATCCAATGAGGCTGGCTAGATAGTTGCGGAGGGCCTTGTATCTTCCAGCCTCCGGCATCGACGGGATGAGTTCCTTCACGGAATCCCAAGTAACTTGTTGTTCGGCTCGTCCACCGTTGCCGAATGCCCGCACGACATCGCACCGTGATACGTCGATATTGCGAATAGCCTCCAAAGGAACTCCTCGTTTGAGGCAACGATTGATGAAGCTGAAAACTTCTTTTCCTCCCGGTTCGTCCTGTCGGTAATCGGAACGGATGAATCGTCGGAGCATTTGCCGCAATAGCTTCTGCATCGAGTTGTAGAAGAGGGTTCCCGTGGTGGCACTGACCCCCGCACTTTCTCCCATCTTCGCTTTGACCTCGAACTTCGTTTGCTCCCGGCTGTCATTGAAGGAAACTGCGCCCGCGTATTGTCCGATGTGGCTTTGAAGCAAGGCCCGCTGTTCGCTCAATACCGGGAAGATCGTTTTGGTCGCGTCTGGAAACGGATATGGGACCACCTCTGCGTCTTTGTGGAGCTGTCCGCACGGCCCAATGAAGCTCAATGCGGCCTCGGTAAATGCCCCTTCTTGGACCGATTTGAAGAGTAGGGTAGAAGAAACTTTCGCGCTGTCGCTGGCCCGGCACTCCATCCGCGACAACTCCATGGCGAGGTTGTAAATCTGTTCACCAAGACCACGCACGGAATGGTAGTAGCCATTGATGCCAATGTTGAGAGTGAAAAAGATAAACGCATCGCCCATGCTCTTGAAGCGGTTTGTCTTCTTATAGAGGAAATCCTTGTTCTGTCCGCCCTCCAAGCTGATGAGTTGGGTAATGGTCCCGTCCGGTTCCCTGGCCCATGCGTGAATACACCGGATGTTCGTATTCGAGGAGTAGCTTAAACATGGGTCGCCGTTCCTCATGGCGGCTTCCATCATTTCGGGCTTGAGCCCTCCATTGTCACTGCCTCCCGTATCGATGCCGTTCATGGCTTGAGCAATCGCTTTCTCCACAACTTTCACGTTCCACGCAGGATCAACAGCATCTCCGCTGATGTACTTTTTCAGTTGGTGGGGGAGGTATGATCTCGAACAAACTGCGACCTCGATTTCGTCTTCGTTCGCGTAGGACATGCGAGGAATCTTGAAGTCTGCCATGCCTGAAACCCGATACTGCCAATTCTTGTCATCGAGGAAATACGAAATCCCAACCCCATGACCAACGAAGATATTGGAAAGGTGGAGAAAGTTAAAGTCCCACACCGGCCAATTCGTAATTTCGCGTCCCCACTCTTCCGACATGATTCCTTCATGTTCGGACCGACTGCCCGCTGCTCCCCAATTCGTTCGGATACGCAAGGGAAACTCCGTGGATTTCATCATCTCCACAAACGGAGCAATGGCAGCATTCTGGGCGGCTCTGGCATCTCCTGTGTTGAAGTTGGCCAAGAATTCCAGTCCCTCATTGCGGCGTGATCCTTGCTCCCATGGAGGAGCGTTATCAAGCATGGCCTGAACGGCTGCGCGGTTCGTTGCTGATGGGAGATCATCTCTGAGCATCTTTCCCCACAGGTTCGTCACATTGGCCACATTCCACTCTCGCCGATTGACAGTGGTGGTTGTTACCGGAGTTGAGACCGGGGATTCTGCGAAAATGTCGTCAAATATCGAATTCATGCGGCTATACTCACAATCTTGTTTTTCTTGGCTTCCCTCGCCGTAGTCATGCGCTTTGCATGTTCGACACGGCGGGCGCGTTCAGCTTCGGACAGCTTCATCTTGCGCCGTTTTTTCGCTTTGGGAGACCGTTTCGGTTTGGTAGCAGGGGTCGGAATCGAACCGACGATCTTTTGGGTATGGGCCAAACGACTTACCTCTTGTCCACCCTGCAATTCTAAATCTGTTTCGGCCTCAATCGGTGCCGGGTTGGCGAACTCCTCCGCAATGACGGTCGGCGCATCAATCTCCCCGGCGACAATCATCTTGGCCAGCGACCCATCCTTGCAGCCATGAACGAGATAGTGCCGTGGCTGGATCGGATCGGACTTGCCGCTATGGACAATGCCTCCTGGTCGTTGATTGATATCACACGTGAAAATGCCATTCTCCCACCGATAGTTGGTAGAGTGCCAGTTGAAGACCATAAAGTCGCTTGCATCTTTGCACTGGTTTATCATCTCCCATCGAAGATGGATGTCCCAAGGCACTCCGATACGGGAGATTTCCTGAATGAGAGTGGATCGTTCGATGAAATTGGCTGGATACACCCCAGATCCGTTCATGACGGAACCGCTTTGAACCCATGCCCCCATGCGGTTTTCCGTGTGGGGAGCCAGACGGCCCATGAAATCTAGTCCTTGAGCAACCCCTGATCGGTATTCGCTCTCCACCATGTCCTGCCACCCAGATCGAATCGGAGTGTGGTCAAGTTCCAGATAGAAAAACGGTTCATGTCGTTCCATGGCCAACGATGCCGCCTTGTAAAAGTATCGGTTGCAGGCTTGCGGCCATCCTTCGGCGCACTCGAATGCAAACACATCCTTTTCAACCGTTGCGCCCATGATTTTCAGCCGGGAGGCTAAGAAATCAACGTGGTCTCCGGAGCGGCGGTCGCCAATGACTAGGCACTTGCGGCCATCCATACCGCCAAGATGCTTGATGGCGTCACAAAACGGATCAATCAGATGCGCGTCAGAAACAGATACGGGAAAGATGTAAATCATTCGAGAAAACAAAGAACTACCCGCTCTCTTTGTCTATTGCAAGCAATTTGCAACAAAGAATCGAAAAAAGTTCTCAAGCCGCGAAAAGAACCCTTGCTCCTGACTGTGACGAAGACCGGAACCCGTCTTCGGGAAGATCCCTTTCGATGGTGTATTGCTTCCATTGAGAGATTTCTCCCGGCTTGTTCAGTCCCGCATGGAGAGCACTGAACCGAAACTTCTTCCGCACCAGATCAATCACAATGGCAAAGGCATCCGCCAAATCCGGCGATCTTCCATTGGTTCTCTTCTTCATGATATCCTTAGGCTCTGCCTTCAATCGGATCGTCCCCCCAGTGCCCATGACCTCGTAGCGACGTTCGCAGAGTTCCGCCGCCAGATCGGGGCCGATACCGCGAATCAGTCCGTTGCGGATCATCCATTTGCCACTGAACCAAAGCTCAGTTACCCGGTTGACGTACCGTTCCTTGGCTGGAGTTCTATCAGTGTCGGATACAGGTAGCTCAGACGGTGTTTCATGGAAGCGGATTCCATGAATGTCTCGGGACCAAAGAAGATCCATCCATCCCCGGTACGGAATGCCTCCCCCAGATGCGTCGTATCCTGTGTTGTGCGGAAGAACCCCTCTTGATTCGCAAGCTCTCCGCCAGTTCATGACAATTTGAACCTCGCGGGGGTTGGTTTTGTCCATGATGTCCTCATTGATGGGAAGGTATTCATCGAAGCAAAGGCAGACTCCTCCGATCTTGAGTCGGCCAAACCGGGCGAAGTAGGACATGCAACGGTCGCCGCCGTTCACAAGTCCAAGATCCAGCCCGGATAATCCGATGGGCGTTCCGTCCCAATCCTCGTCCGGCACTGACTTGTCTGCACCGTAAAGAACGATTTCGGAGGATGAATAGATTCCGCTGGCAATATCGCTAGGAGGCCAGAACCCCCTCCACTCCGTCCAGAAAGCCAAAGTATTCTCACCACCGCATCGCACGGCAGCGGATTCCTTCTGTTCTGTCCGTGGCAGGTAAGGGTAGAGCGTCTCCCCTGCTAAAATGTTGGGACTCTTGATTGCGTCAAAATGCAAGGCTAGTCCACGTTCCGTTTCCCATTTCTCGGAATCCACGTTGATTGACTGCCACCCGTCCTTTGGCTTGGCGAGGTCACTGAATGGGTCAAAGTAGTCCGCTGGATTCCCCAGTCCTATGACTTGACACTTGGGAGCTTGGGAAAGGTTGGCAATTGCTGTTCGGATGGTCGCTTTCGATAGCAATGGAAGTTCGTCGAAAATCAATAGGACGTTCTCGGCATGGAGCCCTTTGAGTTTTTCGCCAGCTTCTTTCTCCTTGCCTTTCTCAGCTGCGATAAGGTGAATCCCCATCCTTTTGGAAATAACCGTTCCATGCTCGTCTATTGGATAAATGGCGTGCATGGAGTCCACCATTTTACCGGGCAAAGGGAATGCCGCCTTGGTCCAGAAGTCACGGATATAACCCCAAATCCGGCCCTCCGCTCCTTTGATTGTGGTGGAGCATACAATGACGAGAGTGTCTTTCGGAGACGCCAGAAACACGGTGTTCGCCCACGGACCACCAAAGAAAACGCTCTTTCCGGACCCAGCGCAACCCGCTACCGCCAGGTAATCCGTCTTGCTGGCTGCATCGAGCATCGTCTCCGCCCAAGGGTGCCAGTCGAATTTTTGGTTCTTGTTTTGCTGTCCCCAAGTGATTTCTGCAAAGTTGCGAGCATGGACCCGGATCTTTTCCGGATTCCGTTCCTTGCGGCCATCTCCAAAAAGGCGCAGTTCGATCATGGGCGGGGTCCATTCCTTTGACCACATCATCCCATAGGCGTAGGTATATCCGGGTGGGATTTCCTCCCCGTTCGGCGCAATTCTCTTTGCTGCCATGCCCGTTAAGCTGCCTTGGAAACGACCCCGCCAAAAGGCACGATCACCGTTCCTTGGCTGGCACTAATGAGAGTCAGTGACCCGACGACATCGCGGCCTTTCTGTCGGGACTCTGCGAAATAATCCGTCATGGCGGTCAATCCAATGTCA
>Ga0105053_10011347_pt1 | contig 10938 bp, 9 predicted proteins | sample BON01_FD_78093 | JGI IMG/M metagenome (GOLD analysis project Ga0105053, IMG submission 78093) | Freshwater microbial communities from Lake Bonney liftoff mats and glacier meltwater in Antarctica - BON-01 | ecosystem: Environmental > Aquatic > Freshwater > Ice > Glacier meltwater | place: Lake...
ACGGCTGGTGGGGTTTTTGCAGAGCGGGTTGATGCCGGTGGTGGATGGCGACCCGATCCCGCTGGCCGCGCAATCGGTCTGTGTGCATGGCGATTCGCCCGGTGCGGTGGCGATGGCGCGCGCGCTGCGCGACCGGCTGACGGCAGCGGGAGTGATTATTGCGCCGTTTCTGGTGGGGTGAAGGATGGGGTTGCCGAAGTTTCGCCCTGTTGCCGATCATGCGGTGCTGGTCGAATTTGCCGATGCGATTTCGGATGAGGCGCATGCTGCGGTGCTGCGGCTGGACCGGGCGATTGCGGCGCGGCCCTTTGACGGGTTTGTCGAGGCGGTGCCGGCTTATGTGAATATTCTGGTGCGGTTCGATCCGCTGGTGACGGATCATGATGCGGTTGAGGTCGGGTTGCAGGGGCTGTTGTCGGCTGGGGCGGAGGCTGTGGCGGAGGGGGCGCTGCGCGAAGTGCTGGTCTGTTATGATGCCGGGCTGGCTCCCGATCTGATCGAGGTTGCGCGGTTGACGGACATGACACCGGAGGCGGTGATTGCGGCGCATCTGGCCGGGGAATACCGGGTTTATCTTTATGGCTTTGCGCCCGGCTATGCCTATCTGGCGGGCGTGCCGGAGCCCTTGCGCCTGCCGCGCAAGCCGGTGGCGCGGCGGGGCGTTACGGCGGGGAGTGTGATCGTCGCGGGGCCGCAGTGTATTGTGACCACGCTGACCATGCCGACGGGCTGGTGGGTGTTGGGCCGGTCGCCGACCCGGATTCTGACGGGTGATTCCGAGCGACCGTTTCTGTTTGATGTCGGTGACAGGGTCCGGTTTCGCCGGATTTCGCGGGATGAGCTTGAACGGGCGGGGCGCGCCGATGCCTGAGGCGCGGTTTCAGGTGATTGCCGCCGGCCCGCATGTGTCGGTGCAGGATGCGGGCCGCCCGGGGCTGATGCGCTTTGGCGTGCCGGGGTCGGGGCCGATGGACCGGCTGAGCTTTGCCATGGCCAATGCGGCCTTGGGCAATCCTGAGGGTGCGCCGGGGATCGAAATATCCGTCGGCGGGCTGGAACTGGAATGTCTGGCCGGGCCGGTGACGGTGGCTGTGGCGGGGGGTGGGTTTATCGTCACGCTGGACGCGGTCCGGTCGGTGTCATGGGTCGTGCTGACGGTGCAGCAGGGGCAGCGGTTGCGGATTGCGCCGGGGCATTGGGGGAGCTGGACCTATCTGTGCTTTGCCGGGGCGCTGCAGGCGCGGGACTGGTTGGGGTCGGTGGCCACACATGCGCTGTCAGGATCAGGCGGGGGCATGCTGGTGCCGGGGCAGGTGTTGACGGTCGCGGGGGCGCAGCGGCGTGAGGACCGGGTGATTGCCTGTCCGGTGATCGCGCGGCCGCGTGCCTTGCTGCATGTGGTGCCGGGGCCGCAGGACCGGTTCTTTGATGCGGCGGCGATGGCGGCGCTGTTGGGAGAGCCATTTTCGCTGAGCGATGCCTATGACCGGATGGGGGTGCGGTTGCGTGGCCCGCTGCTGACGCCAGTGGCGCGGCTCGACATGCCGTCGGAGCCGGTGGCGCGCGGGTCGGTGCAGGTGGCGGGGGATGGCGTGGCGACAGTGTTGCTGGCGGATCATCAGACGACCGGCGGCTATCCCAAGATTGCCACGGTGTTGGCCGGTGATCTGGACGGGTTCGCGCAGTTGCGTCCGCGCGAGATCGTGCGGTTTCATGCGGTGACAGCGGTGCAGGCAGTGGCGCTGGCCCGCCAGCGTGCCGTGGTGCGGGCGCGGGTACTGGCGGGGCTGGCGCGTTGATCCGCCGTTTCAGAATCGAGGCGGGAGTCGAGGCGCGTGTTATCGGCTGAATGATCGTCGCCGGGTTGCGGGACTCCGCCGGTCAGACGGAACGGCTGCCGAATGGTCGTTTCTGACATGGTTCACGCGGACGGGGCGAGGTAAGGTCTGGATGTGTCGCGTGCGAGGACCGGGATCATGTTTCAGGTACTGAGCAGTTCATGGGCCCTGTTGCTGGGCATGTTCATGCTGATGATCGGCAATGGCCTGCAGGGCACGCTGCTGGGTCTGCGTGGCGAATATGAAGGATTCAGCACATTCGAGATGTCGCTGGTCATGTCGGCCTATTTCGTGGGGTTTCTGTTTGCGTCGCGCGTGGCCCCGGAGATGTTGCGCCGGGTGGGTCATGTGCGGGTGTTTGCGGCGCTGGGATCGACGATTTCGGCGGTGCTGATCCTTTATCCGGCGCTGACAGAGCCATGGGCCTGGATCCTGGGCCGGGTCGTGATCGGGTTCTGTTTTTGCGGCGTCTATATCACCGCGGAAAGCTGGCTCAACGATGCGGCCAACAACGAGAACCGGGGCAAGGCCCTGTCGCTTTATATGATCGTGCAGATGGCCGGGATCATTCTGGCGCAATTTCTGCTGGTGCTGGGGGATGTGTCGGGGTTCATCCTGTTCATCATCCCATCGGTGCTCGTCTCGCTCGCCTTCATGCCGATTCTGTTGACGGTCGGGGTGAGCCCGTCGTTTGAAACCTCAAAGAACCTTTCGATCCGTCGATTGATCGAGGCTTCGCCCTTGGCCTGTGTCGGCATGTTTCTGCTGGGCAGCGTCTTTGCCGCGCAATTCGGGATGTCGGCGGTTTATGGCGCGCGGGCCGGGCTGAGCGTCGCCCAGATCTCGGTCATGGTGTCGGCCACTTATATCGCGGCGCTGGTGCTGCAATATCCGATCGGCTGGCTGTCGGACCGGATGGACCGGCGTATCCTGATCCTCGGCCTGTCGGTGGCGGGCGGCATCGGGGCGCTGTTGTCTTTTGTGTTTCCGGGTCATTACTGGTTGATCGTGCTGAGTGCGGCAGCGGTCGGCGGCACGTCCAATCCGCTTTATGCCCTGCTGATCGCCTATGCCAATGACTATCTGGACCGCTCTGAAATGGCCGGTGCCTCTGGCGGGCTCTTGTTTATCAACGGGTTGGGTGCGGTTGCCGGGCCGCTGATCGTGGGCTGGATGATGGTGAATACCGGGGTGGAGGGCTTTTGGGCCTATATTGCGGTGATGATGCTGGGACTGGGTGCCTATGCGGGCTGGCGCATGACGCAACGCAAGAACACCACGGCGGTGGCCGATCTGGTGCCCTATGCCCCGATCTCTGCAGCGGCGACGACGGTGGCCGCGCAACTGGCGCAGGAAGTCTATATCGACGCAGGCGCCAAGGATCAGAGCAATGCTGCATAAACGCACGGACCCTTGTCAGGGGCTTGCAGCCGGTATTACGTGAGGGTTGCGGTCGGTAACGGCCGGGTGGAGGTGAGCAATGGTGAGTCCCGAGGTTATCTTGCGCTACTGGGTCGACGAGGTCGGGCCGGCAGGGTGGTATGACCGCAGCGATGCCGTTGATCAGACGATCCGCGAGCGGTTTCGCGCCGCGTGGGACGAGGCGGTGGCCGGGGCCTATGGTCTGTGGCTGACCTATCCGGGCGGCACGCTTGCCTATATCATCCTGACGGACCAGTTGCCGCGTAACATGTTTCGCGATGATCCGCGCGCCTTTGGCAGCGACCGTTTGGCCCGCGCGGCGGCCAAGATTGCCATGTCGCGCGACTGGGACCTGCGGATCGATGAGCCTGCGCGGCAGTTTTTCTACATGCCGCTGATGCATTCGGAGAACCTGATCGATCAGGAACGCGCGGTGCGTCTGTTCAAGACCAGGATGCCGCAGGGCGGTGCTGATTCGCTGCTTCATGCCCGCGCGCATCGCGAGGTGATCCGCCGGTTTGGCCGGTTCCCGTTCCGCAACGCCGCCTTGGGCCGTCCCACGACGCAGGCTGAGGCGGAATGGCTGGAACGGGGTGCATATGCCACCACCGTGCGCGAAATCGTCGCCCGGCAGACGGCAGCCTGATCCGCCTTAACCCATCGTCAACGTGTCGGCGTCATCATTGTGCTACGGCCAGGTCTGGCCGCTCTGCAGGAATGAGGCGCGCGGTTGAAATACGATCCGATCAAGCCCGAAGCGGTCGAGCCTGAGGTGACCGCGCCGCCGGTCGCGCTGCTGAACGCTTTTGAGAGCGGCGATCACCTCGGGCTGGCGCATGATATCATGAATATCATGGAGCAGGGGATATTGGTCTGGTCGGCCGAGGGGATTTGCGAGCTGCACAATACCCGGGTTTTCGAGGTCATGGAACTGACCGGCAGCGACCTTTACATCGGCATCGATCGGCAGACGTTTCGCGAACGGGCGATAGCGCGCGGAGAGATGTCGGCCGAAAATGACCGCTACTCTTGTGCGCAGATCCGGGCGCATCAGCCTTATTCCTTTGATCGGTATCTGCCCTCGGGCCGGGTCGTGCTGACCAATGGCCGCCCGATGCGGGGCGGTGGTTATGTCGTGACCTTTACCGATGTGACCGAGGCGCGTCAGGCCGCGCGTGACCTTGCCGCGGCCAAACAGGTGGCCGAGGCGGCGGAGGCCAGCGCGCGCGAGATTCTGAATATGGAGCGTGCGCGGCAATCGGATGCCAGACTGCTCGCCCGGCTGGATGAATGGCTGCAATCGTGCAAATCGCTTGAGGAACTGTTCAAGATCGTGGCCAGTTTCATGGCCAAGCTGCTGCCCGAGAGCAAGGGTGAGCTTTATATCTATTCCAATTCGCGCGATGTGCTGGACGGGATGTGCAAGTGGAACACCCGCGACCTGCATCAGTGTATTGCACCCGACAGTTGCTGGGCGCTGCGCCGGGGCCGGTCCTATGCCTTTGATGCGACCGACCTTTGTTTTGTCTGCGATCATGTGGAGGCGCATCAGCACGGGGTGCAGGTGGATGAATATATCTGTGTTCCCATCGTGGCGCATGGCGACACGGTGGGACTGCTGCATATCCGTTTTGTCCCCGGCACGGACACCGCGGCACGGGTGGGCAGTTCGAGCGATTTTGCCGTGCGCTGTGGCGAGCATATCTCGATGGCGATTGCCAATGTGAAGCTGCGCGACGAATTGCACGACCAGTCGATCCGCGACCCGCTGACCGGCCTTTATAACCGGCGTTATTTCATGGATGCGATGCGCCGGGAGGTGTCGATCGCGGAGCGGCGTGACTCCAGCTTTGGGCTGATTTCGTTCGATGCCGACAAATTCAAGACCTTCAACGATAATCATGGCCATGATGCAGGCGATATGGTGCTGCGCGCGATTGGCGAGAAGATGGCCGAAGTGATGACGCATGGCGAGATGTGCTGCCGGATCGGGGGCGAGGAGTTTGCCGTGCTGGTGCCGGGCGCGGATATGGCGGCGAGCCTGGCGCTGGCCGAGCGGCTGCGCGATGCGGTGTCGGGCACGCAGGTGCGCTATGTCGATGGGATTCTGCCGCGGGTGACGATTTCGGCGGGGGTGGCGATCTATCCGCAATGCGGATCGCTGCCGCAGCAATTGCTGCGCCGCGCGGATGAGGCGCTTTACCGCGCCAAGGATGGTGGGCGCAATTGTGTGATGGCGGCGGTGACCGGCTGATGGAGGTGCCCTGCATCGATGTGATAGCGGCCATTCCCTCTGGTGGCTGGAACGCACTGGCAGATTAGTTTAACACCAGACTAATTTCAGGCTTTGCAGGAGTAAGACATGGCCGCCAGAAACTTTGACGTGATCATCATCGGGGCCGGGCCGGGCGGCTATGTGGCGGCGATCCGCGCCGCGCAACTGGGTCTGAAAGTGGTGATTGTCGAACGCGAGAATATGGGCGGGATATGCCTCAACTGGGGCTGTATCCCGACCAAGGCGATGCTGCGATCCTCGGAAGTGTTTCACCTGATGCACCGCGCCAAGGAATTTGGCCTTTCGGCGACGGGATTGCCTATGATCTGGATGCGGTCATCAAACGCTCGCGCGGGGTGGCCAAGCAGCTGAGCGGCGGCGTCGCGCATCTGATGAAGAAGAACAAGGTCGAGGTGGTGATGGGCACGGCCATGCTGACCGGCGTGGGCAAGGTGGCGGTCAAGACCGAGAAGGGCAGCGAGGATCTGACTGCGAAATCGGTCATTCTGGCGACCGGCGCGCGGGCCCGCGAATTGCCGGGGCTGGAGGCGGATGGCGAGCGGGTCTGGAGCTATCGCCATGCGCTGGTGCCGCCGCATATGCCCAAAAACCTGCTGGTAATCGGGTCGGGTGCCATTGGCATAGAGTTTGCGAGTTTTTACAATACCTTGGGTGCCAAGACGACCGTGGTCGAGGTGATGGACCGCATCCTGCCGGTGGAGGATGCCGAGATCAGCGCATTCGCCAAGAAGCAGTTTGTCAAACAGGGCATGACGATTCTGGAAAAGGCGACCGTCAAGCAGCTGGACCGTACCAAGGGATCGGTGACCGCGCATATCGAGGTGGGTGGCAAGGTCGAGAAACAGGTGTTTGATACGGTGATTTCCGCGGTCGGCATTGTCGGCAATGTCGAGGGACTGGGGCTGGAGGCGCTGGGCGTCAAGGTGGACCGGACGCATGTGGTGACGGATGAATATTGCCGCACCGGGGTGGAGGGGCTTTATGCGATCGGCGATATCGCGGGCGCGCCGTGGCTGGCGCATAAGGCCAGTCATGAGGGTGTGATGGTGGCCGAACTGATCGCGGGTCAGCATCCGCATCCGGTCAGACCCGAGGCGATTGCGGGCTGCACCTATTGCCAGCCGCAGGTGGCGAGTGTCGGACTGACCGAGGCCAAGGCCAGGGAAAAGGGCTATGAGATCAAGGTGGGCCGGTTCCCGTTCATCGGCAATGGCAAGGCGATTGCGCTGGGCGAGCCGGAAGGCATGATCAAGACGGTGTTCGATGCCAAGACCGGCGAACTGCTCGGCGCGCATATGGTGGGCGCGGAAGTGACCGAACTCATTCAGGGCTATGTCATTGGCCGTCAGCTGGAGACGACCGAAGAGGATCTGATGCAGGCCGTATTCCCGCATCCGACCCTGTCGGAAATGATGCATGAATCCGTGCTCGATGCCTATGGTCGCGCGATCCATTTTTGAGGGTTGCTCTACCTTGAAGAAATGCAGAAAGGCGGCCCCGCGAGGCCGCCTTTCTTTATTGCATCCGATCAACTGGCGATGCCAGTCAGTCCGCGGTGACTTCGAGCGGGATTGTCGCGAGCACGGTTGATCCTTCATTCAGGATATAGCGCAATTCGTAGCTGCCCGGTGCTTCGGGCAGGCGGATGTTCAGCGGATTGCCGTTGCGGGTATATTCGTAGCTGACATAGCCACTGTCGCCCGGAATGCTGATGCTGACATAATCCTGCGCGTAGCCCGGACCGTCCCATCCGACGGTAGCGGTGCCACCGGATAATGGCACACTGGGCGGCGCGATGAGCTGTGCCGTGACGGGGGTTACAGTGATGATCTGGCGGGCCAGAACCGAGCGGTCCTGATTGACGATGTAGCGGATTTCCCATTCGCCCGGTTCGGCCGGCAGTTGCAGACCAAGGGGGGAGCCGTCGCGGGTGCGGGTGTAATTGGCATAGCCATCTTCGCCGCGACGGCCAATTTCGATATAGTCGTTCTGATAATCGGGCCCGGTCCATGTTACCTGAACCTCACCGCCGGCGGGTGCCTCGGCGGGGGCCGAAACGCTTGCCGTCACGTCGGTCACGGTGACGATCTGACGCGCCAGAACCGAGCGGTCCTGATTGACGATATAGCGGATTTCCCAGTCGCCGGTTTCGGTAGGCAGCAGCAGGTCGAGCGGGGAGCCGTCGCGGGTGCGGGTATAGTTGACGTAGCCTTCCTCGCCCGGACGGCCGACCTCGATATAGTCGTTCTGGTAATCGGGGCCCTGCCAGGTGACCTGCACGGTCGCGCCGGCGTTGGCGCTGGCGGGGGCGGAGATGCTGGCGCCGACGTCGGTCACGGTGACGATCTGGCGGGCCAGAACCGAGCGGTCCTGATTGACGATGTAGCGGATTTCCCAGTCGCCGGTTTCGGTAGGCAGCAGCAGGTCGAGCGGGGAGCCGTCGCGGGTGCGGGTGTAATTGACGTAGCCTTCCTCGCCCGGACGGCCGACCTCGATATAGTCGTTCTGGTAATCGGGGCCCTGCCAGGTGACCTGCACAGTGGCGCCGGCATTGGCGCTGGCGGGGGCGGAGAGCGTGGCGGATACGTCAATGACGCTGATCGGGGTGCTGGCCATCACGACCCGGTCCTGGTTGAGGATGTAGCGGATTTCCCATTCGCCGGTCTCGGTCGGCAGCAGCAGGTCGAGCGGGTTGCCGTCGCGGGTGCGGGTGTAGTTGATGTAGCCTTCCTCGCCCGGACGGCCGACCTCGATATAGTCGTTGGGGTAATCCGGCCCTTCGAAGCCGACCGGGATGGTGGCGCCGGCGACGCCTTCGGCGGGGGCGGTCAGGGTGACGCTGACCGGTGTCACCTCGATCGTGGCGGTGGCGAGTGTGACGGTGCCGTCGCTCTGGATGTAGCGCAATTCATAGGTGCCGGTGGCGGGGGGCATTTGCAGCTCTACCGGGTTACCATCGCGGGTCCGGGTGTAGTTGATGTAGCCATCCTCACCGGGGCGTGAAACCGTGATATAGTCGTTCGCCTCGTTCGGCCCGTCCCAGCCGACCGGGATCGTGGCGCCGAGCGGCGCGCTCGACTGGGCGATGAGGCTGGCTGACGGTTGGAAGGGCGGCAGGGTCAGCGTGACGGTTTGAGCCTGATTTACCACGACAAAGGTCTGTGTGGCGGTGGCGCCGTCGATGCTCCGCGTGACCTGCGCCTGAAATGCGCCGCGCGCCAGATCGGTGCTGACGGTGTTGCCGGTGAAGGTGACGCCGGTGGCGGCGCCATCGGGGGTGATGGTCCAGACAAGGTCATCGGTGACCTCGGATCCGTTTTCGCCGATAGTCGCGACAAAGGTTGTGGTCGCGGGCGCGGGGAAGATCACGCTGACGGTGAGGTCTGCGTCGCTGACGGTGTAGCTGGTCGCGGTTTCGACCTCGCCCACAAGGTAATAGGCAGTGGCGCTGTAATCGCCGTTGATGAGGTCGATCACCAGAGGCGCGCCCTGCGCATCGGCGTTGAACACGGCGCCTTCGAAGGAAAGGTCCCAGATCACGCTTTCGGTGATCTCAATGGATTCATCGCCGAGATAGGCGCGGAAGGTGACCTGATAGATCATCGGTTCGGATTCGGGTTCGGGTTCCGGTTCGGCGACCGCGACCTGCTGCAATGCAGAGGTCAGCTCGGCGGCGTTGCTGGCCGAAAGGAACAGACCGCCGGTCTGATCGGCGAGGCATTGCATCTGGCGCAGCGCCTCTGCCTCGGTCACATCGAAGCCGATCACATGCGCGGTGAAGTCGATCCCGGCCTGTTCGAGGGCGGCGGCAGCGGCGCAGGGATCGGGGGCGCAGGTCTCGATCCCGTCGGAGACGAGGATGACGGTGGCCTTTTGTTCGGTGTAGCGCAGCGATTCGGCAGCAGCGATGACTGCGTCGGTCATTGGTGTCATGCCCCGCGGGTTGATCGCGTTGACGGCGGCACTGATCGCGTCGCGGTTATCGAGGCCGGGTGCGACGATGGTTTCGATGTCGGTGCATTCGCCGCGCACCCGGTGCCCATAGACGGTGAGTCCGAGGTTCTGATCCGCAGGAAAATCCGCCAGAAGCCCTGCCACGACCTCGCGCGCGATGACGATCTTGTTGATCCCGTCGATCTGGCCCCACATCGAGCCGGAACCGTCGAGGACAAGGATCGTGTTGGCCCGTTCCTGTGCGGCGACAAGGCCGGGCAGGGCGAGGGACAAGAGGGCGGCGATGAAAAGCTGACGCATGCAAAACGCTCCGATGACAAAGTATTTGGCAAGAGAAGCACAAATGTGTTGCCCTGCAAACCCCAAGCTGCCGCAGGGTCAGGATTACCCGACCCTGCGGATGGGCTCAGCGCGTGATCGCGCCGCCGGCCTGTTGCCAGTGTCCGAGGCCGCCGATGTTATGCACGTCGCGGTAGCCCATGTCCTGCAACATGCCCTGCGCCATCGAGGCCCGCGCGCCGGAGGCACAGTAGAGCACGACGGTTTTGTTGGTGCTGAGTGCCGGGTGCCGTTCCGGGCTGGACGGGTCGGCCTGCATCCGCAGCACCGAGAGCGGGATGCGCAATGCGCCGGTGGCCGCACCGGTGGCGCGGATTTCGGAGGGGTCGCGGATGTCGATCAGGGTGATTTCGCCGGTCCGGGATTTTGCCACGGCGTCGCGGGCGGCGAGAGCGGGGGTTTTGGAGCGCATTGAATACATCGGCCATGTCCTGTGAGGGTTTGCTGTTGGCTCTCATATATATTCTATAAGATGAATGTGAAGATCGGCATGCAGATTTTACCCGATTAAAATTACGTCACGCGACTGACCGGTGATTGTTGCCTATGTTCATTATTTGTTCACTGATTTCTGTTGGAGAGTGCCACGCCATGGACTATCTAAGGGGTCGACCTGACGGGGGCCCAGATGGCTGAGTTGAAAACGATTTCGGTGCGCGGTGCGCGCGAACATAACCTGAAGAATATCGATGTTGACATTCCACGCGATGAACTGGTGGTGATCACCGGCCTGTCCGGTTCTGGCAAGTCGAGTCTGGCGTTTGATACGATCTATGCCGAAGGTCAGCGCCGCTATGTCGAGAGTCTGTCGGCCTATGCCCGCCAGTTCCTTGATATGATGGAGAAACCGGATGTCGATCATATCTCCGGGTTGAGCCCGGCGATTTCGATCGAACAGAAAACCACGTCGAAGAATCCGCGTTCGACTGTCGGCACGGTGACCGAGATTTACGATTATCTGCGGCTGCTGTTTGCCCGCGTCGGCACCCCCTACAGCCCGGCGACCGGCCTGCCGATCGAGGCGCAGCAGGTGCAGGATATGGTGGACCGTGTCATGGCGATGCCGGAGGGCACGCGCGGTTATCTGCT
>Ga0105053_10011350_pt1 | contig 10937 bp, 13 predicted proteins | sample BON01_FD_78093 | JGI IMG/M metagenome (GOLD analysis project Ga0105053, IMG submission 78093) | Freshwater microbial communities from Lake Bonney liftoff mats and glacier meltwater in Antarctica - BON-01 | ecosystem: Environmental > Aquatic > Freshwater > Ice > Glacier meltwater | place: Lake...
CCATCGAAAAGCCTCAGTTCCGATCTTATCCTCCTTGCCCATACTCTCATAGTACGACCGCATCTGTTTGTCAGCAAGAACCCAGAGAAGCCGAAGAAAGTCAGCGTGGATCTGACCGGACATGCCTACGATGGCAGGCTTGTGACGATGCCATAACGTCCTCAACCCAAAGTTATTCTGAAGTTCTGGTACAAAAGGTGTATTTTTGAATTAAATGAACTCTTTTTTCCACTAGAGGCCCTCCTAGACCGGCCGCGGATAGTGGGAGTTAAAGAATTGATACCAAAATCTGCCCAAAATCAAGGCAAGTGTTTTGACAAACAAAACTGATACAATATACATGGTTTGTGGAAATTTGGGTTCAATTTGGTTGCAATTCCCCCCCCCCCGGTCCACACCGGTCTGGCCTCTTCCTTGTCGGACAGCCAAAATTTCTCGAAATGGGCGAGTGTTTTGTATAATTGTGTCAGCATACTTTTCACCAAATTACCACACAACCCGGTCCGCTCGCTGGCAGTTGGAAGTTCAACAAAAAAATGGCAGGGTGAGAGGACTATGCCGGCGCAGGCGCAGGGCCCCTTACGTGAAGCTGGTCTCGACTCACCCTGACATGCTCCCACTCTGGCAGCAGCGGTATGGTCGTGAGCAGCGGCTGGGCAGGCGGGAGGGCCCCACGCAACTTTTTCTCCAAGGAGCAGCCCGTGGCTCAGGTGTGATTGTGAAGAGGAGTTTTCCATTTGCTTGCATTTCTGCCCAATCTAGCCGTGGAAAAGAGTGCCAAATACAGGGTGCGGGACGGGTGAGGGACGTGTCTCCAACAAAGTTCACGTATCTAGATGTGGGAGAGACATGTTGTTTCACCACAGAAACACGCGTCGATCTTAATATAAATGCACCAAGTGCATGTTCACCTTGCCTACCAGGTTTTTGTCCTTACAAGTATGCCATTTTTTGTTGAATTGTCTTCCCAATAATGACAAATGGTGGAACTGCGAGTCAAGTCCAAAGGGAAGCAAACAAAGAGAGACTGTCAGAGAAAATTTTGACACGGTGATGGAGCGCAGAGACTCAGATGTTCCCACTGATGATTTGAGGGGTTACAACAAACCATGGTGGCAGGTTCGGCTTTTCTTCTCCCCAAACTTCTTGAGGCGCGCGGCGGCAGAGGGCTTTACCCCGACGTCGCCGCACGCCCACTGGATTGGACCAGAGTCAGGGAGGATTTTTGACTAATTTTCGAACTGTGCTGTGCAGTGGGAGAAGACGCGCGCACGGCAGCAATTTGTAGTCTTTTCCCGGCTGTATGATGACGGCAAAAGGAAACGGGAGAGTAAGTGATTTGTTCATTTTGGCGATGCCACGCGAGTCTTGGGCGCGCGGCCAGCGGAGGGACTGTAACCCCGGAGCCGCCGCGCGCCACAGGGGTCGGACCAGAGCTTCCACCCATTTTTTTGAGATCGGACGTCTCTCAGCATATTTTTTTGAGATCGGACATAGTTAAAGTCCGATCTCAGATTTTTTGGTTGGAGACGTCCGATCTCAGATTTGGTGGAAAAAGTTGAGGAAAAAGGTCTCGCTACAATCCGTGGGGACTCTGGTCCGACCCCTGTGGTACGCGGTGGCTCTGGGGCTAAAGCCCCTCCGCTTGCCGTGCGCCCAAAGCGACGATTTTCAATTGAGTTGTGAAGGCTGTTCAGAACTCAAGTCTTACAGTGCGAGTGCCTTTTGCGCCTGTTATCGAAATCCTGCTTGTGTTTGCATATACCAGACTCAAAAACTGGACCGGCCCCTTCACTCTACACGCGCCAGGACTACGAAAAGAAAATATCCCTTGAGTCTTGGAACCCATGGAGTCCAGGTGATCACAACACAACACATTTTTGTAGTTTGATTTTCCCAGAGTATGAACTGTGTGCTTCTTGCGGGACTTTTTTTTCAACAATCCCATCTGGTGCCAGTCAAAATTCCAAGATTTCTCCCCACATCGATGTCACTGTGTCTCAATCTGTCTTTTTTCTTGTGATTGAATCGTTGTATGTATACTGTTTTCGATCTGCGGATGTTCCAGGACGAAGTTTCCCGCATTTTTTTACATCGTTTTGCCCATTCATCAACCAGCGTGTTTGTTTTCCCCCCCCAATTTTCCTCGCTTTTTCCGACCTTCGGGTGCCGCAGGTCGAAATTCCAAGCAATTTTTTCGTCTTTTGTTATTTTTGCACCTGGTTCAGGGTTTGTTATTTCCTTTTCTTTTCCTTTTCTCGACCTGTGGCTGCTGCAGGTCGAAATCCCCACAGATTCTTTCGACTTGAGTATTTGCACCACGGCAAGGGTTCCGGTTTTTTCCGACCCGTGCAGGTCGAAAAAATCTGTCACACGCCCGGAAGACACGTCTTCGGTTAATCGTCCACCTGCGGGCCGCAGGTCGAAAAAAGGAAGAAAATTGGGATTCTCCCTGGTTTAGTCGTGACCATGTGGCGCCCGGCAACTCGGGGCTAAAGCCCCTTCGCGGCCGCGCGCCCCGACTGTTGTCCCTGTGAAAACAGAAACGCATACCTAAAGGTTTCCTGTTTTTCCAAAAGGCTCCCCCCCGGCGAAATTCTGTTGACACAATAATTGTCGTGCTCCGGTCATCCATCCTTCCTATTGTTGGTGCCGTTGTTTCTGCCCAGGATTTCTCGTGTCAAACAAACACCAAGGAAAAACGGTCCCACGAATCCGACAGGTTGACAGAGCATTTGGAAGACTCGGGTTTTAACTGTAAACTGAAATCATGCCTTTTCTCGTGTATTTCTCACAGCCCAAATATCTGCCAACCAACGTGCGTCACGCCTAATGATTCCCGCCATCAAACGGTCAACACTCATGGACCGACACCTCGGGGGACCTGGAGGGCTGATTTGTTTGCAGCAACACGCAAGTAGCCTCGTGTACCCCGAATCAGCGCGGCCGTGTAGACCCGAAGAGTTGCTTGCCCGCCAGGCTTTGCAGCAGGCACTCTTGACAACGCCGCGACAGCGAACCAACTATTTCAATCTGCCGTCGCTGAATCTCACCCAGGACAAAATGAAAAGTGGAGGAAGCACTGAACGTTTGGCAACTCTGATAATGCAAGGTAGTGGGTCGCAGACAGCGCGCAATTTGGACAGCAACCCGGAGGTGGAAAATGCAAGAGAGTCCGGCTCGGAAACAGCGCGTGACATGCGCAAGATTGAGATCGCAAAAGAATCAATCGTCAACTCGTTGAAAGGACGAATGAAGACAGGGGGGGCGACACACAGGAACAACGGCTCGGCGGGGCGGGAAGTCATAAGTTCTTCCACGTATAATCAATAGATGACTAAAGCAAGGATGTCAATTTTGGCTTCGTGGGCTGCTGTAACAAAAAACATTCCCTGTCGAATCTCAAAATCGAAAACACTTTACGGACAATAAATCTCCACATTCAAGTTTGTGTAGACGCACAATCGCACACCTCACAGACCCTCCTCTATTCAGGAGACAAAACAGTCTATTCCCTCACAAATACCCCGAACATACATTTGGATTTGGACACCCAAAATTGAGTCACCAAATCGAAAAATGGAGAGTAAATCCCCCAAATCTGCAAGGGGTGTTCCGCGTGTTACTGCGGTTCCTGTACACGCACAAGTTGCCCGTGGAGGAAGACTGCGGGGAGGGGCTGGAGGTGGGGGAGATGGTGCAGGTGGCGTTCCAGGCGGTGGCGCTCTATAAGCACTGCGTGGAGCAGTTCAAGGAGGGGTTGGCGGTGGATAAAGTGGGGACGCGCTGCAAGCGAAGGACCGCTGCGCGCCACTCGCAGTCAGCCAGAGTTCATACGGATTTTTGGTGTTGATTTCCAAATTTTATTACAGCCTATTGCATTTGGAGTGTCATTTCTTCGTTCTCGATCTCAATTGATAATCTTGTCCTCTACGTCTCTGTTACCACCTTATGTTGAAAAGAGACCAAGGAGATTGAGATTGGAGATTGAGATTATATGACACTCCAAATGCAATAGGCCGCGGCTGTATTGGCTGGTAGTCAATTCGTCTTTACTGGGATTTCTGAGTACAAATATTTTAGTGTAAAATAGCCTCGCGGTGAATTGGAATATAACACCGAGTAATTTTCCCCGCCAAAATCAATACAGGGTTCCCAAACGAATCAGACAGTCAACCAAAAATGTAGATTAAATTTGTTGGCATACGAATACAAAGTTTTTAAAATAGCCTGCGGTACACCTCGGTTTTGCCATCTTTTCTTTGTTCCAATACTCTTCTTCTGTTCGGGCGGCGTTCAGAAAAATCGGAACATTTTGTGGTTGCGGGCAATATTGTGGTTTCTTTCGCAAAGAACCATCTTGTTTCCAACATCTCTTGTACCACACCACTCCGCGAGTCCCAGATTGAGCTCTCTAGGGACGCACGGCCATCGTCGGTGCCGGCTGGACCGCATTAAAATTTATATTATGTCCAGTATCCAGTATGTCCTGTTGGAACCTCATGATCGGTTTTCAACAAAAAAACACAAAAAAGTCATGACCAGTTGGCACCACAACAAAACAACATTCCTGTCAGGTATGCGAGGAAAGCAAAAAAGACTCTCAGAATACGAAATGTTGTTATGCACTAGATCTAAAATTCTCGCCAAGTTTTCTCATTCAGGGTGATTTTTGTATTGTCTATATTTATTATTTCTTATATTCTCCTCCCGCTCTCCCGTTGTCCTTTTTGGACGCCTTGCACTGCCTCCCCCGCGCGGTGGGAGTGCCAGACCCTAGCAAGTGGCTGGAATATCGGTATTGTGGGGTTGAAATATTCCGAATTCCGAGTGTAGGATCAGGTCCAACCATGCACGAATTTGAAATCATCAAAAATTGCACAACGAATGCATTCGAAGCAATCAAAAATCCCACAACAATTGAATTCAAGTTTCTGGCGTTTTCCCCAGTGTTTCTGACCTGCGGCAGTCGCAGGTCAAAGTCTTGTTTTTCGGTTTGTCTTTTATGATGATGATTGCTTTTATTATCACTCTTGGAGAAATAATGTAGTAATTGCGTGTGGAACTCTCTCGTCTTTTCTTACCTAGCTTCAATGAGTGGCGTTGTTTGCGTTGTTTGTCGTACTGCAGATGATGATGATTGTTGCATCTGGTCATACAATTGGTGCGACGATTTTGGACTATTACAAATTCATGTACTGTTTATTGGATCAGTTATCTATGTGGAAAATATGTTACAATCAATCGGACCCATATGAATTTTTGCATTACTGATATTGTGACCTCGATATATTCTCACATGTTTGTCGAGGAGCAGTCAAATCAAGTTCCAAATTCAACAGATATCCACTCAGTGCACAACGGAAGCATGTGAAATTCCTAACATTTCCACAAGCCATAAGTCTGATTTTAATTTGTTCAAGAATCACCTCATTATTCTGCAGACTGTGTTGTGATCAATGGTCCCCCTAATTGCGACACTGCAAATGTGAAAACATCCACCACCTTCAATGGTCAACAAATTAACAATCTCTGTATCAATAGAAATTCCATTATGAGGAAGTGTGATTTTTGGATATTTTCCCAAGTTTAATCTGCCTGCGACTGCATAGGTGGACATGTGACTTCATTTGATTGGGTTTTGTGTGGTTTGTGTCAGAAGCATTCACTGTCCCTCACTATGTTTTTTTGTCACTTGTCGACCTGCGGCAGACGTAGATCGCAATTTCCACCAACTTGTTCATCGTGATTTGCGGTTTTTGGCGCCGGTATAGCGTTATTTTTTCCTTTTCTCTTTTTTGACCTGCAGCAGTCACAGGTTGCACATTTGACCAAGGTTTGTAGGTTATTTTTGGGTTTTGCACAGTTTCTGTGTGACTTTCCCTCTATTATTTTTCCCTTTTTCGACTTGCGGCGGCTGCAGGTGGGCGCCCGAATAGAGCTGCAACGCAGCTCGATTCGGCCGACCTGCGTCGCAGATCGGCTAATTGTCACCTCGCGGCTGCCGCAGGTCGACAACAGGGATAAATTGGAAATTGTCCCTGGTTTGATCGTGACCATGTGGCGCGCAGCAGCTCGGGGCTTTAGTACAGTCGTCCCTGTGTCTTGTCAGTCGCATGAGTCCTTGTTACAATGTGGGGCCTGCGCTACATACTTTGCTGTGCTCGGAGTAAAGATCACTTGCTTTGTGTATTATGACAGAGCTGATGATTCAAGTATTTATAGAGGTACGTATCATATACTCGAGTCAAAATCATCAACTACCCGCAGTGCGGCTGTATCTATTGCGCTTCCCTGAACCCTTCCACAAGGACGAGGTAAAATGAGCTGCCTTTGTCAACGCACCCTCTTCTAGGCTGACTGGATCGTGACTCACTTCAAGGGTCAAAGAAGAAACATAGATAAAGAAATAGAAAACACAAAATAGAAAAACAGAAATTAGAAAATTTCATTTTCTACAAGATCAAAAGAGAGATAATGTTGTTTATTGGAAAACCAATGGGAAGATCTATAATGATCTCCACTACAAGATCAAAATGATATCCGCAGTAAAGGCGTCAGCGCCCTGCGAAGGTGCTTTAACCCCGACACCACAGCTTGACATATGGGTCAGACCACTCCCGGGCCCATTCTCAAAAAATATTGTTGACGGCTGCGTTGAGATTGGACATTGAATTGAAATCCACTTTCAGATTCGAACGTCTTAGCAAACTCGCCTAAATCAGGAAAAATAGACGTCCACGTCCATGTTTGCTATTTTTCGTGAAAACAGAAATATTCTGGGATAGGACGTCGCTGGCAAGTTGGGCAACTTTATGTTGGCTGTCTATCCCTCTTCACGTAGCTGGCCTGTTGTCTTACTGCCTCCTGTCACGGCTGTATCGCTCTTTCCTTCTTGGGTGGCAAAGACCCACTTTAATCACTGGAGACGTCTAATCTGGCTAAAACCTTGGAAAACATCCTCGATCCCTCTACGCGCCCTTCGGCTGATTCGGATGATCTACCTGCAACCAAGATATTGGCCAGAGAGTGCAACATGTTTAAACTTGGTTGTTGCGTGCTTGCTTGCGAAATTTTGACAATGTAATAGTGATCCTTTTTATTTTGCGCTGCAACCTGATATGGAACTTTCTTGAGTGATTACTCCTCATGGTGCCTTTCTCACCTGAGGGGTGAGGGGTGCAAAAAGAAAGGAAAAAAAAGGTTTGCAAAGGGCCCTGTGAAAAGAAACCTGGCAACTGCCCCGCACTGGAATGGCAGGTACACCTGAGTGGCGACACTCAGTATGTTCGTGCTCTGGGTAAGATAGGTCAGGCTGGTGAGCAACCAGTCAAAAACAGAAAAATTAGAAGCATTTTTCTTCTGACCAACGATTTTCATGTGCAGAATCAATTTGTGAAGCTAGGGGGTGTGGATTTTTCTTCTGACCAACGATTTTCATGTGCAGAATCAATTTGTGAAGCTAGGGGGTGTGGAGATGCTTGCACAAATCCTTTGATCGTGAGCAGCGGAGAAAGCAGCATACAATTGTTTTGCAAACTTTGCCATTCTGATGACACTTGCGGCACATATGATATTTCAGACCTATCACTTGTTTTGATCTGTACAGGTCGGCACACGTGTGGTACATCCTTACACCTTGCTCAGTTTCGCATGCCTCTGTTGGAGTGCAAAATCCATTACAGTGGGGGGATATGCACATGTGCGAATGCTTATCGTCCATCATCGCGTCGAGGTGGCGTTCAGTCTGAAAGTCGAGGCCCTTTTTGGCGCCATCTATTTTTTTCTTCTTTGACTCTTCTGTCTTGCATGCCGCGCCGCCTTGTACACCCTTCTTGGCAGCCCCCTCTTCGACCTCTCGCCACCTTTTGCCATGACACCCCTTCTCTGCGCCCATCAGCTGGAAAGCCGAGTGCCTTTTTACACATGCAAATAGATCATAAAAAATAGAATAGTAGCTTGGCTGGAAGCTCTATATCAACGCTGGATGTCTTTTCCGAGTACTACATTTGTGTCCCAATTTTGTGGTACTGAAACCCAAGGTAAATACTTAGACAAAGCAAAATTTGTCGACTTGGAGATTCGATGGTGGACCCGCTAGTTTGCAAAAAGAGTCTCACAAATCATTGGTCAGAATCTTTTTTCTAAAAAACTGATTTGTGAATAATGATTTACATACTACATCAACAGGACAGAGTATCCACCAGGATTCAGTCAAAAAGATCTTGCCTGCGGCGCATTTTCTTTAATAAGTTTTGCCTGCGGCACATTGTGTTTCATAAAAAAATCTTGTCTATGGGGCATTTGATTTGTCTGGTTTGGTTTACCAATTCATTGGTATTGAAAATGATTTGAATTCAAATACTCAGAGATCACAACTACACAACTTCTTAAACACAGCAATGAAGACAGTGTCAAATGACAAACCCTTTGTCAAATCAGACATCGTGAGATAAAAATCGCACAACACCGATTCAATTCCGAAACAGTTTATAAGAAACAACGTAAGTCATCAAACGCAAAATAAACATCACACGTCAGCGAGCCAATACCTACGATGAAGTGGCTGATGCCGGTGACCACCGTTGTTGCTACAGTCTCCAAAGATTCCGTGAAGCGACTGCCAGGTGCACATCAGTACGAATGCAAATCGTAATCGTGGTCGTCGGCTCGGAGTCGTGTGAATTCTAAATGAGACTGTTGAAGAGAAGCGCTTCTATTGACATAATCCGAGTCACTTGGCGTGACCGTGACGGTAGAGAGCAAACAGCTTTCAAAAAACAGAGAGTCTCGCTCAAAGGTGTGTATGTGTTGGGTGTCAGCTCAACAGTCACGGTGACCAAGCACTCAAAATATTTTGTTTGAAAGGACACGTCAGAGCGCGTGACTCCACGCTGTGACGACACCAGTTCAGAAAAGGTAAGTTCATTCTTGTTTATTAAAACACCTCTTTTTTTGAGGGAGTTCAGCAACCAAAAAATTGCCAAAAACCCCCCGGAAATGCTCTCTCCAACGCGCTACTAACGTCATGTTTTGAACAAATTACGGCTGGCGCCGCAAAAAAGAGACCACGGAAAACCGCACTTCGCGCGGTTTATATCATTTGATGATCAATTCATCCATTATCCATTAATTCGGGGCCAAAGCTTCGAAGAAGTTGTTTTCTTCAATGGTAATCATCAGGGTGGTTCCTAGCCGAAATTTTCACAGAACCTGGACCTGGGTTGAAGTGAGGGACGGTGACGAAAAGATGTGACGTCACATTTTCGTCACAAAAAGTCACATTTTAGGTTCGATGTGACGCTACCAGGTTTCGAAAAAGTTTTTTTAAGTACTCCGAAAAATGTGACGATTTCCCTGGAACTTGGTACAAATGTGACGATTTCGTCACACCGTCACATCATTTTCCTGGGTTCGGCTTGGAACAAACATGGGTTTGAAAACCTGGCCAAGTCCTGGGTTCTGGGTTCCAGGTTTTCCAATTTCGGCTTGGCACGAACCTCATGGACAGGAGGCAGGACTTGATTAATGTTGCTTTTATTACTGCATAAGAAATAGTCCAGTAGTTTTGCTGGAGTCTCTATTTGCTCGAATGTTTTTTGATTTGAGATCTCGACGTGCTGTCATTGTTTTTTGGTCTGATTCCTTTGTTTCAAACAAACCCCTTCTTCCGCCCCTTCCAAACAGGCTTCTGTGCCCGGCTCTCGCAATTCCTCCTGAGTGCTAATCATACATGTGTGCTTGTGTGTTTGTGCCTCTAAATGTGCTTGTGAAATTGTGTGACTAGATTGGTAAAGATCAACAAACAAAAGCGAAACCGCGACGACGTCACGTGCAATAGCAAAGTAGAAATAGAAAAAGAGGTTCATGGTGACGTAAAAAGCAAGTACGGGGGTGACAAATTATTTTTGTGCGACAGAATACAATACGAATAAGAAAAGTACAACAAGTGTGTCCGTCTTCCGGACTCTGGGGGAGTCTTAGATTGTGGTTCCTAGTTTACCATCCTGATTCCACTGTCGATTGACGGCCCCAGCTGTGATGCTGTGTGAGCGGGTGTTCCTCTTTACTTCTCCTTACACGTGCACATTGTACCCAATGTTCTCCCTCGATCCCTGTGTGGTTGGCCTCGCAAGTCCTTACACCTGCTGGAGGAAGGACAGAATTGCCCGATCGTGCGCTTCGCATACCTGCATCACATGATTGGCGAAAAATTTGCCTTTCTTTCCTCCTTGTATTTCAAGCTTTTTGAGCTTGGTGTAGAAGTCGCTTTCGACAACAGATCCGCGGTTACCTACAACAAAAGTAATCTGCTCAAATTCCTACTTGGAGCAGCTGCTCTGAGCGCACCGATGATGCTTTTGTGCTCCTCATTTGCTTTGGCTTCTTTCACCTCTAGGATCCCCTCGTCCCTGTCTATTGACCATATAACTCGAATTCTAAAATACATACGATCTGAAGAGTCTCATTGATTGCGACCCTATCTGGTCGCCTGCCCCAGGGACGATTTACGAAGAAAGACACTAGATTGAAGTCGTACCGTATCTCTTGACTTTTTTGACTGTGAAGTGAAGATTGCTTTATTATTGCTCGTAAAGAAATAATGTAGTAGTTTTGTTTGGAACTCTCAAGGTGCAGTCTTTCATGCTCACCGAAGTAAGAGACTGTGATTTGCTGACTCGGATTGTCGTCACATCTTCTACTTTTCTAAAAAGAAAAGACATGTTAAAAGAAAAAAACAGTTAGCCCAGATCATCAAAACCCGCAGCACGGCATATATATAGACAAATGTACTGTGTACACCTATACGGTCCACATGTATACTGCGCTTTAGTTGATCTGGATTCTTCTGGCTCTCCAGGTGTCCGTCCCACACCTGGGCTCACATCAAGTACCCAAGTAGTTTGTGTGTGTGTACGCGCGTATACAAGCACACA
>Ga0105053_10011355_pt1 | contig 10934 bp, 14 predicted proteins | sample BON01_FD_78093 | JGI IMG/M metagenome (GOLD analysis project Ga0105053, IMG submission 78093) | Freshwater microbial communities from Lake Bonney liftoff mats and glacier meltwater in Antarctica - BON-01 | ecosystem: Environmental > Aquatic > Freshwater > Ice > Glacier meltwater | place: Lake...
GCGATGCGCCCGAACAGCGACTCGAGCATGTCCAGATCGTCCATGCGTCCCTCGCCATGCACCATGCGCTCAAGGATCTTCTCGAGCCAGCCGGTGCCCTCACGGCAGGGCGTGCACTTGCCGCAGCTCTCGTGGCGGTAGAAGTGGGCGAGGCGCCACGATGCGCGCACGATGCACCCTGAGTCGTCCATCACGATGCACCCGCCGGACCCCAAGAAGGTGCCCACGCCAGCCAGACTCTCGTAGTCGAGCGGTACGTCGAGGTGGTCTTTGGTGAGCACCGGCACGCTCGATCCGCCGGGCCAGCAGGCCTTCAGTTCACGGCCCTCGCGTAGGCCACCCGCCATGTCGAAGATGAGCTCGCGCAGGGTGGTGTCGCCCATGATGATCTCGTAGTTGCCGGGGTTCAGTACGTGACCCGACACGGAGAAGATCTTGGTGCCGGGGCTCTTCTCGGGGCCCAGCGCGGCGTACCAGTCGGCGCCCCGGTGCATGATGGGCGGCAGGGCCGCCAGCGTCTCGACGTTGTTGATCAGCGTGGGGCTTCCGTACAGGCCCGCCACCGCCGGGAACGGGGGTTTGAGCCGTGGCTGGCCGCGCTTGCCCTCGAGGCTCTCGAGCATCGCGGTCTCCTCACCGCAGATGTAGGCCCCGGCGCCGCGATACAGCGTGATGTCGAAGGGCTTGCCCTGGCCAAAGGCGTTGGGACCCAGCCGACCTGCGGCGCGGCAGTCGGCGATGGCCTGCGCGAGGATGACGGCCTGATGGCCGTACTCACCCCGGATGTAGATGTACGCCCGCTTGCAGCCCACCGCGTACGACGCGATCGCCACGCCCTCGATCAGCTGGAATGGGTTCTTCTCGATGATCTCCCGGTCCTTGAAGGTACCGGGCTCGCTTTCGTCGGCGTTGCACACCACATAGGTGGCCGTGCCGGTGTCCTTGGGCAGAAACGATGCTTTGCGGCCCATGGGGAACCCGGCGCCACCGCGACCACGCAGGCCCGAGCGGTGGAATGCGTAGAGGACGTCATCGGGCGCCATGCCGAGCGCGGCCTTCATGCCGTTCCAGCCGCCGGCGCGCTCGTACCCCGTGAGGGTGCCCAGGTGCTGGAACTCGCGGTGACGGTAGACGGAGTTGAGAATGGGCATGTCGCGGCTACCTGTCGTACCGAGTGGGAACACCGTCGGCGCGCAACTGCGCGATGATCTCGTCGGCGGCTTCGTGCGTGAGTGGCCCCAGCTGATCGCCCGAGTCAACTTGCAGGCAGGGCGCGCGGTCGCATGCGCCCAGACACTCGGCGCGCTGCACGGTGAACTGGCCATCATCAGTGGTGCCCACCCCACCCGTGCCCAGACGGTTGCCGATATGTGCCAGCAATTCGTCTGACCCGCGCAGCATGCACGAGAGCGTGGTGCACACGCTGATCACCCGACTGCCCTGGGGCTCGGTGTACAGGCGGTCATAGAACGAGGCCACGCTCTCGACGTACGCCTGCGACAGGCCGGTGGCCTCGGCCACCGCGCGCATGGCGTCGGTCGGTAGCCAGCCCTGCTCCTCCTGCGCGAACCTGAGCGCCGGCAGTACCAGCGAGCGCTCTTCTGCGAACTCGTGCCGGATGGGCGCCAAGAACTCCTGGATCTCGTGCGTGGTCATCGGTCCACGCCTCCCATCACCGGATCGAGCGTGGCGATGATCGCGATGAGGTCGGCCAAATAGCCGCCCTTGGCCAGCGGCCTGAGCGCCTGCAGATTGACGAACGAGGGGTCGCGCATGTGCACGCGGTACGGCTTGGGCCCACCGTCGCTCACCACGTAGCAACCCATCTCGCCACGGGGGCTCTCGACGGTGGCGTAGGCCTCGCCCTCGGGAACCATGAAGCCCTCGGTCACCAGTTTGAAGTGGTGGATGAGCGCCTCCATCGAGTACGCCAGTTCCTCGTGCGGGGGCAGCACCACCTTGCGGTCGTCTGATTGAACCGGCCCCCCGGGCAGTCCGTCAATGACCTGCTGCATGATTTTTACGCTCTCGCGCATCTCGCGCACGCGCACCAAGTACCGGGCGTACGAATCACCGGCGATCTCGGTGGGCACGTCGAATTGGAAGTACTCGTAACCGCTGTACGGCTGCGACTTGCGCAGGTCAAACGGCACGCCGGCGGCACGCAGAGTGGGTCCGGTTACGCCCAAGCCCAACAACTGCTCGGACGGGATGACGCCAATGCCCTTCAGGCGATCAATCCAAATGGGGTTGGCCGTGAGCAGCGCCTCGTACTCGTCAATGCGACCGGGCATCTGCGCCAGCAGTCGCGTGAGGCGCTCCAAGAATCCCTCGGGCAGGTCCTCTGCGCAGCCGCCCACTTGGAAGTACAGGTGGTTCATGCGCTCGCCCGAAACCATCTCGAACAGGTCGAGCACTTCGTCGCGCTCGCGGTAGCAGTAAAAGAAGACGGACATGGCGCCCATCTCCAAACCGCTGGTGCCCAGAAACACCAGGTGGCTGGCCAGCCGATTGAGCTCGCTGAGGAGCACGCGAATCCATTCCGCGCGCGGCGGGATGTCCATATCGAGCAACGTCTCCACGGCCATCGTGTATGCGTGGATGTTGGCGAAGGGCGCGAGGTAGTCCATGCGCGTGACACACGTGATGGCCTGCCACCACGTCTTGTTCTCGCACTGCTTTTCGATGCCGGTGTGCAGGTAGCCGACGACCGGCGTGAGGTCGCGCACGATCTCGCCGTCGAGTTCCACGATCAGCCGCAGCACGCCGTGCGTGGAGGGGTGGTTGGGCCCGAGGTTGATGATGAGCGGCTCGCGGCTGCCGGGCCGCCGATCGGCCAGCATCTCGTTGCTGATCGTGCGCTCCGCGGCCTCTTGCGGGGTGAGCGCCTCCACCTGCGCGATGGCGCGTTCGGTGGGCGTAAGCGGTCGGCCCTCACGGCTCGCGGCCACCAGGGCCTCGCGACCCTCCATGGCAAGCGGGAACGTGCTCTCGCGGTCGGTGGCGCTCATCGCCTAGACCGCATCGGTGAACTCCACGGCTTCGCCGCCGATGGGGTAGTCGCGCCGCAGCGGGTGGCCATCCCAGTCGAGGGGATTGAGAATGCGGCAGAGATCGGGGTTGCCGCGAAAGCGCACGCCAAACTGGTCGTAGACCTCGCGCTCCTGCCACTCGGCGCCGGGCCACACCGACGTCACCGAGTCCACCTCGGGGTCGAGGCCGCCGGCCCAGATGCGCAGTCGCACGCGGCGGCCGCTCTGAAGACTGTGCAGGTGGTACGCCAGCCGAAACCGACTGGGCTCATCGGGAAAGTCGGCGCACGTGACGCCCGACAGGCGGCTGAACTGCGTGGCTCCGTCCTTCAGCGCCCGCACGGCCTCGAGAATGCGATCAGCCCGCACCTCAACCGTGAGTTCACCGGCGTGCGTGTGCTCCTCGACCACGGCACCCGGCACGACCGCCTCGATCTGGGCCGATACGTCGCTCAGCTCGGCTGCCCGTCCTTCGCAGCCGCGGCGGCCTCGTCGGCGGCGGCACGGGCGACCAGCCATTCCTCGCGCACGCGGGTGCGCTCGGCAATCAGTTCGCTGCTCGGGGTCTGTCCATTGCCGCCGATCTTCGTGCGCAGAATGTCAATGCCCTCCATCAGGCTCTCGGGGCGCGGGGGGCAGCCAGGCACATAGACGTCCACCGGGATGACCTTGTCGCAGCCCTGAATGGTGGCGTAGTTGTTGAACACCCCGCCGGTACTGGCGCATGCGCCCATGCTGATGACCCATTTGGGCTCGAGCATCTGGTCGTAGATGTGGCGTACCACCGGCGCCATCTTCTGAGTGAGGCGCCCCGCCACGATCATCAAATCGGCCTGCCGCGGGCTGCCGCGGAAGTACTCCGCACCGAAGCGCCCCATGTCGAGGCGCGGCGACAGCGTGTGCATCATCTCGATGCTGCAGCAGGCCAGGCCGAAGGTGGCCGGCCAGATGGCCGAGGTCTGCGTCCAGGCGATGGCCTTCTCGACCGTGGTGGTGAGGATGCCGTGCGCGGCTTCGACCAACTCGGGATCGCGCAGGTCCCAGTCAATGCTGTCGTCCGTGCGTGCCGAGCGGTGCACCGGTGCACCGGGGGGTGGAATCAGCGCCATTCGAGGGCTCCTTTCTTCCAGATGTAGAGCAGGGCGCCCATGAGAACCGTCACGAAGAGCACCAGCTCCACCACGGCGAGGCCGCCGCCGCTGCGCAGCACCACTGCAAGCGGGTAGAGAAACGCCAGTTCGATGTCGAAAATGATGAAGAGCATGGCCGTGAGGTAGAAGTCAATTGAGAAACGCTGGCGCGCCGGCTGCACCGTGAGGATTCCGCTCTCAAACGGCAGTGACTTCGTGGGGTTCGGCTGCTTGCGCCCAACGAGGCTGAGCGTAAACAGGGCCATGGCCACGCCCGCGCCAAGCACGATGTACACAAGAACTGGAAGCCAGGTGCGAAGGTCTATCTGTGCTCGCCTTCACCATTGTCGAACAGGATGCATCCGGACCAAACACCCCGGATACGGCCCCACGCTACCAATGCGGCATCACAAACACATCATCGTGCGGATTGCCTCATGGGAAGGGCAATCTCGTGGGGTTCACATGTGTCGTTTGTGACATGGCCGGGCCCCCGGGGTGGATCGCCGAGGGCTGTGAGTCACACCGAAATTCGATCCGTGCAATTACCATTCTGGGCGCTTGAGCGCCTATGGTCATCGCCTTGGACGATCCGGAACTCGTGATCACCATCGGCAAGAGGACATGCGAATGAAGGCTGACAACGACAGCCGTATTGGGTTCCCCAACGCGGCCATTGACCGCATCGCCTACTTCACTGACCTCGTGGCCGAGGACCCCTCGGAGCCCCGTGCGCGCTATGGCCTGGCCGTGGCTCTGCGTCAGGCCGAGCGGCACCAAGAGGCAATCGAGCAGTATCACGCGTACCTTGACCTGGCCGACGATGAGGGTGCGGCCTACGGCCATCTGGCCGAGTGCCTCGCTGTCACCGGCAACGTGGACGCCGCCGCCGACGCGTATCTGGCCGGCATTGATGCCGCCGTGCGACACGGCCACAACGGGCTCGCCGCCGATTACGAAACGGCCATCGAGGCGCTCAGCTGAGTAGCGCGGACATCACTGCGCGAGGTGCCGTGCGGTTCTGGTTTCGTAACGCGACGGTAGGTCGCAAGACCGTGCTCGTCACCCTTGGCCCCCGGTTCTTAGAGGCCATCGCCTATCTGGCCATCATGGGTCTCGGCCTTGGTGCCTACCTCACGCAGGTGGACGGCATCCCCTACGTGCAGTTCATCGCCCCCGGTGTGGCGGCAAGCGCGGTGATGTTCGGCGCCGTTCTCGAAACCTCATACAACGCGTTCGTTCGTATTCATGTGCGCCGGGTATTTGAGGGGGCGGTCACCACTCCGCTGTCGGTGGGCGACGTGGTGGTGGGCGAGTATCTGTGGGCTGCCACCCGCGGCAGCATCTACGGCGTGGTGTTCCTCGGGGTCATGGCCCCATTCGGTCTGGTGGCAAGTTGGTGGGCCCTCCTCACCCCGCTGGTGTTCATCATCGGCGCGTTCACCTTCGCCGTGCTCGGCATGGCCTACACGTCGTTCGCCAGGAGCGTCGAGCACTTCAACATCTTGTGGACCGGCGTGCTCACGCCCATGTTCCTGTTCTCGGGCATCTTCTTTCCGTTCTCCAACCTGCCCGGATGGGCCCAGGTCATCGGGTGGCTCCTGCCGCTCTCGCACTTCGTGGCGGCCACACGCGAACTGGTACTGGGCGACGTGGGGTGGCTCACGGTGGCGCATGTGGCAGTGCTCGTGGGTTTCACCGCTGCCTTTTTCATGCTTCCCATCCGACGCCTGCGCCGTACCCTGCTCGCATAGCCCCGAAACCCGCTTGACAGCGCGAATGTGTCAATGCCGTGAACATTCCTCGGGGGGCGTGTTGCGCCGATGTAACTTCAGCCCACGTTCATTTCCACGAGGAGATCTGGCATGAAGCGCAGGATCCTGATCGCGACGGGCCTCATCGGCGCGTCTGCCCTTTTCATCGCCGGTTGCGGCAGCAGCGGCGCAACTGACACGGCCTCAGGTGGCAGCAGCGCCCCGGCCGGCGTGGCAACCGGTTCCGGCGCATCGTTCCCGGCACCCGCGTACACGCAGTGGTGCCAGGACTCGAAGACCTGTTCCTATGCCTCCAAGGGGTCGGGCGCCGGCATCAATGACTTGACGAAGAAGGTGGTGGATTGGGCCGGCACTGACGCGCCGCTTAATTCCGAGGAGGCCGGGGCCATCACGGGCACCCTTCTGTACTTCCCCACACTGCTGGGCGGCATCGCCGTACCCACCAACATCAATGGCGTCGGCAAGGCCATCAACCTCACGGGCCCCGCGCTCGCCGGCATCTTCGACGGCGACATCACGACGTGGGATGACAAGGACATTGCGGCGTCCAACCCGGGCGTCACATTCCCCAGTGCTTCCATCGTGGTGTGCGTGCGTGCCGATTCGTCGGGCACCTCGTACAACTTCTCGGGCTACCTGTCGGAGATCAGCCAGAGCTTCGCCAACAAGGTGGGTGCCGGGGGCAGCAAGACCCCGAGCTGGACCGCCACGGTGTCGGCCTCGCCCGGCAACCCCGGCGTTGCCAATTGCGTCAAGAACACTAAGAACTCCATCGGCTACGTGGACTTGGCCGATGCCAAGCAGGCCGGCCTCGACACCAAGGCCGCGGCCATTGGTGAGGGCAGTACGTTCGTGGCTCCCACCGTCGAGTCGCTGCAGGCCGCGGGTGCTGGCGCCAAGTTGAGTAGCGACCTCACGTTCTCGGTGATCAACAGCCAGGCGGAGGGTGCCTACCCCATCACCGCCACCACGTACGCCATCGTCACCGAGGGCGGCAAGAACACCGCCGCCGTCAAGACGGCGTTCACGTACTTCCTCGGCTCCAAGGCCCAAGGCCAGCTGGAGGCCCTGGGCTACGCACCGCTGCCTGCATCGGTGCTTGCCAAGGCCACGGCGCAGCTCTCGAAGCTGGGCTAACCGCTCCACTCATCACGCGGTCCTCATCGGCCGGGCCCCTCACGGGGGGCCCGGCCGATGTCGTTTTCAGCGGATGGCGAGCACGGTGCGGATGGCGGACTCCATGTCCACCAGTTCGTTTGCGCTCAACGATCCGATGTGCGCGCCAATGCGGCGCGTATCAACCGATGCCATGTGATCCACCATCGCCACCGACTCGGTATCACCGATGGTCACCTTCGACCGAAAAGCCAGATCGTGGGCTGATCGTGAGAGAGGTACGACGATCACGGTGCTCCACTTGCCGAGTGCATTCGTTTGTATGACCACCCCTGGGCGTGCACCCGACTGCCTTCGATCATTCGTGTGCGGAAAGCGCACGCGGTGAATGTCGCCTCGCCTCAGTCCGGCCATGGCGCCACGGCATGCTCCCATTCGGCAATGAAGCGACGCTCCTGCTCAACGAATGCGGGGTCGGCCATGAGGCGCTCGCACTCAGCCCGCAGTTCATCCTCAGCCGCGCGGGCCGCGGCCGCTTCCACGAGAGCGGTACGCACGGCCTCTGACTCGGTCATCCCAAGTCGCACCATTAGGCGCAAGGCGGCCTGTGCGTCGTCGTCAAGCCGTGCCCGGACAATCTTCTCAGTCATTCCAGAAGTGTGGCATAAATCGTGGTACACAGGTTGTGGGCGCGATGCCATGCGCACATTGTGCCCCGGCTCACTGTCACGCCTCCACGCCCAGGCGCGACAACGTGCGCTCATCCCAGCAACGCCTCGGCATGTCCCCTTAAGGTCCGGCCTACGGGCCCAGAAGCGCCGCTGGCACCACGGCGATACCGTTTCGTCATCCGATAAGTGACCATTTCGTTACATCTCTAGCAATGCCTCGGCGCGCGCGACGTTCTCCAGCCCCATACGGTCGCCGTCGGCCCGCTGATCCGTACAACACTCCGGCCCCGGGTCCTCCCGCAGGCTGTGCGGTGCCTCCCCACCCAGCGCCATCTCGGCGGTGCGCCGCCACTCGTCCGGCAGGTCGTCACCGATGGTCACACCCATCAGGGCCGTGAGCTGCAGGGCCCAGATACGCCCGAGGCTGGTGGGGTTATAGCCACCACCCGCGGTGTCGATGATGCGCCCACCGCACACCTCCTCGGCCAGCCGCACCACGCATGCGTAGGCCTCCTCCAGCCCCTCGATGGTCACCTGCAGGTGGGCGTACGGGTCGGCATGGTGCACGTCGGCCCCCAGATGCACCACCAGCACGTCGGGCGCGAACTCGCGCACGGCCGGCGCCACCACGCGGTCGATGGCGGCCAGGTACGAGATGTCGCCCGACCACGGTGGCAAGGGAACGTTGATGGTGGTGTCGGGTGTGCTCGCGGGCCCGCGCTCGGTCACATCACCGGTGCCGGGGTAGAAGCCGTATATGTACTCGTGCACCGAGATGGTGAGCACGCGCGGGTCGGCGTGAAAGATCCACTGCACGCCGTTGCCGTGGTGGGCGTCAAGGTCAACGTAGGCCACGCGGCCGCAGCCCAGGTCGAGCAGTTCCGCAATGGCCAGCGCGCAGTCGTTGTACACACAGAATCCACTGGCCTTGTTGGCGAAGGCGTGATGAAGCCCGATGGGTGCGGGCCCGAACGCGCGCATGTCGGGCAGCGCCCACACCTCGCGCGCGGCCGCCACTGCCGCGCCACACACGTTGGCCGCGGCCTCGTGCATGCCGGCACGCGCCACGGTGTCCTGATCAGGGGTAAACCCCCACTGGGTGGCCTCAAACCCCACAGCCAGCCGTGGATCGCGCGAGTACCGCTTGACCGCATTGATGTAGGCAGGGGCGTGGATGCGCGACAGGCTCTGGTCGTCGGCGGTGTCGAACTCGATCACCGATACGCCAGGGGCGTCGAGTAAGCCCAACTGCCCCAGCAGGTCCCAAGCCAAGCCCCGCCGCAGCGGCCGCTCGTCGTCATCCGATGGGTTGTACGCCTGAAGGCGAGGATTCCACGGTATGACGACGTCAGACACGTCAGTTCACCGTGATGTCCACGGTGCCGGTTTGGCGAAGTGGCGTCATGCCCGACTCAACCATCGTCACCTGGCGAAAGCCCATCTGTGATGCGCCCGGTTGCCCACCCGTGAAGTTGAAGGTGGCGGTGAAGCCATCCTTTGCCGTGCCGGTGGTGCCCGCCACGCCCGGAACGGCGAGCGGGGTGGCTATGTCCTCGTCGCGCGCCCAGGTTGCCACGCCCTTCTTGGCCTGCTCGGGCGATACGTTCAGCACAACCGTGAAGGGGTCGCCCTGACCCACCTCGATGGCACCTGATGGCACACCATCGGGGGCGACGGTGACGGAGTTGGAGCCAGAGGCGCCGCCACAGCCCACCAGGGCGATGGACGAGATGGCGAGCGCGGCGAAACCTGCGAGTAGGGGCATCTTCATGCCGGGAAGTGTGCCAGTAGCCTTCCCGGCATGAGTACCAACGCCCCCAGCCCTGAGAATCAGGCGCTGATCAACGAGATTCGCACCGAGGCATCGGTGCTGCGCGCCGAAACCGTCAAGCTGGTGACCGACGTGCCCGTGCCCGTGCATCTACGCCCCGAGATGGGGTACAGCAGCAAGCCCGGCGTGGGCAAGCTCATCACCGTGATGAAGCGGGTGAGCGAGAAGATGGTGCACCACGTGGTGGAGGACGCCTTCGACCGCGTGAGCCAGCGCCTCACCCGTATTGACGTGATGCTCGACCAGCAACAGCGGCGTATCGAGGCGCTTGAAGAGCGCCTCGATGCCACCCCTGACGATCGCGCCTAGCTGGTTACCGTCACGTTGAAGGTCACCGTCTCCACGGGGGTGGTCTTCCCGGGAGCGATGGAGCCGAACGCCAGCGTGCCCGTGCCGGCCGCCTCTGCGGTAAACGTCCAGTTCTCCGTGCCACCCACGCCCACCGCGGTCTCGGTACCTGTGCTGGTCGGGGAGTCCTTCACGAACTCGCTCGACTTCAGGTTAACGCCGGGGTCGCCCTTTGGTGTGAGCTGCCACTGATAGCCGGTGGAGGGATTCATGGCCAACTGGATGACGAAGGTGTCGCCCACCTTCGCCGTGATGCTGGTGCTGTCGCGCGTGTAGGCGGTGCCCGCGCTGCTCTCGCTGCTCGTCGTCTCCGTGGAGGAGTCCCCGCAGCCGCTAAGGGCCACCGCGCCGGTTGCAAGGGTGAGGGCCGCGATTCCGGCGACAGCGATGCGTACGGTTCGGGAGTTGGTCATGCCATTCATGGTGTTGTGTCTCCGTGGACGTGGATCGAGCCGGTGACCGTCGCCTGGCGGCGGCTGGCCCCCCAGCGTGTTGGTGTGAATCTGGGCTATCCCAGCGGTGGGGGTGATGGTGATGCTCACACGCACCCGCAGGGAATCTCTAAAAACGAGGCTAGCGGGGCGGTCGTGGGGGTGCCCTACCGGCCGCACCGCTAACTGCGCGCACGCCCGTAATCAGGGCGCCATGTGTGCGAGGGCGGCACGGAACCGAGTCCCCACCGCCTGCCACGAATACTCCTGCTCCATGAACTCTCGCCCGCGTGCCCCCATGCGGTCGGCAAATGCGTGGTCACTCTCGTAGCGATCCATGGCCAGGGCGAACTCGCCGTAGTCGCCAAACATCAGCCCACCCCCCGACAGCGACGAGGTGTCGGTCATCACCTCGCTGCCGGCCGCGGCGAGCGTGGGGCGCCCCTCGCGCCAGGCCTCAAGCAGCAGGTTGGAAAGGCTCTCGTGCTCGCTGCCGTTGATCACGCACAGGGCCCCGGCAACGATGTGCCGGCGCTCATTGTCGTCGTCAAAGGTGCCCGCCATCTCAACGGCGTCGCCGTACGCGGGCGGGGGGCTCCA
>Ga0105053_10011356_pt1 | contig 10934 bp, 6 predicted proteins | sample BON01_FD_78093 | JGI IMG/M metagenome (GOLD analysis project Ga0105053, IMG submission 78093) | Freshwater microbial communities from Lake Bonney liftoff mats and glacier meltwater in Antarctica - BON-01 | ecosystem: Environmental > Aquatic > Freshwater > Ice > Glacier meltwater | place: Lake...
CGCGTGTCGTCGTGTCCCCTCCCCCCCCATCCTCCCCCCCCTCGCGCAGAATCCCGTTCCAAGCGCCTCCCGTCCCCCCCCCCCCCCCCCCCCCCCCCCCCCCGGCTCCCCCCCCCCTCCCAACGCCGGGAAATCCTCCCTCCTCAACCCTCCTCCTCCTCCTCCTCCTGCTACTGCTGCTGCTGCTGCTGCTGCTCCTACTGCCGCTCCCATCGGCATCATCCTCCCTCGTGCCCTCGCCGTCTGCTGACTCAAATCCGGAAATTGTTCCGAAGTCATCTGAAAAGTCGACGGTGGCTCCCCTTCCCCCCCCTCATACCCTCCCTCCCTCCCTCCCTCCTTCTCGTCTGCCCCCCCTTTCTTAACCTTGAATGCCACGGCTAATTTTCTGCTGCTGCTGTTGGCTTGCTCGGGGTGAGCTGCGAGGAGGTGGCCCTGGTAATCGATGGGGTCGGCGAAGACGACGAAACGCTGGGAGAGACATCGGGGGTCCTCGCACAGGTGGTGCTCTTGGCGGAAGTGCCTCTCGAGATCAGGATAGTCGCTGTGTGTATGTGAATGGCGTTTAAAAATAAGAAGAGAAATAGAGAGTTATGCATGATTTCCTTTTTGTGGTGAGTGATTTTATTAGAAGGAGGGAGGGAGGGAGGGAGGGAGGGAGGGAGAGCAGGGACGTACCGATAATAACGATGCTGAATTCCCGCATGTCGCTCACACAAATCACAGCAATAATGGGTCTTCAGCAAATGCTCATACAGCGCCCGGGTATCATAAAACCACTGCTGCTTACAACACTCACACAAAGGAGGGAGGAAGGGAGGGAGGGAGGGAGGCAGGCAGGGACAGACAAAACAAACAAATAGAAGGACTTACCGATAGTACCGATGCTGAATCCCCGCATGTCGCTCACACAAATCACAGCTATAGTGATTCTTCAGCAAATGCTCATACAAAGCACCCGTATCATAGAACCGCTGCTGCTTGCAAAACTCACACGCCGGATGCCCGAAGAAACCCCTGCTTGCATCTCCCTTCTCTCGATGCCTAGCCAAATCCCCCCTACTATACAAAGTCTGTTCCCCCAAAAAAGCTTTCTTGTGCTCCACGCAGACATCACACAAGAACCGCTCATGTGCCTTTTGCAAGTGCTCGCGGAGGGAGGGGAGGGAACGACACATAAGCCCACAGCCCGGTGCACGACAGACAGGGGCGTGGAGGAGTTGGAAAACGTTCTGATAAAATGTTTTAGGCATGATGGTGCGACTGGCGTCATCGGTGACGGTGCCTGGTCCTCCGTCCATCCCCCAGATGGGGAGGGCGAGAAAAGGTTTCAGGTCACGGGGGGACTCGAAGATGAAGACGATGTCTTGTGGGGTTTTGCACATGGGGCAGTTCTGGAAAGAGGGGAGGGAGGGAGGGAGGGAGGGAGAGAAGGAATGTTAGATCAACCTCAGTGCTCCAAAAGCTCACAATCCTCTTTCGTCTATCCTCTATCTCCCCTTCTCTACCCTCCCAGCCTTTACTCACCTGGTCCCCCAACAACCGGCGCAACCGCAAATAGCACAAGGCACACGTATCCACATGCTCGCACGCCCCCATCGCCGGCCTGTGAATCTCACCGTTCAAATGCTCCGTGCACACCGCACACACCAACCCGTCACTCGACTCCCTTCGCGCTGGCGTCGTCACCTCAGCAAGAGGCTGCCCATGCTCCTCGTGTGCTTCCGCCTCTCCGTTGACCTTCGCCAGCAAGGCCAACGCCTCCGGTCCCACATTCTTCGTGAAGCTCCCATCTTCCTTCAGATTCATACCCGTCGCCATGGACTCGGCCAAACCAGGCGGTGGCGGAGGCTTGGAAGTAGGAGGACGATGGTCACCCCCACCCCCACCCCGGCCGCTGCTGCTGCTGCTGCTGCTGCTGCTGCTGCTGGTACTGCTGCTGCTGCTAAAGCCTCCTCCTCCTCCTCCTCCTCCTCTGCCCCCGCCGCCACGGCCACCACCACCGCCGCCGCGTCTATCTCCTCCGCCTCCTCCTCCTCGTCCACCACCCACAGACGAGGAACGAGACCCTCCTCCGCCTCCACCACCGCTACCACGCCCTCCTCCTCCTCCTCCTCCTCCTCCGCGTGACGAAGACCTCCCACCCTGCCTCCCTCCACCACCATTGCTGCCGCCTCCTCCGCTATGGCCGCCGCTAGCACCGTCGTCGCCTGCGCCCGGCATTGTTTACTACCTCGCTTTCTTTCTGTGTAATGTGTGGTTGTGGTGGGAAGGGTTAGCGTGTGTGTCATGCCTTGTGATGGCCCTTGATCGCCGCTCGGCTTCTTGGCTTCGCTTCCGGGCAAACCGACAGGCGCATCATCTCCTCCTCCCACAACACGACTCATTTACCACTATTCACCACACAGATACCAGCATGACCAAGCTAGCACGCTCATCAGCAGGGGCAGCAGCAGCAGTGACCAGCAAGGCACAAGATGGAGAGCCATCACGCCTTCCCTTGATAACCTCCTCTCCCTAGCCTCGCGCCTCGCGCCTGCCTCTGATTCAAGCACCATGACTACTGCAGCACACTCTCCCGCCGCCGTGGCAACGCTGCTGCAGGAGCTAGGGCTCTTGGAGGCTGGGACGGATGCGGCCGCAGTGGCCGTGACCCCAATCTCGGGAGGCAACACCAACCGCATTTACCGTGTCACCTGCGAGCTCACCGAGTGCGGACAATGGGACTTGCTCCTGCGTTTTTTCGGCCAGGGCTCTGAGGCCTTTATCGATCGCGTGCAAGAAGAGCGGATCTTTCACGCCGTCGCAGCAGAAGGACTATGCCCGAAGCTCCTCGCTTCATTTCTGCAAGGCCGCGTCGAAGAGTTTGTGCCTGCCCAGCCCTTGACTGCCTCTCAGTTCCGCAGCCCCGCCCTCTCCGCCTTGGTGGCTCGGCGGCTGCACACCCTCCACAGCATCTCCTTCATAGAAGGCTTGCCGAAACCAAGTGTCCCGCCTTTGCTTGCGCAGATCCGGGGGTGGGCAACGCGGGCGGTGGCGTTGTGTGGTCCTCGGTATGATGGGTGGGATGTGGAGGGGTTGGTGACTGAAGTGGACCGGCTGAAAGCTCGTTTACTTGCTGTGAATAGCCCGGTATGCCTTTGTCATAATGACGTGAATCATTTGAATGTTCTACTGCGTGTTGGCAGAAATGCGGCTGATAAAAATGAAGAGAAGAGCAACAACGGAGCAGAGGACGAAGAGAAGGAGGACAAGGAGGAAAGCAGCATCGTTTTCGTGGACCTTGAATACGCCGGGTGGAACTACCGCGGCTTTGACTTAGGCAACCTTCTCTGTGAGTGGGCTAGCGACTTTCGATCTCCCCACCCGCACCTCCTAGATTTCACCCACCACTACCCCACCAAGCAACAGCAAGAACATCTCGCTCGAGCCTACCTAGGGGGAGGGGAGGACGCAAGGGAGGAAGAGGTGGAACGGCTAGTGTTTGAAATGAAGGAGTATGCATTGGCCTCGCATTTGTTGTGGGGGGTGTGGGGGTTGTTGCAGTCGAAATTGTCGACGATTGACTTTGATTTTGTGGAATATACAAGGCAGAGGCTGACGGAGTATTTTAAGGGGATGGGGAGGAGGGGGGAGGGAGAGGAGGAGGAGGAGAAAAAGGAAGACGGTGAGAAATGATAAGAAAATGAAACAAAGCACCACAATGGAGATAAATAAATATGGACTTCTTTTTTTTTCTTTTGCTTTATGCTTTCGATTATCTCTTACTTCCTGACTGGCTTTTGTCTTTCCGCTCTTTATCTTTACAATCCTACCTATTCTAAACAACAGTTACATCCCTTGGTCCTTATCCCCCTCATGGTCCGCCGCCGGCCTCTGCCGCTTCGACGCCCGATCCGTCCCAGGCCCCCCCCCACGGGCCTCGCGACTCTTCCCCTTTTTCCTCTTGGCCGTCTCACGCTTCATCAGATTCTTGGCTAATTTCCTCTTTGCTGCTGCTTCCGGGTCATTGATCGCCTCAATCGCGCGGGCCTTCTTCCGGCCCGCCCTCTTCTGCGCCGCCTGTTTTTGGATCTCGGACAACGCCTGCACAAAAGCCGTGGCCCCCGCTTTCTCCTCAATCAAGCCCATGATTTCCTTGGCCAATTCTACTGCATCATTCCCGTGCGCACTCCCCTCTGCCTGCCCATCCGTCGTGGCACGATACAAAGGCGAAAGCATATGCGGCAAAAACCTCTCAACCGTCGCCTGGCTCTCCAACGTAGCCACAGCAGCAAAGAAACGAAAAACAGCACACCGACGATCCTCCCCCTTGCGTCTCGCCATGTACGAAACACGGTGAAAGATCCAGGACAACAAATCCTTGGGCGCCTCATCTTCCCCTTCCTCCTCCTCTTCCTCCCCCTCTCCCTCCACCTCCTCTTCTTCCTCCTCCTCCTCCTCCTCCTCCTCATTAACCGCCATTGCCGCCAGCGCCTTCTTCCCTCCCTTCCCTCCCTCCCCCCCCTGCGCTTGCTGTACCTGCGCTAAGGCCGAGGTCAAAAGTACCAAACTCTTAACCGCGCGTAAACTCAACTCGGGCGACAACGCCGGCCGATCAATCTGCACACACAGCCGCCTCGCCAACGCCCCGGCATTCGCAGGCTCGGACAAGAAAGGAGAACTCGCCAAAGTAGCTGCTGTAGTAGCCGTCTTCCCACTCCCCCCCGCGGCCCGTCTGTCTAGATAATGGCCCATCAGACGAGACGCCGCCAATCGGACCCATGCATGCCGATAACACAATATCTCCGACGTCGCCGACAGCAACACCATCCCCTCCGGTGTATTATGCAAGAAACCCTCCATCATCGAAGGAAGCTTCGCATACACTCGTCCTAACGACGCCAAACAATGATACGCCATCTCCCACCCCAACGCCGCCTCCCCCTGCCTCTCCCTCGGCCCCTCCAAATCCGCCGCATCCACCCCCGAAACCGGCCCCCGCTTCTCCACGGACGCCAACGTCTCCGACAACAGCACCAGCAACTCCATCCCCAGCCCTTCCTCCCCCCCCCTCTTGAACAAATCCGGCCTCGCATCCACAAACAGCCCCACCCCCTGCGCCGCCGCTCGTGCCAACCCCTCATTCTGTTCCCTCTCTCCCATCCATCGACATTGATACTCAAGCAAAGTATGAAACACATCCCCAGACACCCCTTTCAACAACGCGCCAATCGCCTCAGCGGCCACTGCGCGTGTCCTCGGGCTCGGGTCATTAACTAACCTTAACACCATCGGAAGAAACAACATCTGCGCATGCTCATCCAACACAGGCCCCGGCAACTTAACCACCAAATTTTGCAAAAGCCCCAACGCCGCCCCCCGCCCATCCTCATATTCATACCCCAAATTCCTCACCGCCTGCTGCAAGAACCCCGCAACCCTCGCCGAGGTCAAGGGGTAATGCAACAGGAAAGAAACAATTATCTGCCCCCCCATCTGCCGAACGGTGGGCCGATGAGAGGTGACTGCAATTCCTAACATTTGCTCCATCAAATCATACATCTCAGGAACCATCGCCCGGCGTGCCACCAACGCACGGACAAGAGCAAATGGCGCGTTGACATGGTCGTAATCAAGGGCAGCGGCCCGAAGGAGGGAGACGAGGGCCCCCAGGCTTTTGGCGGGGATGGGGAGGTTGGTTCGTTTATCCAGGACAGGGGCGCCGTTTTGTGTTAGCTCGTCGTCGTCGTCGTCGGTGTTGCCAGAAGCAGCTATGAGGGTGGTGAGGATCTTGAGGCAGGATTGGACGATCTCATCTCGGGAATTGGCAGGGCCACCAGCCATGTTTAGGAGACTTAGAGAGGAACGGACGAGGCGCGGGGCGAGGTAGGTCAAGGAAGGGAGGGAGGAAGGGTACCGGAGCATGAGCGCCAGGCACTTGAGCGCGAGGAGGACGATGCTATCGTTCACCCGCCGACGGACACAACGGGCAAGCAACCCCACAAAGGGATCAAGCATCGGCACCAATTCCTTGCCCGGCTGCCCTAAACGCTTCAAATACGAATGCAAGAGCCGCAGCCCCAACACACCAGCCGCCAACGCCGCAGGAGACCCGAACATTCCTCCCTCCGCCCGTCGTGCCTTGGCGCCATGCCGGCCCCACCCCGTCAATTTCGGCGCGTTCTTCCCGTCCAGCACACGACCTTCCTCCCGAGCTGCTGATCGTTGGGCTTTCTTCGCTTCCACTGCAAGCTTCAAGGTCCCATCCACAGGGAGCCAACTCAATGCCTCTTTCTTCGGTCGCTGCTGCTGCTGCTGCTGCTGCTTCAGCTGCTGCTTCGTAAGCCGACGCGCCGCCTTGCCAATCACCTCCAAGGCATCCTCCTCCTCCTCGTCACTATTCTCCTCCTCCCCTTCTTCCTCCTCCCCCTCCTCCTCATCATCATCCTCCCCCCCCATCACAAAAGGCGAGACCAAACCATACACATACAACAACACCTCCTCCGCTTTCAAACTCTTATTCACCGCCAACCCAGCCACCACCCTCTGCAGCGCCTCATTTACTCGTCCATGCATCCGCGGACTCTCCGAATCATGCAATTGAAAAAGAAAAGGCTTAATCAATGCATGCACACTCGACAACGCCGCCGGGTCCTGCGGCGACGCCACAGCATACGTCGGTCGAAACAACAACAAGCGCGACAAAATCTCTAACCCATCCAAAGCCTTCTGACCCTTCGCCTCCTTGATCGTCGCGCTCTTCACTTCTGCCTCTGCTTCTTTGGCACCAGCAGCTTCCCCAAACAGGTCCTCCGTCAGCAAGGCCACTGCATCGCTCAAACACGCATCTAAAGCAGGACGTACCGGCTGCCTACCACTACTGCTGCTGCTGCTGCTGCTGCTGTCCCACTCAACCAGCAATCCCGCGCTCGGTACCAAGAAAGAAGGAGCATCCACCGGAGGCGAATACACTTCTTCCAACGCCCTTAGCACAGTGTGCAAGGTGAAAATACGGATATGCAACATATATCCCTCCCTCAACGCCCCCTTCAATTCCTTAATAATCAAGCCTAAATAAGTCGGTCCCAAATCCTGAGCCATCTTCGCCAGCACCTCCCGAGCCGCGTCACGAGTGTTGGAATCGCGATTGCGCAGGGTGCCGCAGACAGTCATTAGGAGGCGGGTGAGCTCTTGTTCGTAGGTGGTGGGAGGCAGCATTTTAATCAGCTTTAGGAGGGCTAGCGCCATGGGCGCCCGGAGGTCCTTCTTCTTCCCCCCGTCCTTGTCCTTCCCCTCCTTGAGCAGGAGCCCGCGGAGGCTGGGGAGGAGTTGGGTGGTGACGGAACGCCAGATGACGTCGTGATTCTTGGTGGTGGTGGCGAGGGTGGTGGATGCCGTTGCTGCTGCGTCCTCCTCCTCCTCCTCCTCCTCCTCCTCCTCCTCCTCCTCCCCTTGCCCCTCAACCACCATCGCCTCCTCCGCAGCAACCTCCAACTGCTCCTCCTCCTTCCCCTCCTTCTTTTTCTCCACCACCTCGTCCGAAGGCGGCACCATTGGGAAATGAAACACATCCAAAACATGACACAATCCATTCACTAAAGCCTTATCCCTCGACGCCGGCTGCTGCCCCACCGGCGCCGCCTCCGCCAAGCTAATCTCCCGCAAAAATCGACGAATCAAACCATTATAATGCGACCAGGACAAGCGCCTCGCCACTGCTGCTGTTGCCATGCTCGCCTCGTGCAACAGCCCGGGGTCAGAAGCCTTGGCTTTGATGGTCCGATCGAGAAACAGCAGCGGTTGACAAGCCAAGGGCAACAAAACATGCACCAAGGAAGAGGAAGAAATGTTGCTTGTCCCCACCTGATCCGTGTCCATGGCTGGTGCTCCTCCTTCCGCTTCTGCTGCTGCTGCTGCTGCTGTTCCTGCGTTCAAGACCTTGGTAAGTCGTTGCAAGGTCCGCGCCCGCCGATGCACTTGGATATGAATGATATTATGGAAGAAATCCGCCTCTGCATCCTCCTCCCTCAACAAACAAGCCAAATCCCCGTGAAACAGCTCCGCGTGCGCTGCCATCCAGGAAGGCTTACATACAACCTCTCCTCCCTCCCCACCCTTCTTCTTCTTCTTCTTCCCCAAAGCACTGCTGCTGCTGTTGCTGCTGCTCGCCTTACCCACCGTCCGAATCAACTCCGTCGTCACCAACACATACCCCTGTCTCACCGCATCCCTCGGCTGCCCCATCCCCGCCCTCAACGACGGCAACAACCCCGCCTGCAGCAACCACAACCACTCCCCCTCCCCCCCCCTTGCCGCCGCCCCTAGCATGGCCCTTAAACTCGCTCCAGCCGCCACACGAACCACCACCTCCTCATCATGCAAACACGCAAGCGCATGCGCAATAAGCGGAAACAGGGCCAAGCCCGACCCACCCGTCGCCGCCATCAACGCCACCCACTGCTCCTCCTCCGCCAGCTGCGTCCAGGCCGGCATGACCACATCCAAATTCCTCCCCTCCAACCCCTCCTCATCCGGCGCATTCAACTCCACCAACACCTTCATCACAGGCCTCAGGTCCTCCATCTCTTTATGTGCTCCAGCCATGCCCGCCAAGGCCGCCACCAAGGGTTCACGCAACGACCCCGCAGGCCCAAAGCCCGTCGAGCCTAGCCCTGCCGGTCCCAAGAGCTTAGAAAGGAGGACGACGTCCCGACGAGGAGAAGCCATGTGAGCGACTAGCGCTGCGTACGCGCGAAGGACGAGGGCCTTGGTTGGCTCACGGAGTAGCCGAGGGGATTTGAGACGGGGGAGGAGCAAGCCGAAGAGGGAGGAGAGGGTTGCATCGTCTACTACTACTGCTGCTGTTGCTGTTGCTGCTGCTCCATCCACTCGTGCGGTAGCGGCGAGCTGACTCGTCTGACAGAGCAGGCCGAGGCAACGTTCAAGAAGAGGGTCCTTGTTGTTGGTCGTTGAAGCCTGCACCAGCTGCAACCGCTTAGCAACATGCTCGACCATCCCAGGGAGGTAAGGCAGGAGGTGAGAAACACCATCGTGCTCACACAGCCGCTCCATGATGGTGAGGACGGGCCCTGCCACTGTTGCGGGGGGGGCTTGCCCTGCCGAGAGACAGGCAAGCAACGCAGGTGTCAGCGTGGCCTCAGATGACGTGTACACGGGCAGGAGGGCATCGTGCTGGGTGAGAGCAAGAAGAAGGTCAAGAAGGGCGGGGGCCTGTCGTGCTCCTGAACACATGGCAGGCAAGCGTAAGATGTTTGGTCCGAGGACAGACCAAAGCCGAGGTGCCGCACGGGTAAAATCGAAGGAGCCTGCATACTGAGTGAAAAGCTCGGAGAGGGTCCTCGTGGCAATCAACCGCAACGTCCCCTGCGACCGCCCACGACGGACTTGCGCGTCCAGGTCCTCCTCCTCTTCCTCCTCCTCTCCTTCCTCTTCCACTACATCCATTCCTCCCTCCTTCCCTTCCTCCCCCTCCCCCTCCCCTTCCTTAACCACCCCAACCCCCACACCCACATCTCTATGCCCCTCCGCTAACAACCCCACCGTCACCTCCAAGAAAGCATCCACAAACGGCAACACATGAAAGCCCATCTGCCGAATCACACTCCCCAACAAATGCAAGAATCCCAACCTCCGTCCCGCCGACGCCGCAGACACCTCCAAATTCTCCTTCGCCTGAAACGATTCCGTGGCATCCACCAAAAACGGCCTGAGCATCAATTGCACAAATTCCCTAAATTCATTCTCCCCCTGCGCCCCCGCCAAAAACGAGACAATCGCCGCCCGTCGTGCCGCCGGACTATCCTTCGATGAGCGCGTCCGAGTCCTCGAGGCCTTGGCCAGAAACCGCCCAAACAACAGACGAACCAACAACGGAATGAAATCCACACGATGCTCCTGCTGAACGTCAGTGGCTAAGCTGAACCTCACTAGCTCATCACGCAACGTAACATCGTCCAGCAAAGCCTTACACGTAGCAGCATACGGCGTGAGGTAAGCCAGCTTCCCATTCACCAAACAATCAAGCGCCGCAACCGCCACAGCATTATCAGGGCGAGAGAGAAACCCGGCGAAAATACGCTGCAGCAACGCCCGCCCCGACCCTTGCTTCGGCACCCCTCCTACCGCCAAAAGCTTCAGAAACGCCAACAACTTCCCTCGCGCCGCCTTGGCCCCCCGTAGCCGCGCGGGCATCAACAACCCTGACGCAGCCACCACCATCTCCTGCTGTTGCTGCTGCTGCTCCTCAAGAAACCGGGCCAAGTCCCCCTTCAATTCCAAGGCCTCCGGATCATCCGTATACAAGGCAAAATACTGGTGCTGCAAAAACGCAACAAACAACCCCGCAAGCTCCGACGACTTGCGACTCAACAGCGGCGAGCACCGTCTAATCGAATCAAAAATCCAGGTCAATGAAGTCAGTGGATCGGTCGCCCCCAGCTTAGACGCTTCCCCCTCCACCGCTCCATCCCCCCCTCCCCCCATGCCTGCCGCCCGCTCCTGCAGCACAAACGAGACAATCTTAATCTCATCCACCGAAGGGGGAAAAGCGATCCCCCACTCATTACACGCCACAAGCCTCAACATACAATCCGACGCCGCCCCCTCCTTCTCCTCCTCCCCTTCCTCCCCCTCCTCCTCCCCACTCCTCTCCGTCCCCCCAACCTTGACCAACCTTCCATCCACCTCCACCATCGTCGCCACCACATTGGTCCACACCGCTTGTGTCTCCTCGGCGCAACTACACGCGTGCGACAAGGCCGCAAACGTCTTAGCAGCCAAGGGCCAGAGCTCCGCATACCTCACATGAAACAACCCTAAGCAATAACTAGTCAGAGGTCCTAAATAAGCACCAGGCAATCTCCCCGAGCCTGCCCATACCTCCAATCGATTCAACAACATGCCTAGGCTCCTCTCAGCGCTGATTGAGATAG
>Ga0105053_10011358_pt1 | contig 10932 bp, 3 predicted proteins | sample BON01_FD_78093 | JGI IMG/M metagenome (GOLD analysis project Ga0105053, IMG submission 78093) | Freshwater microbial communities from Lake Bonney liftoff mats and glacier meltwater in Antarctica - BON-01 | ecosystem: Environmental > Aquatic > Freshwater > Ice > Glacier meltwater | place: Lake...
TCTCTCTCTCTCTCTCTCTCTCTCTCTCTCTCTCTCTCTCTCTCTCTCTCTCTCTCTCTCTCTCTTTCTCTCGTTCTCTTTTCTTTTTTTTTCTTTTTTTGTTTGTTTTTTTTTTTTTGTTTTTTTTGTTTGGGTGTTGGTGGTGTGGGGGGGGTTGTTTTTGGGTGGGGGGTGGGGGGGGGGGGGGGGGGGGGTGGGGGGGGGGGGGGGGGGGGGGGGGGGGTGGGGCGGGGGCGGGGGGGGGGGGGGGGTTGCCGTTCGGAAGAATGAGGGGGGAAGCGGGGGCTGCACGACGGGAGGGTGACGGCGGAAGAGAGGGGGAAGAAAACACGGAGAGAGCGCGCGCCCAGCGACGGCGCCGGCGACGGCGCCACCGCCGCACGGAAGGCAAAGACGACCCGTCGACTCACGATCTCCTCGGGGTCCCATGTTCCAAACTGCACGGCCTTGACGCGCTTGATCGGCGCCGACGAGTAGGTGAACCGGTCGAGCGTCGTCATGGTTGCTCGCTGCTCGCCGCTGCGCGTCTCAAAAGGCAAAGCGCGACCGAGGAGCGATCGATCGAGCGGCGCGGCGGGCGCGCGCGCGCTGTCGGCGGCGGCGTCGGCGGCGCGCGGCGTGCGCGCCGGCGGCGAGCGAGGGCAGAGAGACGCGGGCGCGCAGTGGCGCGCGCGCGGGGCAAGGGCGTCCCCCTCGCGGCTTGCGGCACTCCCCTCGCGCGCGAACGCGCCGCCACGGCAGAGGCTACGCGCGCGCGCGGGACCAGAGGAGGGCCTGCCTCTCTCTCTCTCTCCGCTTGCCGGTCAAGCGACGCGCGCGAGAGAAAGAGGGTCGAGAGCGCGTCGGAGCGCGTCGCCTACTCGCGTGAGCTGCTGCCGCTGCTGCTGCTCCGGGTGAGAGGCGAGGAGAGAGCCCCGCGCTTCGAGTGATGGATTTGGTTTTTTTGTGTTTTCTACGTGGGCTGGTTCGGGATGGTTTCGTTTGATTGCGTTGGCGTGTGTGTGATGCCGATGTGTGTGTGCGTCTCTGTCAATGTGGGCGGTCCGTCTAAGCAAGGTCAACGTGGCTTTCAGGGCGGGCTGTTGAGGACGCCTTCAAGAGAGAGAGAAAAGAGCCCCCTCTATGGTGCGACACTTGCTCCGTCCTCCCTCCCGCATACCGCCCCCTCTCAACCCCTGGTGCAGCTTGCGTCGCTTGGCCCGCTCCTCGACGCCGTACAACATTAGGGACGGCAGCATCGATAGAGTAGCAGCACGTGGCGGACGCAAACACCGATAGACTCCCGGCGCTTCACACGACCGCCCTCCCCCTCTCTCTCACGCTCGATCCCCATCGCGCGACCCCACGGGCCGCTGAGATGCCATTCGACTCGTTCGCTTCTGGGGCCGCGACCGGCAAGGATTGAGGGGCGAGCCGGGCAGAGGAGAGGAGAGCGGGGCTTCATCTCGGTTCCGTCGGCCCGCCGCTCCCCCGTCCCCTCAAACGCGCGCATTGTCCCTCACCGCATCGCCAACTAGCGGGGCAGCGAGTCAAGGAGGGATGCTCGCGCGGATAGCGTCGGCGCCGCTGTCGGCGGCGGCATCGGCGGCCGGCGGCAACGGCAGCGGCAACGGCGGCAACGGCGGCGGCAACGTCTCGCCCCCCCCGGCAACAACACCACCCCCCACCCTCCTCCACGGCGACCGCGTGCGCGAGCTGGGCCGCAGCCCCCTGCAGATCCTGCGCGAGCTCTCGCGCCGCAACGCCGCCCTCCGCAGGCGTCAGGCGCTCGCCGAGCAGCAGCAGCATCAGCAGCAGCAGCAGCAGCATGAGGGCGTCGGCGGCGGCGGCTATGGCGGCCCGCCCTTTGCGGCCGCGCCTCGCCACCACCACCATCAGCAGCGTCAGCAGCAGCAGCAGCACCAGCAGCAGCAGCAGCAGCACTTTGTCAGGCCGCAGCAGCAGCAGCAGCAGCAGCAGCAGCCAGAGGCGCCCCAGGCGGCGGCACCCCCCCTCGCCCTCGGCCCGGCGCAGCTGACGTCTGCGGCCGCGCGCGCCCCCTCGTGGCGCCACGTGCGCGAGCTGCGGCTGGCGCACGCGCGGCGCCTCGCACCGATCCACGTGTGCGCGATGCTGGTGCGGCTGGCGCACCTGTCGCGCGGCGGCCAGGGCGGCCAGGGCGGGCGCGCGGAGGCGGCGGCGGCGGCGCAGGAGCGGCACCCCGACGCGGCGCCGGCAGTGGCGGCACCGGCAGCAACATCAGCAGCAGCCGCAGCCGCACCAGCAGCACCTGTACCAGCTGCAGCAGCATCTCCAGCGGCGGCGGCCGCCGCGAGGGAGGGGGCCGAGCGCCGCGCCCTGTGCTCGGTGCTGCTGGCGGACGCGCTGCGCGCGCTGCCGCTGCTCGAGCCGCGCCAGGTGGCAAACGTGATGTGGGCGGCGTCCGTCCTGTCGGGCGGCGGCGAGGGCGGCGGTGGGCGCGCGGCAGGCGCGGCGCCGTGGGCCTCTCCTACTTCCTCGTCCGACGCGAATGCAGCGTCGGCGGCGGCGGCGGCGGCGGCGCGGCCGCCGGCGGCGCTGCTCACGCGCCGGTGGCGGCGGGCTTTCGCGCGCCGCGCCGCCGAGATGGCCGCGTCGGGCGCGCTGTCCGACCCGCAGCACCTCGCGAGCGTGCTGTCGGCCCACGCGCGCCCGCCGGCGGGCGGGCCGGCCTGCCCGCGCGCCGCGCTCCGGCCCGTGCTGCGCGCCGCGGCCGCCTCGCTCGGCCGCGCCCGCCCGCAGGAGCTCGCGTCGCTCGCGCACGCGGCCGCGGCGCTGCGGCGGCGCTGGCGCGACGACGAGGCGTATTCCGACCGGACCCGCAGCCCCAATCGCCGCCGCGACGATGACGAGGACGACGTTTTGGGGGCGGACGGCCGCGACGAGGAGCAAGGCACAAGAGACGGCGAAGGCGACGGCGAAGGCGACGCAGCGGTGGCGGCGGCGGCGGGCCAGGACCCACGACCGCCGCAGCGCCGCGGCCCCCGTCCCGACGCGAGGCGCCCGCCCGTCTCGGACGCGTGGCTGGACGCCCTCTTTTCCGAGATCGGCGCGCGCATAGATGCGCCCGATGCCGGCGGCTTCAACCGGCACAGCGCGTTCGGGGCGGCCGAGCTGGGCGCGTGCGGCGCGGCCGTCGCCGCCCTTGCGGCCGCCGCCGCGCCGCCGGCGTCCCTGCCCCCGCGGCGCCCGCCGCCGCCCCCATACCACCCTCCCGCCCCCTTTCTCGACGCGTACGCGCGCGCGCTGGTGCGCGCGCTGGAGGCTGAGGTTGACCCGGCGGCCATCAACGCGCACGCCCTCGCGAACGCCCTCGGCGCCATGGGCGCGGCCGCGCGGTCGACGCAGCAAAAGCAGCAGCAGCATCGGCCGTCTGTGCCCGCTCCCTGGCGGCCGCCCCGTCCCTTGCTCGCGCGCTTGGGCGCGGCCGCGGCGGCGAGGCCCGACCTCGTGGAGTGCATGACGCCGTCGGGCCTCGCCACCAGCGCGTGGTCGGCGGCGCGGCTGATGCTGCTGCCGCGGGCAGAGGGCGCGACGCAAGGGGGCGAGCCGGCGGCAGGGGCGGCGGCGACAGCGACAACAGCACCAGCGGCGGCGGTGCCTTCCCTGCGCCTGTTTGCGCGCCGTCTGACAATGGGGCCCGCCGCGACCCGCGCCCTCCCCGGCCTCGGCTCGGCGCGCGAGCTGGCCATGCTGCTAAGGGCCGCCGCGCTCGCGGCGGCGCCGCCGGCAGGCGGATGGGCGCCCGCGCCCTCGCCTGCCGCCGCAGCGCCCGCGCCCTCGCCCTCGCCCTCGCCGCTGCAGCTGCCCCCGCTGCCGCCGCCGCCGCCGCCGCCGCCGCCGCCGCCCCACCGCCGCTGGGCCGCCGAGGCGCTCCGCGCTGCCCTGCGCCTGGCGCCCCGGGCCTCCCTCTCCGAGCTCGCGGACGTCTGCGCGGCGCTCGTGCGCCTGCGCGTGCGGCCCGGCCCCACGTGGGCGCGCGCCGTGCTCGGCCGCGCGGCCGACGCGATGCCGGTTTTTGCCTCGGCGTCCTCGTCGTCGTCCTCGCCGTCGTCGTCTTGCTCCTCCCCCTCCTCGCCCGACGCGGCGGCCGCCGCCGCGCTCGCCCGCCTGCTCACGGCCAGCGCGCGCCTAGGATTTGGCCCCGCGCCCCCGGCCTTTGCCGACGCGGCACTCGCGTGCTCGCGCGCCCTGATGGCGCGTGCCTTGCTGCCCGCGCCCGAGCAGGGAGGCGCGCCGCCGCGCCCGACGGCGTCGTCGCCGGCGGCGGCGGCGTCGGGCGCCTCGCTTGCGCTGACGCTGCGCGGCCTCGCGTCGCTCGGCGTCCGCCCGCCCGACGACTGGATGCGCCTGTTCTGGGCGTCGGTCGAGGCGGCCGAGGAGCAGGAGGGCCTGGGCGCGAGCGAGAGCGCGCACCTGCTGTACGCCCTGGCCACCCTCGACTCGGCCGCGCCGCCGCCGTCGACGCCGCCGCCGCCACAAAAACGACTGTTGGCGCTCGCGTCGCGCGTGCGGGCGGCCCGCTCGGCCGCCTCCGCCCCCTCTTCCTCTTGCTCCTCCCGGGACCGCGGTCCCTTGGGGCGCGGCCAGGTGCTCGAGACGGCCTGGGCCCTCGCGCGCCTGGGCCTGTGGCAGGATGACGACAGGCAGTGGGCGCGCGCCATGCTGCAGGCAGGCGGGGAGCGCGAGGCGGCGGCGGCAGCGGCCCAGGCGGCGGCGCAGGCGGCGGCGCAGGCGGCGGCGGCTCGGCTTCGCGCCACCCCGGCCACCGTCGCCGGGCGGCCGCCCTTTGCGACCGCGGCCCCCCCTCCGCCCGGCTCGCCCAGGACCGTCGTCTACGTGTCCGAGGTCATCCTCGACGGGTTTGCCGCGTGGGCGTCGTCCAAGTGCGAGCAGCAGCAGCAGCAGCAGCAGCGGCAGCAGCAGCAGCTCTCGCTGGCGAGGCCGGCGGCGCGCGGCGTTGGCAGCGGCGGCGGCGGCGACGCCGAGGCGGCGGCGGCGGCGGCGCGCGCGGCAAAGACGGCTCCGTTGGCGGCGCCGACCCTCAGGTGAAAGCACTGTGGAGAGTTGCGTCCTCGTCTCGTTTGTAACATTGAGAAACAAGCGGTTCTCCAGTGTGTTGCGACGATTGCTTCCCCAGGGCATTCTTGGGTCACCGGCGTCGGGAGGACGGCCGACGGCTGCCGACGGCTGCCGACGGCGGCCAACGGCAACGGCGTCGTCGCTCACTCTCACGCTCCCTGCAAAGACGCCGGCGCGCCATGGCCAATTCCTCGCCCTAGCTCCTTTATGACTTGTCCCTTTTCCTCGACCGACCCCACGACCGACCCCCCCCACTCACCAGACCGACGGGCCCACAAAGCACAGAGACACAGACACCCGTTGGAAGAAAGAGTGCAAAAAAGGAGGGGAGGCCCCAAAAGGAGGGGAGGCCCCCCCCTCTCCTGAGAGCCAAAACGTCGCCCCCCCCCCGCCCATGGAGGCGCCGGAACCGCGGGCGCCTGCCGCGGGCGGCGCTCAGCGTCGCAAGAGCCCGGGAGGCGGAGCGGGCGGTGGCGCGCGCGCCGACACGCAGGTGCCGAGCGTCGGGAGGGAGGAGGCCAAGGAGGCGCGCTTGGTTTTCGCCAAAATCAAAGGCTACCCGCACTGGCCCGTGAGTCGAGTTTCGGACGCGCCGAGCGCAGTGAGGTGGTTCGCATGGTCCGTGTGTACGCGCCCGAGGCGCCAGCGGGGCGCCTGGGGCTGCCCGGAGGCCGGGGCGGCGCGTTGTGCTGTGGCAGAGTGAGATTTCGCTCCTCTCTGCCCCCCGCCTCCCCCCAACAACTGTGAGAGAGGAGACGCGCGCTTTCCGCGCGCGCGCGCGCCTGCGTTGGCCGCCTGCCCCCGCCGACCGCGCCACGAGCAAGAGCGTGGCCCTCTTAGTGCAGGAGCGGCGGCGGATGGCGGCGGGGAGCCCGGACGAGCGGCGGGCGGCGCGCGGCAAAACCTCGCGGCTCGGCGGCGGCGCCGTCGGCGGCGCCGCCGCCTCGCGCGCCCGCGCCGCCGCCGCCGACGGCAAGGGCGGGCGCGCCATCTCTTTGCCGCCGCCGGCGGCCTCTCCTCTCTTAACAGACGGCGGAGCGGCCCGTGATGCCCTCTCTGGTCAGGCCACAAGGGTCCGCTCGCGTCAAAGAAGTGAAGCAAGCGCCCGCGTCGCTCACCCCCCCTAAACCAAAACAACCCACCAAATGGACAACAAACGACAGGCCCAAATCCTGTCGCGCGCCTTTGCGCGCGCGACCCACCTGCGCGCGACGCCGCGCCGCGCCCACACCGACGCGCCCATCATCTTTTTTGGCACGTCGGAGCTCGCGTGGGTGGGCGAGCGCGACCTGGCCGCGTGGGACGCCGGCGTGCGCGCGCAGCTGCACGTAAAGGGCCGCCGCGCGCGCGGGTTCGCCCCGGCGCTCGAGCAGGCGTACGCCTACCTGGCGCCGCAAGGACACGAGCGCCGCGCGCCGCCGGGCTGGTGGGCGCCGCCGCCGGCGCGCGGCGCCGCCGGCGCGCTGGCGGGCGACGCCGCCGTCAGCGGCATGCGCCGGCCCGGCGAGGTGTTCAGCGAGGACGCCGAGGACGAGGCGGCCATGCTCAACGGCGGCGCGGGCGACCAGAACGGCCACCACTTCCAGCAGCACCACCAGCAACACCAGCAGCACCAGCAGCACCGGCAGACGGGGGAGGAGGGCGAGGCGGAGGAGCAGCAGGAGGAGGAGGACGACGAGGAGCTCGCCGCCATCGCCGCCATCGCCGAGCTGGCCTCGGGCCTCGCGTCGGGCGGCGCGGGCGCGGCGGCCCCGGCGGCCGCGCTCCGGCGCGCTGGGGCGGGCGCGGCAGCAGCGGCAGCAGCAGCGGCAGGGGCCGCCCGACGGTGGCGCGCGCCCGCGTCCGGCGGCGGCGGCGGCGGCCTCCCCCCGCCCATGCCGACGCCGACCGCGCTGCCGGCCGCGCTCCAGCCGGGCAGCGCCGCCGCCGCCGCGGCCGCCGACGTGGCCGCCGCTCGCGCCGTCGTCGCGGCCCTGGCCTCGGGCACGCCCTTCCAGTCGATGTTGGCGCAGCAGCAGCAGAACCAGCAGCAGCACCAGCAGCAACAGCACCTGCAGCGGCAGCAGCACCACCAGCACCACCAGCAGCAATTGATGATGGCGGCCGTGGCGGCGGCGGCGGCGGCGGCCTCGGCGGGAGCAGCAGCACCGACCGCGACGGCGTCCGGTCTCGCGCCGCCCGCCGTCGCGTCGCCGCGCGGCATGGGCTACGGCGGGATCAAGTTACCCGGCGCGCCGTCCGGCCGCGCCCGCGGCCAGCAGGGCGAGGGCCGGGCGCGCAAACGCCGGCGCCCGGCGTCGGCGCCCGGGGGCACGGCGGCCGGCGGCGGCGCCGCCGCGGCGGCGGCGGCGTCGGCGCCCGCCCCTCCGTTTGTGTGGGCCGCGCCCCTGGTGCGCCTGCCCGACGAGCTGTCCGAGATGCACGCGGGAGAGAACGCCGCGCCGGTCCAGCAGGCGCCGAGGCAACCGGAGCAGCAGCAGCAGCAGCAGCAGCAGCAGCAAGAGGGGGGAGGAGCGGCCGACGCCGCCGCCGCCCGACGGCACACGGCAGACGGCTATGAACAGCAGCAGCAGCAGCAGCAGCAGCGGCAGCAAGAGTCGCCGCCCACCATCTACTACCCCACCCCCTCGGTCGCGCTCCTCCAGGCGCTCGCGGCGCACCACCGCGCGCTCTTCTGGCCGCGCGAGCCGGTCGTGGCCGCCGAGGGCGCCGGCGCCGGCGCCGGCGTCGGCGGCGGCGGCGGCGGCGGCGGCGGCGGCAGCGGCGGCGGCAGCGGCGGCGGCAGCGGCAAGCGCCGGCGCACGGGCGGCGGCAGCGGCGGCGGCGCTTCGCGCAGCCGCAGGCCGTCCGCGCGCAGCGGCGGCGACACCGGGCGCACGGGCGACGACGACGACGACGACGACGACGCCGCCGCCGCCGCCGCCGTTGCCGCCGCCGAGGGCAAGCCGCAGGAGGAGGACGAGGGGTCGGCAGGCGGCGACGGCCCTGCCAGCCGCCCCGGCAGCTCCGGCGGCGGCCGCGCCCGCAGCCGCAGCGGCGCGGGTCGCCCCCGCCGCGGCGGCTGCCTGCCGCAAGGCGCCGCCCCCGCCGCCGCCGCCGCCGTCGGCCTCCTGCTGCAGGGCATGGAGGATGCGCCCGGCGTGTTGGAGCGCCTGCGCGTTCAGGAGCGGGCGCAGCTCGCGCTCGACGCGCTGGCGGGCGCGTTCGCGCCGTCGTCGCTCGAGGCGCAGCGGCGCCTGCGGCCGCAGCGCTCGGCGCCGTCGTCGCGGCGGCTGGCGGCGTTCCTGACGGAGCTGGACGCGGAGGAGGACGAGGAGGAGGAGGAGGAGCAGGAGGAAGAGGAGCAGGAGGAGGCAGCGGCGGAGGAGGCAGACGCCGACGACAAGGTCGCCGTCGTCCTCGCCAAGGCGGACAGGGCTCGCCAGCAGCGGCGGCCGGCGCGGCGCCGCACGAGCGAGACGGGCGGCGGCGCGGTGACGGCGCAGGCGGTGGCGCAGGCGGTGACGGCGGCACAGGCAGCAGGCGGCGGCGGCGGCGTTTCGACCGCCGCCTTGCCCGCGCGCATCTCGAGCGAGGGCGGCGGCGGCCCCAACAGCCTCTCAGCCGGCGGCGGCGCCCCCCAGGCGCGCTCCCGCTCGCGCCTCGCCGCCGGCCCCTCGGCGCCACCCCCCGCCGCCGCGCCGCCGACCCTCGCCACGCCCGCGCTCGAGGCCGCCGCGCGCGCGCTGCTCGGCCGCGCCGCCGACCGCCTGGTGCCGCCCGCCGGCGCCGCCTCCGCCGACGCCGCCGCCGACGCCGACGCCGACGCCGCCTCGCCCTGGGCCACCGGCAGCGGCGGCGGCAGCAGCTCCGGCGCCGCGCCCCGCCACCCCTCCCCCGCCCCCCTCCCCTTTGCGCCCTACCTCCCCCCGCAGAAGCTGCTGCTCGACCGGCCCCCGCGATACGAGTCCGTGCGCCGAAACGTGTACAGCGCGCTCGCGCCCAACGACCGCCGCCGGCCGCGCCGCCTGGCGCGCGAGGACGTGTCCGTCTGCCTATGCTCCCCGGCCGAGGGCTGCGGCCCGGGCTGCCTGAACCGCCTCTCGTACCTGCACTGCGACCCGCGCACGTGCCCCGCCGGCGAGGCGTGCACCAACCGGCCCTTCCACCTGTTGACCCCCGCGCCGTTGGAGGTTTTCCTCACGCCCGACCGCGGGCACGGCGTCCGCGCCGCCAAGCCCTTGGGGCGCGGCGACTTTGTCGTCGAGTACGCGGGCGAGGTGCTCGGCCCGCGCGAGCTGTCGGCGCGCATGGACACCTACCGCCTCGCGGGCGAGCACCACTTTTACGTCATGGGCCTGGGCCCCGGCTTGTTTGTCGACGCGCGCCGCCGCGGAAACCTCGCGCGCCTGCTCAACTCGTCCTGCGCGCCCAACTGCGCCACCCAGAAGTGGCGCGACGCCGGCACGGGCGAGGCGCGCGTCGGCATCTTTGCCCTGCGCGACGTGGCCCAGGGGGAGGAGCTCACGTACGACTATATGTTCGAGCACGCGGGCGCCGCGCCGCTGGCGCGCGGCTTCCGCTGCCGGTGCGGCGCCCCGCAGTGCCGCGGCACGATGGACCCCCGGCCCGAGCGCCGGCGCGACCTGGGCCGCCGGCTCGAGGTCTACTGGGAGGGCGACGCGCGCTACTACGCGGGCACGGTGACGGGGTACGCGGCGGCCACCGGGCGGCACACGGTCGCCTACGACGACGGCGACGTGGAGCGGCTGGTGCTGGACGCGGTGCCGCACCGGTGGCTGGCGGCGGGAGAGGCGGCGGCGGCCGGGGAGGCGGAGGGGGAGGACGTGGCGGGGAACGGAGCGCGGGTCGAGGGAGAGGGGGGGCCGCCGCCGCCGCCCGCGTCGGCGGCGTCGCCGCCCGGGTCGGCCGGGGCGCGGCGCAAGGGGCGGCCGCCGCCGCTGGGAGACGAAGAGGAGGAGGAGGCCGCCGCTGTGGCCGCCGCCGTGGCCGCCGCCGTGGCCGCGCCCCCTCCGCCGCCGCCCGCGTTTGCCAAGGCGGCGCCCGCTGCCAAGCGCCCGCGCCTGGCCGGCGGCGGCGACACGACCAACAACAACGGCGGCGGCTTGACGAGCGACGCGGCCGACGACGCAGACAAGGCCGCTGCTGCTCCGGCGGCCGGCGCCGCGCCTCTGCCCGCGGACGCCGCGGCCGCCGCCGCCGACAAGGCCGCTGCCGCCGCCGCCCCCGCCGCCGCCGACGCGGAAAAGGAGGACGAGGGCCCCCCGCCCCCGACCAGCGTGCCCGCGGCCCCCTCGTCCGTCAACAACCACCCCAGCAGCGCGGCGCTCACCGCCACCGCCCCCGCCACCGCCACCGCCACGGCCGGCCTCGCCGTCACGCCGCCGGCCACCGCGGCGCTCGGCGCGGACGACGGCGCGCGCGGGCGCCGGGGCAGCGGCAGCGGGAGCGGCGGCGGCGACGGCGACGCGGCGGCGACGACGCCGGCGGGCGGCGTGGCCGCGCCCGTGCTGGCCGCCGCCGAGGCGTCGGCAGTCGCCTAGGCTGCACCGCTTGCTTGACCTTGATGATGATTGTTTGAGGCGTTTCCTGCGCACGACGCAAACACACCCTCCCTCTTTTTCTTTTGAACCTAAAAATCGACCAACCAACAAAAAAGAAACGCCGTCGCCGCTCTCCGCCCCGACCGTCCCGGCGGGAGGACGCCCAAACGGCGCGCGCCTGCCTTCTCTTCCCCATCACCCCCGCCTCTCTTTTCGACCCGCGCCATTTCTTCACCCGCCTTGCCGACCGGCGCCGACGCACCCACCAATAACCTCACCCCCCCCCCCA
>Ga0105053_10011363_pt1 | contig 10929 bp, 5 predicted proteins | sample BON01_FD_78093 | JGI IMG/M metagenome (GOLD analysis project Ga0105053, IMG submission 78093) | Freshwater microbial communities from Lake Bonney liftoff mats and glacier meltwater in Antarctica - BON-01 | ecosystem: Environmental > Aquatic > Freshwater > Ice > Glacier meltwater | place: Lake...
ACATATATATATATATATATATATATATATATATACATATATATATATATATATATATATATTCTCTCTTTCTCACTCACCCACTCACTCTCTCACACACGCACTCTCTCACTCACTCACTTTCTCACCCATTCACTGACTCCCTCACTCGCTCGCTCACTCCTCCCGTCCTGTCTTCCTTCTCCCTCCCTCCCTCCCTTGCGCACGAACGCTTCCCTCCCCTCCTCACTGCCGCTTCTTCTCTCCTCCCAGGCTGCGATGCCTCCTCACCTTCCGAGGGACGCGCTGCGGCCGCACCGCGATCTGCTCAAGTTCTTCATCGACTGCGCGCTCAAGATGCGGCTCGAGGCAAAGGCCGACGTGCAGCATCTCAGCCGGATCCAACACGCGGCGCTGCTAGGCACCACGGATCCCCAGCGGGCGGCGGCCGCACAGCCGTTGACGCAGCAGGCGGCCTGGCAGGGAGGCGCAGACGGAGGCGCCGCATCACCCGCCGCCGCATACGGTCCGCCCTCGGAGGAGGTCAAGGGAGAGTCCATTCCTTCCACGGACCCGTTCGCCCGGCTCGAGGGCGGCGCCGAAGCCAGCTCGAGCTCCAGCGCAGCTGCGGGCGCACCGGAGGGGATACCGGGGGGGGACTGGGCGCCGGTGGCCGCCGCGTATCCTCCTCCAGCCTCGACCTCCCTGGATGCCGCCGCCTCTGTCGCCGCGGCCGGTTCCCCTCTCCCCGCCGGTCGGCGCCGCGGTAGTGGCGTTGGCAAGAGGCCTCGTTGGAAGGAGGAGGAGTTGGGGCGCCTCTCGGAAGTGATGGAGCGCTTGGGGCCCGCCGCGGGATGGGAGGCCATCGCGGCTGAACTTGGGACGGGGCGCACGCCGACCGCGGTGCATTCGCAGTGGCGCATAGCTCAGCGCGAGAAGAAACCACGGCTCGGCGACGCGCCAACGGTCGCCGCGGCTACATTTGGGGGCACCGGCGCTGGTTCCTCAGCTGAGGCAGAGGGTCCGGCCGCCTCGAGCGCGGAGCACGACTCCGCTGCCGCCGCGCCTGCGACGGCGCAGGTGGCCGAGACGCATCCTATGGCACCGCAGGACGAGTGCTCGGCATCTGGCAGTGAAGACGAAGACGACACCGACACGGAGGGGATCGATCAGGCGATCGATCTCACGCCGCGCCTCGTCACACTCCGTACCGGGGGCTACCTGACGGGCCAGCGCGTTGGAGATGGCGCTGTTGGCACGCAGGAGGCGGGGCAGCCTGCCGATTCGGCCGACGTTTTGGACCGAGCGGTGGACGGTGCGACTGGCGATGGCATCGGCGCCTCAAGCTCTCGCACGGCTGGGACGGCAGCGGCGTCTGCGGCGCACGAGGAGACGCGCGCGGTGATGGCGGCGGAGGACGCATGCTCCTCTAGCGAGCTCGCGGCTCAGACGGCGACGGGGACAGCTGCAGCTGAGGCGGCAGCGACCACTTTTGCGGCGGCTGAGGCTGAGGCGGCGTTTTCGGCGGACGCCGCCGCTGCGGCTGCGGCTGCGGCCGATGCTGCGCCTTGCGCGGTGTTTCTTGTGGGCGACGACTTGGATTGCGAGGACTGTGAGACGTCGCTCCACCGAAAGGCGCCGTACCTCGGCTCCTTCTTTACGCACGACTCGGGCGCGCTCTCGACGCTCGCCGACGCCGCAGGCGACTACCACCCCGTCTACAGCGGCCTTCACACCGGCCTTCACACCGGCCTCCCCACCGGCCTGCCCAGCGGTCTTCACACCGGCCTTCACAGCGGCGGTTACAGCTTCGTGGACAGCTTTGTTCACAGCGCTGGCCACGACGGGGACCTTCTTAGCGGCGCTCCCGCCGCCGTGAACCAGTACCCTGTGAACCTCCAGAGTCTCCAGAGCTACCAGGGGCTCAGCGTTTCGCCCTTCGTTCCGGTGGAGCCCGGCGACAGCCTCGACTTCCCCTTATCGACCGAGCTCGCGGCGGCGGCGGCGAGGCCGCGCTGCGTCCGGAGTGCCGTCTGCGGCCGAGGCAAGAACCACGACGGGAAGGGCGGCCGGTGCAACAAGAGCGCCTGCGCTTGCTGTGGCGCCGACGTCTGCGTCGTCACCGGCCTCACGCCCTTTGCCCGCCTCTGCCAAAACAGCAACCAAGGCCGCCTCGGCGCGCCCGCAGCGGTACCGGAGGGGGGGGGCGACGCTGAGCTGTGGGAGAGGGGCCACGACGACGCCCCCGGACCAATCCTTCGCCTCGGCTACTCAACCTCCGCCGCCGCCGCCGCTTCTGCCGAGTCAATAGAGCCGGCGCCGCCATCTAGCGAAGCGGAGGCAGAGGCGCAGGCAGCAGCCGCCACTAGTGAGCAGGAGGCCGCGCAAGCTGAGGCGGGGGCGGAGTCCCCAGCTAGCATGGAGGAGGAGGCGCCAACTAGCGTAGAGGCGGCGCGGGCGGCGCAAGTGGATGTGGCGGCGGCGGAAGGGGAGGGGGGAGCCGCCCTGGCGGGTCAGGAGGAGGGTTCTCCGGGGACGGAGGAGGAGGCGGGGCCGAGTGCTATGCACGCCACCGAGCAGGGGCCAGCCTCCACCACCCCCGCCGCCACGCACGCCACCGCCGCCACCGCCGCCGACGCCGACGACGACGAGCCTGCCGCGTCTGGGTACGGCGAGGCGCACTCAGTGGAGGTGCAAGAGGCAGAGGAGCAGGCAGCGGAGGCGGCCGCGGTTCCTGCTGCCGCAGCTGCTCCCTCCCGAAACCGCTCTCGGAAGCAGCGCCGCGCCACGGCCCCGGGATCCTCCGTCCAGGACGCGTATGCCACCAGGCACAGGGTGGCACCGGCCGTGGCTGTGGCCGCGCCAGCTATGGAGGAGGACGCGACGGAGGTGGCTGTGGAGGAGGAGGAGAGCTCTCGCACGCGACACGAGCCCGACCCGGACCGCGACGCGGCTCCAGACGTCTCCGGTGCCTTGGAGGAGCCGGAGCGCTCGGCGGCGCTGGAGCCGGAGCGCTCGGAGCCTGCCGCGCCCTACGGGTTGCGGATCAGGGTTCACCTTGGCGGGAGGGCGGCTCGCTGGAGAGAAAGCGGGGGTGGCGCGTCTGTGGCGGCGGCGGCGAAGGAGGCGCTGGAGGAGGAGGTGGAGACGGAGGAGGAGGCGGAGGAGGAGGAGGAGGTAGAGGCGGAGGAGGAGGAGGAGGCGGAGGAGGTGGAGGAGGAGGCGCCGGCGCCTTCGGAGGAGGCGGATGAGACTTACGAAATTGAGCGGATCCTCCGGCGTCGCAAGTCCAACGCGTCCAAGGGAGAGACGGAGGCCATGTACAAGGTGCGCTGGGTGGGCTACGGCAAGAGGGACGACACGTGGGAGCCGCTCGCCAACCTGCTCCACACGGACGCGCTGCGCGAGTTCGAGCGGGGCGAGGTTGACGAGACGGAACGTTCGCGCGAGGGCGGTGCAGGCGCCCACGCTGGCAGTGGCAGTGGTGGTGGTGATGGTGGTGGTGGTGGTGGTAGTGGCACTGGTGGTGGCACTGGTGGTGATGGTGGTGGCAGTGGTGATGGTGCCCCAAGCACTGCCACGACGCCGCAGCTGCCGCCGCCGGGCGCGCTGGGGAGTTGCTCCACCGCCGTCCACCCACAAGAAGACGACGACGCGGCCGTGGGCCCCGTGGACCAGTTTGTCCGTGTGGGGCCAGAGGGCGCAGGCGAGCCCGACCACTACGCCTCGCCCTCGTCGCCCGCCGCCGACTTCGGCGCCGCCGAGCACGAGGCGAGGGCTACGGAGCACTCCGAAGCCGCGGCTAGCTCAACAGCTCCGGCGCCGGCGTTGACGGCGGCGGCGCTGACGGTGGCGGCGGCGGAGGCGGCGGCGACGACGTTGACGGCGACGGCGACGATGGCGACGGTGTTGACGGCGGCGGCGGCGTTGACGGCGCCCGCCGCGCCGCCGCCCGCCGACTCCGCAGCCGCAATTCGCCGTGCTTCCGGCGCGGGCCGCTCGCACCTCCGCAGCGCGATCCGGCGCGGCGACCTCTCCCGAACGCTCGGCTTCCTGCATGACCCGAACGAGCCGCCGCTGGCCGTCAACGTGCTCCACAAGGCTGTACCCCACGTGCCCATCCTCGAGGCCCTCCTCCGACACCTCGCCCTCCCTCCCCACGGCGGCGGCGCGCCGCCTTTGCCAGCCTCCTCCTTGCTTCTCAACGCGCTCGACCCTGAGTCGGGCCACACGCCACTCTCTTTCGCCGTCGCGCACTGCCAGGGCGACGCCGACGCCACCGCCGCCACCCTCCTGCTCGCCGCCGGCGCCGACCCCAACGTCCTCGTCCGCAACGGAAGCAGCTCCGCCCTCGCCGAGGCCTGCAAGCACGTCGCGTGCGCGCCGCTGCTCCGCGCGCTGCTCGCGTACGGCGCGGACCCAGACCTGCAGACCAGCGAGGGATACACGCCACTCATGTATGCAGCGGACTACAACAACGGACCCGCCATCGAGGTGCTGGCGGGAGCGCGAGGCGACGCGGGAAGCGCGGGCAGAGGAGGGAGCGCGGGTCTCGGCGCTGCCTCGTCAAGTGACGCCGGTGGTGCGGGTGTCGCGGTTGCGGAGGTGGAGTTGGTGGACGAGGAGGGACTCACCGCGCTGCACTGGGCTGCGCTGCAGGGAGGCGCGGCGGCGCTCACGGCACTGCTAGCCGCGGGGGCGGATTCGAACAAAAAGACGCCCAGTGGCGAGCGGGCGCTCGACCTGACCAAGAAAGCCGACTGTCTGGCCGTTCTACGCGCGGCGGAAGCGGCGGCGGGGGAGGAGGAGGAGGAGGGGCAGGACGGAGGCCAGGGTGGAGAGCCTTCGGCGGCAGCAGCCGACAGCGCCGAGGACGTTCCCATGGCCGAGGCCGCCGCGCCGGCAGCCGCCGATGCCTTACCCGACCCGGCACCGAGGCCGCCGCCGCAGCCTGAGTCCGTGCGTGCGCCCGCCGCTGCTGCCCCCGCACGCAAGCGGAAGCGAAGCTCGAGCGGTGCGGCGGAACGGGGAGGCGCCGCGGACAACTTAAGCGCAGCGGCGCAAGAGGTGCTGCAGCTCTTGCAAGAGATTGGCCTGGCTGGCGAGACCGGCGGCTCTCCTCCTAGCGGTGGTGGTGGTGGTGGTGGTGGCGCGACTGCCTCCCACGTCGATGGCGGCGGAGCTCCCACGGTCTACGAGCGGCTGCCGTTCGACTCGCTCGCCTCCCACGCGCGCCTCGCTACCCTCTGGCGAGACGCCACGCGCTGCCGCAGCCCCGGCGCCTCACTCTCGGGCCAGCCCCGCGCGCCCAACCTCTTCCTCTCTCCCCAACTCGTGTTCGAGGGCCCGCTGCTGAGCCGGGCACTGCTACCCGCCATCGGCCGCGACGACGCGCGCCTGCTTGCGCTCCTTCTCTCCTCCACCAACCCCTCCTCCTACACCGCCGCCGCCGTTCCCTCCGCCGCCGACCCGACACTCTTCAGCGACCACGACGTAACTGCCGCCCAACCGCCGCCGCGCGCAATCCTCCAGCTGCTGCAGGCCGCCGTCGACGCCGCCGCCGCCAGCTGCGTCCTCCTTCTCTGCAACGCGCTGGAAGTGGCCTACCAATGGACCGACGGCGCGCATCGCTCGGCAAGACCGCGCTCGCCGCCGCTCGCCGCCGGCTCGCCGGCCGAGAGCGCGAGCTCTAACTCGTCTGAGGCCGCGTGCCACGCCATCTCGCCGGCCGAGATTCTACGCGAGCTAGAGCGCCTGCTACGTCGCGCCCTCGGCGCCGACTCCGCCGGCACCGCCTCCGTCGCCACCGCCGTCGCCTCCGCCGTCCCCGCCATCACCGTCGCCACCTCCCTCGCTACCACCGTCGCCGCCGACACCCCCGACACCCCCAACGCCGCCGACTATGACGATGCCGCCGCCGCCGCCGCCCTGGAGGTGCCCGCGCGCCGCCGCGTGGCGCAGGCTCTCCTCCTCTCCCTCTGCCGCACCCGCTGCCTCGCCGATGGCACCACCGCCCCGCCGCCGCCCATGCAGCGCACCGTCCCTCCCCCCTCGCGCGTCTTCGCGCAGCAATCCTGGCCGCGCAGGGCCGTGCTGGTGCGCCCCCCAGAAGGCGGGAGACGCGAGGTGCTTTGCGGGGCCGACCTCTCCGAGGGCGCCGAGCCGGTGCCCGTGCGCTGGGTCAACGCGACGGGCGACGGCGCGCTGCCCGACCCCTTCGTCTACGCGCGCCACTGCGTCGCCTTCGACGCCTCCGCCGACGCGCAGGCCAAGCCGCCCAGGCGCTGCGACGGCGACGGGCGGCACGTGGGCAGTCCCGACGGGTTCGTGGTCGAGTGCACGGCCGCGTGCGGCGCCGACTCTGGCTGCGTCGGACCGCGCGGGGTTGCGGCCCAGCGGAAGCGGCGCCAGCTGCAGCGAGGGCTCGCGCACCGGCTCGAGGTGTTCCGCCACTCTCCCGAGGGAAGTGATGATGCCACCACAGGGCCCGCGCTGGGCTGGGGGCTGCGCACGCTGGAGCTGATCCAAAAGGGGAGTTTCGTAATAGAGTACGTGGGCGAGCACTTGTCCAAACGCGAGGCGCGCCGGAGGTGCAGCTGCACCGCCGACACGGATGTCTACCTGATGAGCCTGCAGGCGCGCGCCGCCGCCGCCACCTCGGTCTCGATCGACGCTTTGCACGTGCGCAACGCGTCGGCCTTCGCCAACTTCTCGTGCCAGCCCAACCTGGAGCTGCAGGCCGCGCTCGCCGCCCACTGGGACACGCGGCTGCCGCACGCCGCCTTCTACGCCACGCGCGACATTGAGGCGGGCGAGGAGCTCTGTTTCTCGAGGGACGACGAGCGCGGCAGGGATACAGACGGCCAGCCGGTGGCGTGCCGCTGCGGCGCCTACAACTGCCGAGGATGGATCTGACGCCTTCGGGGATAAAGTCGAGCGGAACAGATTTGGGATGCACACTTTAAGAGTGTGTATCGCCGTGCCCCGTTGGTGGTGGGCGCGGAAGGGTGCCGCTTGTTTCGCTGGCCGGCGCGTGGTGGGTGTTTTATCTTGCTGATTTGTTGAGTTGTTTGATTCCGCTGTAGTTCGTAACGCATTCGTGGTATAGAGACTACTACCGTCCGGCATCCGGGTAGGTACGTGTTTCGTGCAGATGTTTTACCGTCCGGCATCCGGGTAGTAGGTACGTGTTGCGTGTGATGTGTTCGTGTCTCGCATCTCTCAGTGGCAGTGGTCTCTGTCTCTTTTGCCATATTATAGCAGCTCTGCGCTCTGCGCCCTTGTTCGTATTCGTATGCCTGTTCCTGTTCCTGCATATGCATAGTTATATTAATAATATTATGGTTGTATATGGTGTAGTTATAATACAAATTTTGACAAATACATGTGTACAACATACAACATACGACACTTGTCACTTGTACAGATCTTAGTCTTAGTCTTAGATTGTTGTCATATTACATATTATATATAATAATTAACAATCATTATTAATTGTTTTTAGAGTATATATATATGCTATATGCTATATATTACATATATTGCAATATCAATATCAATATCATATTATACATATTGATCTATTGCTATTGATGACACTGACATACACATTGACGAATTGATTGAAGATCGCGGTCGCGGTCGCAATGACAATGACGTCACACACACACACAGCGTCGCTCGAGCGGGGGGCGGGCGAGCAAGAGTGAGGCCGCCACAAGCCACAGGCCCTCATCATCATCATGGCCGTTCGTTTTGTACGCGTACGCGTACCATTGAATTTGCACTTGTGTAATTGTAATGTATAGTATAGTATAGACAACAAAGTAACAATACAACAATTACTGCTGCTACTGCTATACTGCTACTCTGCACCTGCACAACTGCCAGTTGCAACCAGGCCCTATAGTTTAACGTTCACAAGCGTGTGTGTTACAGGCGCCTCCTACTTTAACACCACTTTCGCGAGGTGTTCACGGTTCTTTAACAACTCCACCCAACAACTGTTCAAGAAGATACGTGATTCGCTCAGATTGAACAGTTTGAACAGTGGTTTGAACAACCGCGGCAACCGCATTTGAACAGTTGAGATTGAGATTGTCTCTGGAAACTCGAGAATTTTCAGAAATCCAGAAATTCCAGAAATTATGCTCTACTGCTAGTTCAACATTGAACAGTTGAACACCTCGAACAGTATTTAACAGACGTGAACACTAGTGTTGAGAAAACTTTTCAAAGAAACCTTTAACACCTTGTTTTGATTACTGTACGCGCCGGAGCCGGAAATCTCGGTATTCAACGTTGAACTAAAGGTATAGGCCCTGGCCCTGGAGTGAGGACTGTGAGGCCGCCACAAGCCACACACAGGCCCGCATCATGGCCCGTTTTGTACGCGTACCATTGAATTTGAACTTGTAATTGTAATGGTAAATCATAATAATGTATAGTATAGTATAGACAACAGAAATAACAATTCAACAACTACTGCTGCTACTGCTACTCTGCACCTGCACAACTGCCAGTTACAACCAGGGCCTGTGGCAATATAACTGCAACTATGGTGAGATGAGAGACGGATATACACCTCAGCGCGTGCGGAGAGCACACTAGGTGTAGAATGAATACTTGCATGTGTTGAACTCTCATGCGTGTGAGTACTACATTTCTATCAAATTTTGATCGCCGCTACCGCTACCGCCCGCGCCCGCGCCCGCGGCAGAGATCAGTGAGATCAGCACATGGCACATGGCACATGGTCACGAGGTGCATACAAGGTGCAAGGTGCGTGCGCGCCCTAGCGGGCCATCAGCAGCAAACGCACGCACCAAGCGTGACTGGGGAGCTCACAGCCCAATAGGTTTCTCGAGCGATGGCGCTGACAGCGAGAGGGGGTCCACACAAAGCCGCCGCGGCCCAGCACGCGCCATGCTGCGCGGGAGGTGCAGAGGCTATAGTGCGCGCCGCGCACCCTAGGCCGTTACGCGCCTGTTCCTAGACAAGATGCCGGCTGCGCTGTCAGCCGCGAGCCATGCAGCGGCCGAGGCTCAACGTGCTATCGCGCAGGCACGCTCCTGCTCCGCCAGCATGTGCAGCATCTCTTGCCTCAAGCGGCGCTTCAGAATAGAGAGCGCACCACGCGGCGAGGTGCACTTGGAATGGGCCAGGGCTAGGCGCTTGAGCAAGCAGCGAGAGGTACCGTGCCTTGCGGCTCTATCCTGCCCTCCACACCCTGCGACACTCGTCTCTAGGGCGTCGGGTCGCCTGCTGCGGAGGGTGCTTCCCTCGAGCATTTATCACCGAGGCGGCAACGTGTGCCCCGGTCAGACACGCCTAAGGTCTGCAGCCCGGCGGGCGTGCTCGCCTGATACAGACGGGCGAGGGATGGGTCAGTTCGGTATCCACGACTGCCTGTGGCAAGCGCAATCCACGCCGAGGCGCTCTCCACAGAGCGCTTGCCCGCCACATGCATGTAAAAAAGCACCACGAGGCCCGGTGCAAGCCGGCGCTGTCGTGGTGGCAGGAGTACTTCCTTAGCCCAAGGCGATGACTACGAGAGCGGGGGCCGCGGCGGACCTTCAGATGCGCACTGCTTGGCTCTAAGTTGAAAAAACTGGCAAAAATGAAACCCTCACAAATGCTATTTGTGGATTCGACGCGCTTCGACTTCCGAAATAGGGCCGCGTCGATTGGCCTGAATAGATTAACCCGACGGGCAACCGTGTTTGCTTATAGGTCGAATAAATGCTAATTGTGGTTCCAAAGGGGATGTGACGGCGTTCCATTGGCGTTCCGAAATAGAAATTTGCCTCGGGTAACGCGGGTTCCGAAATAGGGCCGAATCAGTCGCTTGGCCTGAATGAATAGAGGCTGACTATCTGACTATTGGCTAACTTGATGAAATTTGCAACGGGCAACCGTGTTGCTTATAGGTCCAATAAATGCTAATTGTGGTTCCAAAGGGGATGTGACGGCGTTCCAATTGGCGTTCCGAAATAGAAATAACTTGTTCAACTCACACGTAAGTTGGCGACAGGGACGCGACAGGGGCGAAGTTTGGATCCTTTCCACAGCATCGCTAGTTTTTAACGGAGGGTTAAGGGTCAAGGGTAAACCCGGATCCACGCACCGACCTTGATGTGTACAGCCGTAGCAGCATCGCTCTCCCGGCCGCTCACGGCCGCCGCAGACTCTTCTGCGCCGCCTGAATTCGCCGCGCGGATCGAGCAGTGCCTCGCCGCAGCGCCCACCGCAGACTACGCTGAGTTCGGCGCCATGAAGGTATTGGGCTCGGGCGAGTTTTGCACTGCCTGCGGCACGACGCTGCGCGGTGGCCGAGTAGCAGTCAAGACGCTGAAGCGCGAGACGCAGGGAACACGGCTTGCGGTCCACGGCCTCTTGCGGGAGACGGCCATCCTCTTGAGCGTGCGGCACAGCAACATAATTGCGGTCGTGGCACACGGCACCTGCGCCGCCGACGGCGAGGCGCAGGTGCCGTCTGCCACGATGCCCTTCCTCTGTTTGGAGGAGCTTGCGTCCACCCTTGCCGCCGAGCTCCCGCCGTCGTCCATGTACGCGCTGCCATGGAAGTTCAAGGCCGCCTGTAAAAAGTGGCCGGTGGAGCGCGGCTTGGACGTGGGCCTGCAGCTCGCGCGCGCGCTGCAGCACTGCCACGACGCGTGGATGCCGGGGTTCTGCTTGCTCCACCGCGACATCAAGCCCAACAACATTGGCTTCACAGCGAGCGGGTGACCAGAATAACATATATCTATATATATGCATATATCTATATATCTATATATCTATATAGGTAGATTTATATATATCTATCTATATATCTTTATATCTATATATATCTATATATATCTATATATATACATATACATATATATATATATATATATATATGTGTATACACACACACACACACACACACACACACACACACACACA
>Ga0105053_10011369_pt1 | contig 10926 bp, 11 predicted proteins | sample BON01_FD_78093 | JGI IMG/M metagenome (GOLD analysis project Ga0105053, IMG submission 78093) | Freshwater microbial communities from Lake Bonney liftoff mats and glacier meltwater in Antarctica - BON-01 | ecosystem: Environmental > Aquatic > Freshwater > Ice > Glacier meltwater | place: Lake...
CGACCAGGTCGAAGTGGGTTATTAATAGTTCGGGCAGTATAAGCTTTAATAGGTCTATAGATAATTCCAATGTTGATCGTTTTTTTTGCAAAGATCTTATTCTATTTTCATTTCACACACAACAATTGGTCATGATCCCATTCCTGGGCTACCATCGCGAAGTTTATGGGAATACCTACAGAAGTAATCAGTGAAGGTCTGGGCCATAATTCCCTACGGACTACTGAAATCTATTTAAAAAGTTTCACCAACCATGTTCTTGACGAGGCCAATGAGCTAGTTGTATCATGATTTTTTAACTTATTTTTCTTTCTTAATGCTTATAGTACCCAAACCTTTACCTTATATCATTTTCAATAACCTTTTTTAAAACTCTTTGCCTAAAATTTGAAACACAATGGCCAGTAGAACTATTAGTGAAATTATAAAGTAAACCAAATACCCTAACCGTTTTTTAGAAGTGGGTTTCTTTTTCTTACCTCCTTCACAATTATCACAACAATCTTTCATTACAAAATTATTTAGTTTATAGTGCCTGTCGAGGGAAGGGAATTAAACACTAATCACTAACTAAATATTCCCTTCCCATAACAGGACTTTTTCTTAAACAATAAAGATCTGTTCATTGGCGGGAAACACTACCCGATCACTCCCAGATTTTTATCTTATTATTCTTTTACCATATGCTTGCTTATCGAATAAATCAGCCATGGCAATATCATAAACTGTAGAACGGGCGAAACACCTACCTCCACTACTGGCAGTAATGGCATCGCATCAGTATACGACCAATCGCCCCGCATAGTATGAAAGACTTCCGCAAGTATTGCACCCGAAAAGCCGACAAAGACCAAAAGCAACACTTTGTTCAAATCCATACTATTTATCCAATACACATTTTTATAAATCAATCCAAATGAGAAGAGCAATATTAGTACCATCAACATATCTGCAATGGATGCCAGCATACAAAATGAAATATGCTCCCAATCGTATTTATATCCTTTGTATAATGGACCTTGCGTGAATTCCCAAATAAAATTCAAAATAAATGCCAATAACGACATCGTAATTATGGACTTTCTATAATTACGTTTGTTCACAACATGTTTGGAAAAATGGTAATAGAAGATAATTACCGAAACCAATGCTATGGTCGGTACAATGTAAATGCTGAGACTTAATTCTTTCATTTTGTTATAAGTCTTTTTTAACCAGTGTCAAATATTTTATAATTTCTATTTTTTCCTTTTCTGAGAGTTTTGCATCACCATGTATAAGGGTGTAGGAATAAAGTGGCATTTCATTATCCTCGATCTGGCTGAGGATGGACTTTAATTTGCTATTTTTCCGGCGTGCTGAATAGTTTGCCCATTCGTTAAAATTTAATTCTTCCTTACCATGTACTACATGATCTTCTAAAATCCAAGCTACCGGTTGAATCTTATTGTACCACGGATATTCCGTATTGTTGCTGTGGCAATCATAACAACTTACCTGTAACTTGTTTTGTATCGTTTTAGGCACCGTATTGACCATCATAAAATCCGTTTTGGGCACCGTATCACTTTGATTTCGAGTGGTGGGCATAAACTGTATGCCCACCAACACAATCAGCAAAACAAATCCAATGATTTTAACCTCCTTCACTTAGTTGATCTGCTTTTGTACACTACCACAGGTCATCATTTTACTTCCATAATAAGGGTTCTTTATTTCTTTGGTAGCACTCAACCACTGTGCGCCCTTTTTATTATTGTACATAGGGCAAAAATCTTGATACAAGGTTTTTTCCGTTCCTGTGATGGCAATCATATCTATCAAATCTACACTCAAAACATCAAAGTGCTCACGTTGATGTTCGATTGGACTTTCCGAAATATGTTCCGCATGTTCTTTGGCATCTTCCATGATATCCTTTAATTCTTCCTGTTCTTCGGAAGTAAAAGAGCTGATATCAAAACTGTTAAAAGCAGAAACCATTATTCCGCCCGCTTTAGCAGCCCCATCTTTATTATCCGCCACCAAAGCATCTTTCAGTTCTAGGTAGTTGGCAACCAATAGTGTTGATTTCGAGGTCTTCTGTCCATCACTCATCATGTCGTTTGACGATTCCATAGATGCCTCATTATGCATTCCCCTTTCTTCGTTATGGTGCCCATCATCGTTGTTATGTTCTTTTTTGGTGTCTTTGCATGATGTTGCTGTTAGGGTTACCAATGCTATTGCCAAAATTCCTGTTGATATTCTCAATTTTCTCATTTTTGTTTAATTATAGTTTAAAGTGATTTTGTTCTATGTTATCCAGTACTTTTTTCAAAGTCGCCTTGGTGTTTTTTGCTATATCCATTATTTCCCATTTCAGTGACGAAGCCCATGTGGTGTCGGTATCCTCTATCGCTATTTCGACAACTGAATTGTTTTCCACTTCTTTGACACTCACATTGCACGGAAACAGAATACCCATCTGTATGTCATTTGTAATCAATTTTGTGGCAGTTTCCATCTCGCAGACCAAAAGGATAAGATGTTTTGGCATTTTTTCAATTTTGGAGATTAAATAGTGCTGTACATCAAATTCGCCAACAATATCAAAACCCAATTCTTCAAGCCCGTTTTTAAGATTTTGAACGGTTTCATCGAAAGTCAAACCGTATCTTCTTGTAATGCAATAGGGGGTATTTTGGCTTTCCCCATAATCTTGGCTAGGTATTTCCCCTATTTTCTCATTGCTTTTTTCCATTGCTCCGTTTTTTATAGTTTTCCAATTACCTTTTCTAATTTGGCGGTTATTTCCTGGGCAATTTTCTTCAACGATTCATTTTCCACCGATTGCATGGATGCCATAGGGTTCACTGCTGCAACTTCAACTACTCCTTTTGAAATTTCTTGCACGATTACATTACACGGTAGCATAGTTCCAATTTTATCTTCGGCCTCTAATGCTTTATGCGCATACGGTGGATTACAGGCTCCCAGTATCCTATATTTCTTGAAATCCACATCTAGTTTCTTTTTCAAGGTTTCCTTAACATCAATTTCGGTCAGAATGCCAAAACCTTCCTTTTTTAGTTCTTCGGTAACCTTATGTATTATCTGGTCAAAATCACCCTTTAGGGTTTTGTTGAAATAATATTTCATGATCTTAGTTTTTAGAATTAATTGTTCGTTATTGTTCTTCATATTCTTACTTGGAAATTTCACCCATCGCGAAACGGTTGTCCAAAATATCCTCGGGACTCTCTTTTTTAGCTAACTACCATTTTTTCCGCATATAAAAATATTCCAATTGCTATTACGCCCAAGGCTATAGCCCACCAGTACATCATCATATTTTTAATTTCTGGTTAAACGGGCCTGTTTTTAAATATTTAAAAACAGGCCCGTAGTTTTACTTATTGTGTTTATGTTCTTTGGAACCTTCTTTCTTATTCTTCATTTTCTCCATCATTTTCTCTTTCATTTCGGGGTTATTCATCATTTTTCCCATCATCTCTTCCATCATTTCAGGATTTTCCTTCATTTTTTGCATCATCTTCTCTTTCATGTCCTCTTGCATTTCTTTGTTGTCGTGCATTTTTTGCATCAACATCTTTCTACCTTCTGGATTTTTCAACATCTTATCGAGCATCATTGTTTGCATTTTTTCCTTCATTTCAGGATTTTCCTCCATCATTTTCTCCATACGGGATTTCATCTTTTCTTTCATTTCTGGGTTCTTATCCATCATAGCTTTCATCTTCCCGGATTCCATCATTTGCATATGGTTCTGCATCATTATCTTTTTTGCAACATCATCTTGTTGGGCTAAATCGATAAATTCATTGAATCGGCTCGGATTAGAAATAATCTCTTGATAGAGCGCATTTCGGTTGTCTTGAACTTCCATTGTTTCGGAAGCATTAAAAGTGGATTTACAGCTCACCAATGAGCCGATTACACCAATAATCAATAATGTTTTTACAATTGTTTTCATTTTACTTAATTTTTAGAATTAATAATTCGCTTTTGTTCTTCGTATTCTTCTTTGGTAATCTCACCCTTGGCGTAGCGCCTGTTCAAAATTTCTAGAGGAGTTTCCCACTTAAGAATTTTACTTCCATTCTTTCCTGCATACAAGAAAACTCCCAAGACTATGACTCCCAATACAATAATCCATGTGTACATCATAATTTTATTTTTTAATAGTTAAAATCGTATTGATAATCCACCACCAACACCGAAACGGTTGTCATAACTTCCCATTAAAGAAAAGTTTCTCGAAAGCATGTATTCACCGCCCGCGCTCCAAACCGTTTCCGAGGAAAGGTCCTTACCCACGGGCAGGTTGTTGACAATTCCCAAATCTATCTGATACTCGTAGTATCCGAACACCGAAAACCTTGGAAATAACATGATGCTTCTCCCAAGCCCAATTCTAGGCCTTAACTCGTTATCTATTCTGGCATCGAGTGCAAACAGGTAAGGTGTTAGATATCGCACCCCTATCACAGCCGTAGTTTTGAAATTGTCCAAACTTTTCGGGGTTTCGTTTTCAATGTTTACCCCACCAAAAACACGTAAATAGTCATGCAGGTAGCGTTCATAGGTTACCTCAGCTTCCAGATTCTTATTCCAACCATACTCAAAAGAGACATTGAACTGATTCCGGATGTTAGAACTGATCAAATTGAGCGCCGTAGTGTGGGAGGCGGCGTCCAGCATTCCCCATGAGTAGAATTGATCTGTTTCTGCGACCAGTTTGGAAACAGGATACCCTTTCATTCGCACATCTCTTGGCGTATCATAACTGACCACACGTGCCATACCACCCATCAAGTGGTACAAAATATGACAATGGAAGAACCAATCCCCATATTCATTACCGTAAAACTCTATCGTAACCTCTTTCATAGGTGGTACGTTCACCGTATGCTTTAAAGGCGAGTATTCACCATTTTTATTGATAACCCTAAAGAAGTGGCCATGCAGATGCATGGGGTGGTGCATCATAGTAAGGTTGTTCAAGGTGATACGAGTTACTTGGCCGCCCTCTATTTTAATTTTATCGGTCTCTGACAAGGGTACACCGTTCATGCTCCAGATATAGCGGTTCATATTCCCCGTTAGGTTAAGTAAAATTTCCTTTACTGGGATATTGTCATCATAAGTCGTCTTTTCCGGCGATTTTAGATAATCGTAGTTGTACTCTGAAAACATGTCCATTTCTTGCTTTCCATCCGTGCCCTCTTCTCTGGAATTATTCATGTTCATGTGGCCCATGGCATCATCATTCTTCATTTCTCTATTGGTCATCTTTGTATGGTCCATTCCTGACATCTTGGAGCGGGCCATCCCCGTGGAGTCCTTTGGCATATCCGTTCCGGGCATATTGGAATGATCCATCTGTATTGAATCTTTGGGCATATTCATTTGTTCATCCTTCATTTGCATTCCATCCATATCTCCCGACTTCATTCCCTGCATGCCACCCATTTGCATCCCATATTCCTCCTTCATCTTAAAACGTTCATCTTTTTTCGGACGATATTTTAGTGCATGTGCTCCCATCTTCATATCCATTTTTGCCATTTTTTGCATCATGCCAATCTTATCGGGCCTCTTAACAATCTTGGCTGGCAGTACTTTGCCCTTCCCAAGAAAAGCGGTTGCCGTTCCGGAACCGTCCTGAGCGGTAATCTTGAACTCCACTTTTCCTTCCACTGGCATTGTGACTATAAAATCGTAAGTCTCCGCAATACCGATGAACGTTTTATTCTTCCTTACCGGAACCACGTCAAGTCCATCGGCAGATACTAATAGTGGTTCTTCTCCACCAAATGTCATCCAGAAAGAGGTAGAAGCGCCCCCATTAATAATTCGTAATCTAATTTTTTCTCCTTGTTGAAATCCAGGATAATCTACTTTCTGTTCTCCATTGATTAAAAAAGCCGGATAGTACACATCGGCGATATCGGCACCTTCCATCCGCTGTCTCCAAAAATCCAACTGCGCCCCTAATGCACCGCGGGAAATGACTTGATTCAAAGGTGTGGACGTTCCTTTTCTGATACCGTACCACTCATTGCCCCGTTTTAAATTGCGCAAAACATCCATCGGTTTTTCGTTGGTCCAATCTGACAACATTACCACCAATTCTTTATCATACTCTAAAGATTTTTCCCTAGGCTGGATTACGATCGATCCATACACACCACTTTGCTCTTGCAGCATAGTATGGGAATGATACCAATACGTGCCTGACTGTTTAATGGCAAATTCATATTTTAACGTATGGCCAGGCTCAATAGGTGGGGTTGACAAATAGGGAACCCCATCATAGAAATTGGGAAGCAATATTCCATGCCAATGTATGGAAGTCTCCACATCCATATTGTTGGCTACACTAATGACTGCGTATTCCCCTTCGGTAAATTCCAAAGTGGGACCAGGTATCTGCCCGTTGATGGTCATTCCCATTACTTCTTTGCCTGCCTTGTTTACTTTCTCTTTGGCTATGGTAAGTTCATATTCATGTATTGGAAGATTATCGACGTTACCCTCGACTGACTGGCCATAAGAAATTTGCATTATAACCAATAATGGAACACTTAAATACTTAAAAGTTTTCATCATTTTTTTAATGTTTACCGTTACCTCCGTTTTTAGGAAGATACCAATGTTTACATTGCTTAATTAGCCCATATCATTATTCTTTTGACCGTTAAAAATTATTCGCGAAGTCCAATTCTACTAAGTACGCCATTCAAATTATTTTATTTCTTTGGTAACCTCTCCACAAGTAAGCATCGCCTGACCGTAATAAGGGTTTTTTATTTCCTTAGAGGTGCTAAACCAATCTGCCCCCTTATTGTTATTCGCCATTGTGCAATGCATTACATATAGTGTTTTATCATTGGCATCAAATGTTATTTCCAAACGGATCATGATATCGGATAATTGATGGAAAGATTTCCTAACCTCTCCCAAGTTTTTAAAGTGTTGTACATGTTGCAGGGTATTCTTTAAATCACTGCTTAGACCCATCCATACGGTGTGGGATTCCCCTGTAAATAAGGACATATTTACACCCTCTATGGTTTTTAAGATATTTGTTCCTGCCTTTTTTGCATCATCCAAATTATCATTGGTCAAAGCATCTTTCATCGTTAGATATTCGGTAAAAAGAGGTTTCAGGGCATCTTTTGTATTTTGGCTAACGGATACCTCTTTGGCAACCGTTTTTTTGGAGGCTTCATTTGAGGTAGGCATTGCCCCGCCACCATGGTTATGTCCGGTCATGGCTGGGCCCCCTTCGGGATTCATCATGCTGGGCTTTCCTGCTAACTGTGCGGCGGCATCGATGCTGAAGGTTCCGTTAGTGGCTATTTCCTCACCTTCTTCCAGTCCTTCGTTCACTACGAAACTTTCGCCCAAAGCCGGGCCTAACGTAACGTCGCGCATCATAAAATTCACACCCCTGTCCGAAATATTCTTTATATAGACCACAGAGCGTTTCCCCGTCCACATTACTGCAGTTTTAGGCACTACGATAGCATCCGATTTTATAGGCAATTTTGCTTCCACAGTACCCGAAACGAACATTTCGGGTTTCAGTTGTAGATCCCGATTATTCACTTCCACCCTTGCTTTTGCAACCCTGGTCATAGGATCTATCACCGGGTCCAAATACGAAATCTTTCCCTTAAAGGTCTCGCCTGGTACAGATTGTACCGTAAAACTTACCTCATCGCCCTTTTTTATCCAGGCCATGTCGGATTCATAAACATCGAACAATATCCAAACAGTGCTCAGGTTGGCAATCTGGTATATAGGCATGCCCTTATTGACATAGTCCCCAAGATTGACCTTCTTTTCTGTCACATAGCCAGATACATCGGCCAGTATGTGGAGTTCTTCTTGAACTGTACCCGATTCCAGAATTTGTGTAATCTGGTTATCCGAAAGCTTCCAGTTCTTAAGTTTTTCCTTTGCCGAGTTAAAAAGCATTGGCTGGGTCTCGACTATTTTTCGGGCCTCGAAAAGTTCTTCCTGGGCATTGACCAGATCTGGAGAATAAATAGTGGCGATTACCTGTCCCTTATTGACGTATTCACCGGTAAAATTAACCATCAATTTTTCGATGCGGCCAGGAATATGGGAAGATTGGGAATAGACCAACCGTTCATCGGCCTGTACCTTTCCATTCAATCGCAATAACTTTACAGGCTTGGTCTTTCCGACAATTTCTGTACCGACATTTGCAATCTGCATTGCTGTCCGAGACATGCTGATTGCCATGGGATCCAATTCAGCGTTGCTATTGTTATCTAAAGGAATCAATTCCATGCCGCAGATGGGGCAGTCACCCGGTTCGTTCTGTCTGATCTGTGGGTGCATGGAACAAGTCCAAATGGTCTCATTGACGATTTCACCGTCGTGTTGGTGTTCGTCCACTGTCCTATTTTCCGAACCTCCGAAAAACAGCCATCCAAGCAATAACCCTATGATCAAGGTAATTGCGGCTATACCTATTATTTTTTTAGTTTCTGTTTTCATAGTACTATTTTTTTGCTGTGATGTAATTCAGTTTTGCTTGCGCAATGCGATATTGCGAAAATGCGGTTATTTTAAGTCTATCGTATTTAAGCAGTTGTTGCTGCATCCGAAGAACCTCCTCGAAATCCTTTCCCGAGTTTCCATAAGACGTGAACAAGAGATTGAGAACTTGTTCAGATTCCGATATCTGCTGATCAAAAAGTGAAATCAAATCGGTCTGTTGTCGAATATCGAACAGAGCCATTTCATAATTCGAATTCAGAGAATTTGTGGTTTCCGTTTTTTGAAGCGAATAACTTTCTTGCATCAATTGCGCCTCTTTGACCGCTGCTTTGTACTTTCCCCTAAAGATGGGAAGGCTTACTGTGACCATGGGCATCAGTACATCCTTGCCGTTGTCGGGCAAAGCCATATCGGTACGTTCACCCACCATTACATAATCCAACCCGAGCCCGAGCCTTGGAAGGCCTTGTTTTATTGCAGCGTATTCAGATGCCTCGCTTGCCTTTATTTTTAATTCAAGTGAATTCAAAAGTGGATGGTCCACAACTAGGGAATCCTTCGCATTATCCAAGGATAAAGGATCTATTTCAATGGTATCGGCGATAATAACTGGTTCTATCTCGTCGCGGTTCAATAGTTTGTTGAACGATGCCAACAGGGGCGTCTCTTTTTTGTTCAGAATCCCCAAATTTGTAACGGCCTCCTTTAGCATGATATCTACCCGTAAAACATCTACTAGCGTCCCATTACCATTTTTGAACTTTGAGTTGGAAATGGCCTTATAGGATTCAAGTATGGCAATGTTCCCTTCCTCGATCTTCATCCACTCCCTCAATTCATACAAAGGAAAATAAGCTGTCGATATTTCGAAATACAGTTTGTTCTTGGCATCTAAAAAAGATTGGTATCTTGCCTCTGCCATAAGTGTGGCCGCATCGCCTTGGGCTTTCAGCGTACCAAACCATGGGAACATTTGGGTTAATGAAAACCGTGCCTTTTGTGGCCCGACCCTTGTTTCTACCGGAGAAATAAAATACCCGAAAGAAATGGATGGATCTGGCAAGGTGCTGACCTGTGGTACCTTTTCCAAAGCCGCTTCAAACTCCTTATATTGGGAAAGTAGGCCCGGATTGTTGTCCGAAGCGATTTTGAAATAATCTTCCAATGCCTGTGCCTGCAATCCTAAACAGGTAAATAATAGTAACAGTGCGATTATGTTCTTCATTTTATTCTATTTTTTTGTTTTTATTATTAATGACCGTTTCCCTCCAAAACGACTGAAGAACTGGCACCACGAACATGGTCATAATCTGTATGGTCATACCCCCAAAAGTTGGAATTGCCATGGGAATCATTACATCAGCGCCTTTACCGGTCGATGTCAATACCGGGAGCAGGGCTATAATGGCCACCGCTGCGGTCATCATTGCCGGGCGGACCCTTTTTTTACCGGCCTCCAAAACAGCTGCCCTTACCCCTTCTATAGTATCTGGCTTTTTTTCCTCGAAAACTTGATGTATATAGGTCCCCATAATGACCCCGTCATCTGTCGCAATACCGAAGAGGGCTATAAATCCTACCCAAACAGCAACACTCAAATTGATGGTGTGCATTTGAAAAAGATCTCGCATATTCACACCCGATATGGCAAAATTCAGGAACCAGTCCTGCCCATAGAGCCACAACATGATAAATCCGCCCGCAAATGCGACGAATACCCCCGAGAAGTGGATTGATGATGCAATAACGGTCTTGAATTGGAAGAACAGCAGCAAGAATATGACTACTAAACTGATCGGTATTACTATAGACAATCTTTTGACCGCCCTTATCTGGTTTTCATAGCTGCCAGAAAATTTGTAGCTAATTCCCGCAGGGACAGTTAATTCCCCTGCATCAATTTTTTGTTGAATGGCATCTTGGGCATCGTTTACCACATCGACCTCCGCAAAACCATCCCTTTTGTCAAAAAGAACATAACCAACCAAAAATGTGTTTTCGCTCTTGATGGCTTGTGGCCCTCTTACATATTCAAAATCGACCACCTGTGAAAGCGGAATTTGGGCCCCCACAGGTGTAGGAATCAATATCTTACTTAAAGATTCAGGATCATCCCTTAGTTCCCTTGGATAGCGCACTCTAATTGGGAACCGCTCCCTACCTTCAACGGTAGAGGATACTTTCATTCCTCCAATGGCGGTCTCTATGCTTTGTTGAACGTCCTCAACATTAAGACCATATCGTGATATTTCATCCCTATTGATATTGAGATGCAAATACGGTTTCCCGACAATCCGATCGGCAAATACCGCTTCGGCCTTAACGGAAGCGACTTCTTTTAATATCACTTCCAACTGCATCCCAAAATCTTCTATAGTTTTCAAA